>Ga0068856_100005633_pt1 | contig 12325 bp, 8 predicted proteins | sample KBSCornC62_FD_66595 | JGI IMG/M metagenome (GOLD analysis project Ga0068856, IMG submission 66595) | Corn rhizosphere microbial communities from Kellogg Biological Station, Michigan, USA - KBS Corn C6-2 | ecosystem: Host-associated > Plants > Roots > Rhizosphere > Soil ...
CACCTCTTTGCCGACGCCGGTCTCGCCCAGGATGAGCACGTTGATGTTGCTGCTCGCCACGCGCTCGACCAACTCGAACACGGCGCGCATGGCCGGCGCGGCGACGACCAGCGTGCGCGACGCGGTGAGGCTCGGCCGAGTCCCGGAAACGCTGCTTTGTCGCAGCGGCGCGCGCTGGATCAAGAGCACGGCATTGCCGATGCGGATCGAATCCCCAGTCCGCAGCACCGTTCGCTGCTCGGGGACCAGCCGCTGCTCGCCGACGCGCGTGCCGTTGTGGCTGCCCGCATCCACGAGCTCGAGCGTCGCGCCGATGTGGAGCAGCGCGTGCAGGCGCGACGCGGCCGGATCGGAGAGCACGATGTCCGAAGTCTCGGCGCGGCCAATTTTGAGCACTCCGCGTTTCGGCAAGCGGCACCTGGAGAGCGAGCCGTGATCCATCACCACCACCTGAAGGTCGCCCTGCGGCTCGACCATCGTTTCGTCCAGCGTGGCGCCGGCAGTTGCAACGTCCCGTTTCAGGTTCCGCGTCAAACTTCCTCCACTAGCGGTAACTTCGCGCAGCGCGCGTGGCGCGGCGCGAAATCGCCCGGTTGCGCGCGCGCAAAGCTCGCGTGCTGACTCGAGATCCCTCTGGCTTCTCTCTCGCTAGAAGCGTGTATGTCGTCACCGTACCGAAGTCGCGAGCATTCGTAAACTGTGCAGACAGTTAGGTGCCCTTACTTTTTGCCGGTGCCAGCAGAGCGTTCAAGCGAGATCGAAACTGAGCGGACGTCCATTTCCGCCGCACCGGCCCTCACGAGCTCGGCCAGCCGGAATTTGTGTGGCACCACCCGTGATTGCGAAATCTACGCCGATCGAGGGGCGATCTTCCCGGTGCGCGGCGAGCGCTCACCCGCTCGACACGGATCGGTCACAGATGCAGGGTTTGCGCGCAGCGGCTCAGCCTGAGTAACGCGATGCGGCTTAGTTTGGGGGCTCGACGCGCGCAAGCGCGTTGCGCTTGCTCGGTCGCGCCGACGCGGACTCACTCCACGTATTCGTAGTACTCGACGCTCAGATCTTGGAACGCGGCTTCGTACGCGGTACCCACGCGATCGATCACGAACTCGCTGCTGGGCGTGTACGGCAGATCGAGCTCGCGGCGATCGTGTAGCGACTCGTATTGGGCTTGGCTCAGATCGAGCGCGCCCGACAGCGCGCGGCCGAGCCCGATCCGCAACGCGGCTTGCTCGAAGCCCGCACTCGGTGAAATCGGAATCGACTCGGCGGCGTCGCCACTGCCGTAGCCCACTGCGACCATGTTCGCGCCCCCGAGCTCGAGCTTCTTCTCGGCCGCATCTTCCAGACCCGCGGCGATCCACGCCGGCAGCGCGGCGCTGTACAGGTTTCCGAGCTGCTTCGTGTTCTCGGAGCCGAGGCTCATCTTTTGGGTCAAGAGCTCGCGGAAGCTCGCGCGCTTGCGGAGCACGCTCGCGACCGTGCTGGTGGCGCTGTACGGGTCGAGCTCGGTCCCGTTACGGATCACGAGCTCATACAGATCCGGGGTCGATCGCGTCTCGGCGAGCACCGCTTCGACCGACACGCCCGCTTCGGCGCACAAGGCCTGAAACTCGTCTTGATGATGATCGCCGCGCGCGAGCCCGCGCACGTAAAGAAACGCCATCGCCTGCACGGGCATCAAGTGGTACGGCCGATGAAAAAATAAGCCGCGCACGCTCTCGTAGTAGCTGCCCGCGGACACGCCCAGCTTGAACAGCATGTCCTCGACCGCGTGCACCGTCTCGTCGAGGTAGGCGTAGGTCGAGTACTTGCCGCTGAACACGGGGAAGTCGCTCATGCGCTCGGTGTTCGGCGCGTAGCCGTCGGTGAAGTGACGCGCGTGCGGCTTGCGAAAATCCGGGCCTCGATAATCCGACGAGCTGCCCGCGTGCAAAAGGTCGACCGCGAACAGCTTGGGTTTGCGCTCGACCAGCATCGCCACCGCGCCTGCGCCCTGCGTTTGTTCGCCGCTCGAGCCGCGCTCGTACTCGGCCACGTCCGCGCTGACCACGATCGCTTGGCGCGCGCTGCCGTCGTAGCTCACGTAGCGCAGCGCGTTTTTGAGCGCATACACCCCGCCCAGGCAAGCGTGCTTGAACTCCGGCACCTCGAGCTGCCGCGAGAGCCGCGGTAGCCGCAGCTTGTCGAGCGCGCGGTCGACCATGCCGCGCACGATCACCGCGCCCGCCGCATTGTCCGTGCTCGACTCGGTGCCCAGGCCGAGCGAGCCCACCTGGCGCGGATCGATCTCGTTCTGGATGATCAAGCGCAAGACGGCGTTCGCGGCCATCGTGTACACATTTTCGTGACGACCGCAGACGCGGAAGCTATGCCCGACCACCGCCCGCACTTTGTCCCAGCTGTTGCCGGTCCAAGCGCACCACTGGTCGAGCGGCACGCGGAACCGCGGTACGTACAAGCTCATCGCGCTCACGCCAGGCAGCAGATCGTTTTCGTTCACGGCCCGGTCGTAACGAAAGCAGCCCGCGGTTTCAATCGGCTCTTGGCCAAAGCGCGGATCGGCCTGTAAATCAAGCTCCCGCCCGCTTCGCGCCCAGGTTGGACGCGAGTTAGACGCCAGCCGCGCCGGAGCGTGCACGGGAAAGAGCCAGGGTTTTGATGGTCACCGAGCCCGGCTCGGGCCGTCCCAGCCTTCGGCGTCCCAGTGAGCTGACGAGCAGGGCGCGCCCGAGCTCCGCTCAGTGACGCCAGGCGGGGTTCTGCCGCGCGAATTTTTTGAGCACGTGCGGCACGGGCTCGCCGTACGCTTTTTCGTAGGCTTGGGCGGCGGCTTTCCGGAGCTGCTCCGCGGGGCGAGCGAGCACTTGGCGGACGAGCTCGGCGATGCGCTCGCGCTCGAGGCGACCGTGCCCGACCACTCCTTCCGCGTCGATGCCGAGCTCACTTCCGACCGCTTCGAACAGCCCGAGCGCCGCGTACCAGTACACGCCGCCTCCGGCGTGCGCGTTGAGCAGAATGCCGGACAGCACGACCAGCTCGAGCACCGGCGAATCGGGCCCATCGCTGAGCTGCGCCAAATACGCCGAGAACTCCGAGCTCACCCGCTCTTGCAGGCTGCCGACGGGCGCGTCGAGCGCATTTTCGAGCCCGATGATCCGGCACAGCGAGCTCGGGATGGGCCGAAAGCCGCGCGCAAAATCGAGCCGATGCTCGACCTCATGGCGCTCGATCGCTTGCACGTACGGATCGCGCAGCCGCAAGAACGCGGCATAGTTTGCCTTCGACAAGAGCGCGTCGTGCAGATCGTCCCATTCGTACAGCTCTTGGTTCGGGACGCGCAGGTGCAGATCTTTGCCGTAATCGGCCTCGGGGATCAGCCGCTCGGGTACGTGCAAGAGCCGCCCGCCTTCGGCGATCGTCACTCGCCAGCGGCGCACGAGCGCGCGCCGCTTGGCCAGCAATTGCCCGACCTCGAGCACGTGCGGATCGCGACTGAGCTCCGTGTAGTGTTTGCGTACCGCGTCCGCGGCCAGGCGCTCGATCGCGCTCACCCAGGGCAAATTCTGCTCGCGCGTCTCGTCGTCCACGAGCTCGGACGCCTCGCCCGGGGCGAGCGCGGGCAGCACCGAACGAACCAAATCGCTCTCGACCTGATCGAGTAGCACGAGGGCGGCGGGCGTGCGGGGCCGCGTGTAGCCGAGCGCGCCGTAGCGCACCGACAAGGTATCGAGCCGCCACAGATCGAGCGCGCGCACCGCAACGCCACCCGACTCGAACTCGGACTCGCGCTCGATGTAAAAGCTCATCAAGATCGGCAGCGGGTGCGCTCGGCCGGCGATGATGTCGGCATCCACGAAGTAAGGCAGACCCTGTTTGCGGAGCGCCGCCGCCAGCGCGCCCGCGCCGTTGAAAAAGCGTTCGCTCTGCGACGGGTCCGCGCCGGCATCGCTGGCCGACGCGAGCCAACCCGAAGCGTCCAAGACCTCACTTAAGGCGCTGGTGACGGCGGGGCCGAGCGCGCGCTCGGCGACGGGCCCGATCACCTTCGCGCGCGTTTCAGCGAGCGCCGCACCAGTCTGCCCGTAGCTGGTCTTGGTCACGAACTGGCCCAGCGCGTCGCCGAGGACTTGGCCGGCCTCGGTTTCGCGCGGATCGAAGGGACGCAGCAAGCGCTGCACGGCAAAGCCGCCCGCGATGAGCAGCGCGAGTAGGAATACGCTGCCGAGCGTGAACCACGGGCCCTGCGCGCTTGGCCCCGGCTGCGGCCCGAGCGCGGCGTACGCCTGCAGAACGGCTTCCGTGTCGTCGTAGTCGAGCTCCGATTTCGGCGCTTCCAGCAGCAAGCGCGCGACGCGCAGGCGGTGCCCGGGCTCATCGCTCCGGAAAATCTGCCGGTCCGCGCGCTCGGTCAGGCGATGAAGGCGTCGCCGCGCGATCCAGCCGAGCAACGGATCGAGCTTGCCGAGCGCGGCCCGCGCCGCAATCACCGACTCGGCTTCGACGCCGCGCGCGAGCGCCGCGCCCAGATCCGTGCGCAGCGTCACAGGCCCGGATCGAGCCCTTGAGCTCGCAATCGGTCGCGCGCCGCATCCGCGCGCCGCGCCCAGCTGATGCTGAGCGCCGAGAACAGGCCGGCCGCGACCGCGATCGGCAGCAGCAGTAGCGCCAGCACGGACACGAAGTTGTGAAAGAGGCCGAACACGAACCAGGAACCCGAGCCCAAAAATGTGACGCCCGCCAGCACTGTGCCGATCACGGCGGCTTTGCCGCTGCCGCGCGTGATCTGAAAGCCGAGCACCGCGTCGCCGAGCCCGAGCGCGAACATCACGCCGATGATCGGGATCGTGACCGCGTCGTAGCGGCGGACCACGAGCACCGTCTGCAGGCAGAGCACGAGCGTGAGCGCGCCGAGCAGGAGCAGCGCGCCGCCGCCGAATTTGGCCGTCGACGGGACGACGATCGCGTCCAAATCGCGGTCCGCGTCGTGTGCCGCGCCCGCCCCACCGTGCTCCATCACCATGCTCGATTTCCCCGGTTGGGGTTCGAGCTTACTCGAACCGCGCCACGTGCCAAGTCTTCCGGCCGCGGCGGACCAGCGCAATTTCGCCGAACAGCAGCCAATCGCTGGTCAGCTTGGACTCGGCCTCGGCTTTGCGCCCGCTGACGCTGACCGCGTTACTGGAAAGCAGCTCGCGCGCCTCGCGCTTGCTCTTGACCACACCGGCCTCGACCAGAAAATCGGCGATTGGGATGCCTTCGCCGGCGAGCCGCGTTTTGGCCAAGGTTACGGATGGCGCGTTTTGAAAGACCTCGGTCAGCGTTTCGCGGGACAGGCTCGTCACGTCGCCGGAGAACAAGGCTTGGGTCACGCTGCGTGCGTGCTCGAGCCCGCTTGCGCCGTGCAAGAGCTCGGTCACGTGCTCGGCGAGCGCGCGATGCGCTGCGCGCGCCCCGGGGTTCGACTCGTGCTCTCGGCTCAGCCGCTCGATTTCTTCGTGGCTCAAGAAACTGAAGATCTTGAGGTACTTCACCACGTCGGCGTCGGACGTGTTGAGCCAGAATTGGTAGAACGCGTACGGCGAAGTTCGTGATTCGTGCAGCCAAATCGCGCCGCTCTCGGTCTTCCCGAATTTGCCGCCGTCGGCCTTGGTGACGAGCGGTGCGGTCAAACCAAAGGCCTCGACTTGATGTTTACGGCGGATCAAGTCGATGCCGCCGACCACGTTGCCCCATTGGTCGGAGCCCGAGACCTGCAGTGTGACCTGATGCTGCTCGTATAGGTGCAGGAAATCGTACGCTTGCAGCAGCATGTAGCTGAACTCGGTGTAGCTGATGCCTTGTTCGCGGTTCTGCAGGCGATCGCGCACCGAATCTTTCTGGATCATCATGTTGATCGAGAAATATTTGCCGATATCGCGCAGCACCTCGAGGTAGCCGAGCCCCACCAGCCAATCGGCGTTGTTCAGCAGCAGCGCGCCGTTCGGGCCCTCGAAGTCGAGCAAGCGCTCGTACGTGACGCGCTGCCCGGCCACGTTTTTCTCGATTTGCTCGCGCGACAACAATTGCCGCTCCGCGTCCTTACCCGAAGGATCGCCGATCATGCCCGTGCCACCGCCCATGATCACGATCGGCCGGTGCCCCGCCTGCTGAAAGCGCCGCAGCAGCAAGATGGGCACGAGGTTACCGATCGTGAGCGAATCCTTGGTCGGATCGAAGCCGCAATAGACCACGCGCGGGCTACCCAGATGAGCGCGCAGCCCATCCGGATTGGTCTGTTGATGAATGAGTCCGCGAAACGCCAGGTCGTCGAGCAAGTCCATGAGGGCCGCGCAATATATCATTCGGCCGCGCGCCGCTCGAAGAGCGTGAAAAGGGGCTAGTTTTGATGGTCGAGATCCCGCGCCCCGTCATGGCGCGAGACCTCAGGGCGCGGGCGGCGCGCTTTGCGTGAGCGGCGCGGGTGCGGACCAGTGGAGCGGGCCGCGTGCCCAGGTAGGCGGATCCGGATCGGTTTCGGCGAGCAAGAGCTGGCCGGTTGCAGAGAGCGCGAGGGGGCGTTGCTTGCTCGTGCCGACGACTTCGGCCGTCTCCAGATTGACGAGCAGCGGCGAGATGAACACGAACGGGAGCGCGCGCAAGATTTCCGGATATTTGTCGATGACGCCGGGGAGCGGCTGTTCGCGGCGCCGGTCCGCGTCGTAGACCAGCAGCGCGTTGCCGCGGCGTACGAGTGCGCGGGACAGGTGCGTGCCGAGCACGCTATCGCCGGGCTGGAGCGGGATCAGCTCACGCCGGTCGGCGTCGAACAGATAGCTGTCGGAGCCAGGGTACAGGGCGACCAGGCGCGGCGAGTCGCTCGGTTCGCGGTCGAGCTCGACGCTCGCGAGCTCGAGGTTCAAGGGCTTTCGGCCCTCGCGCGTGACGAGCTCGAGGCTCACTCGGCCGGTCTTCTTTTTTTGTGCGCAGCCGATGATGAATAGCTCGCGCTGCCGATCAGCGTGCACGACGCGGCCCTTGCACTCTGCGTTCGCAAGCACGCGCTGCTTCGGGCCTTGCTCGAGCCGCAATGCGCCGTTTTCGTCGCGCACCAAGAGCGCCTCTCCGAGCACTTGCACGAGCCCCGGCTCGTGAATGGCCGCGCCGCCGGCGAGCGGCAGCAACACCGTCTCCGGTCGATCGCCGCGATTTTCCCAGGCGCGGAAGTGCAGCCGCGGATCGCCGCAGCCACGCGGCGCGGCCAAGAGCGGCGCTGGGAAATCGAATTTGCCGTTCCGGTTCGTGTCGGCGCTGATCATTTGCAAGCTGACGAACGCGCCGCCCGGATCGAAACGGGCGCGCCAAATCTCGCCCGGGCCCGGATCGAGCTCGCGCTCGCTGCCGTCGCCCAAATTGCGGACGACGACGCGATTGCCGCTCGGCGCGCGTCGCACGTACAGCACGTGCTCGCTCGTCGCGTCGAAATCCAGCGCGCGCAGGGCGGCGTTCGACTCGGCGCTCAAGCGACTGTCGGCGCCGAGCGCGGACAGGTCGAGCGTGTGCGAGGTTTGGCTGTCCCAAAGCAAGAGCGCGCCGCGTTGCAGCACGAGCACGAAGCGTCCATTCGGCGACGCGCCGAGGAAGGCATCGATCGCGAGCTCAGCGCCGGGCGAGACGAGGGCCCGTTGCGGCGCGCCGGACTCGCGCGGCCGCAGCGCGCCCGCGGTTGAAGCGCTGGCTTCAGCGGGCTCGGCTTGGCAAAGCGCGACCCAGCGCGCGTCGCCGCTCGCTCGCTCGACCAAGATCGGACCCTTGCCCGCGAACGGCGTAGTGCCGAAGTTCACCGCCGTGGTCGGTGCGCTCGCGCCCGCGTTGCTCGGCGGCGCGATCGCTGGCGCGGCGCTCGTGCTCGCCGCGGGCCCCGCGGGCGTGGCGCTCGGCCCGGGCTGGCGGAGACTGGGATAAGCGGGGCCCGCCGCCGCAACCGGCCCCGGATTTCTGCACGCACCGAGGCAGAGCAGAAGCGAGATCGCACGGCCAACGGAGCTCACGCGGGCGGCAGCATAGCCCGAAGTGGAAGGCGTCGCGATTCGCCGCTATGGTACGGCATGCGCTTTTGGCCATTGGTTTTGGCTCTTCCACTTGGCCTGTCGTCTTGCGGGGACAAGAGCGCCGTCTCGCTGACGGTCATATTGGATCAAGCCACGGTGACGGCACAGGACGGCGCGCTCGGAGCCGCGCTCGGCGGCGGGTTCGAGCTCAAATTCGTGCTCGGTCCCGAGGCCTCGGGCTCGAGCACGGTGACGCTCGGCAGCTTTATTTTGCAAAACGCGTCCGGCGCGGCCCTGGTCGACCCGGTCGAGGTCACGGCCAGCGGCGCGAGCTTCCCGCTCGTGATCGAAAAGGGCCAGAACAAGGCGGTCACCTTTACCTTGATGAGCTCGAAAACCGTGGATCGTGACGCGCTCTGCGCGGGCCAAGTGAAAATCGTCGGCACGGTGATGGATTCGCTGAAGGGTGGGACCGACGCCGTGAGCAGCGAGCTTTTGACCCCGACCTGCTCATGACCGAGCGCCCGAGCGGCGAGCCCGCCGCGGAAGGTGAAGTCCCGGGCATCGGTTTACTCGAGCTGCGCGCGCGCATCGCCGAGTTCCGCGCGAAGAGCGCCGCCAAAGCGCCGCCGGCGCGCCAGTTCCGCAGCTCGAGCGGCGTCGAAGTGCCGGACTTTCTGACGCCCGCCGACGTCGAGCTCGACTACCTGCGCGATCTCGGCCTGCCCGGCGAGTACCCGTTCACGCGCGGCGTACAGCCCACGATGTACCGGGGCCGGCCCTGGACGATGCGCATGTTCGCGGGGTTTGGTACGCCGGACCAAACCAATCAGCGCTTTCGCTATTTGCTCGAGCAAGGCCAAACCGGGCTGTCCACCGCCTTCGATTTTCCGACCCTGATGGGTTACGACTCCGACTCGCCGCGCGCGCTGGGCGAAGTCGGCGTGTGCGGCGTGGCGGTCGACACGCTCGCCGACATGGAGCGGTTGTTTCGCGAGATCCCGCTCGACCGAGTCACGACGTCGATGACCATCAATGGGCCGGCGATCGTGCTGTTCGCGTTTTACGTGGCGCTTGCCGATCAGCGTAATGTTCCGCGGAGCGCGCTCGGCGGCACGATTCAGAACGATTGCCTGAAAGAGTTCATCGCGCAGCATGCTTGGCTCGTGCCGCCGCGCCCGGCAATGCGGCTCGTGACCGACATGATCGAATACGCGACGGCGGAGGTGCCGCGCTATAACCCAATTTCGATCAGCGGCTATCACATCCGCGAAGCCGGCGCGACGGCAGCCCAAGAGCTCGGTTTCACTTTGGCCGACGGCCTCGCGTACGTGGAGGCGTGTCTCGCGCGCGGGCTCGCGATCGACCAGTTTGCGCCGCGGCTCAGCTTCTTCTTCGACGTGCACGCGGATTTTTTCGAAGAAATCGCGAAATTTCGCGCGGCGCGGCGGCTCTGGGCGCGGCTCGTCAAGGAGCGTTACGGCGCGCGCGCGGAGGCCAGCATGAAGCTGCGCACGCACGCGCAAACGGCGGGGGTGACGCTCACCGCGCAGCAGCCGTACAACAACGTGGCGCGGGTCGCGCTGCAAGCGCTCGCGGCGGTGCTCGGCGGAACGCAATCCTTGCATACCAATTCGCTCGACGAGACGTATGCCTTGCCGACCGAAGAGGCCGCGACCGTCGCGCTCCGTACCCAGCAAATTTTGCTGCACGAGTCCGGCGTGGCAAACGCGATCGATCCGCTCGCGGGCAGCTATCACGTCGAGTGGCTCACGAACCGGATCGAGGCGCTCGCCCTCGAATACATTCAGCGCATCGACGCGCTCGGCGGCATGGTGCGCGCGGTGGAGGAGGGCTACCCGCAGCGCGAGATCGCGCGGGCGGCGTACGAACACGAGCGCGCGCTTTCGAGCGGCGAGCGCGTGGTCGTGGGCGTGAATCGCTTTCGCACGTCGGAGCAGGAAAAGATCCCGACGTTGCGCATCGACGAGCAGGTCGCAAAAGAGCAGCTCGCGTCACTCGCGCGGGTGAAAGCGGGGCGCAGCGCCGCGGAGGTGAGTCGGGCCCTCGGTCGTGTGCGCGCCGCGGCTCAATCGGACCAAAACTTGGTGCCGCCGATCGTCGAAGCGGCCCGCGTGTACGCGACGGAGCAGGAGATTTGCGACGTGCTCAGGCAAGTCTTCGGTACCCACACCGATCGCGCCGAGTTTTGAAGCTTGCCCGCGACGTGCGCGCCGAACCTGCGCCGTCCGCGCCCACGCCCCCCCAAACCCGAAGCGCGGAGACTCAGCCGCGATCGGTGCCGTCGGGCTTTTTTACGGCGGGAAGGCGAGCGGTCGAGCTGCCGGTTCCGCGCGGTAACGTGGATGATTCCGGCAAATCATCGTCGAGCTCGGGGCGTGAGCTCACGGTCGGGCGCGGGGGCGCGCTGGAAGCGCGAGTGCGGCTCGATTCGGGACCGCGCGCTGCGTCCTGGTTCGCGTCGGACGGGCGGCGCGGCGGCGCAGAGGTTCGCAGGATGCGCGCCACCTCTTCACTCAACGAGGGCACGGGCGCGCGCATGGGCGGCGGCCGGCGCGTGGGCGGCTGCGCTTCTTCCGTCACGTATTCTTCCGTGACCAAGTAGCGCGCGCTGATGTTCGAACGGTCGCCGATGTTCTCGGCATAGATCTTCAGATTGTCCGCGCCGGCTTCGCGTGCGAAGCGCTCGGCGGCGACGATCGCACCGATCGCCAAGTGGCGCAGGGCGCGCGTGGCCCGCGAATGGCCGGTCACGCCGAGCGTGAGTGAAAAGCCGGCCGCCGTCTTTTTCAGCTCGAAGACCAGCGGTACGTCGACGAAGGGGTGCTCGAGAAAGGCTTGCAAGCGCGCGACGGTGCCGAACAAATCCCCCGCGCGTGCCACGCCGCCGCCCTGGGACAACACGCGCGCGGCGAGGTCCGCGCCGATCGATTCCAGCAGTTTGCCGGAGCCGTCACCGAGCACCGAATCGAGCGCGAGCAAAATCTCTTCACCCTCGTCGAGGGGCACGGCGTCGAGCGCGGCGCTGGCGCGCAGGCGATCGAGCGAGGCGTTGGGCGAAAGCCGGGGGGGTAACCGCGTGCGCAACGTAGCAACCGCGGCCGCACCGAGTTGGCGCTCCGTCGCTTCGAAAACATTTCTCAGAAACCAACTCCTGAGCTCGCTCGTCACTTCACTCCCCGATCCGACGTGGGCAATTCAACCACCCGCATCACACTCGCCCGTACACATGAGTGAGCTTACTCCGCGCGTCGAACACGGGCGACCTGAAAACGAGCGCCGCTGCGCGCCGGACGGATAAGGGTCCAGATTGATAGAGAATTGTCGCGCTGCGTCGCGGTGACTTCGGAGGTCCGCGTCGTGCGCGCGCGGGGCTAACCCGCGGCGTCGAGGGCTTGCGCGAAATCCTGCAACAGATCGGCGGTGTCTTCGATGCCGACCGACAAGCGCACGAGCGCGGGGTTGATGCCGATCTTGGCGAGTTGTTCGGCGGAGAGCTCGGAGTAGCTCATGATCGCCGGTTGCTCGATCAGCGACTCGACGCCGCCCATGGACGCGGCAATCTTCGGAATTTTGACGGCGTCCACCATGCGCGAAGCGGCGGCGCGGCCACCTTTGACGATGAAGCTCACCATGAAGCCACCGCCGCGCATTTGCGCGCGCGCCGCCGCGTACGACGGGTGGCTCTCGAGCAGGGGGTAGAAGACGCGCTCGATCTGCGGGTGCCCTTCGAGCGCGCGCGCAATCGCCAGCGCGTTTTCGTTTTGGCGCTCGGTGCGCACACCGAGCGTCTTCAGCCCGCGCGCGATCAAGAAGGCGGCGTGCGGATCGAGCACGCTGCCGAGGACCCCGCGCGCGTCGCGCAGCAGCGACACCAAATGTTGCGGTCCGACGACCACGCCGCCGAGCACGTCGTTGTGTCCGGCGAGCGACTTGGTCGCGCTGTGCACGACCAGATCCACGCCGAACTCGAGCGGTCGGCAATTGACGGGCGTGGCCAACGTGGAGTCGACCAGGGTGCGGATGCGGCCGCGCGCTTTGACGATCCCGGCGAGCTCCGCCAAATCCACGCAGAACACGTGGGGGTTGGTGGGCGACTCGGCGATCACGAGGCGCGTGTTGTCGCGCAGGGCGGCGGACAGCGCGCCCAGATCGCCGGACGGCACGATGCTGTGCTCGACGCCGAAGCGCGCCAGAGTCTGGGTGACGAGCTGGCGCGTGCGCCGATAGCCGTCCTGGAACAGGACCACGTGATCGCCGGCCTTGACCAGAGA
>Ga0068856_100005639_pt1 | contig 12319 bp, 9 predicted proteins | sample KBSCornC62_FD_66595 | JGI IMG/M metagenome (GOLD analysis project Ga0068856, IMG submission 66595) | Corn rhizosphere microbial communities from Kellogg Biological Station, Michigan, USA - KBS Corn C6-2 | ecosystem: Host-associated > Plants > Roots > Rhizosphere > Soil ...
CAAGCTTACGTTAGGTTCGAAACTCGAACATAACGATTATACAGGATTTGAAGTGGAACCCAGCGGGCGATTGCTGTGGACACCCACTGAACGGCAGTCGGTGTGGGCTGCAATTTCTCGCGCGATACGGACACCGTCCTGGAGCGAAATGCACGCCGATACAACTCTGGGAGTCGTTCCGGCATCGCAATCACCGTCTGGACAGGAACTCGTCTTTAAGTCAATGGGCAACCCTGATTTGGAATCCGAAAGTCTCATCGCCTATGAGCTCGGATATCGCATCGAGGCCTCCAAACATGTGTCCTTTGACATTGCTGCCTATTACAACCAATACGATGGCGTGCTGGATTACGGGCCTCTTGCATACTCGCCCAACCCAAGCCAGCCATACTCGCAGTTTTCCACCACCGAGGAGAACATGACCACTGGCGACACCTTCGGCGCCGAATTTTCAGCACACTGGGACGTGACGGATCACTGGCATCTTACGGCTAATTACGCCTGGTTAAACATGCGGTTCCCCTCTTACTCCATCGCATACCATTCTGGGCCGGAGCATCAGGCGCAGCTCCGATCCACACTTGACCTCCCATGCAACCTGGAATTGAACGGCGCCGTTTCCTTCGTTGATCGGGTGGATGCTTCAACCCTCACAGGCAAAATTGATATTCCCAGCTATGTCCGGCTCGATGTCGGTCTGGTCTGGCATGCAACCAAGAACTTGGAACTTGGCATTTGGGGGCAAAATCTGGCGGAAGACCACCATGCTGAATACACCAGCTACAAGACCGCGCTGATCACGGAAATTCCCCGCAGTGTAATGGGACGAATCACCTGGCATTTCTAAACCTGCAATGCCCGCCCTACCCCAGCTACCGCCAATGAAACGCTCGTCGCAGGCCATGCTCTTGCGCCATGAGTTAAATTTGTGCCTCGTGCTGTTGTGCGGTTTCATCCTTTTGCTTGCCGCCTCCTCTGCCCGCGCACAGGACGCAGTCAGCAGGGAATATCAAATCAAAGCGGCCTATTTATATAATTTCGCCAAATTTGTGGATTGGCCGCAGGAGAGTTTTACCGATGGGCAATCGCCTCTCGTCATCGGCGTATTTGGCCAAAACCCCTTCGGCACGGGATTGGAAGCCATTGCAAAAGCTCATCAGATAAATGGCCGGCCCATCGTGGTTAAAACCATCACCACTGCCAAAGATATCGCCGGGGTGCATCTGCTGTTCTTGGGCAGTGCCGAAGACGATCACGTTGCCGAGATTCTCTCCGCACTCGCGGGCACCAGCGTTTTGACCGTGGGCGAATCCGACAAATTTATGGCCGCCGGGGGAATGGTCAACTTTGTGCGTGAAGCAGACAAGGTTCGGTTTGCGATCAACGAAGACGCGGTTGAACACCATGGGATGAAGATCAGCGCCCAGCTTCTGAAGCTGGCCACCTTCGTCCGCAAAAGCACGCTCCAATAGCCATGCACGCTCTTCGTAATCTGCCCATCAAACGCAAGCTCATGGCCATAATTTTGCTGGTCACAGGAGTGGCCCTGTTGATGGCGTCTGCGGCGTTCATCCTCTTTGAACAGTCCACTGCCCGGAAACAAATGGTGCAGGCCCTGCAAATTACTGCTGCCATGACCGGCGCCAACAGCACGGCGGGGCTCTCATTCGACGAGGCCGGCTCGGTCGAACAGACGCTCAAATCACTAAGCGTTCAACCGGACATCGTCGAAGCTTGTGTTTACGACAAAGATGGCCGCCTCTTCGCGCATTATCTCCGGAATGGCGAAACGCGTCTCGTTACGCCTGCCGTCAAAGATCTCGGTTACAGTTTCCAAGGCGTGCGGCTAAAGTTGGTCCAATCCATCACCCTCGCCGGTGAGCCGATCGGCACAATCTACCTCGAAGAAGACCTCAGCCAGCTTACCAGCCGGCTTTGGCGCTGTTCCTTTACGGGCGCAATCATTTTGATTGTCTGCGCGGGTGTGGCCTTCTTTCTTTCGGCTTGGCTGCAAAAGGTGATTTCAACTCCCATTTCCGATCTCGCGAATACCATGTCCGTCGTCCGCAAAGGCAAGGACTACTCTGTTCGAGCCACAAAAAAAGGCAACGACGAGCTCGGCCGCCTCATCGACGGGTTCAATGACATGCTTGCGCAAATCCAGGAGCGTGATGCAAACCTGGAGCGTCGCGTTACCGAACGCACGGAAAAGCTGGCGGAATCCGAGGCAAACTATTCCTCGCTGGTGGACCAAATGCCAGCCGGCGTATTCCGCAAGGACAAGGAAGGCCGATACGTATTTGTGAATTCCTGGTTTTGCCGTTTTACGGGCGCCAGGCCGGAGGATTTTCTTGGGAAGTTGCCGGAGGAGGTCAATGATTCCAACCATGGCGGCCTCGAATCGGAAACTGACAGCCTGGCCCACTCAGGAGCATCGCATCATCACACCATTCTTCAGACTGGCCGACAGATCGAATGTGATGAAAAACGGACCGGACCGGAAGGCAAAACATCCCACTATCATGCGGTGAAGTCGCCCGTTTTTGGCCCCGACGGCACGGTCGTTGGGTCTCAGGGAATATTGCTGGACATCACCGAACGCAAGCTGGCTGAAGATGCGCTTGCTCACGAACGGGACCTGCTCCGGACGTTGCTGGAGAATTCAACCGACCACATTTATTTCAAGGATGAAAAGTCCCGTTTCCTCATGGTCAGCAACGCCCAGGCACGCCAGTTTGGAGTGGCTTCGGCGGATGACTTGGTGGGCAAAACAGATTTTGATTTCTTCTCGGATCATCATGCCTGGCCCGCCTTTGAAGATGAACAGGAAATCATCCGCACTGGCAAGCCCGTCATCGGCAAGGTTGAATGTGAAACCTGGCTGGATAAACGTAACGATTCGTGGGTCCTCACCACCAAAATGCCGCTGCGCAGCAAATCCGGCGAGATTATCGGTACATTTGGCATCTCAAAAGACATCACAGCCTTTAAAAAGGCGGAAGCGGCCTTGGCATATGAACGGGATTTGCTCAAGGCTTTGTTGGACTATTCGCCGGATTCTATTTATTTCAAGGACCTCGAATCGCGCTATGTTCGAATCAGCCGTTCAGAACTGAACAATCTCTTTGCCATTGCTCTCAGCCGCCACCATCAATCCAAATCAATCGACGGGAGCCATACGGACCTTCTGCCAGCGCACCTATCCAGCCTGGATCGGTTTCATGAATACGTCATCGGTCAAAGCGATGCAGATATTTATGGGGCTGAAGACTCCGCCGATTTTCGACAGGACGAACAGGAAACCATCCGCACCGGCAAATCTTTGCTGGGTAAGATCGAAAAAGTACCCGGACCCGATGGCGAAATCCGCTGGTACATGACCACCAAAACCCCGTGGCGCAATGCCGAAGGACAGATCATTGGCATTTTCGGCACGGGCCGGAATATCACCGATTTGAAACAGGCCGAAGCCAAGGCTGAAGCAGCCCACAAGCAGCTTGTTGAAACCTCCCGAATGGCGGGAATGGCGGAAGTGGCCACCAGCGTCCTCCACAACGTCGGCAACGTATTGAACAGCATCAACGTTTCCACCACGCTCGCAGTCGAACTTGTCAAAAAATCCCGCGTGAACAATCTCGGCAAGCTGGCCGCAATGATACAGGAGCATCACAATGACCTTGCGACTTTCCTGACGACCGATCCAAAAGGAATGCAGATTCCCGGATATCTCGTCAAGCTCACGGAACATCTGGCTGCCGAACAGGCGCAATTTGTTTCTGAAATCGAATTGACCCAAAAAAATATCGAGCACGTCAAGGACATCGTCACCATGCAGCAGTGTTATGCCAGGATTTCCGGCGTGGTGGAAAAGGTAAAAGTGACCGACATGGTCGAGGACGCCCTGCGCATGAATGACGGTGCCCTGGTTCGGCACAATGTGGAATTGGTCCGCGATTATCCCGAGGAGACCATTGAGTGCCACACCGAACGCCAGAAGGTTCTTCAAATTCTCGTGAATCTCATCCGCAACGCAAAATATGCCTGCGATGACTCAGGCCGTTTGGACAAACGCTTGGTTGTGCAGGTACGCAGCAACGATGGCCGCGCCCAAATCTCCGTAATTGATAATGGCGTCGGCATCCCCTCGGAAAATATGACCCGCATTTTCAGCCACGGTTTCACCACCCGCGACCACGGCCACGGATTTGGACTGCACAGCGGTGCGCTGGCGGCCAAAGAATTGGGGGGCTCGTTGGCTGTCCACAGCGACGGACACGGCCATGGTGCACGGTTTACTCTCGAACTTCCCTTACAACAGCCCCACGACCTATGAACGCCCCTTTAGCACAAGCCAATCGCCGGATCCTTGTCATTGACGACAATCGCGCCATCCACTCCGACTTCAAAAAAATCCTCTGTCCCACACTCAAAGACAATTCCGTGCTCGATCAGGCGGAGTCGGAAATCTTCGGCACGGCCGCCGCCGTTGCCAGCCCGACCGGCTTTAATGTGGACGTGGCATTTCAAGGGCGGGATGGATTTGCCATGGTGCAACAGGCGCTGGATGCCGCCCAGCCGTATTCGGTCGTTTTCACGGACATGCGCATGCCTCCGGGCTGGGATGGAATCGAAACCGCCGCCAAAATTTGGTCCATTGCCCCGGACACACAAATTGTCATCTGTACCGCCTATTCCGACTATTCCTGGGATGAAATGGTCGCCAAGCTCGGTATCTCCGACCGCATGGTCATCTTAAAGAAACCCTTCGACAACGTGGAAGTCATCCAACTCGCGCACGCTCTGGCGGAAAAATGGAGGTTGCGTCAGGAATCACAATTAAAAATGGAGCAGATGACCGCCATGGTGGCCGCCCGCACAACGGAATTGGAGGCCGCCAACAAGCAGTTGAAAGTCGAAATGGCCGAACGCGAACGCACCCAGGAAGCGCTGCGCCAGTCTCAAAAAATGGAAGCGCTTGGCCAGCTCGCCGGCGGCATCGCGCATGATTTTAACAATTTGCTTACCGTCATCCGGGGCTACGTCGATTGCCTGGTTTCAGAAGACAAATATCCTCCGGAAACACTTCAAGCGTTGCAAGAGATTGGATTGGCTGCTGATCGCGCGGCCAAGCTCACCTCGCAAATCCTCCTGTTCAGCCGCAAAAAACGCGTCCAGCCCCAGAACCTGGATTTGAATCAAGTAATCGTCAGCCTCGGAAAAATGCTGGACCGCCTTATTGGGGAAAATATCGCCCTTGAAATCGATTGCGCCCACGCTCCCCTGCCCGTTCACGCAGACCCCGTGATGATGGAACAGGTGATCCTGAATCTCGTCATGAATGGCCGTGACGCCATGCCCCAGGGCGGACATCTCGCCATTCAGTCGCGTGAGATTCATGTTCCCGAACAAAAGGCGATCAAAAATCCCCAGGCACGGCCCGGCCGGTTTGCCTGCGTGAGTGTGACGGATACCGGCAGCGGCATTGCACCATCGGTATTGCCTCACCTCTTCGACCCCTTCTTTACCACCAAGGAACCCGGCAAAGGCACCGGCCTTGGCCTCTCCACTGTGTATGGCATCCTGCAACAGCATCAGGGCTGGATCGAAGTGGAAAACCAGGCCGGACGCGGCGCCAAATTCACCTTCTTTGTGCCCGCCAATGGCGCAACAAATGGCCACCTGCACGACACCCCGATAAAAGTGGAAGTACCTTGCGGAACAGAAACCATTCTGCTCGTGGAGGATGACCCGACCGTCCACAAGCTCGCCTGCGGCTTCCTTCGGCGTCAGGGATACACCGTTTTTGCGGCAAGCTCCGGGCAGGAAGCACTTGCGTTGTGGAGCCAGCGCGGTGGCGAAATCGATTTGCTGTTAACCGATATGGTCATGCCCGGAAAAATATCCGGACGCGAACTGGCCGAAATGCTAAAGGCGCGGGACAAGGACCTCAAAGTCATCTATACCACCGGCTACAGCATCGATGCCCTCAACTCAAAAGTTCATCTGGAAGAAGGAAAAAATTTTATTGCCAAGCCGTATTCTCCGGAAAAACTGGCGCAAATCGTCCGGCACCGCCTGGACATAGATTTCGACACGCAACTGGTTGCCAATACCAACGGCAACTGAAGTTCATCTCTTCCTTGGAGCAACGCAGACCGGCTGCAAGCCTCCTCGCACAGGCCAAACACTCTTTGCCCGGGTGGTGACAAAATCTGTGTATCTTTTTGTAAAGGATGGTTAGTAGGAATTCCCCTCTTCGCCGATTTTATTGCCTGACACGGACAATAAATGTCGCAAGAAGTGCTAGAACTGCAAATGCCGCCCGCCCGCGAAGAACCCGCCGGCGCACACCACGCCAGCGCACACAACGCGGGCGCACAATACGCCGGCGCACAACCCGGCGGCGGACGATACGCCAGCGCACAACATGCCGGCGGGCAATGTTTTCATTGCGGGGAACTGTGCCGTGCTGCGTCCTTTGCACTGGAAGGGCGCTCTTTTTGCTGCCTCGGTTGCCAGACCGTTTTCAGCATCCTAACCGCCTCCGGCCTGGACCAGTTTTACCAGCTACAAACTTCTCCCGGCGTCCGCATCCGCGCTTCCAGTGCCGCGGCAAAATGGAAATTTCTCGACGACCCGAGCGTGCAGGAAAAGCTGTTTGATTTTGCCGACGACAACAAGGCAAAAGTCACGTTGTTTTTACCGGCAATTCATTGCGTAGCCTGCGTCTGGCTGCTGGAGAATCTTTTCAAACTGCATCCGGGAATCGGTAAATCGCAGGTCAATTTCGCCCGTCGTGAGGCCACCATTACCTTCGCTCCAACAGAAATCAAGTTTAGCGAACTCGCCGCGCTGGTCACCTCCATTGGCTACGAACCGCAATTAACTTTGGGTGAAACCGAAAAAGCCAAACCATCGCCTCTCCGAAAGAAGGTCTGGCTCCAAATCGGCCTCGCGGCGTTCGGCTTCGGCAACATCATGCTCATGTCGCTGCCGTTTTACTTCGGTCTCGATAGCATCAATGGCCCGTGGTTCAAGACCATCGCCGGATGGCTGAGCCTGGCCATGGCCCTGCCCGTGGTCACTTACAGCGCATCCGACTTTTGGCTTTCCGCCTGGGCCGGCCTGCGACAGCGCGTGCTCACATTGGAAGTGCCCATCACCATTGGTCTCGCAGCCATTTACTGTTCCAGCATCGTTGAAGTCGCCAGCCATCGCGGTCCCGGATACTGCGATTCGCTCACGGGCTTGATTTTCTTTCTTCTCTGCGGACGGTTATTCCAAAAGAAAACCTACGAACGGCTCACCTTTGACCGCGATTACAAAGGGTTCTTCCCTCTTTCAGTTGTCCGGAAAGTTGCCGGCCACGAAGAAAGCATCGCCATTTCCCGCCTCAAGACCGGTGACCGCATCATCCTGCGAAATGGCGAACTGCTTCCAGCCGACGGCTGTTTGATCTCAGGCAAGGCCTGCATGGATTACAGCTTCGTTACCGGCGAAGCCGAACCCGTTCAATTCGATGCCGGCGCCCGCCTGTACGCTGGCGGTCGTCAGGCCGGCGGCGCAATTGAAGTGGAGACCATCAAACCCGTGGCCCAAAGTTATCTCGCATCACTTTGGAACAACGAAGCGTTTCGGAAAACAACGGACAACGATTTTGATTCCCTGACAAACCAGTACAGCCGCAGATTCACCAAATTGGTCGTCGGCATTGCTCTATGCGCCGGCGCATTCTGGTTGTTCAAATCGCCCGCAACATCGCTCAAGGCATTTACTTCCATTCTAATCGTTGCGTGTCCGTGCGCTCTCGCCCTCGCCGCCCCTCTGACTCACGGCACAGTCCAACGGCTGCTCGCACGTCTGAAAATTTTCCTGCGCAACGGCCTCGTCATCGAGCGCATGGCAAAGGTGGATACTATCGTCCTGGATAAAACCGGTACGCTCACCATGGCCACGGTCGGCGGCATTGTTTTCCACGGCAACAAACTTTCCCACGAGGAACGCAATTGGATTGTTTCTCTGGCGAAACACTCAACGCACCCCAACTCCGTTCGCCTGGCCAGCCTGCCCGGCGCTGCTGCTTTGCCTGTCGCAGCGTTCAAAGAAACGCCCGGCTGCGGCGTGGAAGGTGACGTCGCCGGCCACAAAATTCTGCTTGGCTCACAGTCCTGGATCTCAAACCGCCTGGATAAGGTAACGCATAAAGCCGATGGCACAGCCGTTTTCGTCGCCATCGATGGAAAATTTCGCGGTTCTTTTGCCTTGGAAAACACGCTGAGACCCGAAGTGGAGCAATTAATATCAAAATTACAGGGCCGTTTTGAATTGGCCCTCCTCAGCGGCGACAACGAACGTGAAGCCGCGCGCTTTGAAAAGATTTTCGGAGACCGTTTCACCCTGAATTTCAACCAAAGCCCGGCCGACAAATTACAGTTCGTTCGTGAGCTTCAAAAGGCTGGCCGCACGGTCATGATGGTCGGCGACGGTTTAAACGACGCCGGGGCCTTGCGCCAGGCCGATGTCGGCGTGGCCGTGGTCGAGAACACCGGCGCGTTTTCACCCGCCAGCGACGTGATTCTCGACGCGGCGGAACTCGCCCGTCTGCCTCATGTGCTGGCCTTTGCCCGGAGTGCCGCTCGTATCGTCCGGGCGGGATTTATCATTTCCGCCCTGTATAACATTATCGGCGTCAGCATCGCCGCCGCCGGCCTCTTGCAACCAATGGTCTGCGCCATCTTGATGCCCATCAGCTCTGCGACCATCGTGCTCTTTTCCTGCGGCGCCTCTGCCTGGGCCGCCAGACGAAGCGGTCTAATCTCGCAGCCCCACACATCCATTAGGCAAGCCGCGGAAGCAGTCACACAACCCGAGACTCTTCTCCAACCATCATAAGCCATGAGCATCGTCATCATCCTTATATTGGCCAGCCTCTCTGTGGGCCTCGTTTTCCTTGGAGCCTTCATCTGGTCTGTGCGCTCCGGCCAGTACGAAGACACCACCACGCCCTCATTGCGAATTTTAGCCGATGATCCACAACCGAAGATTTCCGAAATAAAAATTAAATTGAAATGAATACCAACATAGAAACATTCAAATACGACAACCGGGTCGTCCGCGCCTTCGCAATCGCGACCGTCGTCTGGGGCATCGTTGGCATGCTCGTGGGCTTGCTCGCGGCCGTGCAGCTATTTTTCCCGGATGCCAACCTGAACTTCCAGTTCATCACCTTTGGCCGCATCCGCCCTCTTCATACGAATGCCGTCATCTTCGCCTTCGTCGGCAACGGGATGTTCTGCGGCATCTACTATTCGCTGCAACGGCTCTGCAAGGCGCGCATGTTTAGCGACTTCTTAAGCTGGTTCAATTTCTGGGGCTGGCAGCTTATCATTGTCAGTGCTGCGTTGACGCTTCCGCTCGGCTATACCACCAGCAAAGAATACGCGGAACTGGAATGGCCCATCGATATCGCCGTCGCTGTTGTGTGGGTCGCTTTCTCCGTGAATCTTTTCGGCACCATCATCAAACGCCGCGAAAAGCACATGTACGTCGCCATTTGGTTTTATATTGCCACCGCCGTCACCATCGCCGTGCTCCACATCACCAACTCCATGGAAATGCCCTGGAGCTGGATGAAAAGCTATTCCATGTATGCCGGCGTGCAGGACGCCCTCGTGCAATGGTGGTACGGCCACAACGCCGTGGCGTTCTTCCTCACCACTCCCTACCTCGGCCTGATGTATTACTTCCTTCCCAAGGCCGCAAACCGTCCGGTATTTAGTTACAGGCTTTCCATCATTCACTTTTGGGCATTGGTGTTTCTTTACATCTGGGCCGGACCGCATCACCTGCTTTATACGGCTTTGCCGGACTGGGCACAGTCTCTCGGCATGGTGTTCTCTCTCATGCTCATCGCACCCAGTTGGGGTGGTATGCTGAACGGGCTGCTCACGTTGCGCGGTGCCTGGGACAAAGTCCGTCAGGACCCCGTCCTGAAATTCATGGTCGCAGCCGTCACCGCCTACGGCATGGCCACCCTCGAAGGTCCGCTCTTGTCCATCAAAACCGTGAACTCGCTGTCTCACTACACAGATTGGACTATCGCTCACGTTCACAGTGGCGCTCTCGGTTGGAACGGATTTCTGACGTTCTCCATGCTCTATTTCATTTTCCCGCGCATCTACAAGACCCAGCTTTGGTCCACCAAACTTGCCAATTACCATTTCTGGCTCGGGCTGCTCGGCATGATTTTCTACATCGTCCCGATTTACATCGCCGGCATCACAGAAGGCCTCATGTGGAAACAGTTCAACAAGGACGGTTTCCTGCAATATCCCAACTTCCTCGAAACAATCGTCCATGTTGTGCCCATGTTCCAGCTACGCGCCATTGGCGGTACGATCTACATCATTGGCGTATTCATGATGGCTTACAACTTGTACCGCACCGCCAAAGCCGGCCAATTTGAACCGGATACTGTGGCCCAGGCTCCTGCTCTGGAAAAAACTGCCGTGCCCCATGGTAAATATTCCTTCCACCGGCTGCTCGAAGGCGCACCCATGTTTTTCACGGCACTCGCAATCGTCGCCATTCTCGTCGGCGGTTTGGTTGAAATTATCCCCATGTTCATCATCCGCGCCAACGTGCCCACCATCGCTAGCGTGAAGCCTTACACGCCCCTCGAAGTCCTCGGCCGCGACATCTACATCCGCGAAGGCTGTCTCGGCTGCCATTCGCAAATGATTCGCCCGTTCCGCTCCGAAACCGAACGCTACGGCGAATACTCCAAAGCCGGCGAATTCGTCTATGACCATCCCTTCCTATGGGGCTCCGAGCGCAAAGGCCCGGATCTCGCCCGCGAAGGCGGCAAATATCCCGACGCCTGGCACTACAACCATATGGACGACCCGCGCTCGACCTCCCCCGGATCCATTATGCCGCGTTACTCCTGGCTGCTGACACAAAAGCTGGAAACCGATTCCCTGCCGGCACGCTTAAATGCATTGCGCAAGGTCGGCGTCCCCTACCCCGACGGCTACGAGAACGGTCCCGCGCAAAAAGATTTGCAGGCGCAGGAACAAAAAGTCGTCGCCAACCTTAAACAAGGCGCTGTAAACACTGAACCTGACCGCGAAATCGTTGCCGTCATCGCCTATCTCCAACGGCTTGGCGCAGACATCAAGGCGGCACCCGCCACCACTGCATCCAAATAACCCGGAGAACTATTATGGAAGAAAAAATTATTTGCAGCATCAACGGCGTCGGCATCTATGGAGTTATCTCCATCTGTATCTTCTTCGCCTTTTTCACCGGCATGCTCATCTGGGCGTTTACCCAAAAGAAAAACTATCTCGATAAAATGGGGAATCTCCCCATTGAACAAAACGATAAGAATTCCAACGACAATCTTTAATTCAATACTATGAGCAACGATCCCAAAGAGCCTTTGCTGCTCGATCACGATTACGACGGCATTCAGGAACTCGACAACAACCTCCCGCGCTGGTGGGTGTGGCTGTTTTACATAACCATCATATTCTCGGCGGTGTACCTCATTTACTATCACGTCGCCCACGCAGGTCCTTTACAGGCCGGCGAATACGAAAACGAAATGAAGGCCGGCGAGTCCATCAAGGCCGCCTCCATGACCAAGTTCGAGTCCAACATGTCCGCGCTCGCACCTTCCATAGACGCAGCCGTATTGGAAGACGGCCACCAGATCTACACCAAGCTCTGCGCGCCCTGCCATCGCGTTGACGGCGGCGGCTTGGTCGGCCCCAACCTCACGGATAACTATTGGATTCACGGCAGCAACTACGTGGACACCGTAAAAGTCATCTGGGACGGCGTCCCCGCCAAAGGCATGGTCACCTGGAAAACCGTCTTGAAGCCGGACCAAATCCAGTCCGTCGCCAGCTACATCTACACCCTCCGCGGTGCAAAACTGGCCTCGCCCGGCAAACCGCCGGAAAACCAGCAGGTCACCACCCCCGCCGCTCCAAGCCAGTTTGAATAACACTAGCGGACGCTTAAAAATGCGCTATTCGAACGACAAACCGATGCAAAGCCGTCGCTGTCACATCGGCAGGACGCGGAAACTACGACTCCCCCTCCTCGAGGGCTGCCTACCTTTGTGGCTGGGTCGCAAGTCCGCTATCTCCACTTCGCCAAAACGCGGCAACAATGTCTCCCTCTCCCTTGGGGGAGAGGGCCGGGGTGGGCACTGTATCAGGACATGGGTAACACTTTAATGTCAGGACATAGGTTACACTTTTGGTTTTTGGGATGTAAACATTCGGCGTTGGTACACCGCTGGCCGCAT
>Ga0068856_100005642_pt1 | contig 12314 bp, 8 predicted proteins | sample KBSCornC62_FD_66595 | JGI IMG/M metagenome (GOLD analysis project Ga0068856, IMG submission 66595) | Corn rhizosphere microbial communities from Kellogg Biological Station, Michigan, USA - KBS Corn C6-2 | ecosystem: Host-associated > Plants > Roots > Rhizosphere > Soil ...
CCCGCCCCTCGTTTCGCAAGGAACGCTGCGGAAACGGCGCGGCTGACAATTTGGTCACGCCCACAGGAGGTGGGAGATGCCGGGAAAGTCAGCTCACGTGATGAACGAGAAGCAGTATGGAGGCCCTGAAGGACAAGGGCACGTCCAAGGAGCGGGCGGCGAAGATCGCCAACAGCCCTAACGCGTCGAGCAAGGGCGGTAAGACCTCCCATTCCGGCTCGTCGCGCTCGTCGTCCTCTCAGGGTGGCACGACCACGCAGAAGAAGGCTGCTGGCGCGAAGGGCGGCCGCGCCACGGCTCGCAAGTCGAGTTGACCGCACCGATTCGACCCTGCCAGACCGATTGCGAGTCGCCCTTGCCAGCCTGCTTGAGCGGGGTGCACCTAGGTGTGCACGCCCCGAACTTTCCAGGCGCACCCGACATGAATGACCCGCCTAACCAAGCCGTTTTCGGATGGTTAGGCGGGTCTTAGGGGGCACGGCTGGGATCGAACCAGCGACCTCCCGCGTGTGAACGGTGAGTGGTGGGGACGCCCGGGGACTAGAGGGGATGTTTGAGCCGTTTCCGGGCTCTCAAAGAGACTCGGATTCCCCCTCATTTCCCCAGCTCTACTCACCACGACTCACCACCAGGTGGACTGCTCGCCCTTTTCCGGAACACGCGTACGCGCCCTCTACCGCCTTTCCACGCCGGAGGGGTCGCCGGTCTGTGCTAGCGGCGGCGCGCGTCGTGCTGAGCGTCCTCAGCTTCTGCCTCGACCGTCAGGTCGCCGATGTATTCGAGCGCCTGCCCAGCAGAGAGCCGACTCCTGATCGCAAAGGCGTAGACCGCGAGGCTCAGCAGGGCGACGGCGAGGACGTCCCAGCCGAACGTGAGCTCGTTGCGGGGGCCGTGGAGGCCGAGCAGCGGAATCGAGCTCGGTGTGCGCATATCGAACGAGCTGAGGTACGAGATCGTGCCCATGCCGAGCAGATACGGCCAGAACCAGACGGCACTGCGCCAGTCGAGCGACAGCGTCCGCTGGTTCGTATCAGTCAGGGTCGAGAGCGCCAAGAGCACGAAGCCGATCAGGATCGCCACGATCAGCTTCCAGATCACCACCCAGCCCGTGAAGAGCAGGATCTCGTTCGCGACCACGAACGCGGCCGGTGCAACCAGGGATGCCGCCGGCAGCCGGAAGAAGCGCGGCCGTGCGGGATCCTGGCGTCTGAGAGCGCCCAGCGCGAGCGGCGCCATGGCGTACGTGAGCACAGCGGCGGCGGAGATAAAGCCGACGAGCTGCTGCCAGCTGGGGAAGGGCAGCAAGATGACCAGGCCGCAGAGGAAGGAGAACGCAATCGCAACGAGTGGCGTTCCCCTGCGCGTCAGCTGGGCGAACGCGCCGGGGATCTGGCCATTTCGGGCGAGCGCGAACGTCAGTCGAGCGCTCGCACCGGTGTAGAGCAAGCCGGTGCCGCCGGGCGAGACGATCGCGTCCGAGTAGAGCAGGACGGCGAGCCAGCCGAGCCCCAGTGCTGTTGCGAGCCCGGCGAACGGGCCGAACAGCTGGGCCTTCCCGGAGAAGGAGATCGCGCCCCAGCCTTTGGAGAGACTCGACGGGTCGAGTGCCGCGATGAAAGCCACCTGGAGCGCGACGTAGAGGCCGACGGAGACGAGCATCGCAACGATGATCGCGAGCGGAATGTTTCGCTTCGGGTTGCGGCTCTCGCCGCCGAGCTGGACCGCCTGCTCGAACCCGAGACACGCGAAAATCACGCCACCGGACGCCAGCGCGACGAACACGCCTTTCCACCCGAAGGGCATGAAGCCGCCGGCGGTGAAGTTCTCTCCGTGAGCGGAGGTCACGAGGAGCGCGACGACGGTCAGGGCCGGGACGAAGATCTTCCAGCAGACGGCGACGATGTTCGTCTCCGCGAGCCAGCGCACGCCTAGGACGTTGATCGTGCAGAAGAGCAGCAGCAGCGCCGCCGCGAAGACGTAGCCCTGGGCCGTCAGCACCGGCCGGCCGCCCGAGACCGTCGTTAGCCAGGAGGCGTAGTTCGACGTGTACAGAAGCGTGGCCTGGACCATGATCGGTGCCACGGTTACAGCGCCAAGGAAGGCGACCCAGCCGCTCGTGAAGCCGATCACGCTCCCGAAGGCGTAGTGCGGGAACCGCGCGCTGCCTCCGGCCACGGGGTACGCGCCGCCGAGCTCGGCGTAGCTCAGGGCGAGGAGCATCATCGCGCCGCCGCCGAGCAGCCACGAGATGATTGCCGCCGGCCCGGCGAGCGAGGAAGCGAAGAGGGCGCCGAACAGCCAGCCCGCGCCGATGATCGAGCCGAACGAAGCGAACACGAGCCCGACGAAGCCGACGTCGCGGCGGAGCTTGTACCCAGGGCGCTCGGGCGTTGCGACCAACGGTTGAGCGAGGTCGGTCGCTGGTCAACCTCCTTGTGAGACTGCCTGCCGCGGTCGAGCTCCATCTTCACCGATCGCCGTCCGGGTGACAACCACGGGCGGGACGGAGACAATCAGCAGTGTCCGCCCCGCAGTCCAAACCGTGCTGCGCGGGGTCGCTACCTCTCAACCGGCCGAGGGGCGTGCCTCCACCGTCTCTTTCGACACTGTTTCGAGAACACGATCACGGACACGTCCATCCCGTGAGATGTCAAGGGCGAGGACCGTCACGTTGGCGCCGAGTGCCGCTCCGACGATCGTGGTGACGACCGCCATCAGCCCCGTGCCTGCCTGGAACCCGAGCCAAGCGCCCGCGAGTGCGCCCGCTACCGTCCACGCGAGTCCGAACCCCTTCGGCCGGTCGCGATCGACCCACGCGAGGTAGACCCCGAGGGCGATCGGCACGCCGATCGAGAGGACGGCGAGGAGCACGTCGTCGAGCGGCACCGAAGGGAACGCCACCAAGACGACGATCACGCCGGCGAACCAGCCGCCGAGTCCGAGGACGAGCGTGAACGCCGACCTGAACACGGCGCTTGCTTTGCGGCCGATGCGGCCGCGCTTGCGGGAGCGGCGCCACATCAGAAGCAGCGAGAGGAGCACGATGACGGGAAGGGCGATCATGGTGGCTGCGAAGCCTTTTCCGAGGGCGGTGTGGGTGACCTCGGGCGTGAAGTCGACCTTCGCCGGCGTGTAGAGCGACCGATCGACCTTGCCGCTGTCGAGGAATGTGTTGAGCAGGCGCCTACTGGCCTCCGGCTCGTACGTCCAGAATGAAGTCGTGTGACCGAGCTCAGAGAGCACGACCTGGTGGCCGTTGGGGAGGTGCGGAAGCAGCTCCCTGGTCGCATTCACGGCCGGGGTAGCGAAGTCGAGCGTTCCGCCGATCAGGAGCGTCTCGACCTTCGAGTCGCGGACCTGGGTGTACTCGTTCTCGTCCGGAGCGGCCGGCCAGGCGTGCACGAGGCCGCCGCCGGCGTAGAGGAACTCGGTGCCGGGGTTGCCGAGGATCGAGTCGCTCCGATGCGTGCCCTTCGCGAAATAGCGCGTGGCGGCGAGGGTATCGGCCCGGCTCATGGCGGCCAGCTCTCCCCAGACGAATGATTCGGGGAAGGCCATCCGGGCGAGGAGCGACATGAACCAGAGCCCGCTGGGGTCGCCCTTCGCAGCGGAAAGCCAGGTTCCAAGGGTCATCGGCGCGGACAGCGGCGCCGCGTCAGAGGTCGACTCCATCAGGCCGTAGAAGGACGCGACCCTTGCGGCGTTCTTGTCGAAGGGAAGGCCCCAGAACCGGTCGGGCATGTGTGAGGCCGTCTTCCGGATCGAGGCGGCCAGGTCGTCGGTCCGCCGGCTGCATGTGGAGTCCTGCGCGCACAGCCGTGAATACCGGCGGATCTGCGCGTCGGTTGTCTGCGGGTTCCAGAGGAAGTGGCCGGGCGGGTTGACGCCGATCATCACCGACCGGTGGATGCTGTTCGGGTAGCGCCAGGCGTAGATCATCGCCGTGCGGGTGCCGGCGCTCTCGCTGATCAGGTCGATGGGGCCGTAGCCGAGCGCCTTGCGGGCCGCCTCGAGATCGTCGACCTGAGCAGGGATCGAGTATCCGGCAAGGTCGACGCCGTCTGCACGGAGCCGCGCCGCGCAGGAGCGGAAGCCGTTCGCGTAGGCACGGAAGGACTTCTGGCCGAGAAGGTCGGTGGAGCGCTTCAGCGCCGAGGCGACTTCGGGACAGTCGAGCCGCACGGAGCCGTCGACGCCGCGGTACCCGACGAGGACGACGTCGTGGTTCTGGGCGATCCGGCTCGCCTTCGAGAACTTCGTATTGGTGATGCCGGGACCGCCCTCGAGCCGGAAGACAGGCGCGCCCGGATGATCCGAGCGCGCCTGGATGCGGGTGACCGGCAGCGCGACCAGCCGAGAACCGGGCCTGGCCCGGTTCTCGGGGACGACGAGGGTGCCGCAGTCGGCGGCGTAGCTGCCCTGCTCCGTGCCGTACTGGCACGGATGCAGGGTCAGCTGGCCGGCCTTCGCCCCGGCGGGGACAGAGACCTTGTCCCCACCGGATGCGAACTTCACATACCCGAGTCCCAGCGCAAGGATCGCGATCAGCAGGAAGCCGGTGATTCGAGCCGCGCCGACGGCCCGCTTCCGCTTGCGGATCGGCGCCGGCTCGAGCTCCGGCTCGTCCATGACCTCGAGCTCGCCGTGGTCGAAGTGCGGCAGCCACTCGAGCCAGGTGGGGAGATACCAGTTCCGATCACCCAGCAGTTTCATCGTCGCCGGCAGCAGGACGCCGCGGACGATTGTGGCGTCGATCAGGATCGCGGCCGCGAGTCCGACGCCGAACTGCTTGAAGAACAGCAGCGAAAGGCTCGCGAATACCGCGAACACGCAGACCATCACGAGCGCGGCGCTGGTCACCACGCCGGCCGTCGATTTGATCCCGTCCGAGATCGCCTCGTCCATCGTCGCTCCGCGCTGGAACCGCTCGCGGATCCGGCTGACGATGAACACGTGGTAGTCCATCGAGAGCCCGAACAGGATCACGAACAGCAGCAGCGGGATCACGGGCGAGACGCCGGATGTGTCGGTGAACCCGAGCAGGCCCTTGCCGAGGCCGTGCTGGAAGACCAGCACGAGGATCCCGTACGCGGCCGCGACCGACAGGCAGTTGAGCACGATCGCCTTCAGCGCAACGACGATCGAGCGGAACGCGACCAGCATCAACGCGAACGCGAACACGAGCACGAACGCGACCACGAGCGGCAGCGCGGAGCGGATCTGGTCGGCCGAGTCCTCCCATTGTGCGGTCAGCCCTGTGACGCCGGCCTCCGTGTTCGGGAGAGCGCCGACCGTCTGCGGGATGATCGTCTTGCGCAGAAGCGACAGGGAGGCGCTCGATGCCTTGTCAGTGCCGCTCCCGTTGATCGGGATCGTGATGTTCGCGACCGTGCCGGCCGTGTTCACGTCGATTGTCATCGGCTCGTGCGCGCGGCCGCTCGCGAGCGCCCGCTGCTCGAGCCGAGAGATCGCCTCGCGGACCGGCGGGGCGTTCACGTTCGGCGCTTTGACGATCACGTTCGCGGGCAGCGCCGTTCCGGGGAACGCCTGCTGCATCCGCTTGTAGGTCTTGACGACCTCGAGGTGCGCGGGGTACGTCTCCGGCGAGGGGTCCGCCATCCGCATCTGGATGGCCGGGAGGGCGAGCAGGAGCAGGAGCCCACCGGCGATCGCGGCGGACAGAGCCGGGCGCCGGAGCACGCGGTCGACGATCCAGCCCCACATCCGGCCCTCACCGCCGTTCGGGCGCCGCCGCCGGAAGCGACCCCGATCGACGCCGTCGCCAAGCCGCGAGAGCAGCGCGGGCAGAACGGTGAGCGAGCCGAGCATCGCGACCGCGACGACCATCATCGTCGCAACGCCGAACGAGGCGAACGTCTTGTCGCCGGTGACGAACATGCCGGCCATCGCGACCATCACGGTCAGGCCGGAGATCAGCACCGATCGTCCCGAGGTGGCGGCAGCCGCCTCGAGCGCGGCCCGTTCGCTCCGGCCTCTGGCGCGTTCCTCACGCTCGCGGCGGAGATAGAACATCGAGTAGTCGACGCCGACCGCCAGCCCGATTAGGAGCACCAGTGCGGGCACCTCGTTCGCCATCGGGAGCACGTGGCTCACCCCGGCAACGAGCCCGAAGGTGCCGAGCACGGCCGTAAGTGCGAGCAGCAGGGGGATCCCCGCGGCCACGAGCGCGCCGAACGCTACGAGCAGGATGATCAGCGTGATCGGCAGGGAGAGCATCCCGGCCTTGCCGAGATCCTTGCCATACTGATCCATGACTGCCTTCGGCGCACTTGCATCGCCCATCTCGCCGATGAAGAAGCCCGGATGGGCAGCCTGGGCGGCGGCGACGGCGACGATGACGGGGCCGACCTTGTCGGGCGCCTTGTCGATCTCGCCGCGGATGTCGAACTCGACGAGCGCGGAGTGCCCGTCCGTGGAGATCTGATCCGCATTGCCGCGAGCGAGCGGCGAGCGGACGTTCCGGACGTCGTCCTCACGCGCGACCCGGGCGACGACGTCCTTCACGGCCGCGTCGAACGCTGGCGTCCCGGCTTTGGCGGTGTGGCTTTGGATCAGGATGTTCTCGGCCGCCGGCCGCTTGAAGTCGGCGTGCAGGATCCGGTCCATCCGGCCCGACTGGCCAGGCCCTGCGGTGTTCGGATTGGGGTTCTTCGTGCCGACCATGCTGCCGATCCCGAAGGCGACGACGACCAGAGCCAGCCAGCCGAAGGTCGCGGTCTTCCAGTGGTTCGCGCTCCAGCGGCCCATGCGGGCGGCCAGGTTGCGCGGCTTGCGGTTGGGGGTTGTGCTGGGGGACACGTGGTCTCCTTTCAACGAGCCGCGGTCAGGCGGCGTAGGCGAAGGGGTGGTAGAAGGCGTCGAGAGCGCAGTCGGGAGCGACCGAGAGGTGGAAGCAGTCGCCGATCCGGGCGTCCTCGACCGAGACGGTGAGCGTGTTCGCGCGCGGGTGCCAGAGGAGCCGCACGTTGAGGCCGTCGTCATCGCGGGCGGAGAGCTCGCGGGTGTCCGCGGTTGCGGGGTACATGGCTCCTCCTTGGGTGTGGGAGGTGGCGAGTGGCGGCCCGGTCACGGGATCTGCACCTCGCTCACGCTCGTTGCGGTCGTGCGCTCGGCGACGTAGAACGGCAGCTGGCCGAGCGCGTCTTCTTCGGTTTCCGCCTCGACCGTCCACCAGATCTCGTGGCCGCCCGAGCGGCACGTGGCGAAGGTGGGTCGGTGGCGAAGCGGGCTCTGGTGCCCTTTGAACGAGGCGAACACGACCCCGCACTCGGGCGGCTCGTGGCGGTGGTGAAGCAGGTAACGGGTCATGGGCCGAGCTTGCGCCGATCGGCCCTCCGCGACATCAGGGCGACACCCTGATCCCGCACCCTGATTTTGAGGGCGCGGCACCCTGATCTATCCTCGGCACGACGGGAGACGTCCCTGCGTAACGCGCATTTCATCGGGCGGGCCGAAGAGCTCGAATCGTTCGATCAGGCACTCGGGGAGCTCGATAAAGCCGCTGCGGTCGAGCTCGTCGGGGAGCCGGGGATCGGGAAGACCCGCCTGCTCGTCGAGCTCTCCGCGCGGGCGGACGCGCGCGGGTCGCTCGTGCTCTCCGGCTCGGCTTCGGAGCTCGAGCGGGACCTGCCGTTCTCGGTCTTCGTCGATGCCCTCGACGAGTACGTGCGCGGACTCGACCCAGCCGCACTCGACCGGCTTGACGAGGACGTGCGGACGGAGCTCGCGCACGTGTTCCCCTCGCTGGCGGCGCTTGCGGGCGCACACGACATGGCGGTCCAGCACGAGCGCTATCGCAGCCACCGTGCGGTGCGCGCGCTGCTCGAGCAACTCGCCGGGCCGAGGCCTCTGGTCCTCGTCCTCGACGATCTCCACTGGGCCGACTCGGCGTCCGTGGAGCTGCTCGGCGCGTTGCTCCGCCGCCCGCCCGCGGCGGCCGTCCTGACGGCTCTGGCGCATCGCCCCCGAGGCATGCCGGAGCGCCTCTCCGGCGCGCTCGAGCGCGCGCATCGCGAGGGCGCCCTGGCCCGCATCGAGCTCGGTGCGTTGACCGCGGCCGAGTCGGAGAAGTTGCTCGGCGAGGCCGTCTCCGGCGCGGACGCGGCCGTCCTCTACGAGGAGAGCGGCGGCAACCCGTTCTACCTCGAACAGCTCGCGCGGTCGCTCGACCGCGCCTGCGGCGGCGCGCCGGCAGCGAAGATCCTGCTCGGCGAGGTTCCGTCCGCGGTCGCCGTCTCGCTTGGCGAAGAGCTTGCGCTCCTGTCGGCAGACGGACGCCTCGTGCTCGAAGGCGCGGCGGTCGCGGGCGATCCGTTCGAGCCCGAGCTTGCGGCCGCTGCGGCCGCGACCTCCGAGGCAGCCGCCATGGAGGCGGTGGACATGCTCCTCCGCCTCGATCTCGTACGGGCGACCGAGGTGCCCCGGCGCTTCCGCTTCCGGCACCCGCTCGTGCGCCGCGCCGTCTACGAGGCCACCCCCGGCGCCTGGCGACTGGGGGCGCACGAGCGGTGCGCCGAGGCACTTGCGACGCGGGGGGCCACAGCTTCGGCCCGTGCCCATCACGTCGAGCGCTCGGCGCGCGAGGGTGACGTCAGCGCCGCGGCCGTCCTGCGCCAGGCCGGTGAGGAGGCCGTCCGCCTGGCACCGGCAAGCGCCGCCCACTGGTTCCGAGAAGCGCTGCGCCTGCTGCCGGCGACGGCGCCAACGAAGGAGCGCATCGAGCTTCTCGTCGCCCGCGCGCGGGCTCTAACGGCGGCCGGCCGGTTCGACGAGAGCCACAGGGCATTGCTCGATGCCCTGGCGATCGTGCCTGACGACTCCCACGCGCTGCGTGCCAGGCTCGCCCGCGCCTGTGCCGGGGTGGAGAGCAATCTCGGACGTCAGGAGCAAGCCCGGGACCGCCTGGCGAGCGCACTCGAGGGCCTCCCCGACCAGGGCTCGCCCGAAGCGGTGGCGCTCATGCTCGAGCTGACCGTGAACGCACTCTGGCGCGCGAGGCACGAGGAGATGCACAACGCAGCCGAACGCGCGCTGAATGGGGCGAGATGGCTTGGAGACAGAACGTTGACCGCGGCGGCCCTCGCCGAGCTCGCGCTCGCTGATTCGATCATGGGTGCCCCTGACCGAGCCGAGGCCAATCGTTCAGAGGCGGCGGCGCTCGTCGATTCCTTGTCGGACGACGAGCTCGCCGGACACCTCGAGGCCGCGGCCTGGCTCGCCGGGGTGGAGCTCTATCTCGACAGGTACGCCGAGGGCGAGGCGCACGCCAACCGTGCACTGTCCGTGGCGCGTGCCACCGGTCAGGGGGAGCTCTTCCTGTTGTTGGCGGCGACCCTGGGCGGGCTCTTGCGCCAACGAGGCAAGTTGGCCGAGGCGGGCGAGCTGCTCGACGGTGGCATCGAGGCGGCGCGCTTGCTGGGCAACACCCACGCACTCGCGTGGACCCTCCTGGGCCGCTCGGCCGCGGCACTCCGGAGCGGGGACGTTGAGCTCGCGGTCGCCACCGCCCAGGAGAGCGCTGACCTCAGCCAGGATGTCGGTAGCAATTTCCACTCGGCCGAGGCAGCCGCCGACCTCGCCGCCGCCCTTCTCGAGACGGGGCAACCGGAACCTGCGGTGGAGATGCTCCTCCATTCGGCGGGAGGCGAGAAGCTGGTGCTCATCGGTGGCAGCCCGAGAGCGCGTTACCTCGAGGTACTGACGCGCTGCTGGCTCGCCCTCGGCCGTCAGGCTGAGGCGGAGCGTGCAGCAGCCGCTGCGCGGGCCTGGGCCGCAGCCGTGCAGCTCCCAATGGCGGCCGCCTGGGCCGATCGAGCGTCCGCGGCCGTCACTCTGTACGCCGGCGACCCCGCCCACGCCGCCGAGCAGGCGCTCGCATCGGCCGCCGCCGCTGACGGGGTCGGAGCGCCGATGGAAGCAGCGCTATCGCGCACGCTCGCGGGCCGAGCGCTCGCGCAAGCCGGCCACAACGACCGCGCGGCCACCGAGCTGCAGCAGGCGGCCAGTGAGTTCGAGAAGCGCGGCGCACTGCGCTACCGGGACGAGGCGGAGCGCGAGCTGCGCAGGCTCGGCCATCACATTCACCGTCGCACCCGGCCAGGCACTGCGGATGGAACCGGGCTCGAATCGCTGACCGCACGGGAGCTCCAACTCGCGCGGCTCGTCGTGGACCGTAAGACGAATCCGCAGATAGCTGCCGAGCTGTTCCTCAGCCAGAAGACGGTCGAGACGCATCTGCGCAACATCTTCCGCAAGATCGGCGTCGCTTCACGGGTTGAGCTCGCCCGCGTCGTTGAGCGCGCTGACCACGCGGCAGAGCCATTCGCCGGCCGATGAGCAGACTTGCCGCGAAGGCGCCGTTGGTGTGGTCTAGACCCCAAGCAAGCGTTTTGCCTAGAGCGCCATCGCCTGCCGCACGGTCTCGTCCGTGCGCTGCCGATCGAACAGGTGGATGTAGCGGCGTTCCGTGATCGTGCTCGACTCGTGACCCATCAGCGCCGCGAGCACGGTCGAGGAGATACTGCGGTCGATCATCCGCGACGCGAAGGCATGCCGCATGGAATGAAAGGTGACGCCCTCGATACCGGCCTTCGACGCAGCGGCCTCGAAACCTTCGCTGCGCTCGAGGAGAGCGGTCCCGATTCCGGCATTGCGCGACTCCAGCGCGACACTGGCCTGCAGGAATCCGGGGCGTTCGGAGCTCTGGTACTCGATTCCCGCCGTGGCCCAGCCGACGAGCTTACCGGCGTCGTCGGCGGCCCAATAGCGGCGGTGCGCGTTCGGCGGCGCCGAGGCGGCCGCGTGTCGGAGTCCCCGCTCAGATCCGACGCGGTACGGCCAGACGCGGTTCAGCAGATCAGTCGCCGACCCGAAGTCCTCGCTTCCGCCCTCGCGCACCACGATTCAGAGCATAGGCGTCCCATCGTGGCATCCTCGTGATCCGTGCGAAGCGACCTCCTGGTCTGCGCCCAGAGAGCTGAATGACGACTTCTTGGTTATGGCCAGGCGGTCTGCGCCCCAGGATCAGCCGGAAGTGTGCATTCTTGTTGGGAGGGCGGCATGTGCCCACCTGGGCTTCGGGAGAGCAGTGTCGGTCAGGTTGGGCTTACTTTTGCCAGGATCTCTTGAATCGCGTAGACGCTGATGACCCCCGCGTTTGGGTTGGGTCGGCTTGTTATGTAGGCGCGGATTCCGTCGGGGCTGATCGCGATCGTGCGCGCGCGTTGGCCGATTCCCAGTAGGGGCAGGCCGGCGGTGTTTGTTTCGGTGGTGATCACGCTTAGTGTTGATTGGTCGCCGAAGGAGGCTTCGGTGTTGACGACGAGGAGGTGCTGTCCGTCGGGTGTGATGGCGCCGCCGAGGGGGTCGCCGCCAACGACGATCTCGTGCCCGACCTTAGCTCCCGTTGTGGTGTCGAGGATCGAGACGAGCCCGGCAGAACCGTTGATCACGTAGGCGTGCTGCCCGTTTGGAGCGATTGCGATCCAGGCTGGGTCGCCTTCTGGCGGGGTTGGTGGGCTGATGTTGTTGGTGGCGAGATCGATCACGCGGATAGAGCTCGATCCACTGCAGACGACGTATGCCTGCTTGCTGTCGGGGGTGACGGCGATGCCCATCGGGAAGTGATCGACCGGTATCGAAGTGGCGGTGGTAATGCTCGCGAGCTCGAAGACCTCGACTGTGCCGTTGCTGGTCAGTGTGGTCAGGCCGCGGTTGCCGTCGGGTGTGATCGCAACGGCGAAGGGGCTTCCGGGGAACGGGACGTTGCCAACGGCGGCAGCGTTGTCCAGGTCGATGATCTCGAGCGTGTTCGGCTCCGTCGCGACATATGCTCGGCGCCCGTCGGGCGTGACCGCGATGCCGCTCGGGTTCGGGCCGATTGAAATGGTCGCGAGCGGCTGGATGGGCGGAAATGGCGGGCTCACCTAGCTAGGTATGACCGGGCTTCGCGACGGATACTCCCTTGGCAGCGAGCATGGATCGGCCCGCGATTCGCGTCCGGCCGATTGCGGGCCCGCGCTATCCAAGCCGAACGGTCCGCGTACCCCCACCGGCTTGGCCACCTCTCCCCCTTCGATAGAAGGCCAACGATCGATCTGTAACTAACCGCACATGGAGAAAACCACGGTTAGCATTAGAAGTCAAGAACCGCCAGACCTGGCGCGTCTCAACCTTCCGCTGCACGAGCAGCAGCTACGGAGTCCGGTGCTGGTCCACGCTGACCGGCCACGGGTTCTTCATCAACAAGACCACGCGGTACGTCTTCTGATCACCCGCGCTGTCACGGCCCTTCC
>Ga0068856_100005643_pt1 | contig 12314 bp, 11 predicted proteins | sample KBSCornC62_FD_66595 | JGI IMG/M metagenome (GOLD analysis project Ga0068856, IMG submission 66595) | Corn rhizosphere microbial communities from Kellogg Biological Station, Michigan, USA - KBS Corn C6-2 | ecosystem: Host-associated > Plants > Roots > Rhizosphere > Soil ...
GAAGCCGATCCGGGCACGAACTACTTCAATCGCCATCGCCTAGCCCTCGCTTTCGATGATGGGTCTCTGGCCCTTTGTCGCGGCCGACTAGCGAATGATTGAAGATCCTGGGAATGACCAGTGCGCATACGTCCTGGCCGGCGATGGCCCTCGAGCTCGCGTTCGCGATCGCCGGAGGGGTGGTTGCTGTGCTCGCGCTCTATCTTCTGCTCGTCGTCGTTGCGGCGTTGCTCGGCAGAAAACGCATCAGTAGCGCGGCGGGTACCCATGCGCAGAGCCGAATCGTGGTGGTGATCCCGGCGCACGACGAAGAGCAGCTTGTGCCGCGAGCCGTGGCGTCGCTTCTCGACCAGACGTACCCCCGCGACCTCTACGAGATCGTCGTCGTAGCAGACAACTGCACGGACGAAACCGCCACCGTCGCAGAGGCGGCCGGCGCGACCGTCCTCGTCCGGAACGTCCCCGGATCGCGCGGAAAGGGCCACGCATTGCGGTGGTCGTTCGAGCGCATTCTCGGGCGACACAGCCCGCCGGACGCGCTCGTAGTCGTCGACGCCGACTCGGTTGCCGATCCAGCCTTTCTCGCGATCCTGGAAGCCCGCTTCCGAGCGGGAGCCGAGGCCGTCCAGGGAGAGTCGCTCCTCGTCCCAGATGGCTCGACGAGCGGCGCGCTGCGGGCGGCCGCCTTCTTGCTCGTCAATCGAGCGCGCCCGCTCGGTCGGGCGGTCCTCGGTCTCCCGTCAGGCCTGTGCGGCAACGGAATGCTCTTCAGTCGGCGGCTCCTCGAGGACCACCCTTGGGATGCGCTCACAAGCACCGAGGACGTCGAGTACACGGTGAAGTTGCGCTTGCACGGGATCGACCCCGTGTTCGCCCGCGGGGCGATCGTGACATCGCCCGTGGCGCCGAGTGTGCGAGCGGCGGAGGAGCAGGAGCTTCGATGGGAGGGCGGCCAGCTCCACGTAGCGCGGACGCATGTGCCCGCACTGCTCTCGCGCGCAGTGCGCGAGCGCCGAGCCGGCTTGCTGGATGTCGCGCTTGAACTTTCCGTCCCGCCGATCGGGTACCTCGCCGCCGCGGCGGCGGTGCTGACGGCGACGGGTGGAGTGCTCGTGGCCACTGGAATCGTCGACGCCTGGGCCCTCGCTCCGGCCGCCATGGCCGCGGTCGCGATCCTGCTCTACGTGCTGCTCGGATTGCGAGCAGCCGAAGCGCCGGCGTCTTCGTACCGTGCATTGCTCGGCGCACCTCGTCTCGTACTGCGGAAGGTCGCCAAGGCATATCGCCTCCGTGACTTCCATCCAGAAGACTGGGTTCGGACAGAACGGCGTGGCGACTAGCCGAAGGTGGGTTGCGTGTCGCTGCGAATTGATCAGACTGAGGGCGATGGGTCGGCTGGCGGCACGGCGGGGGGCTCAGCGCCGTGTGGTCATCGTGCGCCAGAGAAGTTTTTACGAACCGCAGGTCAGGCGTGTTGCCGACGCTTTGGTTCGTAGGGGTTACGAGGTGGAAGTTATCTGCATGCGCGAGGAAGGGATGGCTCGCACGCGGGTCGTGAACGGCGTGCGCATCACGGGCCTACGGGCGTCGCGCGGCCGGGCCAGCAAGGTCAGACAGGTGTTCGACTACGCGTGGTTCTTCGTCCTTGCGTCCGCGACAGTCACGGCTCGACATCTGGGACGACCGTATGCGGTCGTCCAGGTCTACTCGATGCCCGACCTGCTCGTTTTTGCCGCAGCGATCCCGAAGCTTCTCGGGGCTCGTGTCGTCGCGTACATGAACGAGCCCATGCCCGAGCTGTTCGCCACGCTCCACGGCGGTGCTCGGATCCAGCGCTCACTGGAGTGGATCGAGCAGCGGGTGCTCCGCTTCGCAGATCGAGCCGTGACCGTCACAGAGGATTTGAAGGAGCGTTTTGTCGAGCGTGGTGCGGCGGGGGACAAGATCGCCGTCGTCTTGAACGCTGCCGATCCTCAAAGCACGCTCGCCGGCTGGACGCCGCCGCCCGCATTCGGTACGGACGAATTCGTTGTCGTCACGCATGGCGCAATTGAGGACCGATACGGGTACGACACGATCATCGGCGCGACGAAGCTTCTGCGGTCTGAGTTGCCGGATCTACGTGTGGTGTTCACCGGCTACGGCTCGAAGGCGGACCGGCTCGTCGAGCTGATTCACGCTGCCGACCTCGAGGACGTAGTCCGCTTCGAGGGCTGGGTCAGCGACAGACGCCTCAACGATCTCCTGGACGCCGCGGACGTCGGGATCGTGGCTCAGAAAGCGTCCGCCTATTCGCATCTGATCCACACCTACAAGATGATGGACTTCTGGATCTTTGGCCTTCCGGTAATCGCGAGCCGGCTTCGCGCCGTGTCGCGCGTCTACGGGGAAGACGTCATCGAGTACTTCGAGCCGGGGAACGAGCACGACCTCGCGCGTGCGATCCGTCGTCTCCACGATGATGCGGAGCGCCGTGAGGCTCTCGTCCGGGCGGGACGGCTGGCGCACGAACAGCATGGGTGGGCCGTCCAAGAGCGCAGCTTTCTCGGCGTGTACGACGCGCTGATGGCGCCCCCGGACGGACATGGCCAGGACGTCGTCCCTGGATCAGCGTCGGGAAGCCAGGCGCAGCCGTAAGCGCAGCCGCCGAAGTATCCGGACCGGATCACAACAGCATGCTTATGTGCTGCGTGTTTCGGCCGGGTCGACCCTCGCCGGCCCGACGCATCGCTCGATGTACGAGCGTAGCTCCCGCTCAATCGGACTCGGCTGCGGGTTGCCCCGAGCCTGAGAGGGCTGATGCTCCCGAAGCGCGGCCGCGAGTAGCGATACGTCCTCGACGACGGTCACCAGACCGAGCTCTGCCGTTCGGCGCGCGAAGGCGACCTGATGGTCGTCGACGGCCTCGTGCTGCGCGGCCCGCCGAGGCACAACGATCGGCCGCTTCCCCTCGCCGAGCGTCGTGATCACGGAGCCGGCTCCCGCGTGCGTGATGACGACGCGCGCAGAGCGGATCAGGGCGACGAACTCGTCGTACCCGAGGTAGTCGAGCACCTTCGCGTGACGAGGACGGACTGTCGAAACACCCGTCTGGACGACGAGGTCCTCGCCGGTCTGGATGTTCTCGAGCGCGCGCACGAGGCGGTCGAACGGAATGGTGCTCGAGCCGACGGTCGCGAAGATCATTGCGTCGGAAAGACCGAGCCGACGTAGATCGAGCCGCGCACTCTCCGGGCGAGCTCCGGCCACTGCACGTAGACGCGGTTCGCGAACGGACGGATAAGGCGACACGTGAGCGAAGGGCCGTCGACACGCGAGACGGTCTCGATGTAGAAGACGTCGACGCCGCGAAGACGGGCCACGACAGCAAACGGGATGCACATGGCCGCGCCCGTGGAGACGACGAGCTTCGGCTCCAACCTGACGGTGAGGCGCCACGCGAGGGCCACGTTGCGGACGAAGTTGATGACGCTCCGCGCGGCCGGCCCGAATCCGTAGTAGACGCGCTCGCCTTGGAGCAGGGAGCGGGCATCACTGCTGTTGTCCGTGACCCAAGCGCTGGAATAGCCATCCCACGCGGCGCGAAGCGCGACGAGTTGCACGAGGTGGCCTCCAGAGTGGCAGACGAGGAGGACGTCGGCACTCTGCCCGGCCGGCGGAGCGGCAGCGTGGGGTCGATTCACAGTAGTCGCAGCCACCAACAACGACGATAGGTTCTCAGGCGCTCGTTCACCACGCGCCGATGTGACAGGGCGCGTCGCCGTCGGCCCGGGGCACTAGCCGAACCGCTAGATCCGGCACGACGCCTGGGCCGGGCAGTTCGACCGACGGTTTGCGTGCGGCATCGCAACGGTCGTCGCCCGTGCCAGTTCTCGTCAAACGTCGCCATAACACGCCCGTCGGAGGGCGCCGAATCGCTGCAGCCCGCGACTCAGGCCCGGGACGTGCTCCCGTTCGTGCGGCCGGCGCGCTCGAGCGCGACTGTTCGAAGCCGCTGCTTTTGCCGCACGTAGTTGCGGACGTCGGCATCCCGGCACCGCGGCTCGCGCCGAATGGCAGCGGCGAGGTAACTCGTGCTCATCGCCAGCGCCCGCGGCTGTCGCCGCGCGCGGTACAAGGAGCGGAGTAGCAGGTAGGAAAAGCGGTACCCCATGTAGTACGCGGCCTCGCCCTGTGCCCGCCACCGCGCCGCCGGCGCGCCGTCGCGCACTCCGAGCGGCCGATGGTGGTAGAAGCTCAGCTCAGGGAGCATGCGCGTCGTCCAGCCGCGGAGATTGGCCTTGAATCCGTCGATACCGTCCCAGCCGACACGCTCTTCGAGCGGGAGCACCTCTTCGAGGCATTCGCGCCGATAGGCCCGCACTGCGCCCCGTACGTGTCCAAGGGCTACTGCGACGGGCTCCCACCTTCCGTTCTGCAGCTCGAGACAGGTGCCGCTCGCGATGCCGAGCCGAGGTTCACTGGCGAACGCCGCGAGCAGACGCTCGAAGTGATCCGGCTCCATCGACGTGTCTGCATCAAGCTTGACGATGACCGACGTGGGTGCTTTGAGCTCTTCGAGCTCCTTCAGGCCGGCGTGGAACGCGCGCACGATCGGCGCGCCGGGTTTCGGACGCCCGGGCTCTGCGGGAACCGACATCACGCGGATCCACGGACGCGTGAGGGCGAGTTCGGTTGCGACCTCGACGGTCGCGTCCGTGGAGCCGTTGTCGACGATGACCCACGCCAGTGGCAGCTGCGTTTGCCGGTCGATCGCCGCGGACAACCGCTGGAGGTTCTCCGCCTCGTCCCGGAGCGGCGTGACAAGCGCGTAGGTGCGCTCGTCGGCCACCGTCAGGCCGCGCACTCTGCGGTCGGCCGAATCGCGGCGGCCCGCGGAAGGTAGCTACCCAGCCAGACCTCGAGCATCAGCAGCGTGAGGAGCAGCTTCGAGCTGCGATAGCTCCCCCTGCGGCCAAGGAGTTGCTCGACCTCCTTCTGGTCCACGTACGCCGCGAACTGCGCCGACGGGTCGAGGAGCCGGTCGACGATCTCGCCGCCGATCTGTCGGTCGAACCAGTGCCCGACCGCACCGCTGAAGAAGCCGACCTTCGGGCGGCTCAGAACCGCTTCCGGAACCAGTCCGCGAGCGGCCGACCGCAGGATCGCCTTGGTCGTGCCACCTGACAGCTTGAGCGAGACAGGCATCTGCGCGCACAGCTCGACGAGGCGGTGGTCGAGAAACGGGACGCGCACCTCGAGGGAGCTCGCCATCGAGGTCCGGTCGAAGTAATGGAGCATGTCGTCGACGAGGCTCAACTGCGCGTCCAGGACGAGCGTGCGCGCCAGCCCGTGACGAGGCGCACCGTCGACGCGATCGGCCAGCGCCGTCTCGACGACAGACGGGTTGACCTGCTCGAGTCCGCCGCGCGCGGAGCGCGAACGAACCGTCTCCAGCCACTCCGACCTCGCGATCGCGCCGGCGACGACCGGGTCGGCGGCTGCAGCTGCGGCAGCTCCTCGACGGATGCGAGCCGGTGCTACGGCCGCCGCCACGCCCACGGCGCGGCGCACCGATGCGGGGGCGCGGCTCCAGCGCTCGATGGCCGCGGCTTGACGGTAGCGGTCATAGCCGGCGAGGAGCTCGTCTGCGCCTTGCCCTGAGAGCGCGACCGTCACGTGACGTGCGGTGAGCTGTGAGAGCGCCGAGAAGCCGATCGCAGACAGGTCGGCGATCGGCTCGTCGAGCGACCAGATCAGTCCCTCGATGTCCACGGGGTCATCGAGCGAGAGCTCGAGCTCGTGGTGCTCCGCCCCGAGCGAGCGCGCGGTTTCTCGCGCGAAGGGGAGCTCGTTGTCGGCTACGCCCGCGAAGCCGACCGAGAACGTCTGCACGGGCCGAGTGCTCTCCGCAGCCATCAGCGCGACGATGAGGCTCGAGTCGAGACCGCCGCTCAGCATCGCGCCGAGCGGGACGTCGCTCATCAGGCGGATCCGGACGGCGTCGCGCAGGAGGTCGATGAGCTCCTCCTCCCATTCCGACTCCGACCTGGTCGGGTCGGCGTCGGGGCTCGGGTAGCGCCAGTACTGCTCTACCTTCACGCGATCCTGCGCGACGACGAGTTGATGACCTGGGAGGAGCTTCCTCACGTGGCGAAGCAGTGTCCGAGGCCCCGGGACGTAGCCGAGGGCCAGCAGGAGATCGAGCGCCTCGAGATCGAGGTCGGTGGGGACGAGGCCACTCGCGAGGACGGCCTTCAGCTCCGAGCCGAAGACGAGGACGTCGCCGACTTCCGCGTAGTAGAGCGGCTTCTTTCCGAGGCGATCGCGGACGATCAACGCCCGTTGACGCTCTGCGTCCCAGAGGGCGAACGCGAACATTCCGAGCAGCGATTGCGGCATGTCGTCACCCTCGGCCTCGTAGAGGTGCGGGAGAATCTCCGTGTCGCACCGGGACGTGAAGACGTGACCGTCCCGCTCGAGCCGACGGCGAATCTCCTCGTGGTTGTAGAGCTCGCCGTTCTGCGCGGCGACGACGTTGCCACGTTCGTTCGCGAACGGCTGGTGACCGTCGACGACGTCGATGATGCTCAGCCTCCGGACGCCGATCGCCGCTCGATCGTCAAGGTGAAAGCCGGCGTCGTCGGGACCGCGATGCCGCATCGTTGACGTCATCGAGCGCAACGTTGGCAGGTCCACGGCGGCGCGCGTCTCGCCGCGGATCTGCACGACTCCACAAATCCCGCACACGGAGCTTGCACCGTAGCTTGGCCGCGGCGGCGGCGCGATACCCAGTGGATGGGATCATCCGGGGGCGCCTGACCGATTGGCTAGCCCCTCCAGAGGGCGTTTGTTCAGCGACGGCGGCGACTCTAGGTCGTGAGGCGACGCTGTCTATACATCGGGCCGACCAAGGAACACCAACCCTCGGAGGCTACGGTGATGCCGAGTCTCCTCTAGCTGCAAGCGGCGGTGACTCAGGGCCGGGATCCGGCACGTCCGCATGAATCGAGCTCGCCTAGCCAGCTGGCTAGGCCCTGAGAGGCTTCTGTTCGTTCGGCCTGTAGATGCTCCGGCCCGGGTGTTCTACGGTCGTTGGAATGTACGAGCGACCCCACCCGCCGCGCCAGCTTTCCGCACGGGAGGAGCAAGTCATGCGGTTGATGACAGAAGGTATGACGAATCGCGAAATTGCCGGTTCGTTGAGCGTGACTGTCCATGCCGTGAAGTTCCACCTCGCGTCGATCTACCGAAAGTTGCAGGTCCACAACCGGACCGAGGCGGTCGTCGCCTTCATCAAGGCGAACGACACGCTGAAGACGTCCCATTAGAGCCGTGGATCTCACTGAATACGGAAGAGTCTTGCGGCGCTTTTGGCCGCTGGTCGTCACCGGAGTGATACTGGCAGTCGCTCTCGCCTTCCTTTCACTCGTGCGGGTTACGTCGCACGGAATCATTTACCGCAAACCTTTGGTGTGGCAGAGCCAATCCATGCTCTTGCTCACGCAGCCCGGGTTCCCGTACGGCCGTTCTGAGATTCCTTCTACGGCCCCCGGCACAGTGCCGCCGCAATATACGAATCTCGCGAGCCTCACCGACCTGTACTCGCAGTTCGCAAATAGTGATGAGGTCAAGCGACTCATGCATCAGGAGGGGGCGCCGAAGACTTGGACGATTTCAGCGCTTCCGGCCGTGCCGACGATCCAGGGCGGAAATCTGCCGGTCATCGTGCTCTCGGGTCACGCAAATTCGGCTAGCGCATCTGTCTCCGCCGTGGTGTACGGAAGGCAGGCCCTCAACGAGTACGTGCAACGGCAACAGCAACTGGCGAAGATCCCGCACAATCAACGCATCACCCTTCAGATCGTCCAGGCTGCGACCGAGCCCGCCGTCTTCGCACCTCGCAAGAAGACGCTTCCAATAGTCGTCTTCCTCGCGGTGACGATCCTCACGATCGGTCTTGCCTTCATTCTCGAGAACCTCCGGCCGCGGGTGCGTGCCGTCACACCGGCAGAACCTGCTTTCCGAGCCAACACCAAGCAAAGCGCCTAGACCCATGCGCGCGCTGGTCGGCGCATCCCGTCACGACTCCTCGTTGATCTTCGTCGCCGGCGCGCTCGCGCTGCTTTCGGTGGCGGTCCTCAGCGGTCACGGCGTGAAGATCGTCGCGCCACTCACGGTCATCGTCGGCCTCGCCGCCCTGAGTCGGCGTGCCGTCATCGGGTGGTACCGCGTGATCGCGTTCATCGTGGTGATCGTGATGTTCGTGCCGATCGGTCGATACAAGCTTCCCGGAAACCTCCCGTTCAACCTCGAGCTCTATCGCGTGGTCGTCGCGATGTGCTTGCTGGTCTGGATCGCATCTCTTCTCGTGGACTCGCGGGTCAAACTCGCAAGTACGCCCTTCGACCCGCCGTTGCTGCTCATCCTCGCATGCGTGCTTGGATCCGAGTTGACCAATCCGACTCGGGTTGGCACGTGGGGATCCCACGTCGTCAAGTCGCTCACCTTCTTCACGAGCTTCGTCCTCGTCTATTACCTGACGGCCACGACGATTCGACGTCGCGGTGATGCCGAGTTTCTTCTCAAGCTTCTGACGGCGTCAGGAGCTGCCATAGGCGCTTTGGCGGTCCTCGAGCAACGAACGCATTACAACGTGTTCGATCACATGCACAGCATCCTTCCCTTTCTCACGTTCGAAGGGTCGATGAGTTATCTGAAGCTTGGGGCCAATGTTCGGGTTCTTGGCCCGTCGCAGCAGCCTATTGCGCTCGGCGCGTCGCTCGTGGTCATCCTTCCTCTCGCTATCTACTTCGCGAGGGTGTCCGGTCGCCGTTGGTGGCTGGCGGCAGCACTGTTACTTGCCGGAGCGTTCGCAAGTGGATCTCGAACAGCGGTGGTGATGCTCATCATCGAGGTGATTGTCTTCCTTTGTCTGAAGCCGGCCGAGACCAGAAGACTTTGGCCTGCTCTAATCCCTGCGTTCGCCGTTGTTCACGTCGCTTTGCCGGGAACGATCGGAAGCCTGAAGGATGCGTTCTTCCCGAAGGGCGGACTAATTGCCCAGCAGTCGAAGTTCGAGGCCGACTACAACCCGCTGCTCGCCGGCGGGCGCATCCGATTGATCAAACCAATGCTGAACGAAGCCAGTCAGAAGCCGGTTTTCGGCGAAGGCTACGGAACGAGAATCACCGGTTTCGACTCTCCGGATCTAAATGCTCCGATTCTCGACGATCAGTGGCTGAACAACGTCCTCGACGTCGGCTTCGTCGGCGGCGCGGCTTGGATCTGGCTGATGGTGAGGGCTTGTCGAAAGCTGTTTGGCGCATCCCGGAGAGCAGAGGAGGAAGGCGACGGTTGGTTATTTGCGGCGCTCGGCGCGTCCGTTGCGAGTTTCGCCGTCGGGATGCTCACGTTCGACGCGTTCAGCTTCACACAGGCCGCCTTCATCTTCTGGATTGTGCTCGGTTTGTCAGCCGCGCTCCTGAAGATTGCAGCAAGACCACTGCCGTCGAGGGCTCCGGCCGATCTCTTCTCTACCTGAATCGTGCGTTAAGAGGTGCTATCGACTATGGACGACCTTGCGGTAATCGTGGTATCGACGAACGAGGCGCAATGGCTACGAGCCTGCCTCACCAGCGTCTTCGAACACCAGGGTGCCTGTTCGATCGACGTGGTCGTCGCCGACAATGCCTCCACCGACGGAACCGCAGAACTCGTGAAGGAAGAGTTTCCGCAAGCTCGTGTGGTGCCGTGTGTGAACCGCGGCTTTGCCCACGCCAACAACCGCGCGCTGGAAACGACGAATGCTCGGTACGCCCTGTTCTTGAATCCGGATACCGAGATTCGGGCAGGCACATTCGAGGCGTTGGTACGCCACCTCGACGAACATCGCGAGGTGGGACTCGCGGGCGTCATCCAGCTGACGCCGGAAGGCGACATCTTTCCCACGGTCAGGTACTTCCCGAACGCTTTGCGTGCATTCGGTCAGGCCCTTGGCTCGGAGCGACTGCCGTTTCGCGCTCAGATGCTCCGTGAACGTGAGCTCGACCTCGAGCGGTACTCGCGAGTCATCGAGTGCGATTGGACGTCGGGTTCGTTCATGCTCGCCAGGCGCGAAGCCCTGGAGAGCGCCGGGTTCCTGGACGAACGGTTCTTTATCTACAGCGAGGAACCCGACCTCTGTTTGCGCATCAAGCGCGCGGGCTGGAAGGTGTATCACTTGCCGGCAATGACAATCGTCCATCACGCGGGCAAGGGCGGCCTGCGGCCCAAGATGTGGGCACAGGACGCCTACACGCGAATGCAGCATGCACGCAAGCACTTCTCGCCCGTCCATCGCCGCGTCTACGCCGCGGCGCTTGGGTTCGGCTACGCAACTCGAGCGCTCGCGCCCGTATTCGATGCGTCGCGCGGCGGCCGCCGCAGCGCGGCTCGCGCAGCGCTTCGGGTGATGATCGGTCTCGATAAGCCACCGTTCGGCGACCCGCCGAAGCAGGCGATCCCGACGCATCGATTGCCGATCGCGTGAGCGATCTGCTCGGCTCGAGCCCAGTCGTCAACTGGAACACCGTCGTGCCGGAAGCCTCCTGACCGCTACGAGCCCTCAGTGACCTCCGACTCTCCTAACCGCGTCGATGTCACGCCGCGTGAGGCCTACGAGCAGCGGCCGCGGTTGTTCGCCGCGCTCGAGGCCGCGTTCCCGGTCAAGTTCCAGTCCGCCGGCAGCGGCAACGCGGACGCTTCCATCGTTTTCGCTGCCCGAGCCGCGAGCTCAGAGGCAGTCAGCCGGCCGACGCTTACGCTTGTTCGTGCTGCGCAAACCGATCAGCCGTTCGCCGCAATCGCGTTCACCGACTCGGACTCGGTACCGAGGCCGTTCCGGGGTCGCACAATCACGGACTCGTCACTAGGGCGGGCACTGCCCGGCACCTATAGCAAGTCGAGCCTGACCCTCGCAACGTCTCCAAGCGGACCAGTCTGGATGGCTAGCTCACACGGCCATCACGTTGCAGCCTCATGGCCCGACGAGCTCGGGGCAAGGGGCACGCTTCGCGAGCAACTGACAGTCGGTCGCTTCATCGGGCTGCTGCCTCTCGCAAACTTCCTGCGCGAGCTCTCCGTAGCCGCCTCGTGGGAGCAGCCCGAGTCAACGGCGTGCTTCGTCTTCGACGACCCGAACCTGCATTGGTGGTCGTACGGCTATCTCGACTACCGCGAGCTCGCCGCTCATGCCGAGGCGCACGATTACCGGGTAACGGCTGCGACGATCCCCCTCGACCAGTGGTACATCCACAGGGCCACGGCTCGGTTCTTGCGAGAGGGTGCGTCACGCGTCTCGTTCGCAGTTCACGGCAACAACCACACGCGTCACGAGCTGGGTCGTGTCGACGATCTCGACCGCGCGTCGACGCTCGCGGCCCAGGCTCTGGAGCGCTGTAGCGCAGTTCATCGAGCGGGAGCGGAGATTGGCCCCGTCATGGTTCCCCCGCACGGCGCGTGCTCGGTCGCGACGCTTGAAGGGTGTCTGCGTGCGGGCTTCGACGCGGTCTGCGCTGAATGGCCTTACTGGTGGCTTACCGAGCCCGACGCGTCTTCCGCACTCTCCGGCTGGCATCCGCTCGACCGAATCGCGGGGCTTCCCGTGATTCCGCGACTGCACGTTACTGCGAGCGATCGAGATGACATGCCGTTCCGCGCATTCCTCGGGCAGCCACTGGTTCTCTACGCTCACCACACGGATCTGAAGGACGGTCTCGACCTACTCGCAGATCGGGCAGACGAGGTCCGAGCTCTCGGCGTCAGTTCCTGGCGGTCGCTCGGCGATATTGCCACGGACGTCGTCTCCGCCTATCGATTCGGGGAGAACATCGAGTGCACGCTGCACTCGCAGAGAGCACGCCTCACGGTGCCCGTCGGCGTCTCTCAGGCCCGCGTCGTCTGCGTCGGCGGCGAGCCCTCCGAGACGGCGCTTCGCCTCGAGATAGGCGACGCGGGGGCTAGGCGGGAGATTGCCCACGGCGAAGCATTCGCCGTCGACGCTGGCGAGATCACCGTGTCTGTCTTGCCGACGCCTTTCGCCGCGTCGACTCGCGCGGGCTGGCCGCTTCGCGGGGCTGTCCGACGATTGCTCACCGAGAGTCGCGACCGAGCAGCTCCATTCTCGAGCAGAGTCCAAGCGCGTGCGAGCCGGCGTATGGCAGCGAGCGCGTAGCTCTAGGGCGCGATCCCCATGCTCTTGCCGTCACTGGCGGCGTGGTAGCCCGGCGAGGAGGGGGCAAGCTGGTAGTGGTAGTAGCCGGCCGAGGGACTCGTAAGGAAGACCGGAGTCCCGC
>Ga0068856_100005646_pt1 | contig 12312 bp, 14 predicted proteins | sample KBSCornC62_FD_66595 | JGI IMG/M metagenome (GOLD analysis project Ga0068856, IMG submission 66595) | Corn rhizosphere microbial communities from Kellogg Biological Station, Michigan, USA - KBS Corn C6-2 | ecosystem: Host-associated > Plants > Roots > Rhizosphere > Soil ...
GACAAGCTTGGTTTCTGGAACCGTGTCGAACTCGCGCTTTGGTATGAGTCGCGACGGGACTCGCAGGACCACGAATGAGTTCACTCAGTCATTTTTGTAGTTCGCACACCTCACCTCAAAGTAGCGGGTAAATGCTTTTCGAGGCTAAATGGTTACCTTTTACCAGCCATTCCTACAATGATTGTTTACCGCAAGTTGCTAAGCTGATTAACGTGAATGCGCAAGCACCAACATCCCGCTATGTGTCCTCAAGAAATGCTCCTCAAGCGTGCAGTTTTCTCCCCCCGCCTCGAAATCTTTGGCGCTTGTATCGCTAGATTCGAGGCTGCAGAGCCAGGTTTGTTTGCTTCTCCCTATTGAGAAAAGTTTAGGCCGCTTGCCTCTTTACCATGCTGGGCGCCTCATTTATGCTACTGTCTATTCCATTGCTGGCAAGAGCCCGAAGTTCTGAGGCCACGCAAATCAAGAAGCATACGACGCTTACCTCAAACAAATTCCGCTGCGACAAGCCAATGTTCGAAAACACCGCTCGCGCAATGTTGAGATGCACGATTCCCCCACATGCGAGCGCGATCCAACCGACGTAGTAAGTAATCCTTGCGACCAATTGCAATCGAGCGAAATGGCCCATGGTGATTGCCCTCCTGCTCTTTCTTAGTTGACAAACGAAAAAGCCCTAAAATTGGTGCACTCGGCGAACCCGGGGCATTGTACACCTAAGATTCATTTCGGTCATCGCTATTCGGAGTAATCCCTACCCTATGCAAGACGGGAGATGACAAGGAAGGATTTTCTCAAAGCGTCCCGGAGCACTGGGGCCCGGTTCGGACAGTACGTCAAGAAGTGACTTAGAAAGAGGGCCCGCGATCAGGTTCCAATGCAGGCTCCGTTTTGAGTTTATCGAGTGAAAGGCCCACCCCCGAGAGGCGACCAGCGAAATGCTGAATGACTGTGACGGTAGAGTGGAAGCGCTGCCAATTCCCAAAAAGTTGCAGCGATCCTCTGGGTACCGGAACACTTTCGCTTCCGAGCAGGAGATCCGAACCGACGTAGGGATCAACTCCGCTCAACTCGTGTTCGACTTGAAAGGGACCGCTCCTGGAACTGCTAGAAACGAAACTTCCGGGGGAGGCAAGCAGCACGCCATTAAATGCGATTGCCCTGTGGCCTGCACAATTCCACCTGCACCAATACGGAATAAAAAGTTGCCGAATTGCCCATATCGGTGAGCTTGTCCGAGGTCAAGCTATTGATACTTTGATAGGCTGCACTTAACTTTGGCCAATTCAGTTTTGCGGAGACAACCCCGGGCTGCACTTTGCCGTTCACGCGAGCCTTGAGCCGGACCTCTCCCCTGTCATTGAACACGCGCACGGGATCGCCATCGGTTATACCCCGCACCCGGGAATCTTCTGCAGAAATCTCGAGCAACCCAGGCTCTTCCAGTTCCTGCACGCACGGTAAATTGGAAAAAGTCGAGTTCAGAAAATTGTCAGCCTTGCGTGCCAATAGTTCCAGCGGAAAGCGATGATTGCATTTACCATGACGCGACTCTGAAGGCGGACTGAAGTCCGCGACTGGGTCCAGCCCGAGAATCGTCAAAGATTCAGAATAAAGCTCAGCTTTGCCGGAAGCGGTGGGGAAATTGCCGTGCGCGAACGGAAGGAATGGCTCTTGCTTCTCGGAGCTTTGCGCGGTCGCGACCGGCCGACAACCGCTGGTCGCTGAATCATCTCCAGCAAAATTCAACCTCACCGGACCTTGTTCTAAACGTTCTCGGGTAATTCCCTTCATCCAACGATTTTCTGACTCGAGAGCCAGATCGATCATGTCCTCGACACTCTCGTTGAAGCATTCTTCCTTAAACTCCATGCGCTGAGCCAATGCACGGAACAAGTCTACGTTCGAACGACACTCTCCGAGGGGAGCAATGGCTTGGTTTGATACCTGCACGTGGTAATGTCCGTAAGCCTTCTGCAGATCCTTATGTTCAAAGAAGGTCGTTGCAGGAAGCACAATATCGGCGTAATCGGTCGTGTCGGTAAAGAATTGCTCGTGCACAACAGTGAACAGATCCGGCCGCAACAAACCGAGAACAACTTGGTCATGGTTGGGGCATACGGCCGCAGGATTTGCGTTGTATACAAATAAGGCTTTCACCGGGGGAGTGCTGGTTTTATTCAATGTCTCGCCCAATTGAACCATGTTGATGGTCCTCGCATCGCGGCCCAAAGCTGCTTTCATCAGATCTGCACGTTTCAGAGCCGCGGTATTGAAAGTGGCCCCGCCGCTGGTTGATAGCTGCAGTCCCCCTCCCACTTCCTTCCACGACCCAATGATGCAGGGCAACATAGCGACTGTCCGAGTCGCCATTCCGCCACGTTCTGAGCGCTGGACTCCATAGTTCAGCCGGATCACCGACGGTCTTACGGTAGCGTACTCCCGAGCTAGCTTTCGAATATCGTCAGCCGCAATTCCCGTCCAGTGCGCGACGCGCTCTGGCGGGTACTCTTTCACCTTTTCGCGCAACCGCTCGAAGCCAAGCGTGTACTTCGCGACGTAATCGGCATCGTGCAGATTCTCGCCAATAATTACCTGCATCATTCCGAGCGCCAAGGCTACATCGGTCCCAGGATTGATCGGCAAATACCAATCCGCACATTCTGCCGTGCGGGTACGATATGGATCTATGACAACGAACTTCGCTCCCATCCGCCGTGCATCGGAGATAAAGGGCCACAGATGCACATTGTTTGCGTGAATGTTGGAAGCCCATGCAATGATGTATTTGGCGTGCCGGAATTGCTCCGGTTCCGTTCCAAGCCTCGCGCCCAAGACCGATTCCAGCCCGGCCTCTCCCGCCGATGAACAGATCGTTCGCTCCAGCTGTGAAGCCCCGAGCCTATGGAAGAATCTTCGATCCATGGAAGCGCTGTTTAGTGCGCCCAGAGTTCCTCCGAACGAGTAGGGTAGGATCGCTTCACTTCCAAACTGCTGCGAGATTGCCTGAAAACGGCTCGTAATCTCGTTCATGGCCTCATTCCAAGAAATGCGCCGCCACACTCTTGAATCCATGGGCGTGGAAAGAGATGCTATGTGTCGGCCGCCCGTGTTGTCGAATTGGCTATGAAGTCCGAAAGGGCCCTTGGGCACAATACGTCGGAGTGGATACAAAACTCGATCCGGCGAATAGACACGATCCAGGTATTTGGCGACTTTGGCGCAGAGAAAGCCCCCGCGTGACCGGATGTTTTGGATCGCCCTGGATTCTTGTAGCGCGCCCATCTTCTATCGTTATCAGCACACCACAAGCATCGGGGCAGTCGTGGGGACAGGCGGCATGCACTACATTCTTCACGACCAAGGATTATATATAAGCATTGAAGGAATAGATCTCGCGTCCAATCACAAAACAAGCCTTCAGCGTGGTAACTCTGCGCGACAACGAGACCGGCTGATCAGGTGTCACCCACATTTGCTCAGCCCGGACCCTATCACCTTGGCATTTCAGGTTGCTCTACAGCGCCGTACATACATTGACTTCGCTTCGGTAGTACAACTCCAACATCACGCCCCATTTCACGGCCCCATTCTGATTTTTTGTAGCCTCGGAATGGTAAAGCTTTCGGTCAAAAAACGGATTTGACGGGCGTGGAGCAGGTTTTGAGGTTGTATCGCGATCCCTATCTTGATGCGAACGTACGGCCTTTTCACCGACGAGAAAGCCGGAATTCGTCCGCTACACACCAAATAGTCCCGCCAATTCGGCCAATCATGCCCATGTCCAAGAGACCCCATCTCTATCTAGTTCTTTAGTTACCTACCGAAAACTGCTTAGCAGAAACAATATTGAAGCATTGCTTATGTGATGCGGAGCCAGGATTGTGGCCCGCGAGAAGCAAAGCTCTACCAAAACCCCCGCCTGTGCTCCCCGAGCACGGGAAAGGAGAGCGAACCCCATGAGGTATCTTGGATTCGCGGCCAGACCAGGCCGCTCGATTGTCATCCTTCTTCCAATTTTGTTCGTTTCGGTCGCAGTAGTCGGCCAGATCACAGTCTCAACCTCGAACGTCAATTTTGGCAGTGTGCCGGTAGGTAGCAGCCTGATTATGCCGATTGCAATAACTAACGCCTACAAGGCGAATGCGACGATTTCTCAAGCCACAGTTTCTGGAACGGGATTTAGTTTTGCCGGCCCCAATCTTCCCATCACGCTTGCTTCACAACAAACGGTGACTCTGTCAATTGCTTTTACTCCGTTGACACAAGGAAGCTTTAGCGGCACTCTGAACGTTTCGGGTTCAGCTTCTTGGGGTGGCCACAACATGTCGCATTCGAATAGCGTCGCGGTTGCCCTGTCGGGCGGTGGCTTAGCAGGTGGCTATTTGGCGGCACCGTCCAGCGTCAATCTAGGGACGGTCGCCGTGGGTAGCAGCCAAACGCAACCGTTTACCGTCTCCAATTCTGGCGGATCAAGTTTGACCATCTCGGGAGCGACTGTAAATGGCAGTGGCTTCAGTGTGAGTGGCTTGATGTTTCCCTACACGCTTCCCGCGGGGGCCAGTGCGAGTTTATCGGTGACTTTCGTTCCGTTAACCACCGGAACCCAAAAGGCGACACTCTCGCTCGCTTCCAATGCGTCCGATCCTGATGTGGCCGTATCTCTGTCGGGCACGGCGCCCACCTCTGCCTATCTAAGCGCACCCGCGAATGTGGATCTGGGAAGCGTCACAATCGGCAGCAGCAAAAGTCAAGCACTGACGATTTCTAATTCAGGCGGCTCAAGCCTGACCATTTCCGGCGCAACCGTGACTGGCAACGGTTTTAGTGTGACGGGCTTAACCTTTCCGTATCCCCTGCCCGCTGGCGGCAGCGCCAGTCTGTTGGTGACTTTCAAGCCCACAACGACCGGAACGGACAATGCGACACTCTCACTCGTTTCGGATGCCTCAGATCCCTCTGTCAATGTAGCTCTGAGCGGTAATGGCACTAGTGCGAGTGGAATACTGGGAGTCACGCCCGGCTCCATGACCTTCGGCAGTGTGACTATCGGAACGACGCAGGCACAGTCCGGCAGCATAACTGCCACGGGCGGTAGCCTAACTCTTTCTTCGCTTAGCTCGAGTAACTCTGCATTCGCAGTGGGTGGACTCACGTTACCTGTAACGCTCGCCGCGGGTCAGAGTCTACCTTTTACAGTCACGTTTGCTCCCAAAGCCACAGGGACTGCCTCCGCAAACATTTCGTTCTTTACCAGCAATTCGACTTCAGCGTTGGAAACGGTCAGCGGCTCAGGTGCTAGCGTCCAGCACACGGTGGATTTGTCTTGGAATGCTAGCACTTCGACCTTAATCTCAGGCTATAACGTATACCGGGGGAGCGCTAGTGGAGGACCTTACGCAAGAATCAATTCCACGCTGATTCCCTCGATGAACTACAGCGATGGCACGGTTCAATCCGGTCAGATCTATTATTACGTAACCACAGCAGTCGATAACGGCGGAGTCGAAAGCTCCTATTCGAGCCAGGCGACGGCCGTGATACCGTTTCCGTAATGAAAAAGGATTTGGAAAAACTCTACAAGCTTGAGCCGGGGCGAAGGGATTCCTAGATGAGTGCCGTGTCCTTGTTTAGTCCTTTACGACACGTTTCCGGCGCTTAGCGGACCAGGATTTCGGTTTTGCTTTGCGTTTGTCGCTTTTGAGCTTCGCCAATATCTTGTTGAGTTCGGCAAGTTCAAACTTCGTGGAGTCCTTCATGGCAATATCTCCTCATTAGCGTGGGCTGTCAGCATCGCTCAACAGGGATACCCGTCTATTCTCGGAGATTGCAGTCGGGATCTGCAACCGTAAATAGAAGCACACTGCCTTCTTGAGGCCCCTCTGGCGTTAGGATCGGCTTGGGAAGGGTCTAGAAAGGGGAATCGTGGTAGCGCTGACTGTAAGCTAGCTGCCGAGCCCAGAGGGGCCTCTGCGTGATGTGAACGCCGATTCACAAGGGCCAGGCTTCCTCATCAAGGGAAGGGCACAACGGTGGTCACCTGGTTGGAGTACGCACTCTCCGCGCCGGTGGAGGAAACGGCTGTAGTTACGTAGTAGTAAGTTTTGCCCGATTGAACAGTGCCATCGCTGTAACTCATGGAGGGGTTTAGCGAAGGATTGATCCTTGTGTAGGGTCCACCACTCGCGGTCGAGCGGTATACATTGTATCCGGAGACTGAAGTCGACGTACTCGCATTCCAGGACAGGTCAACTATGTGCTGGATCGTGGCGCCTGTCCCCGTCATGCTTTCGGACCCCAGAACCGATCCGCTATTGAGAAAAGAAATCTTACCTGAAGCCGTGCCCGAGACGGTAGGTTTGAATGTAACAGTAAAGGGAACACTCTGCCCTGCCGCGATGGTCAGGGGTAACGTGACGCCGCTCAGAGTAAAAGCCGAGTTGCTGGAAGTGGCGGAAGAGATTGCAACACTCCCGCCGCTGGCGCTGATGCTGCCCTTTTGACTCTGACTATTTCCAATGGTGATCGATCCGAAGCTCATCGACGCGGGCGAGATCCCGATAGTGGAGGTCGAAGTCGTCGCGGTTCCTGAAAGCGTCACCGCAACGGAGGGATCAGACGCGTTGGAATTGATCGTGAGAGTTGCGGTATCGGTTCCCGCGACCGTAGGCGCAAATTTCACAGACAGAGTCGCACTGGCGCCCGCCGCGAGCGCGTACGGAAAAGTCAGCCCACTCACGCTAAAGCCCGTGCCACTTACGCTATCGGAGGAGATCGTGAGGCTCGAACCACCTGTATTGGAAACAGTGAGTCCCTGACTTTTGCTGGTGCCCGTCGCAATAGTACCCAGATTCATGCTGGACGGAGCGCTCAAGTAGGCGGCGCTGGAGCCATATCCAGAGAGAGAGACTGCGGTGGTGTACGTGTGCTTCTGGTTCGAGCTGTGCACGTAGCTGGTTACGATCAAGCTGCCGCTCGCTGTCCCTGCGGTCTTTGGAGCAAACGAGACTGAAATGTTCACGGCTTTTTGCGGCGCCAACGTAAGGGGTAATGTGGGACCGGTGAAGCTGAAGCCAGTTCCTGAGACCGAGACTTGTGAGACCGTCAGGTTGAATCTGGTCGCGTTGTTGATGGCTACAGATTTGATCAAGGTGCTACCCAGCGGCACGGTGCCGAAATTAATGCTGGAGGAAGATGACGTTTGTCCGATTGCACTCGAAGTCAGCAAGATTAGGATCGCGACGAGAAACCAGCCGGCCGGCCTCAAGGGGGAATTGGGGCAAGTCATATTATTTTGTTCGCTTTCTAAATACGTGCTTACTGAGCACGCAGGGGGATATCGAGCTCTTGTTTTTCGCGCCGACGATAAACGAATCGTGCAACCACGGCGTTAAGGCGATATTCGCCTCCGAAGTGGATCGTTGCGAAGATCTGAGAGGAACTAGAACATCTGATTAGGGGAAATTCGGCTATGTACGTACTCGGAAGTGCATGACAAAAGTCTTTCGACTCCGCTGCCTACGTCCGCACGAAAAGAAAAAGGGATGGTCAGAGATCGTCAAGCCTTTAGAAGGCCGATGTCGTTAGCACATCAAATGTCAGGTCGAATTAACACGTGATGTGTCCGCTTTTCCGGCGATGAGAGTAGGAGACCATGCGGAGCATGGATTCCTACTCGAAGGCCGCCATGGAGCGGATGATGAAAATTCAGGAAGTGCTGTTGCGGGCGATGGCACGGAAGATCACGTGGTTTCAAGCGGCCGAGATTTTGGGCTTTACGGATCGGCATGTGCTGCGCGTTCGGGCTACATCGCGAGAAGTACTTCAATCTGAATGTTCGCCATGTTCCCGAGAAGCTGAAGGCGGAACACCAAATCGATTTGAGCTACAGCTGGGTGAAGGCAGCGCTGCAGGGAGCGGGGTTGGTGGCGCGGGCCAGGCAACGCGGAGTGCACGGCACGCGGTGACAACGACGGCCCTTGCCGGTGCATGCTGTTGGACATTGATGGCAGCCGACATCGGTGGTTTCAAGATGAGCACTGGTCGACCTGATCGTGATCCTGGTCGATGCCAGCAACCAGATCTACTACGCGCAGTTGGTGGAAGAGGAATCAAGCCCCGCGCGAGAGTTGGGCGTGTAGATCTTCCCGGCGCATTCGCCGCAGACCCGACTTGCAATTCAGAATTTGCTTGACTGTTCTTTCGGTGGCGATATGATTCTGTGTCCTGTGGCCGAGCCCCCGTCTCGGATGTGTTCTTGGGGGAGGAATACATTCGAGCTCCGCCATTTTGTAAATACTAAAATTTGACAGTGCGTTAATTTGGCCGACCCTTGAGGGAACCGGCAGTCCCCGACTGAACCCGCCGGTTTCCAGTTTAATCGACCTCACATTTCTCCTGTGTCACTCTTCTTGGGTGAAAATGGATTCTGGGATTCACTGTTTACTATTCCGGGCTGCAGGTAGATGTTCGCTAATCGAGAAGAGTTTTTGAGTGAAGTCATTCGGAATCTCGTCATCGGTTTGCGAAGGAACTGAGGCATTCCCCGGCGAGTCCTCCCCCATAGCGCCGGGGCACAGGGGGCGTGATCGAAACGGATTTCGATTGCGCCCTTATGTGTAGTTTGGGACCGGTCCAGAGCAAGGTCATTACATGGTTTTGAGGCGCCTAGTCAGCGAGCGTGACATGGCGACGTAACGTCAACAATCGGAACCACCTTCTGCCCCTGTTTTACTTACTGTCCCCTGTAACCATCGACAGATTTGATTTTTGCTAAAGAAGGTAAGGTAACGCCGAGTAGATCTCGGGGGAGGGCTGCTCAAACTGAGCGTCCCAAGACTCTTTGGTTAGGACGTTTTGTTTCCGATCCTCGAACCATGCAACTCAATTCGAGCTACGTTTGATGGAGGAGCTATGAAGGTTCGGTTATTGGTCTTCAGCCTTCCGGCAACCATAATGCTGATTGGCTGTGCCGGGCTTTCTACATCGATCAGAAACACTGGGACTGGGGCATCGGCACACACCGTCGATCTTTCCTGGGCTGCCAGTACTTCAGCAGACGTATCCGGCTATAACGTCTATCGCGCGGTCTACACCGACTCATGCGAATCGTTCTTTAAGATCAACTCAGTTCTGATTACGAGTACCTCTTATACAGATGCGGAAGTCACTAACGGTACGTCGTATTGTTACGCCACGACCGCCGTAAATACGAGTGATGTAGAAAGCGGCTATTCAAACATCGTCGCGAGCGTTCAGATCCCCCCATCGTAATCTCGGTGGCTCTGCCCATTATGGCTCTGGGGACTGAACTAGTCCCCAAAAATGAGAACCGGTCACGTCGCGGCAATTCCTGGGACAACGCGGTCTGTGAGTCGTTCATGAAAACGCTGAAGTGCGAAGAAGTCTATCGCAGCGAGTATCGCAAGCTGGCCGAAGCACGCGCTCGCATCGGCGACTTTCTGATGGCCAGAGACGGCTGCACTCGTCGCTCGCCTATTGTCCACCCGCCGAGTTCGGAGATTCGAGTCGCGGCTCAAAGTGATGGCGGCGGTGATAGAGGAGGCGAGATGAGTTTTCTGAGGCATGGCGAAATCTATCCATGCGATGGGGCTTGAAAGGCCGTTCTACAGAAGTTGTCGTCTCCGTCCCAACGCGACGTCTGCCAGGTTTGGGTTCACGTTGCGCTGATCGCCTTGCAAATGGACGACATCGGATCCGAGCATTCGACACAGCACGTGAACTGTGTCGCCTGTTTCCCAACGGTGGTACGATCCTTCGTATGATCCTCCTACCTGCGACTACGCCGCAAAAGTGGTGGGGAACTTGCTAGTACAGTCGTGTTCAAAGGTTTGCACAGGTAACCGTAGTAACCTGCATGTATCCCCTTGTACTTCAATACGAGTGAGAGTCACAACCTCCTAAACTCGGGCAATTTTCTGGCAAGGCACGTGCTTAACAACTGAGTTGAAGTTGTTGAACCTGCGTCTTCCAGGAGACCGAAATTCCAATGCGCGCCGCCAAACTGCTTGCTTTCTTGTTTTCCTTAACCCTGCTCGCCTCACTTCCAGCCGTTGCGGACACCTGCAACGCGTTCGCTAGTTACACTTGTGCTCAATCGACCCCCGACGTCGTGAACTTTGTCGGGACCGGCACCACTGGCCAATCGGTAAACGTCCTGCTGGGTAGCGACACGTTCAGCGTGACCATTCACGGTAATCACTCATTTGCCGGCGATGACCTCGTCATTCTGGCCGCAGCTCCCAACGGGCTTACCGGAACAGTCAATGGGGTGTCATTCACGTCACTGTCCACCTTCCCAGAAGGTGGTGCTATGGGTGCGATCACCAGCACTTGGTCAGGCTTGGGCTTTTCCGCGAATAACATCCAGTTTGGGTATGCCAATGTGGGGCTCATCACGGGCATCCCGATGTCGGTCAGCGCCAATGGCGTCGGTCAGGGGACCATTTTCTACGGTTTGGTGGTGAATCCCCACGGACAGATCATCAGCTACATTACTCCCAACTCTGAAGCGGGAATTCTGGACGGAGGTCACTCTGTTACGCCAGAGCCCGCTTCCCTGACCCTATTGGGTACCGGTTTGGCTAGTCTTGTAGGACTCGTGCGTCGCAAGGCAGCCAAGAGCTAGTGCGCTTATTCATCCGTACCCTGGAGCTTCTGCTCCAGGGTTCTTGTTCGCGGCGGCCGATCCTGCCTGTTTGGCATTCAATCCTCTTGCCAAACTCACGAGACTCGCTACTTGCGCAGAAGAAAGAGATTCGAGGCGACTACGTCCTCAAGCGCAACGGAGCGTTAGGAGCGTGTACGCGCCTATACCAAAACGTACAAACGTCACGTCCATCCCATCGTAGTGTGGGGAAACCCGAAGATTTTTCCCCCACACGCTGCGATTTGGGCCGTGAACACGCCATGCTTTAACTGCGCTTGCCCAGAGAACCGGTAACAGCCCACGAACTACCGGCCATACCTAAAGCTACAAACATGCTCGTCCACTCGTTGCCGTTATGTTGCGCGGCGAGGACCCTGGGAAGGTGGAGGATCAACACCCATAGGAGAAAGATCAGTCCCAGCAGAGCTGAAGCCGGGACGGCACTCACACGGCACATAATCGCAAGAGCAGAAGCAAAGAATGCCATGCCCAAAAAATAAGCCCAAAACAGGTGTCCAGGAATCCAGTCAGGAATGAAGTCAGCTATGAAATGCGCATACACAAAATGCTGGGCGCCGACCACAAAGAGCGGAACTGCAAAGATCCACTGGGCGAGGCGAGGTGGAATGTCCGGTATGTCGGCGAGAGTTGTCGCGATGCAGAATGCTCCACCTGCCAGTGACATAACGCCCGCGGCGCTGGTCCACGCTTCGGGAGTAGGAACGCTGACAGCTATCGGCGGGATGTGAACGATTGCGACCCGCAGAAACAACCCGGTCCCGAGCATGAGCGCGACCCACCGGACTCTTCCCTCGAACAGCATAGCCAGAGCAGCTCCGAGAAGGGATGCCCCCGCAGCCCAAGAAAGCCATGTTTGTTCGGGGTACCAGGGCGGGCCGGGTGGTGCAGAGCTTCCGGTAACCATGAAAGTTAAATAGTGAGAGCCGAAGCACGCCATTGCCACCGCGTAGAGCATCCGTCCAGGCCGGGCCAGAGCGCGAATCAGCAAAGCAATCTCCTGGTACGAATCGGAATCAGGGCAGCCTCTATCTGAGCGCGCCTCCGCATTGATCACACCGCGCGGCCTCGCGCCCTATTTGCCAATACAGTGTGGGGCTACCACACTTGACACAGTGCTCTGGTTGAGGGTCGAAGGAAGAATAACGCGGTTTGGCACGTTTCCTGTCGTAAGCCAATCGCTTTTGCGGGTCCGAGAGGATTCGATATGCCGCGATGATTTGGCGGAGCTGCTCTCCGGCGTTGATTTGGGCGTCAGACCCAGAAGGAAAAAGGTCGGGGTGGAAACGCTTTACTAAGATTCGGTAAGAACGCTTAATCCGCTCAGGTTCTGCTGATTGCGTCAGACCGAGTGTTTCATAAAGTGTTGGCATTGGGAATAAAAGACCGCCCCTCCCCGGAAGTGCGGTCCTCTCATCGACTCTACTTCCAAGTCTCTGTAAATAAAACCCCCCAAAAGTTGCAGGAGGATGCCGCGCAAGTAACAACACGCTCGGGCCATTGTTTATTTGCCGTTTGTTGCCTGGTTTTTATCCACTGCTGCGGCCCGGCAAATGGTCGCGGGCTCAAGGCGAAGCTCGTCCGTGCCGCTGTTCAAGGGTTTATCCATTCTGTTGGCGGCGAGA
>Ga0068856_100005649_pt1 | contig 12311 bp, 6 predicted proteins | sample KBSCornC62_FD_66595 | JGI IMG/M metagenome (GOLD analysis project Ga0068856, IMG submission 66595) | Corn rhizosphere microbial communities from Kellogg Biological Station, Michigan, USA - KBS Corn C6-2 | ecosystem: Host-associated > Plants > Roots > Rhizosphere > Soil ...
ACAAAGGATAGCCAGGCGGGCATAATCGATGCCGTTTGCTGCGAACTGGCCACTATACAAACCTACTTTGTAATTTGCAGCAGGAGTTGTGGTGTTTCCTTTTGAAGGATCAGAGTTATCTACATAAGTAGTAACCCAGTTTGAAGTAAGTGCAGCACGCGCTCTGATCAGGTTTACGTCAGCTTCAGCACCTGCAAGGTCGCCGGTTTCAGCTTTAGCTTCAGCGCGCCACAGGATGATATCAGCAAAGCGGATAATGTTGTAGTTATCAGCCGAACCCTGGTTAGATGCCCAGCCAGCGCTGTTATCAGATGTTGATGCCTGAGCAGCGTGATAAAACACGTTCTTTTTCGGAGTATAAGGTACAACGTCACCACGGGTCCATGGCTCACCACCGCAAAGCCCCCAATCAAGGTAAGGGATTCCACGACGACCAACGGTCCAGTCAAGACGAGAGTCGACAGCTTCAGCAGTCGGCGTAAATGCAGCACCTGCAGCAACACCATGATCATTCCCCAGGTTAACTAAATTGTAAGTAGGGAATCCGGTAGCAGCGTCGATCTGGAACTCAGGCAAACCGTTGGCGTCCACTTTATAAGCGTTAGCCAGGTTATATGACGGAACGTCGAAACCGCAGCAGTTGGTATAGGTACCACCACCAGGGAAGTTGAGGTTATCGCCTTCGTCATCATTTTGGCCGTTTGAACCGTCATTTACAGTCATCTGGGCAGCAAAAACGCTTTCAGGGCCATTCTTGGTCATTGCATTAAAGTTATTTGCAAAGGGCTCCAATGCATATTTTGCACCGCTCGCTGTTTCGCCATTCTGAATCAGGTCATTCAGCAAAGGCAATGCCTTTGCATAAGAGTGCTTGCCGCCTGTCAGGTCATCATACATGTAAGCCTTAGCCAAAAATGCTTCTGCAGCGTAGTAGTTTGCACGGCCTGCGTTAGGTTGTGTTTTTGGCAAAGCAGTCATTGCAGCAGCAAAGTCCGCTTCAATCTTGTCCCAGATTGTTCCGGGGTTAGGCACATTGTAATTGCCCGCCGCGTAGGTAATAGTTTCATCTACATACGGAACTTTACGGAACACCTTGGCGAGTTCAAAGTGGTAAACACCACGCAGGAAACGAGCCTCTGCAATAGTCTCTGCGCCAACTGCACCTGCTTCAGAACCATCAGTAACCAGCGCAACTTCACGAATTACGTCATTAGCGCGCTGAATTGAGGCGTAACCTACCTGCCATTTCGACTCGATGTACGAGTTGCTGGTGCTTATACCAGCATGTTTCTCGATTTGGGGAAGGTCAGGCGCCTGGTCATCACTGGTTGAGCCTTTGTAGGCGTCATCGGCACCTACGCCGCCGTAGGTCCAGTTACTGATACCTGATCCCCAATAGGTGTTGGGTTGCCCGGCGTAAGAGCCGTCGAGCATGGAATATGCACCGATCAGCAACCCATCCACTCCGGCTTTATTGGCAAGTGTAGCCCCTGCCAATACGCCCGCAGCTTGTTTATCTAACACTCTTTTACATGAGTAAGAGAGTGAAAAGAAGATAACCGAGCTTAATGCGATTAATTTAAAATTTAATTTTTTCATAATATCTTCACTTTCTTAATTTAACTATTAAAACGTCATGTTTACGCCAACCAAGAATGCTTTTTGATTGCTTGGGTAAGCACCCCAATCAACACCTGTTGAGGCGCTGGCATTGTTACCTGTACCAAGGTTTGATACCGAAGGCACCAACTCAGGATCCAGACCACTGTACTTAGTGATCGTAAACAGGTTGTTAACCTGGAAGTATACGTGCAGCTTGCTTACGCCAACGTTTTTCAACATATCAGAGCCGAAGGTATAGCCCAGCTGAGCAACGCGGCACTTCAGGAACGAGCCACTTTCAACATAGAACGAGCTAGGGATTGTAGTACCCATGGTGGAGCCATCTGTAAGCGCCGTTTGTGTAGCACCCGGATTGGTTACCGTACCGGTCGTAGGATCAACAATAGCTGACTTCGTCAACAGATCGATATCCTTGCCGCCAGGGAAGCTGTGATACATATCGGTCCAGTATTTCACATAATTGTAATCTTTATTACCGTATGATCCATACAACACCATCGATAAGTCGAAACCTTTGTATTGAGCATTCAAATTCACGCCGTAAGTAAATTTCGGGTTCGGGTTGCCAAGATAGGTCTTATCATTATCGTTGATCACGCCATCTCCGTTAACATCCTTGTAGATATAAGAACCTGCCTGAGCACCTGAATAAGCAAAATTCGGGTCGTTAGTTTTGGTTGCCCTGGTATAATGTGCAGCAGCATCGCTTTGATAGATACCTTGAACCTGGTAACCATAGAACTCGCCGATCGGCTGACCAATAGCTTCCCTCACGAAAGAGCCGGTACGCGATCCGCCAAAGATGTCAAAAAATTGCTGCCCCGTATTGAGCTTGGTAATTTTATTGTTGTAAGAAGTAATATTAGCGCCGATACTGAATTTGAAATCAGAGCCAATATTATCACGGAAGGTTAAACCGATATCAACACCTGTGTTCTGAACGTCGCCTACGTTAACTGTTGGAGCGGAAGCACCGCCGGCGGTTGCTGGCAGCGTTAACGGAAACAACAGACCGCTGATCGACTTCTTATACCATTCGATGCTTCCATCCAGGTGGTTGAATAAAGAGACATCAACGCCGATGTTCAAAATTTTGTCGGTTTCCCACGTAGTTTTAGGGTTACCTATACTGGTTTGAGCGAAGCCTGTAGTAGTTGTATTTAAACCGCCGTTAATGGCATAAGCAGTAGAACCGAAACCATAGTTATAAGTATCTACAGAGTTGGTACCACCAATATTGGCATTGCTACCTGTTGAACCATAGCTACCACGCAATTTCAATTCCTGCAGCCAGCTAACACTCTTCAGAAAATCTTCCTGGGACAGGCGCCAGCCTAAAGATATAGAAGGGAAGGTACCCCATTGGTGACCAGGATAAAATGATGAATAACCGTCACGACGTACTGTGGCGCCTACTAAATATTTGTCATTGTAAGCATAATCAACACGTCCAAATACTGATTCTGTACCGGTTGGCTGGAATAAATAGGTATTACCGAGGCCGATTGAAGTAGGAAGCGTTGTTGCGTTAACTGTGATAAAGTTTGGATCAAGCGTTACAAACGTTGTAGCCGAAGCGCCAACCTGCTGGCCACCTCCCTGTTTAATTTCGTAACCCACAAAAGCGCTTACATTGTGCTTGCCAAACGTTTCTTTATAGCTAACAGTGTTTGTCCAGTTATAAGTGTAACCATAGCTGGCAGTTTCAGTGTAGCTGTTGGGGTTAGTATGCGACTCGTAGTCTTCGTACGGATTATAGCCCGCATAATGATTGAAATCATTATACAGATTGCCGCCAAAAGCTGTACGAATAGTAATATATTTCAGGATGTCAGCTTCAGCAAATGCGGTACCTTGTATCTGGGTTTGCTGATACAGATCATTTTTAGTTCTTTCCTGTATAGCAACAGGGTTGCTGGCGTTACTCAAAGGTTCGCCGGTAGGACCGTCGTAACCACCACCATAGTTACCTCCTATATCATGCACGGGGATAATGGGCATTTCGCGGTAGGTCATTGATATACTACCGCCTTCTTGTTGTTGGTTGCCCGAATAGCCATCACGGTTCTGCCTGTAAAGCATTGAGGCCATTTCGCCGAAACGAAGATGATTATTCAGCAAGCTATAGGTATTATTGATACGTGCCTGGTAACGTTTTTCGAACGACTCCAGCAATGTACCTTGCTGATTGAGGTATTGCAACGAATACAGGTAGGTATTTTTATCGCTGCCGCCACTGGCTGTTACGGTATGGCTCTGTTCCAGCGCGTGCTTAAATATTTCATGGAACCAATCCGTACCTTGCTGGTTAAATTTTTGAACCAGGAAGTCATTGCCAGGATTTACTTCATCGAAATGATAGAAATTCACGATCGTAGGATCATTGGTCACACCAGCTGCACCGAATCCAGGAACCGAAGGGCCATGGTAACCATACGTAGGTAATGTACCTGGGCCGCCCGGATACAATGTTTCCTGGCCGGCATCATTAGCCTGGAACACTAACTGCGATTGCTGAGTTGGGCTCATCAGGTGCCAAACGTTACCTCCTAGCGGAACTTGATCGCCTACATAGGCGTCATAGTTCAGCACGGTTTTGCCGGCTTTACCTTTTTTGGTTGTAATAACGATTACACCGTTACCACCCGAAACACCATAGATAGCAGCAGAACCAGCATCTTTCAGTACGCTGATACTTTCGATATCATTCGGATTGAGGAACGACATACTGCCGGTTTGAACACCGTCGATAACATACAATGGCTGAGCGTTACCAAAGTTTGTAATACCTCGAACAAAAACCGAGCTTGATGCACCTGGCAGACCCTGGTTAATAACTGTAACACCAGCTGCCTGTCCTTGCAGTACCTGCTCAGCTGTGCTGGCAGTGATTTTCTTGGCGTCGGTCATGTCAACCGTTGCAACTGCACCGGTAATGTCCTTTTTAACCTGCGTGGTGTAACCGGTTACGACTACCTCGTTCAGGGTACTTTTGGTCACATCTAAGGTGATGGTTCCTAAGTCTGAAGAGGTTACGGTAACGGTCTTAGGCTGGTATCCTATGTATGTTATTGTTAATACATAGCCAACTTTGCCGCTTAGTACGAAGTTACCGTTCACGTCCGTCACAACACCAGTGTTTGTACCTTTAATTTTCACGGTAGCGCCTATTACCGGTTGTTTGTCATCCGCTCCGATGACTTTACCGGTAATCTTTGTTTGGGCTGTAACTACCAACGAGGAAAGAGTGCAGAGTACAATCAAGCACATCGTCCTTCCTTTTAGAAGTAAACTTTTAAACATGAGATTGAGATTTAGTTGATTAATTTATTGATTTAGTTGATAATTGAATTCTAACGAAAGAATACCCCGCCGGCTTATTGACTTGGGTCAAAAAGCCTAACGCGGTGACCCCTGAATGTGAGATGGAGGGTCGGTACAACATGTCCAAAAAGAATAAAATGTAAAGGTTTTACCATTTAATTTTTGATAATAAACTTACTCAAAAACAATCGCTGTCCTCTTGGCTTCAAATACTTCCGCGCACATGTCTGTGAACAGAATATTAAAAATTTATTATGTTATAATTTTATTAGGTTCTATTAGCCATCCCACTGTCCGGAAACGCTAAAATTGGCATTCCTCTAATTTAAATAGAGTGTATTGTATACACAAGACGAATTTTAAGATTTATAAATTAATTATTTAAACACCATATTTTAAAAAGTATTTACAATATGACCTATTTTTATTAATACTTTGTTCAATTTTTATCCTGTTTTATTGATAAATTTCAAATATAAAAAAGCCGTTACAAGGTTAACAATGGATCGAAATTTTTACAATAAGTATCATTATTTATTGGAGGCTGCCGGATATTTAATTTTTAACCAAAAAAAGCAAATGAAAATCGGGCATCACAATCGGTCAATAAAATGTTAAAATATCATCATCGCCGTTTTTAGTGTCAAAAACACACTTTTTCCTCAAATAGCGACTTTCATTTATGGCGATAGCAGATACGCCCGACCTGTTATCCGGCAACGGGAAAATAATGCAAAAAAAATGGCGGGCCCGGGGCTCGCCATTAGTCTGACAAAATAATATCAGTTGTATTTATTTTTCCCACTGCAACGATGCCGAATGAGTATCACGCGAATTTGTGCCAATGCGGATGACAAATTCTCCTGGCTCCCAATCATAAGCCAATTTTGTATTATAAAACTTGAGATCGGCAGTAGTGATATTAAATGAAACTTCTTTTTGCTCGCCTGGCTGCAGCATAATCTTTCTGAACCCTTTAAGCTCTTCGACTGACCGGCTTATACTGGCCACCGGGTCGCTTATGTACAACTGCACAACTTCCTCACCCGCTATTTTTCCTGAATTGGTCACAGTAACTGTGGCAGTAAGCGTTTCGTTGCCTTTTAGCTTGTTCTTGCTCAATTTTACATCACTATAGCTAAATGTGGTATAGCTGAGTCCGTAGCCAAACGGATATAGCGGATCGTTGGAAATATCGATATAATCAGATCTGAATTTTGCCGATCCTTTTCCGTCAAAAGGCCGCCCCGTTGGTTTTTGGCTATAATATATAGGTACCTGGCCAACGCTGCGCGGGAAGGTAGCAGTAATTTTTCCTGCCGGATTATAACTACCGAACAGCACATCGGCGATGGCATTACCTGCCTCAGTACCCGGATGCCACACATCCAGGATAGCATCCATAGTTTTGTCCTCCCACGGCAGCGAAAGAGGGCGACCATTGAAAAGTACCATTACCATAGGTTTGCCCACTTTAGCCAGGGCTTTGAGTAAATCGCGCTGTGTTTCAGGAATATTAATATCCGAACGGCTGGCTGATTCGCCCGACATATTAGCCGATTCGCCCACGGCAACTACAACTACGTCAGCTTTTTTTGCGGCCTCAACTGCTTCATCAATTTGTTCCTGCGCCGAACGTTTGTCTCGTTCCTGGCGCATTCCAAAAAACCATGCACGGGCATTCAGTAGTGAGTCGTCTGTAAAGTTGGAACCATGAGCGTATACAATGTTAACTCCGGGAGCAGCATTTTTGATACCGTCGATCACGCTCACTGATTTTGCAGGATTACCGGCAACCACCCACGTACCCAGCATTTCGGAATGGTTATCCGCTAATGGACCTATCAGGGCGATTGTACCCGATTTTTTCAGCGGAAGGATATTTCCCTTATTTTTCAATAACACAAAAGCATGCTCGGCAATTTCTCTCGCGGCCCCGCGATTAGCATCTGTTAATTCAGACTTCGCCTCTACATCGGCATTAATCGATTTAAATGGATTTGCGAAAAGTCCCAGTTTATATTTCGCCTCAAGCACCCGGCGGCAAGCCTGGTCAATTTCGGCCTGGGTAACTTTTCCTTCCTGTAATGATTTTTTCAATGTCGTTAAGAAACCCTCGCCTACCATATCCATATCAAGCCCGGCTTTAAGTGCTAATGCCGAAACCTGCTGCAAATCTCCAAGTCCGTGAGCGCTTAATTCATTAACCGCGGTATAATCAGAAACTACAAAACCTTTAAATCCCCACTGTTTGCGCAAAAGATCGGTGAGCAACCATTGGTTAGCAGTTGCAGGCACGCCATTAATTGTATTGAATGAACTCATGAAGCTTCCTGCACCTGCGTCCAACGCTGCTTTGTAAGGCGGCAAGTAGTCCTGGTACATTTTGATGAGGCTCATGTCGACGGTATTGTATTCGCGACCGGATTCGGCGCCACCGTATAAAGCAAAGTGTTTCACGCAAGCCATCACTGCGTCGCTTTTTGTCATATCGGTTCCCTGGTAACCACGGATCATAGCTTTCGCCACCTGCGAGCCATACCATGGGTCCTCGCCCGAACCTTCAGAGATACGTCCCCAGCGCGGATCCCGGGCAACATCGACCATTGGCGAAAATACCCAGTTAATGCCCTCGCCCGTCGCTTCACTAGCGGCAATACGTGCCGACTTTTCGATCAGGCCCATATCCCAGGTAGCCGACATACCGAGTGGTATTGGAAATATGGTGCGGTGACCGTGAATTACATCCAGACCAAAAATAAGTGGTATATGAAAACGACTGTTTTTGACCGCGGCTTCCTGCACCTGTTTAATATAGCTGGTTCCCCAAACGCCAAACATTCCTCCTATTTGGCCGTTCTTGAGTTTTTCTTCTACATTTTTGCTTAGCGTTGAACCTGTAACACTTTGACCGCCGACAACCAGGTTTAACTGGCCAATCTTTTCGTCGAGCGTCATTTTGCTCATCAGGTTATTTACAAATGCATCCATTTTGGCATCTCCGCTTTTAGTCTGCTGAGCAACAGCGACATTAAATGACGATGCCAGACCCACGGCCAAAAATACTTTTTGTACCGATCGGTATATGATTGACGTTTTCATATCATTGCGAAGTTTTAGGATACATCAGCGGCAACAAATCATTTCGGATTGAAATAATAAATCTGTTCGCGATATATTTATAAAATTATAAGTTTAAAAATTGGTCTACTCCCAAGCGCAAGGGACTACTTGGTGTATTTATAACACAATAGTATTTATTATTATTGGGATAATCAAAGTATTTTTGTACAATAGCATAAAATGTTTAATAAACAGGAACTTATAGATTTTTGCAACAATGCAAGAGAGAACTATTTGAGCAATATTTCTATCGATTGTGTTGTTTTTGGTTTTCATGAAGGGCAGCTGAAAGTTCTTGTTCTGAAAGTAAAAAACGAGGACTCATGGTACCTGCCCGGCGGCTTTGTGCTGAAAGAAGAGCCCATTGAAGAGGCTGCAAACCGTATATTAAAGGACAGAACCGGGCTTGACGAGATATTCCTTAAGCAATTTCATGTATTCGGCGCCCCGGACCGCTCCAGAGTACACAATGAAATGTACCTTGATATGCTACCGGCATCCGAAAACTGGTTTGCCAACCGTTTCCTCACCATAGGGTACTATGCGCTGGTTGATTTTGTCCACGTAAACCCTACTCCCGATACCCATTCAGAGAAATGTGCCTGGTGCGACCTGTCGGATATTCCCCGGCTCGAACTTGATCATGGCGCTATTCTGAAAACAGCGCTTGATACGCTCCGGCTTCAGTTAAACTATCAACCCATCGGCTATAACCTGATGCCTAAGGAGTTTACCATGCCCGAGCTGCAAAAGCTATACGAAACCATTCTCGACAAAAAACTCGACCGCCGCAACTTTCAGCGTCGCATGCTGGGGTTTGGAATACTTAACCGCTCCGAACAACCACGAAAAGGCGGGGCGCACAAGGCGCCATACTTGTATTCGTTCGACCTCAACAAATATCAAAGTGCTTTAAAGGAAGGTTTAAAGGGAGGATGGTAGATATTGCGGAATGCGAAGTGCCAAATGCGGAATGATTTTATATTTGAAATCCAAAATTTCGCATTTGACATTCCGCAACCCGCATTCGATTTGGTTGATCACCACCCTATCTTTTTAGTAATCGCTGATGCACTACCTTCATCACAGTTTCCCTAAAATTACGGCTGATGGGTACCGATCGTGCACCGATCCTGATCTCGTTCCCTTCTATCGCGTTAATTTTCGAACAATTTACGAGGTAAGACTGGTGCACCTTGATGAATTCATTCAATGGCAGTTGCGATTCAAGGCTTTTCATGGTGAGGTAAGCGATGATCCTTTTATTTTCCGTATAAACGCTAACATAATTGCCCACACTTTCTGCGTAAAGAATATCACACAGCTCAATTTTCTCGATCCGTTTTTCGCTTTTTATAAAGATATACGAAGGCGATAATGCGCCGACAGCCATATATTTCATTTGATAAAAGTCCTTTGCCTTTTGCACGGCCTTAAGGAACCTGTTAAGGGCAAACGGCTTTAGCAGGTAGTCGATAATGTCCAATTCATAGCCTTCCAGCGCATATTGCGGAAATGCCGTTGTCAGGATAACCATTGATTCGACCTGCAACTTTTGCAAAAATTGCAGGCCCGAAACTTTTGGCATTTCAATGTCGAGGAAAATGAGATCGACCGACTCCGTCTTCAAAAATGCCTCCGCCTTCATCGCATTCTCAAACTTAGCCTGCAGATCCAAAAATGGCACCTGTTCTACAAACTCGTGCAATATTTTGCGGGCCACCGGTTCATCATCCACTATGATGCAGCTTAGCTTTTTCATGGGTTAAGAATTAGGTGAACATGATATTTATCATCCTCCTTTTTGATGTCCAGCGAATAATGATCTTTATAAAGCAGGTCGAGGCGCCTTAGGGCATTACTAAGGCCAATACCGCCGGCTGCCGGTTCAGGTTCGTCAAAAGAGTTATCGCAAGTAAAATCTATCCGGCCGGCCTGTTCGTTCAACCCGATAACAATGCTGTTGACGCTATTGTCTCCCCTCGAAACATACTTGAAGGCGTTTTCAACGAAAGCCATAAAAATAAGGGGGGCAACTTTGACGCCGCCATTCTCATAATTCACATTGAGCGTTACATCCATATTATCATTACTTCGTGCTTTTTGCAGCGCTACGTAGTTTTTAAGGTATTTTACCTCTTTTTCCAATTCTATCATATCCACGTCGGCATCATATAAATTATACCGAAGCAGGTCCGAAAACTGTACCATCATATCACGCGCACGAACATTGCCGATATCTATATAACCGTAAACGGTATTGAGACCGTTGAACAGGAAATGCGGATTGATCTGGGCACGCAGGTATTTCAATTCCGTTTGAAGCTGGTTTATCTGGCTGTTTTTCATCTGCTCCTGCTGCTCGGCCCATTTTTGCGTCACATATAACATCGACGTTATAACCGTACAGCATAGGCCATAGACAAAATTGTCCCAGAAACCGGAACTCGTGTTTACAAGCTCATCATGTAAAATTACGCGATGAATAAACCCGTTATAATGGCTGGTGAAGATGGTATAAAGCAAAACAAGGCCGATAAGCGCCGTAACATAAGCGCTAAATCTTCTTTTTTCGAGAAGGTAAGGTATTAGAATAGCGCTGTTTACCGAAATCAGGGACGCAAAGATGGAGAAATGCACTAAAACAGTGAACATGTAAGAAAAGCACGCCTGCACCGTATTGACCGAATACGTTGGCTTTTCTATTACCAGGGCACCGACATAGGCCAGGAAAAACAGTAAATATATCGTGCGTTTTTTGACGAACATGGCAAGATACCTGCAATTGTACTATAAAGATACCTGCTTTGATTTGATAAGCGGAAATGCAGCTTTTACCATTGCACATATCATCACGCGAAATGGTATAGTTATCCCGGTAATTGAACCTATTATCATAAAGATTTTAAGATCCGAAGGAAAATTATTATCACGGTAAATGCGTTAAGTAAGGGCTTAAAAAACGCATTACACCCGCTTTCGCAAGCACCTGCGTATTTCATGCAAAAACGCCCTGTTACGTAGGATATCCTGACAACGGTCATATAAATTTCTGCGCTGTCAGCGCCTTGTATAACTTTATGTAAAGTTTGAACAGGGTTTCACACTTCGTAACAAAAATGCCTGTAAATCATCCAATTATAAATCATTGAAACGATGAAAAAAATTGTACAGTTTGGTGAAACGGTAGAGGGTTATAACATACCGGTTTTAAACGAAAGGGAAATTCGCGCAGCCGCCGGCATATTGTTTTTGTTCATTTTCATATCGCTGATGCTTATACTTTTCAACAGCGATTTTTTGCTGGCCAAATACTCGATAACCCTATTTCTTACCGATTTTATCATCAGGGTATTTATTAGCCCCCGGTATTCTCCGTCGCTCATCATTGGCCGCCTCATCGTACGAAACCAGGTACCCGAATATGTGGGTGCGAAGCAAAAAAAGTTTGCCTGGACCGTCGGCGTGGCCTTGTCGGGCATCATGTTTATTTTCATGGTGCTCATCAATTCCTACAGCCCTATAACGGGTATTGTGTGCCTGATGTGCCTCATTTTCTTGTTTTTTGAATCAGCCTTTGGCATCTGCCTGGCTTGTAAGGTTTATAAATTGGTTTACCAGGAAAAGGCCCAATATTGCGCGGGCGAGGTTTGCGACGTCAAGTCGAAGCAGGATATTCAAAAGACATCGGCTGCACAGTTGCTTGTTATCCTGGGCTTTGCTGCCTACATAACGCTTATTGCGTTTTCATTTAACGGCCTGCTGAGCAAGACCCCTCATGATTTGTTTGGGATTTATAGTAATAATAAGCAGGCAAAAAATAAATAATCCTCGTCAAAATGGTCCCGGAAATCACATTGGAAAAATATTTCTCCCCGTTTCGACAGAATGTTATTGGCGGTGAGCAATCTTTTGAATCGCCCTTTGGACACCGGAAAATCATTTATGTCGACTGGACAGCAAGCGGGAGGGCCTACCGACCGATAGAGGAACGTATACAAAGAGAAATCCTGCCCTTTGTGGCCAATCCGCACACAGGCGCCACAGTTACCGGCACGCTAATGTCAAGTGCGTACGAAAAGGCTAAAACTATCATTAAAGAACATGTGCATGCGGATAGTGACGATGCGCTGATCTTTTGCGGAAACGGAATGACAGCGGCGGTAAATAAGCTGCAAAGAATACTGGGGTTAAGACCGCCGGAAAGACTGATGGATTATGCTAAAAGAAATAAACTTCAA
>Ga0068856_100005650_pt1 | contig 12311 bp, 9 predicted proteins | sample KBSCornC62_FD_66595 | JGI IMG/M metagenome (GOLD analysis project Ga0068856, IMG submission 66595) | Corn rhizosphere microbial communities from Kellogg Biological Station, Michigan, USA - KBS Corn C6-2 | ecosystem: Host-associated > Plants > Roots > Rhizosphere > Soil ...
AGCACATTCGGATTGCGGCCAAGCCAGTGCACTGCCCAGGCGGTCGAGATCGCCGTGGTCTCATGCCCGGCGAGCAGAAGCGTGACCAGCTCGTCGCGGATCGCCGTGTCGGTCATGGCCACGCCTTCGGCACTCGCCGCCTCCAGCAATGCGCTCAGCATGTCGACGCCGGCCCGCGGGGCGGCGCGCCGGGCGGCGATCTCCTCGGCGATCAGCGCGTCCAGCGTCGCGCGGCAACGCACGAAGCGCTTCCACACCGGATTGCCGTCGCGGCGTTGCGACGGGTCGTACATGACCGACGGGTCGATCGCATGCAGGAAGGCTTCCGTGGCGGCGGAGACTTCCGCGATCCGCTGTACCTGCGAGACGCCGAACACGATGCGCATGATGATCTCGAGCGAGATCGCGTGCGATACGGTCAGGAATTCGATGTCGCTGCCGGGTGCGATGCGGCCGAGGTGGCTCTGCGCGATGGCCATCATCTCGCCACCCCGGGCGCGCGTCGCGTGGGCGGCGAACAGGCGACCCATCAGCCGGCGTTCGGCCGAATGCGTGGCACCCGACAGCAGGAAGATCGAACGATCGCCGAGGAACGGCGACTGCGTCTGGCGCGCAAACACGCCGAACGTGTCGGCCGGCGCAGCGAACAGGGCAGCGACCGCGTCCGGCCGGGCAGTGAAAACGATCCGGCCTATCGGTGTGGCGACGGAGAACGGATCGCCGTAGCGATCGTGGCATTCGCGATAGAAGCCGACCGGATTATCGAACATCAGGCGCGCGTTGTCGTGCGGGTCCGGCGGTCCGGGTGGAAGCACTCGCCGAGCGGATGCTGATGCGAGTGGAGCGTTCATGTCGCGGCACTCCGCGGCTCCAGGATCATTGGCAAGCCGCCGCGCGGGCCCATCGTCATCAGCGGTTCCGGGGTGACGTCGTGGCCGGGCGCAAGATGGAAACGGAACCGCTGCACGACCATCGCCAGCACCAGCGTGGCTTCCAGGAGCGCGAAATGGTTGCCGAGACAGGAGCGGCGACCGAAGCCAAAGGGAATGAAGCTGCAACTCGGCCGCTCGGTCTGGCGTGCGGAGGCAAAGCGCTCGGGATCGAATCGCTCGGGATCAGGCCAGATGTCGGGGCGGCGGTGCAGAACATAAGCAGAGAATATGATGTTGGCGCCGGCAGGGATGCGATACGGGCCAAACTCGTCCGTGCCGATCGAGGTGCGCGCCATGCCCCAGGACGCCGGATAGAGCCGCATGCTCTCGTCGATCACCATGCGGGTATAGGTGAGGCGGTCGACATCCTGCAGAGTCGGGCTGCGCCCGCGCAATGTTTCGTCGACCTCCTGCTCCAATCGGGTCGAGATTTCGGGATGCTGCGACAACAGGTACGCCGTCCAACCCAGCGTGAGGGCGGTGGTCTCGTAGCCGGCGCCGATCATCACGCCGATCTCGTTCTTCAGCTCGGCATCCGTGAAGCCCTGCCCGGTATCTTCGAAGCGTGCCTCCAGCAGGCGGGTCAGCAGATCGTCGGGCACCGCGTTGCGATCGCTCGCCAGCGCGGCGCGGCGCTCGGCAACAAGGCGCGGCACCAGGTCGGCGACACCTGCCATCGAACGGCGGAACGCCCGGTTGCGCGCGGTCGGCATCCAGAGCGGCGGCGCCATCGGATTCTTGTAGCGATAGACGAAGTAGTCGCCGCCCTCCTTGAGATGCGCGGCAATCTCGTTGTGGTCGTCGCCGAGATCGAGGTTGAACATCGCCCGCCCGACCACCGACAGCGTGATGCGCTTCATCGCCGCATCAATGTCGATCGTGGCGCCAGTTGCTGCCTCGCGCGTCAGGCGTTCCAGCATGCGCTCAGCCTGCGCCACCATCAGCTCGGCGAAGCGGCCGACCTGGCGGCGGGTGAACAGGGGCTGCATGAGCTTGCGGCGGCCCAGCCAGTCGGCGCCGTCGGTGGTGATGATGTTGTCGCCCATGGCGATCTTCAGCAGCTTGTTGCCGAAGTCGCTACGCCGGTAGTTGCGCTCGTTTCCGGCGAGCACGTGATGGATATGCTGCGGGCTGTTGAGAAAGTAAAATGTCAGATGCATGACGCGCAGCTTGGCGATGTCGCCATAGTCGCGCGCGACGTCTTGATAGAAGCCGAGCATGTCGGCCTGCATCGCCGGAGCACAGCCGAGCAACCAGTGGCCGCGCGGGCCGGGCGGCTCGGCAGATTTTGCGGCGGCACTCATGCGCAGGCAGCCCCGATATGCGCTGCGAGCATCGGTCTGATCACATCAGGCCGCGCGGAGCGCTCGGTCCTCCAATGGGCGCTGCGTGCGATGGCATTCGCGACAGCGCTGACCAGAATCGTCATTCGCCTTACAGGAGGCTGAGCTAAACGCATCTCCCGCCCCGGCAACAGGATTGGAAAAATCTCCAACCGCTCGACGTGCGCCGCTCTCATCGGCCACGCCCGCCTGACGCGAGTAAGGCTGCACGATTCAACTGTACGCGGCAACGACAAATCTCGCTACTCTGCTCGTCACATTCTGACTCGTTCTCCGTGACGAGGACTTTCATTCCGCGCTCGACCGTCGCGAGTACCGCGCAATGATACGAGGTCTGTCACCGCGCCGTGACTCCTCGGGCAACGCCAGCACCTCGCGGTGATCTCCCGCATCTTCCTGTGCACGACGGATGTTGCGGCGAAAATCATGCAGCCAGCCATCCCGCTTGCGGCGGTTGGACTTGTCATGTTCGTCGAGATACAGCACGGCCATATTGGCGTTCACCTTGGCGATCCGGCGAACGACGCGCTCGGCCCGCTTCAGCCGCTTGGATACCGGCTTCGGCCGATTGTCCTCATAGACGATCTGGTCCCAGGTTTCATCGTAGGGGCCGCGGCGCAGTACGGTGACACGTCGTACGCCAAAAGGCAGACCGCGCATTGCTTCCTCCAAGGTGAAGGGGACGGACACGGCTCATCTCGGCACATCGATCCGCCTGAACGAATGGGCGACGTAGCGGGCCCACAACCAAAAGGACCAGGCGGCGCCGACGATGATCGGATACCATTCGGAGTTGTTGAACTGCGGCCCGTCGCTTAGAAGGTCGCGCACGACGCTGATTTGCAGCCAGCTCGTGTACTTGGCGCCCTCCCGGTAGTCCCAAACCAGGAGGAAATACAGGCCCGTCAGGAAACAGATGCGGCCGAACAAGCTGAACAGGCTGGCGTTGAACCGCCCGATGCGGTCGAGGCCGGTTGCATAGTTGAGCGAGCTCCGACGCAGGCGCGGGGCCGACATGATGGTGAGGGAGTTGATGTTCGCCGCGAGATTGCCCATGGCGATGCGCAGGTCCTGGAACGGGCGCTGGAGGCTCTGTGCCCGGCGCTGCGCTCCGGCAAAATACGAGCGGAACAGCCGCACATAGCTCACCTCCGGCAGCAGCTCGCTGAGCGACTTGTCGAGCGTGAGCCAGGTCCGGGAGACGCGCATGAACGTCCAGCTCGGCGGCACTTTGTATTCGTTGAGGATTCGGCCGCATTCGGTCGCGGCGCTGTTCAGCGACTTCTCGCGATACGGGATGTTGTGCAGCTGCGACCGGCGCGCCCACTGGACGAAGACGCGCACCAGCCTGCGGCGCAGCTCGCTGAGGTCGACCGCCGGCATTTCCGGCGACATGCGCAGGTTGAGGTCGACCGCCTGGCCGTAGTCGCCGGTGGCCATCGCCCGCAGGCTGTTCTTGTAGATCTGCAGGAACTCGAAATCGAGCGAACCGATCGAACCCATGTCGATCAGCGCCAGCCGGCTGTCGCGCAGCAGCATGATATTGCCGGGATGCATGTCAGCGTGGAACAGGTTGTCTTCCAGCAGCTGGCGCATCGCGGTCTTGAACAGCCGCTTTCCGACGATCTCGGGATTGATGTTGTTCTCCCGCAGCCAGCCGCGCACCTCGGCCGGGTCGTGGCGGCGCATCTCGATGTAGTCGCTCATCACCACGCCGTGCACGAACTCCATGGTCAGGACGCGCTGGGTCGACAATTCGCGAAACACCTGCGGAACGTAGATTCCGTGCTTGCGCAGCGAACGACGCAGGCGGCGCGCGTTACTCAATTCAAAGCGGTAGTCCACCTCCTCGCGCATGATCTCGCGCAGCTCGACGAACGCGTCCAGCCATCGCACTTGCCTGGCGATACGATTGCGCTCGAGAAACAGCACGACGCGCTCGATCACCCGCATGTCGGCTTCGACGATTGCCGCCATGTCGGGCCGCTGCACCTTGATGGCGACGACAGTGCGACCCCCACGGATGATCGCGCGGTGCACCTGGGACAGCGAGGCGGCGGCGACCGGCATATCCTCGAAGTGATCGAACAACTCCTCGCAGGAGGCGCCCAGTTCCTGCTCGATGACCTCGCGCGCGAGCTCGGGGGGAAACGCGGTGACGCGGCTCTGCAGGCGCGACAGCTCGGAGCAAAATTCGTCGGGGAACAGGTCTGCGCGCAACGACAGCAATTGTCCGACCTTGATCCAGGTGGCGCCCAGCGCCTCCAGGCGCACTCGCAAGTCGTGCGCCAGTCCAACCCAGTCGCCGTGCTGGGTCTTTGTCATGCGGATCAAGCGCCACAGCGGGCCGGCAAGCGTGCGCAGTACGGTCAGGCCGCGCTTTTCATTGGCCTTTTGATACGGCTCGACGACGAGAGGGGAAATCGCCGGATGCAACACCAGCGGGGTCGGTTCGCGTTCCGGTTTGAGGCGGCGTGGTCCGGGGAGATCCAACTCGGCGCGAGGCTCGACGATGGCGACCCTAATCCGAGATGTCATGTGCGGCGCTTGTCCCCCGTGTTATGCATGCTAGCTGACTGCATTGCACTACTTCAAGCAGTCTGCCGATGAAGGCTTGAGGTATGCGGGGAGCGACAGTTGACGATACCAATTCGCGTCGCCGGGCTGTTGCAATCAGGCGGCTTAGCCGTGGTCAACGCCGTGGTCCTTTTCGGAACGGCTGGATCGATTTCGGTGCCGGCGTTCTGGGCCTACCTGGTACTGTGGTTGTCCAGCCGTGTGCTCGCGATCTTTGCTGCCGATCCCGATTTGATGCGCGAACGGGCGCGACCCGGCGGACGCTTTTCGCCGCAGGTACTGCTCGCAATGAGCTTCCCAATGGCGCAATTGATCATCGCCGGCCTGGATGTCGGCCGGCTGCACCTATCCGACAGCGTGCCACTGGTGCTGCAGATCGCTGGCGGCATCGCTTTCGCTGCCGCCGGCGTCCTGTCTGCGGCGGCGATTTTCGCCAACCGCTTCTTCTCGTCGGTGGCGCGCGTTCAGGCGGATCGTGGCCAGACCACGATCAGTTCGGGTCCGTATCGTTGGGTGCGCCATCCCGGGTACAGCGCCGCGCTGTTGCTTTGCGTGTCGGCCGGCGCCTTGCTGGGCTCGTGGCTGAGCTACCTTCCTGTCCTCGTATTCGCCGTTCTGGTGGTGCAGCGCCTGTCACGGGAAGAAGCCATGCTGGCCAAGCGGCTGCCGGGTTATGCAGAGTACCTGGGGCAGGTGAGATGGCGGGTGATGCCGGGCGTCTGGTGAACGCGATGGGGTGAACGTCGTCGCTGTCGACTTGCCATTGCGTGCGCGTTGTTGGTAGCGTGTTCATGCGCTGATGCAACAGTAGGGGGTGACGTCATGAACCAGGAATCGGGGTCAGAACTCTCTCCCGGTCTAGGCCATAACGAGGCCGCGAAGATCGCCCGCTACAAATTCATCGTGCACGAGCACTTTGACGAGGTCTGGAACAAGGGCAACCTCGAGAAGATCTACGAGCACCTTCACCCGAACTACTCAGCGCAAAACCTGCCGCCGGAATTCGCGCCGACGCGCGAGGGTTACAAGCACTTCGTTGCCTCGATGAGGTTTGCCTTCCCGGAATGCGAGTTCAAGGTCGACCAGGTGATTGCCGAGGGGGACAACGTGTGCGTGATGTACACGGCATCGGCGTATCCCGAGGGCAAGGCGCCGGACGAACGGTTCTCCGGCAAGCGCGAAACGATGTCTTCGGTGAACCTGATTCGCTTCGATCCGGAAACCGGGCAGGTCATCGAGCACCGCGCTTCGGGCAATCTGACCCGGGCGTCGAACCGCGACTGACCCTGGCACGCGGGTCGGTTCAATCGCCTCGTGTGACCGGCAATCGCTCGAGGGCCGAATGCCTGTTCGCGTGCGCCAGCGAAGGCTTGGATCGTCCGTCGCCAGCGCGAGCTTCGGCCACCGCTCGAACAGGGCCTGCGGCGCGCACTTGCCCTCGATGCGCGCGAGCTGGTGACCCAGGCGGAAATGAATTCCGGCACCGAAGGCGAGGTCCCGGTGGTACCTCCTTTTTGTCCGGATGGTCGTTCGCCTTCGGATCGAAGTTCGCGGCGACCAGCATGGGCATGATCTTCTCGCCCTTCTTCAACTGGACGCCACCGAGCACACATTCCACGAAACGCGGTTTGGTGAACTGGACGGCTGACACGAAGCGCAGGAATTCCTCGACAGATTGGTCGATGCGACTCCTGTCCTGCTCCAGCCAGTCGCGCCATTGGGGGGCGAGCAGGAGCTCGCGCACTGAGCCGCTGATGAGATGCGTCGTGGTCTCGCGTCCGGCGAACAGCAGTGGGAACAGCGTCGACACCATCTCGTCGCGGCTGATGGCTCCGCCTCCTTCTCGATCCGGACAAGCTCGGCGGTCACGCCGGTGCCGCTATCATTGTGGGCGACGTCCAGGCGTTCCTGCATGTAGCGCTTCATGGTGAAAAGCGTTGGTACCTCGACGACCGGTCCCGCCGCCCGGAGCTTCTCGACCTGGGCGGTAGGATTGCGGAAGAATTCCTGGCTGGTGAAATCCGCATCGAGAGTCATGGCTGGCCTTAGGAAGGCGGCGCGCAGGATTCGCGCAGCACGAGGTCGACCGGCAGCAGGGCGCGGGATTGCGCACCGACATCGCCGCGCAGCCGCAACAGCAGCAGCTCGGCGGCGGCACAGCCGACATCCTCGAGGCTCCAGCGCAGCGCGGTGATCGCGGGCGTGTGCACGGCGGCAAGATCGGTGTCGCCGACCGACAGCACCGAGAGATCGCCAGGAACCGCCAGCCCCACGTCCCGCGCCGCCCGCAGAGCGCCGGCGAGGATGCGCGTGCCCAGCGCGATGATGGCGGTCGGCCGGCGGTTGCTGCGCAGGAGGGAGAGCGCGTCGGCGTGCGCGAAATCCATCGGCGAGGTCTGGATGCAGAGCAGGGCGTCGGCGGGATCGAGGCCGGCTTCGGCGAACACCTCTCGGAAACCGGCGATGCGCTCGCGGCTCGGCCGCATGCGTGCGTCGGCCGTCAGCAAGGCGATGCGCCGATGGCCGAGGCCGACCAGATAGCGGGTCGCCGCCCGGGCGCCGGCGCGATGGTCGACCAGCACTGCCGGCCAGACCGGATCGTTGTCCTGCTCCAGCGGATCGCGATCGAGGATGATGACCGGCGTGCCGGCCGCGGCGAGCTCGCGCCAGGTCTCGTCATTGGCATTGCTGCCGGGCGCCACCAGAACGCCGTCCAGACGCCGTCCTCGGAACTGGTTGGCTGCCGTTCGCTCGCGCGCGGCGTCGTTCGCCGTGCTGGCGACGACCAGCATGTATCCGGCATCCCGCAGGCGTGCCTCCGCAGCGCGCACGATGGCGGCGTTGATTGGGTTGGCGAGGTCGGGCACCAGGCAGCCGACCATGCCGCTCGACCGCGTTCGAAGCCCGCGGGCCAGGAAGTCCGGTTGGTAGCCGAGCTCGTTGGCCGCCGCCGCCACGTCGCGCGCCACTTTGGCGCTCACGTTCTTGCCGCCGTTCAGTGCGCGGGACACCGAGCTCAGGGAGACACCGGCGGCCTTGGCGACGTCGCGGATGGTCACGACGTCTTTTCTGGAAACGATTTCCTGCATGCTACGCTACTACAGTTGACTCTGGGCACTTGGATAACAAGGATACTGGAAACGATTCCAGTCGACCATAAGAAGCGGCTGGTGGGAGGCACATCATGTTCAAGCTCAATCGCCGCGTTTTTGCGGCGGCAAGCGTGGCGCTCGCGGTGCTGGCGACGGGACCGGCACTGGCACAGGACAAGGTCCTGCGCTTCGTGCAGAACGGCAACCTGACGATCCTCGATCCGATCTGGACGACCGCCTACGTCACGCGCGACCACGGCTACATGATCTACGACACGTTGTTCTCGACCGACGCAAAGAACGCCGTGCAGCCGCAGATGGTCGACAAGTACAGCGTCTCATCCGACAAGCTGCTGTGGACCTTCACCCTGCGCGACGGCCTGGAATGGCACGACGGCAAGCCGGTGACGGCAGAGGACTGCGTCTCGTCGCTCAAGCGCTGGGGCGCGCGCGATCCGATGGGCCAGAAGCTGATGGACTTCGTGGCCGAGCTGAAGCCGGTCGACGACAAGACCTTCACGCTGCGGCTCAAGGAGCCGTACGGCCTGGTGCTCGACACGCTCGGCAAGCCGTCGTCCAACGTGCCGTTCATGATGCCCAAGCGGATCGCCGACACCGATCCGTTCAAGCAGATCGACAGCCAGATCGGCTCCGGCCCGTTCATCTACGTCAACGCCGAGTCCAAGCCGGGCGAGAAGCACGTCTACATCAAGAACCCCAAGTACAAGCCGCGGCCCGAGCCCGCCTCGGCGCTGGCCGGCGGCAAGATCGTCAAGGTCGACCGGGTCGAGTTCGTCGACATGTCCGACCCGACGCAGCAGGTGAACGCGTTGATCGCGGGCGAAATCGACATGATCGAGCAGGTGCCGCACGACCTCATTCCGCTCTTGAAGAAGGACAAGGGCGTGCAGACGGTGAACTGGAATCCGCTCGGCCAGCAGTTCGTGCTGCGCATGAACTGGCTGACCAAGCCGTTCGACAATCCCAAGATCCGCCTGGCCGCGCTCTACTCGATGCGCCAGGAGGACTACCTCAAGGCGACGGTCGGCGATTCGCAGTACTACAAGGTCTGCACCGCCGCGTTCGTCTGCGGCACGCCCAACGGCTTCGAGATCAAGGGCGACCTGCTGGTCAAGCCGGACTTCGAGAAGTCCAAGGCGCTGCTGAAGGAGGCGGGCTATGACGGCTCGCCGGTGGTGCTGATGCAGTCGACCACGCTGCCGGTGCTGACCAACATGGCGCCGGTCACCAAGTCGCTGCTCGAGCAGGGCGGCTTCAAGGTCGACATGCAGTCGATGGACTGGCAGACGGTGGTGTCGCGCCGCGCCAAGAAGGATCCCGCCGACAAGGGTGGCTGGAGCGCCTTCCACACCTATGCGATCGCCGCCGACATCCTCAATCCGATCGCCGCCAACTTCACCGTCGCCAACGGCGACAAGGCATGGTTCGGCTGGCCCAACGATCCGGAGATGGAGAAGCTGCGCGACGCCTACGCCAAGGAGACCGATCCGGCCAAGTCGAAGGAGCTGGCGCACGCGGTGCAGAACCGCGCCCTCGAAACCGCGCAGTATGCCTGGCTCGGCCAGTGGTACGGGCCGGGTGCCGCGCGCAGCAACGTCGTCGGCTGGCTGCAGGCGCCGGTAACGGTGCTGTGGAACATCGAGAAGAAGTAACGAATTGCGCAAAAGCGGGGTTCTGGCACAAGCTTCCATGTGACCGAGAACCCTCCGGGCGGTGAACTGCATGTCTGGCTGCTGCGGGTCGACGCGCTGTCCGAACCGGACCTCGCGCCGCTGCTGCCGGTGCTCGACGACGAGGAGAAGGCGCGCCTGGTGCGCTTCGTCCATGCGCGCAACCGGATCGAGTTCGCGGCCGCCCACGCCTTGACGCGACTGGCGCTGGCGCAGGTTCTGTCTGTTCTGCCGGCATCGCTCAGCTTCGTCGAAGGGTCCAACGGCAAGCCGTCGGCGCAGCAGGACGGGCGGCTGGCGCCGGTGTCCTTCAATCTCAGCCATGCCAACGGCATGGTGGGCGTGGCGGTGCTGGCGCAACCGGACGTGCCCGTCGGCTTCGATCTCGAGCGCTTCGACCGCCGGATCGAGCTGGAGATTGCCGATCGGTATTTCCGGCCGGAGGAGGTGAGCTGGCTGATGGGCCTCGCGCCGAGTGAGCGGCCGCGCGGCTTCCTGCGGCTGTGGACCCTGAAGGAGGCGCTGATCAAGGCGACGGGCGAGGGGCTGTCGCGCGAGCTCGACTCCTTCTGGTTCGACGTCTTTCCGCCGCGCCTGCACTTCGTTTCGGACGACGAGCCGGAGGAGCCGTGGCGCTTCGAGCAGCGCGTCATAGACGACGCCTTCGTCGCCGCGGCCGGCCTGCGGCTCGCCGACGGGTTGGGCTGGTCGCCCGTATGGCGCGTGGTCGATCCGCGAAAGCTGATGGTCGAAGGGGGCTTGCCGCTGGAGTAAGCTCGTCGGCCGTGCGCCCAAGCCTGCCCCGTCTCACCGAAGTTCCCGCGGAGCCGATTGCGCTGTCGGTGCTGACCGGCTTTCTCGGCAGCGGAAAGACGACGCTTCTGTCCCGGATCCTCGCCTTGCCGGATCTGCGCGACACCGCGGTCGTCATCAGCGAGTTCGGCGCCGTCTCGCTCGACCATCTCCTGCTGGAGGCGACGGCCGACGACGTGGTCGAGCTGCCGAACGGTTGCACCTGCTGCGCCGTACGTCAGGGATTGGCCGATGCGTTCTACCGGCTGCTGCGATCACGGCAGGCGTCGGCCAAGCCGCCGTTCCGGCGGATCGCGCTCGAGACCAGCGGCCTGGCCGATCCCGGACCGGTTCTCTACACGCTGTCGGCCGACGCCTTCCTCGAAGCGTCGCTGCGGCTCGACCGCGTCGTGACGACGGTCGATGCCCTCAGCGGTCCGGCGACGCTCGACCGCTATCCGGAGGCGGTCGCACAGGCCGCGGTCGCCGACCTCCTGCTGCTCACCAAGACCGATCTCGCTGCCGCAACCGAAGATCTCGTGCGCCGGCTGGCCGACCTCAACCCGACGGCGCCGATCGTCGATGCGGGCGATGCCGAGGCGGGCGACCTGCTGTTCGGCGGCTCGCCCAAGGCACTGCCGCGACCACGGCCGAGTGTCTCGGCGACTCATGCGCACGGCATCTCCGCGCTTTCGGTGCGGCTCAATCGGCCGATGAACCGGCTCGGTTTCGCGGTGGCGCTGGGCGGCCTGGCGCGTGATCACGGCGAGAAGCTGCTGCGCGTGAAGGGCCTGGTCGAGTTCAGCGACCGCCCGGGCGGACCGGCGGCGATCCACGCCGTGCAGCACACGCTGTATCCGCCGCGCTGGCTCGAGCGCTGGCCCGATGCCGACGCCACCAGCCGGCTCGTCTTCATCATCCGCGATCTCGAACCGGACGAGATCTTGCGCCGCTTCGCCGAGGGCGAGCCGGCGTGCATCGCTTCTCCGGCAGGAGTCACCTGATGCTCGATCTCGCCATCACCGGCGGCACCTGCGTGCTGCCGACGGGAACCCAGGCCGCCGATATCGGCGTCAAGGACGGACGCATCGTGCTGGTCGGCGGGCCGGGCTCGCTGCCCGATGCCACGCGCACCGTGTCGGCCAAGGACCGGCTGGTCATTCCCGGTGGCATCGATCCGCACATCCATTGCCTGATGCCGGTGCGCGCGCCCGGCCGGCCCGACGTCCTGACCGATCCGCCCAGCCAGGTGAGCAAGGCGGCCCTGCATGGCGGCACGACGACCCTGATCGACTTCGTGCAGTGCGTGCACGAGCGCACGGTCCAGGAATCGATCGAGGCGACGCAGAAGCAGTGGAAGGATGCCTGCTACACCGACTACGGCTTCCATCTCACCTTGATGGGCGAGGTGCCGCAGCCGCACTTCGGCCAGCTCGCCGACGCGATGCAGGACGGCCATGCCTCGATCAAGATCTTCACCACCAACATCCGGCCGGGCAACGTCGGCCGCATGGTGCCGCACGGCCACATCTGGGAGGCCCTCAAGGTGGTCGCCCGGGCCGGCGGCATCGCCTGCATCCATGCCGAGGACAACGACATCGTCATGTTCATGTACGAGAAGCTGATGCGCGAGAACCGCGTCAGCTTCGAGCACATGGCCGAGGTCCACAACGCGCTCAGTGAGGAGCTGTCGTTCAATCGGGTGATCCGCCTCGCCGAGAACGTCGAAGGCGCGGCGCTCTACATGGTGCATGTCTCGGCGGCGACCGGCGTGGCGGCTCTCGCGGCCTCGCGCGGCAAGGGCTTCCCGATGTACGGCGAGACCCTGCACCAGTACCTGATGTACAACGCCGAGGACTACAAGCGGCCGGGCGGGCAGATGTT
>Ga0068856_100005651_pt1 | contig 12310 bp, 12 predicted proteins | sample KBSCornC62_FD_66595 | JGI IMG/M metagenome (GOLD analysis project Ga0068856, IMG submission 66595) | Corn rhizosphere microbial communities from Kellogg Biological Station, Michigan, USA - KBS Corn C6-2 | ecosystem: Host-associated > Plants > Roots > Rhizosphere > Soil ...
ACGTCGCTTGCAACGAGAGCGTTCGTAATCAGGCGATTCCAGTTCGGCGAGCAGTCCATCAAAACAAGATCGAACTCGCGCTTAAGCGGCATCACGACGTGTTCGCGAAGCCAATATTCGCGGCGGTTTCGATTCATCAAACTTTGATCAAGCGCGACGAGTTCAGGTGTTTCCGGAATGTAGAAAAGATTGGGGAGATCTGTGGATTTCAAAATCTCATCGAGAGTTGCATCGCCCGTGTAAAGTTGCGCGAGCCCTTTTGTTGATGACGCACGCTCAAGAGCCTCATTAAGAGAGACATCCTCATCCATCGATTCGCCGAGTGCCGTCGAGACGTCGCCTTGCATGTCGAGTCCGACCACGCAGGTGCGGATCCCGTGAAGAGCGGCCATGCGTGCGATGTTCAAAGTGAGCGACGACTTTAAGACTCCGCCCTTTGTGACGAAGATGCTTGCGGCGACGGGTGTCTTAAGCGGAGTTAGAAATCCAACACGCGAACCGACGCCGTGAAGATCGCTCGAGAGCCACGACTTCAACTGCCGACCTTCGCTCGAACGGGAGAATTCAGGTAATTGGATTTCTGATGAGTGTTCGCGGCCAAAAACGGCGAGAGCTTTTTTGAGATTGAACACGGCGGTTCTCCTGAGGGTAGCTGCTACAATTCCGGAATGCGTTTCCGGAATTGTAGCAGCTACCTTCAGCGTCTGCGCAACCTTAGATTTTAGCCATCGCGGCTTCGAGATCAGCGATGATGTCGTCGGCATGCTCGAGACCGAGCGATAGGCGGATAGCTCTAGCGTCAATACCCGATGACGTCTGCTTTTCAGACGGAATCGCCGAGTGAGTCATAAACCCAGGAACTTCAATCAAAGTCTTCGTTACGCCGAGCGAAACCGCGAGCGTCACGCTGTAGGCGTGCTTTGCAACGTGGTCGACAAAACGCTGACATTTGCGCATCTCGCCTTTAAGCGTAAACGAAATCATCGTTCCTGCGGCGAAATCACCTTCAGGGGAGCGAAGCATCTTCTTCGCCAATGCGTGTTGTGGATGCGACGTCAGGCCCGGGTAAATCACGAGCTCAACGCGCGGCTGCTTCTCAAGCCAGCGCGCGACTTTGAGTGCGGTGGCCTGTTGCTGTTGATAGCGAATCGCGAGCGTCGGAATTCCGTGAACCAGAATCTGCCAAGCGCCTTTTGGATTTAAGATCGCTCCGAAATCCTTCCGCGCAAGTTTCAGCGAGCGCTCAAATGAGCGTGCGCCCATGACGGCTCCGCCCATTTCCGTACCGAATCCCGAAATATTTTTTGTCAGCGATTCAACGACGAGATCAACGCCGTACTCCGCCGGACGCAAAGCCCAAGGAGTTGCAAACGTGTTATCCACAATCACGATAATTCGATCGTCGGCTTTGCGTTTGCGATTGGCGCGTTCAACGTCGGCCATGATTTTTGGAAGATCGGCAATTTCGAGAGTCGGGTTTGAAACCGACTCGAAATAAAGCACGCGCACTTTCGGATCATCGAGAAGCTGGCGATGTTCGGGCGAATTCATATCGATGAACGTCGTCTCGATTCCGAAGCGCGGGAGCCAGTCGTTCAAAAGCGAATAAGTGCATCCGTAAAGAGTGCGGTGCGCGAGAACTTTGTGACCTTGGCGCGTACAAGAAAGAATCGCGCCCGAGATCGCACCCATTCCGCTCGCAAAAGTCACCGCACAATCGGTGCCTTCCATCAAAGCCAGCGACTCTTCGAGCATCATCGTGTTCGGTTCATCGAGGCGATCGTAGATGAGAATCGGCGCATCGCTTGAACCGCCAGCGAAGCTCATGAAGCCTTGGGCTCCGCGCTCAAGTGAGTCGAGGCGGAACGTCGTCGCCGACGTGATCGGCGGAATCAAATGCCGCGAGAACTCCCACGCGTTCGTCGCAGGCTTCCCGTGAATCATTTGGGTGCGGCCGCGGGCCGCCGATTTCTTAGCCGAAGCTTTCTTAGAGGATTTGCTCTTTTTTTGAGTCATGGGCGGAATCTAGCTACCCGGGCCCGGGAAGTCTAGGTCCAGTTGCGTCGCAGCTGGCGCCTGCGAATTGTCCACTTTCGGCCAGGTGACACCTCCGCCGAACGGCAGGACAATAAATCAGAGCGCTTTGACCAACACTCTTTTTCAAAGGCGAAGGTCGTGATTCTTCTTCTTCTGTTGTTAGAAATGTGCGGAATGGCCACTCCGGCAAAAGCCTCCTCGGTTTGCGAACCGTTGCGGGCAAACGGTCTTTCGGTGCAGGCCAAGAACTGCGAAAAGATCGTGAAGTCTGGCTCGGTACCGAACACTGACGCGCTCGCGTATTCGATCAAATACCTCACACAAAATCTTGGCACGTTAAAGGATCCAAGCTGCGCAATCGACGGAGTTCGCCAGCACGCGATGCCGCGGGGATACTGTGACGATTGTCGCAATGAAGACCGTATTCGAAATGGAATCAAAAACGATTGCACGTTCGTCATTAACGATCTCGAACACAAGTGGCACGGTGAAGCGCATCGCTCGCCTGGTTACTTCATCGACCTTTGCGCGGAATCGAAATCAAATCTTGTTACGTCGTTTTACATCAACACGGGTCGCGGATCGGGACATCAAAACGTCGCTGACAATGATGATTCGCTAGCGGGAGCGTTCTTACTCGAAGACCAAGTTGAGACCAACTTCGTTGCCATGAGCAACACGAAATACAAAGGTGTTCGCAGTCGACTTGGCGGTGCATCCCCGGTGATTCGACTTGTCGGTCTTCAATCCAGCAATGCGGGCGGCTCGTATGACAAACCTTTTCACGTGGCCCCGCCAGAGTTCCACTCAAGCCTAGGCTGTATGGGAGTTTCAGAGGACCTCTACAAAAACGGTGTGATGCAGAAAATGGTTTCGCGAGGTCCGTCGTTACTCGTCAGTTACGCGGGCAAAAGTTTTGAAGATCACGGGTCTTGTCACAACGTTCAGTCTGAACGTTCTTCTGGAGACTCACTCGAATCGCTTCCGTCGCATCCTCATTCATCCGGGAGCGTAAATTGAGAACAACCTTATTCCTCACCGCAGTGTTGTTAGGTTGCGCGGCTTTCGCCAATTCTAGTTTACCGCAGCATAGAGTGGTTTTCGAATTTCCAGAGTCCGCTGGCACCATTCGTAAAATGCAAATCGATTTGAGCGAATCCAAGGGTGTTTGGTCGGCACAAACCGTTTCTCTCTCCGCCGACGGGAACAAGAAGTCGACGCAGCTTGTGTGCGCCAAGCCTGCCGAAGAATTTAACTGTAACCATGAAGACGGCGGTGGCGGATTTAAACTCATCCTCGCTCCGACACCACGACTCACCATTGCGAATTTCAGCGCCGACGACGCGGACGAAGAGAGCAAGACTTACCTCAAAGCGCCAAAGCAAGGCCCGCTGGTCATCGATGGAAAGAAAGTGGCGCTTTCAACGAAAGACGCTTTCTAAATATTGTCTCTGGAAAACGGCGGATTCAAAGGAACTCTAACGACACTTCACAAGATGCGATTGCGCTTCGTGTGCGACCCGATAAATCGTGTCGAATGAATCCGCTTCCGTTTGATAACGAATTCGAAGATTTAAGACGTCGCCCACAATCATGCCGTCAAAGCGCGCGGGAAATAGTCTCAGCGGTTCACCTTCGTGCACGGGCCCTCCGTGCTCAAGTGTGATCGTTCCAACTGCAGTAAATCGATTCATTGAATCAAGATTGAGTGGGCTGTCGATCGTGCCGTGTGCACAGTCGAGCTCATACGTTGATGTCGATGAAGTCACTTCGAGCGTCATACCTTCTCCACCCCACGTACCGTTTTGAACGCGCGAAGGAGTTGGGTGCGGAGTTGCGGTCGCAGCCGGCGTCGATGGATCCGCCTGCGGCTGACTTCGCACCGGTGGCGGCGTTGCCGCACTGTCATTCTCGTGTTGGCATGCAGAGCCGAGACAAGAAGCCGCGAGGAAAATGAAGCAAAACATCTGGCGCATAAACCACCTCCACCGGGATTTGATTTTACGCTTTGTTAGCTCGCGCGAGTTTGCAGTTCGCGTGAAGTAAAATTGCCGAGTCGATGGTTGGGCTAAAATGGCGCCTGTGACTCAAGACGATCGATAAATGATTTGTGAAATGGCGGAGTGAGAGGGATTTGAACCCTCGGTACAAGTTTACCCTGTACGGCAGTTTAGCAAACTACTGGTTTAAGCCACTCACCCATCACTCCGCAAAAGTGATCCGTGTAAGAATCGGCTTAAACATCAGCCTGCCACAGCGGCAGGCGGGGGTCAGTAATTTTCTGGGAAAAGCTGACGCTCGACCGTTTCAATCACCGTATGGATGATTTTGATGTGCATCTCTTGGATGCGGTCAGACGTCGTGGCTGGGATCACGATGGCGTGATCGGTCATTCCTTTGAGTTTACCGCCGTCGCGGCCCAAAAGAGCGACGGTCTTGATTCCCATCTCGCGCGCAGTATTGAACGCGCGAATGACGTTTTCGGAGTTTCCGCTCGTCGAGAGGCCGACGAGGAGGTCGCCTTTACGGCCCATTCCGCCCAGTTCTCTCGAGAAGATCTCATTGAAGCCGTAGTCGTTACCGACGCACGTCACGTGAGGCGCATTACCCAAGGCGAGAGCACCGAGCGGAGCGCGATCTTTGCGATAGCGACCGGTGAATTCTTCGGCGAAATGCATGGCATCACAGTGGCTTCCGCCGTTACCGCAGACGAAGAGCTTTCCGCCGTTCTTGAAGGTGCTCGTGAGGATTTCCGAGAACTTCTCGCAACGAGCAATTTGCTCAGGGTCGGCCAAAAACGCCGTTACAGTTGCTTGAGCTTCAGCCAGTGCCGCCGTCCAAACGTTGCGAGTCTGCATCGAAAACCTCCAAAGATTCCGCATGGTAAGGGAAAAATGGCAGGGGTGTCTAGGGCTTCAGATTTTTGGCGGATTAGGGCTTGATTTCTTCGCCGCACACGTCCATAACAGAGCCTCTCTTACGGGGCACCGGTAGCTCAGCTGGATAGAGTACGTGACTACGAATCACGTGGTCGGAGGTTCGACTCCTTCCCGGTGCACCATTTCTACTCAATTAAAATTTTCGTGAGTTCCCGGGAAGTCTAATACTCCCCATCGCTTCCGCGACGGGGCCCCGATTTTCGCATGATCTTACAGAGATATTTTGATGCTTCGATCGCGTCGCGCTTTCGCGCGCCTGGCGATGGGTCGGACGGTTGACGTTAGAGGCATTTGCAGTTGAAGCCCAGGTCCTGATCGGCGCAGCCAAGAACGTGATGCCCGAAATTTAATTGGAGCTCGGTCAAGCGACCGTCTTTCTCTACGCTAAATGCGCTTCCGCCTGAAAACGAATGCTGTGATCGCCGCTCTTTAAATGTCGTGGCGTCGCGACCTGTGAATGAGTTGATCACGGAGAGCAGAGTGTCTTGTTTGAATTCATGAGGAAATGGTTTCGGAACCGGTAATCCTTCGTTGTCGACATCGAAGACGGTCACGTCTTGGCCAGCAAGACCAAAGGCATTTGGCGTCGACGGATCGTGAGGTGAAACGTGAAGACGCTCCTCTTTTCCATCGGGACGGCGTACGTGAATGTTGATCACCGAAGATTCTGTTTTGGAGTTGAGATCCTCTAACACGTTCTCGAGCGACAAATGATTGCTGAAGTGAACGCGTGGGAGCGAGGACGTCTTCTTTAAGCAATCGCGGATGATGGATTGCGCATTCTCGTCGAGCTCATGGTGCTCAGGTGGTTTAGAAGAGACCGGCTGCGGCTGTCCGTCGATCGGTGACGGAGCTGTCTGTGAGGCGATTGTTGTCGGCGCCTTTGGTGTAGCCGGCGATTCGGCGGAGACGTGCGATTGCTTCCACCACTTGGCGGAAGCAACAAACAGAACCATCAAGACAAGTGCAATCCGGAGCTTTGCCATCAGTAAGTCGGGCAGCTTGCGGCGTGCGGAGTTGGCGAACGCTCAAGACCCCAGCGCGCAAAAAGTGAATCGTTCGGGTTCGATGACCAGCGTGATGAAAGTTGGATCGCTTGTCCGAGCGTGAGAGTTTTCGCTGAAGAAATTTTCACCGGACAATACGAGGCATCGTTGTGTGCTTCGACAACGGCACTCACACGAGCGCGTGTTGCTGGAGATAGCGCGCTTGAATCGCGACGGTAGGAGTTGATCAGTTCGTTGAAGACACCGCGAGCGCGCGAATCTTTCGAAGGCGTTGAGTAGTCGTCATACTCCGTCGCGTTGAAGCAATACGAAGGTGACTTTGAAGCCATCGCACGTTGCGCATCGTGAACAACAGAGATTCTGTCTGTCGCTTCTTTGCAAGCTTCACCGAGCAAACGTGTTGCGAGTTCTTCTGGTGTTTCGGCGGAAATCTGTAGTGCTCTTTGCATCGAGCGCGACCACAAAATTTTCTTCATCGAGAATTGCTCAGTCGAATAACCGGGAACTTGCCATTCAGGCTTCAAGAGATCTTGCGGATAGCGATACATCCGAAAGCCAACGCCGGCGGCGGGATCACCAGGCGTCTGGAGGTTGGCGTCGATTTGTTGGCCGTTCGCATCTTGTTGCCCCCACAAAAATCCCATCGTCGGGAAATAGTGACGATCAAGAAGCGTGGTGCGCGCAGGACGAGAGGCGAAAAGCAAAAACGGAACTCCGGCGCGATCGAGATCACGCACGGTCCACGAGTGATGCGAGGCTTTGTCAGTTTTCAGAAAGACGCCCGCGTGAATGGCGGAGCGGTTCATGGCGACGGCAAAGCTGTCTTCTGTCAAAGTGCCTGTTCCGAGAATGTCGTAAAGAAACAAGGCGAACGCGCGGAAACGCCGATCTGGATCGCTAATCGAATTAAAGCGATTCATGTCGTTGGAGATCGCGCGATTCGATGACGGATCTTTAACTGCGAACGGAAGTTTCTGTTCGTAAGAAAAAAGAAGCCTCATGGAATAGACGGCATCGGCACAATCGAGTTCGACACCCTGAAGAGGACCCGGGTTGTCGAAGACGTTCTTTGTCCAGTTTGCGCGAACCCAGTCTTGATATTGTTGCTCGGTTTGGGCTGACCATTGAGCCGTTGCCGTCCAAACCGCAGCTTGGGCGTTCATCGCAAAAGCGAATACGAAAAGCGTCAATTTAAGTTTCATAAGGGAAGACGTATCTTTCGGAGCCCTCGCGTGTCTAACAGGCTCAAGTGTTTGGCACTTCTTGCTTGGTCGCCAGACGCGCGATAAGACTCAGCCGTGAACAAACTCGTCTACCTTAAAGTCGTTGTCTTGGTCCTCGCTCTTTGCGGGGTTGTTTATGTCATTACCCATATGTCGCCAACGAAGGTTGCGGCCGGGATGGAGCAAGTCGGTTTGAACCCAGCTCCTGTCGGCGCGCCGCCTTCGGCACCAGCAGCCGCGACGGCGGTGGAAACGGCCGGCGGAGTTGCGGGACCGACGGCTTCCGTCAATATCTGCCCAACTCGTGTGCACGCGATCGTTTGGCCGGATGGCCGGAAGCTCCAAGAAGCTTCAGGCGGAATGAAAGCGCGTTGGCAGTCGTATAACCTTACGCCCGAGGACGTCGGGTCGATGGATATCGAGAAGTGGTTGAGCTTGCACTGCCAAGTCTCGGTAACGGATCACGCAGCGTCGGCTTCAATGAAGCCGTATGTCACTTTCGAGTATATCGACGGTAAAAAAGAGGCTTTAGATCGCTCAGACGATGGTGTTTACCGCTTTGCCGGCAAAACCTTTGTTTCGCCCGACCTCGATCAGGCCTTCGCGGACCTTATCAAGGTCGCGAATCTGGAGCCGCGCGGCCCCTGAATCCTTGACAGGTTTCGGGCCTCTCCCTTAGTTTGACTGTTCCGCTTGTCCTTCTTGGTCGGGAGTAGCTCAGCGGTAGAGCAGGCGGCTGTTAACCGCCTGGTCGGGGGTTCGATTCCCTCCTCCCGAGCCATTTTTTGCGGCGAGCATTGCTCGGTCGCTTACGCTCCCCAGATCTTCAAAAAATGTTGCTAGCAGCCGTCGCTTTCGCGACGACTAAACCCCACGTATTCGCGTGGGGCCCCATTGCGCGGAGCTTCGCTCGCGCGCGTGCTTTCCCGATTAAAGAAGTTAGCCGATGGTTTCGAAGGCGTCGGCCTTTTTGAAAAAGCGGTGGGCGAAATCCAAGAGTTCGCCTTGAGTCATCTTGTCGACGCTCTCTACACCCGCGATACGTTCAGCGGCCGCTGCGTGATGGCGTTTTAAATAGTCGACGAAATGAAGTTTCGCTTGGCCGGGCCCCAAGATGAGGTAGCGGTCTTTGTTGCCTTCAGTGCAGGCCGCGGCGATTTCACGAAAGAATTGCGGCGACGTGCGCTCGGCGTTTTCGTGATGATCTTTTACGGTTTCATGCGCATGAAAATGGCGCTCTTGGATTTGATCGGGGTTAAGGCGGAAGCTCTTTGCTTCGTTTGATGAAATCCAAATGACGGTCGAAATCATAATATCTCCTGAGTGAATGTGGGAAAGGTCTTATCAGCGTAACTATTTGAGAAGCGTTTATCGGAAAGAGCTGGAGCAAGAGCCGTGCCCGCAGCTGACTTTAGTTTCGCAATCAATTGCGCGGGCTGAATCGGCTTTGAAACAAAGTCGCTGAAACCTGCTGCAAGCGCGCGATCTCGCTCTTCGTTAAACGCATGCGCGGTGAGAGCGATGATGGGGCGATCATAGCCCTGACTTCTCAGGAACTGAGTGGCTTCATATCCATCCATAACCGGCATTTGAATGTCCATTAGAACGACGTCGTAATCAGACGCGAGGGCAGCTTCAGCGCCGTCTCTGCCATTGGAGGCGAAACTCAGCTCGACGTTTTCAGATTTTAAAAAGTGTTTCACCAGCATGCGGTTATCTGAAGAATCCTCAACTAAAAGAACGCGCATCTTTTTGTCATCTTCGAAACGAATCGTATCGATGTCTTCTTGAGTCGCAGCGGTTTGCGATTGAACAAGAACGTTGGGAAGAACGAATCGAAATGTACTTCCTTGATTGGGACCGCTCTGGTGAAGTCCTAATTCTCCGCCCATTGCTTCTGCGATCGATTTTGAGAGGTGGAGGCCAAGGCCGCTCCCGCCGAATCGGCGCGAAAGAGACGGGTTAGCTTGGGTGAAAGGCTGAAAGATTCGCGCCTGTTCGCTCTCGCTCATGCCGATTCCAGAATCGACGACGTCGAAAACAAGCGAGTTAGAATCGCTTTCGTGGTTGGCTTTGATTTTTACGAAACCGGCGCCGGTAAATTTGATCGCGTTGTTGAGGAGGTTCATCAGAACCTGACGAAAACGATGTTCGTCACCGCTCATAAATCGCGTCAATTGAGACGGGAGCTCGACGTGAAGTGAAAGGCCTTTCGAAGCAGCGGTCGCCCTAAAGATCTGCGCGATGTCTTCGACAGCCTTCATCCAATCGAACTCTCTAGATTCGACTTCCAAGCGGCCCTGTTCAACCTTGGACAAATCTAAGATGTCGTTTACGACCCGCAATAAATGGTCACCGCTTTTCTTGATGATATCGATGAATTCGAATCGCTCTTTGTCTGAGACTTGGGTGTCGGAAGCAAGCTTCGCGAATCCCAAAATTCCCGTTAGCGGCGAGCGAATTTCGTGGCTCATGTGGGCCAAAAATTCTGATTTCGCGCGACTCGCGGCTTCGGCGGCATCGCGTTCGACCTTCGCTTTTTCAGCCAAACGTAGCTTTTCGAGATCGTCTGCGCGCCGGACACAGTAGCGAATCGAGCGCTCTAACGTTTCTGCGGTTAAGCGCTCCTTTGAAAGAAAGTCCCACGCGCCCGCATCCATTGCCGCCAAGTCGGTTTCGCGATCGTCCATGCCGGTTAATAAGATGATCGGACGTTCTATCTTGAGCGGATTTAGTTGCCTCAGAATGTCGAGCCCGGAAACCGCGCCAAGGCGATAATCGAGAAGGTAAACGGTAGCATCTTGCTTCTGGATTTCGGTAAGGCCATCTAGAGCATTGTCGACGCGAATGATTTTTACTGAATTAAATCCGCTCTCGTCGAGGAGGTCAGAGATGAGATCGAGATCGTCGGGATCATCATCGATCAGCACGATCTTCATGTGGCCGAATCTGGAAGTCCATTTCCTCAAAGTTTCGATGCGCGCCCCCACGATGAATTGTCTCGGATCTTAGACAATTCAATTTGGGTGCCGCAGGTTAGCCTGCATTAAACCGATCTAATGTAGTTGATTGGGACAGAGTGGCCCGACGGTCGGACAGAATGACTCAAGTCTTGCGCGGGATTTTAAGGACAAAGACGGCGCCTGAGCCAGCTGGACTTTCAGCGTGAATGGAGCCGCCCCATGACTGCAGGATCTTGTAACAGATCGCGAGCCCCAAGCCCGTGCCCGAACCCAGAGGCTTCGTCGTAAAAAACGGCTTAAACAATGATGAGAGATTTTTTGGCGGAATTCCGGTTCCGCTATCTTGAATACGGAGTTCCAGCATTGGTCCCGTTTCGGTTGCATCGATTGAGACTGAATCCGCATTCGATTGGCTACGTTTTCTCGCGTCGTCGATAGCGTGGAGCGCGTTCATGAGCAGATTGAGAAAGACTTGGCCCAGCGGGCCGGCTTCTGCACGAACGATCGGTGATGCGGGAAGGTTCACTTTGATCGCGACGCTTCTCTTCTGGAATTCATGATTTAAAAGCTGAAGAACGTCATTGAGTACTGCGCGCACGTCGACGTCGAGAATCGTTTCGGTTTGTTGACCTCTAGCGAGTTGCAAAACCGAATTCATCAAATTCGTGATTCGATCAATTTGCGAAATAATCATCGCCATCGGCTTCTTGACCGATTCGGATTCTGAAGACAGCGCGACCATCTCCGCGCGCCCGCGGATGACGCCCATCGGAGTTCCGATCTCATGAGCAAGGCTCGACGCAAGTAAACCGAGAGAGGCAAGTCGGTCTTGTTGAAGAAGCTGTGCTTCAAATTGCTTCCGCTCGCGAAGGTCTTGGACGGTCGTTAGATAAACATTGCGGCCGCGAAACGAAACCTCCCGGGTCGAAAGCTCGATCGGGATTTCTTGCTCTTGGTGATAGGCGCGAACTTCAACCCGCTTCTTTACCGACTGCTCGAGCGCGTTCTGCAGTGAGCGTTGTTCATCAAAACAAAGAAGCGAAGAAATTTTGCGGCCGACCAATTCCTTAGGTGAGAGCCCGAAGATTTCTCCAGACGCTTGGTTCGCATCTAGAACGAGATCGTTTTCGTGAACCAGGATGCCTTCGAAGGTGGAGTTAAAGAGCACGCGAAAATTGTTCGTCTGTTCCTGCAATCGAATCAGATCGTCCGCTTGCTTGAGCGTATACCGAATAGTTCGGCCCAAGATCTCGGGCGTCAGCTGGCTTTTATCGAGATAATCGGCGGCGCCAGCTTCCATCGCTTCGATATCTACGGCCGCATCGCCTTGCCCAGTCAGGAAAATGATCGGGCACGGTTGCTCGTGATCTCTCACGGCGGCGAGGAGTTCCAAACCCGTATGTTGTCCCAGGCGGTAATCGAGTAAACACACTTTGTAGCGATAGCTCGTCAGCTCGCGGAAGCCATCGGTGTAGGTGCTCACCCGGGTGACTTCGAATTTCGTTTGTTTGATCTCCGAAATCAGATCCCGAATGAGAACCGAATCGTCATCGTCATCCTCGATTAAGAGAATTCGGAGCTGATCGCGTTTCATTTTCCAGAGTGATCCGTCGGAGGCAACTCAACGATCTCAAACCAATATTGGCCGAGGGCTTTCATCACCTTTACCAACGATTCAAACGAAACCGGTTTGGTGATGAATGAGTTTACGCCTAGGTCATACGTTCGGAAGATGTCTTCTTCGGCTTGTGAAGTCGTAAGAACGACGACTGGAATCTGGCGCAATTTTGGATCGAGCTTAATTTCCGCAAGCGCTTCGCGGCCGTCTTTCTTTGGCATGTTGAGATCGAGGAGGATCAGGCCCGGAAGAGGAGAACCGCTCTCAGAATCAAATTGCTTGCTGTGGTGTAAGTAAGCCATCAGCTCTTCACCGTCTCGCACGCACTTGATTTCGTTGAGAAGGCGGCTTTCGCGAAGGGCATCGCGAATCATTTCTACGTCTTCGCTATCGTCATCCGCGATAAGAATAGGGACTTGTTTTTTGTTCTTCACGAATCGACCCCCGAACTTTGATGGGTTGGCAGGTTAATAATAAACGTTGAGCCTTCGCCGACTTTCGACTTCGCGGTGAGGTGTCCCCC
>Ga0068856_100005652_pt1 | contig 12308 bp, 8 predicted proteins | sample KBSCornC62_FD_66595 | JGI IMG/M metagenome (GOLD analysis project Ga0068856, IMG submission 66595) | Corn rhizosphere microbial communities from Kellogg Biological Station, Michigan, USA - KBS Corn C6-2 | ecosystem: Host-associated > Plants > Roots > Rhizosphere > Soil ...
AGTGGCAGGGTCGCCCCTACACGTTGATGGATACCGGCGGCATCGGGTTGCTGCGCCGCGAAAAATCCAGCGACATCATCATCAAGGCCGCCGTGGAGCAGGTGGACCTCGCCATTGAATCCGCCAACGCCATCATCTTCGTCGTGAACGTCATTGACGGCATCGTGCCGCTGGATCGCGAAGTGGCGCAGCGTTTGCGCAAGAGCGGCAAGCCCGTGTTCGTCGCGGTGAACAAGGTGGACACGCACCGCTTGGAAGGGCAGGCGACGGAATTTGTGCAGCTCGGTTTTCCGAAAGTATTTCCCGTCACCGCAATTCACGGCGACGGCGTCCAGGCCCTGATGGAAGCGGCAATGGCGCATTTGCCCGCCGCGACGGAGGAAGAAGTGGTGGCTGATGAGCCGGCCGAACCCGAGATGATTGGTGCCGATGGAAAAATTCCCGAGCACAAGGCCAAGATCAAAGGCCCGTTGAAGATCGCCATCGTCGGCCGGCCGAACGTCGGCAAATCCTCCATCATCAACGCGCTCACGCAATCCGAGCGCGTCATCGTCACGCCCATCGCGGGGACGACGCGCGATTCCATTGACGTGCCGTTTGAGGTGGAGACCGACGGCGTGCGCTCGAAATACATTCTCATTGATACCGCCGGCATGAGGAAGGCCCGTCGCGTGGACGACACCGTGGAATTTTTCAGCGTGCAGCGCTCCGAGGAATCCATCGCGCGCAGCGACATCACGGTGCTGGTGGTGGACGCCGAGGCGGGCATCACCGAGCAGGATAAAAAAATCGCCGACACCATCGTCCAGCAACGCCGCGCCTGCATCGTGGTCATCAATAAATGGGATCTGTTCGACAAGGACATCCGCGAGGCCCGCGAGGAGGAAATTCAGAAACGCGCGGAGAAAAAACGCACCGAGGGCCAGGCCAAGACCCTCACCACGCTCGGCGAATTCGGCCAATGGGTGCAGGACAAATTATTTTTCCTCGATTACGCGCCGGTGATCTTCACGTCCGCGAAAACCGGTTTTCATCTGGACCGTTTGCTGGAGTCCGTGCGCTACGTCGCCGCGCAGTTGCAGCAGAAGATTCCCACGGCGGTCCTGAACCGCACGATCAATGACGCGGTGGAACGCCGCCAGCCAGTCAGTGCGGCTGGTCACCGGCTGAAATTTTATTACGCCACGCAGGTGCGGCAGGCGCCGCCGACGTTCCTGCTGTTTGTGAACCGCGACGAATTGTTTTCCGACCAATACAAAAAGAGCCTCGCGAACGAGATGCGCACGGCCTTCGGCTACGAAGGCTGCCCGATCGTGCTCGTGCCGAAGGCGCGTCCGAAAACGGTTTTGCCCAAGCGGAAATTCCGGCCGATCCAGAAGAACTCGCCGATGGGCCCGCAGAAATCCAATTACCGCACCCGCGTGGGCGGCCTTTCCCGCCGGCCCAACCGGAAGCGCTGATCGCTTCTGCTCGCCAATGGAATGATGATTTTATCGGTTGACGATCAGCCCGCGGCTCGGCCCTGAACTTCATTTCGCAGCGGATTTTTTTTGTGATTCAATCCAGATCTGTTTTTAGCGATGAAACTCACCATTAAACCATCGGTTTGGTTATTATTCGTCGGCCTGCTAACCGCCGGCTTTGCGCTCACTGCCAGGGCTATTCCCCGCGCAGATCACGTTTTCATCATCAGCTTCGACCAGGGCAACCCGGATTTGATCCAGCGGAGCGACATGCCCACGTTCCACCGCATGGCGGCGGAAGGCGCGCACGACTGGAGTGCCTACACCATCGTGCCCAGTCTCACTCTGCCTTCGCACACCTCGATGCTCACGGGCGTCGGCCCGCAGGTGCATCAGGTGCTGTGGAATGATTACCAGACGAACAAGGGCCTCGTGAAAGTCCCGACCATCTTCAGCCTCGCCAAGCAGCGCGGCCTCGTGACGGCGATGTTTGTGGGGAAAGAAAAATTCGAGCATCTCGTTCTGCCCGGTAGCCTGGACGCGTTCGAGTGGCCGCAGCCGGCAGATGACGCCAGAGCCGTGGCGAAGATTTTCGCGGAAAAAGTTGGCACGCTGAAGCCGAACCTCTGCTTCATCCATTTCCGCGATCCCGATACCGCCGGCCACAAATACGGTGGGGCGTCACCAGAAAAGGTTCGAGCGCTCGCCGATTGCGACGCCGCGCTCAAGACCATTCAGGACGCCATCGCTGCCGCTGGTTTGACGAACAGCGTGATCATTCTGACTGCCGATCATGGCTCCCATGACTTCAAGGACAAGGACGGGATAACCCGCGGCACGCACGGCTCGGCGGAGACGGATGACGTGAAAATTCCGTGGATCGCCTGGGGCAGGGGGGTGAAGAAAGATTTCACCATCACCGCGCCGGTTGTGCAATACGACACCGCCGCCACCGCGCTCTGGCTGTTGGATGTGCCGCTGCCGGAAAATTTCTGGGGTCGGCCGGTGACCAGCGCGTTTGAGTGAGTTGAACGACGCCCGGTCAATTGCCCGGGTTGTTTAACGACGCGTGAAACCCTTCTTCCCCATCCGGCTGGCCAGTTGAACCTAATCATCGCCTTGAATTTTATTTCATGGCCGCCGGTTTTGTGATTCAATGCGGCACTAATTTTTGCGATGAAAGTTACCTTAAACTGGCTCAAACAATACGTAGATTTCAACTGGTCGCCCGAGGAATTGACCGAGCGGCTTACCATGCTCGGCCTCGAAGTCGAGGGCGTGCAGAAGATTTCCGCCGCGTTTGAAGGCATCGTCGTGGCGCAGGTCGTCACGCGCGACAAACATCCCAACGCCGACAAGCTTTCCGTCTGCCGCGTCAACGACGGCACCGGCGAGCGCCAGATCGTCTGCGGCGCGCAGAATTTCAAGGCGGGCGACAAGGTGCCGCTCATCCTGCCGGGCGCTTCTCTGCCGTTGAAGCCCGGCGACAAGGAGCCATTCACCATCAAGGTCGGCAAGATCCGCAGCGTGGAATCGCACGGCATGCTGTGCTCGCACGAGGAATTGCTGCTGGACCCCGAAGCCATCGGCCACAAGAAGGAAGACGGCCTGCTCATCCTGCGCGAGGACGCGAAGGTCGGCCAGCCGTTCGCGGAGTATCTCGGTCGCAGCGGCAGCGACGTGGTCTATGACCTCGAAGTCACGCCGAACCGCCCGGACCTGAACAGCGTCATCGGCATCGCGCGGGAAATCGCGGCGCTCACCGGCAACGAACTGAAGATTCCCGTCATCCAATTTCTTAACACGGAATCCGAACCGATTGACGGCCTCGTCAGCGTGCAAAATGACGAGCCGGAATTGTGCCCGCGTTACACCGCGCGCATCGTCCGCAAAGTGAAAGTCGGCCCCAGCCCGGACTGGCTGAAGAGCACGTTGGAAAAGGTCGGCATCCGCAGCATCAACAACGTCGTGGACATCACGAACTACGTCATGCTCGAAAGTGGCCAGCCGTTGCACGCGTTTGATTATCATTTGCTCAAGGGCATCGGCACCAACCCGCCGAAAATCATCGTTCGCCGCGCTGCCGAAGGCGAAAAATTCACCACGCTCGACGGCAAGGAGCGCACCCTGACGGACCAGATGCTGTTGATCGCCGACGAAACGAAAGCCGTTGCTCTGGCCGGCGTCATGGGCGGCAAGAACTCTGAGATCAACGACCAGACCGTGGACGTGTTGATCGAGAGCGCGAATTTCAAACCGCAGAACATCCGTGCAACTTCCAAGAAACTGGAACTGCGCTCGGATTCCTCCTACCGCTTTGAACGCGGCGGCGACGTGGGCATCTGCGATTGGGCCAGCCGTCGCGCCGCGCAATTGATCTGCGATCTCGCCGCCGGCCAGGTGCTCGGCCACGCCATTGATAATTTCCCGCACCCCGTCGCGCCCAAGCAGATCACCCTGCACTTTGCCAAGTCGAAGGACTTGCTCGGCATCGGCATTTCGCACGCGGAACAGGTTTCGTTCCTCGAAAAACTTGGCATGAGCGTTGTGGAGCAAACGCCGGGCATCTGCACGTTCAGCATTCCCTCGTGGCGCGTGGACATGAAGCGCGAGGTGGATTTGATCGAGGAAGTCGGCCGGCTCTACGGCGTGGACAAGATTCCCTCGACACCGCCGCGCGGTGCGCTCGGCACAAACGCCTTCGATTCTGTTTATGACCAGATCGGCGAGGCCCGGCGCATCCTGACGGGGCTCGGCTTGAACGAAGCACAAGGCCAGACGTTGATCTCCAAAACTGAAGTGCGCACAACCAACGAAGCCGAAATCGTCGCGCTGGCCAACCCCTTGAGCAGCGACATGGATGTGCTGCGGCCGAGCTTGCTGCCGGGTTTGATCCATTCCCTGCGGCACAACGTCAGCCGCAAGAATGGTGACGTGGCGCTGTTCGAGATTGGCCGCGTGTTCACAAACGTCAACGGCCAGACGAAGGAGAACCGCAACGTCGCCATCGCCATCACCGGCCAGCGCGCGCTGCCGTTCTGGAGCGGCGATAACCGCGACGCGAAGTTTGACGCCTACGATTTGAAAGGGTTGGTCGAGGAATTCATCGAGCAATTCGGCCTGCGCGGCGTGATGTTCGGCAAGCGCACCGAAAGCACGGCATTGTTCCTTGAATCGGCCGCCGTGACGCTTGGCGGAAAACTGCCGCTGGGCGAACTCGGCCAGTTGCTGCCGACACTGGCGAAAAAATACGACCTGCGCGACGCGGTGTTTCTCGCGGAGTTCAATCTGGATTTGCTGCTGTCCAAACGGAATCCCGCGAAGTCGTTCAAGGCGCTGCCGCAATTCCCGTCAAGCCGCCGCGACGTGGCGATGCTCGTGCCGGAAGCCGTGACGCACGAGGCCGTGCTTGCCACCGTGAAACAGGCGAAGGCCGCGAATCTGGAATCGGTGGAGCTGTTCGACGTCTTCCGCGGCCAGGGCATTCCCGAAGGCCAGAAGAGTCTCGCCTACGCCTTCACCTATCGCGCGGTGGACAAGACGCTGACCGAGGCGGATGTGAATTCGGCGCACGAGCAAGCCGTGAACGCGCTGAAGACGCAGTTGCAGGCGGAATTGCGCTGACGGCTGCTTTTTCCTCGGTGCGGACAAGCGACGGCGCGGTTGCTAAAATTGGCTTGCGCCGAAGGTTCGGGTTAGTAGTGTCAAACCCCTAACCCGGAACCATCATGAACCACGGCAAAGTTTCCAAGGAAATCGCGGCGGGTCTGCTCGCACTCAAAAAACGGATCGCGGCGGCGAAAATCCCGTCCTCGAAAATTGACGAGACGCTGAACATTGCGAGCTGGAACATTCGCGAATTCGGCAAGGTTCGCCGCACCGAGGCCGCCGTGCATTACATAGCGGAGATTCTCGGCCAGTTCGACCTCATCGGCATCGTCGAGTTGCGTGATGACCTCACCGATCTCGGTCGCGTGTTGCAAATCCTCGGCCCGACGTGGCGGGCGGTGTATTCGGACATGATTCCCGATGCTGGCGGCAACCGCGAGCGGCTGGGTTTTATCTACGACAAACGCGCCGTGACCTTCAACGGCCTTGCCGCCGAGGCGAACCCGCCGCGTGCCAAGCAAGGCGAGGAATATCTTTCGGAAAAATCCTTCTGGCGCAGCCCCTACATGGCGTCGTTCAAGTCCGGCAGTTTTGACTTTGTCGTGCTCACCACCCACATCCGCTGGGGCGACGGCAATGCCGCCCGGCTGGACGAGATTTCCCGGCTCGCCGACTGGATTGAAGCCAAGCGCCGGGAAAAAACCAGCGAGGACAAAGATCTCATCGTGATGGGCGACTTCAATATCCCATCGCGCACCGATCCGATGTTCAAGGCCATCACGAAGAACGGCCTGCAAATTCCGAAGGCGTTGTTGGGTGTGCAATTTGGCAGCAACCTGGAGAAAGACAAACGTTACGACCAGATTTTGCAGCAGCCGATCTACCCGGACAATTTCACCAACGCGGGCGGCGTGCTGGATTTCTACCTGGATGCGGCGCACATCAAGGAACTTTTCCCGGCGGGTCTCACCAAGGAGAAATTCACCTTCCAGCTTTCCGACCATCTGCCGCTATGGCTGCAGATCAACACCGACATTGACGGCTTCAAGCTGGACGAAATCATCCAGGGCTGATCAGACCGATTTCAAGGCGGAGATGACCGGCAGACGAGCGGCGCGGATGGCGGGCAGCAGGCTGCCGGCGACCCCGACGACGACGGCAAATAAAATCCCTTTTGTCGCGAGCCACGGCGTGATGCGGAACTGAAAAACCGTTTCACTGAACGTATTGAAACTCATCGTGCCCGTGGAATAGCCATGCAACGGCAGCGCCAGCAGGCAGCCGAGCATGCCGCCAATCGCCGCGAGGATGGCGCCCTCAAGGATGAAGCCGGCGAGAATCGTCCGCCTCCGGAAACCGAGCACGCGCAACGTGCCGATCTCCCGCGTGCGCGAGCCGACGCTGGCATACATCGTATTCATCGCTGCGAAGACCGCACCGATGGACATCGCCGTGGCGAGAAAGTCACCCAGAAATTTGATGGGCTTGGCGGTGTCCGTCTGGTCGGCGTAATACTTCACCTCCGAATCCGCGCGCAGCGGCAGACGTTTGTCCGCGTCGAGCCGGGTGGAAATTTCCTGCGCCGCCTGCGGGCTGGCGGCGCGCACGAGCACGCTGGAATAGCTCTGCCGGTCAAAGACCGCGCGGGCTTCGTCGGCATCCATCCACACCTCGGAATCAAAGGCGCTGTTGCTGCCGTCAAATTCACCGACGACCGTCATCCAATTTCCCGCGGTCTTGAACCGGTCGCCGATTTTGAAGCCGGCGAAGCGTTTCGCCAGGCGCAGGCTGACCGCGACCTCGCGTTTGCCGGGAGTGAACCAGCGGCCCGCGACCAGTTTCACTTGCGGCCGCAGCATCATGCCCATCGGCGTGACGCCGCGGACGGAGACGTTGGCCTCGCCTTGCCCGTCAATGCGCGGCTGGCTGATGAGCGTCACCACGTCGGCGGAGATGATGGGATTGCCTTTTTCGTCGCGCGCAATCTGCGGCCAGTAATGCAGCGTGCGGAATTGCTCCAGCGAAACCTGGCTGCTGGATTCCGCCGTGGAACCTTTGCGGACAATCATCACATTGCGCGGGTCGCCGGTGTTGCTGGCGGATTGCTCCAGGCCGACGGCCAGCGACTGCACCAGCACGAACACCGCCACGACGAGCGCGATGCCCAGCACCGTCGCCAGCGTCGCGCGCCAGCGGACGACGACATTGCGGAAGTTGTAGGTGAGCGGGAGGGCCATGTTAATCCAGTGTCTTCAAGCCGTTCACCACACTCATGCGCGCCACGGAAATCGCCGGCGCGATGGCCGAGATGATTCCCAGCAACGCCGCCACCAGCGCGGACAGGCCGACGATGCGCGGGGTGACTTCGAACGTGAGGAAAATGCCATTGGTCATCTTTGAGATGTCGCCGAAGTTGAACAGGCAATACGCGCTGCCGATGCCGATGGCCGCGCCTGCCGCCGCCAGGCCGAAGCTTTCCGCCAGGATAAACGCGAACAGTTCGCGCCGGCGGAAACCCAGCGCCTTGAGGATCGCCAGTTCGCGAAAACGCTCGCGGATGGCCATGCTCATGGTGCTGGCCGAGACGAGCACCAGCGTGAACACCACCACCGTGCTGATGGATGCCACGAGGGTCTTGATGTTGCCGAGCATGGAAATGAAGCCGAGCTGGAAGGCGCGCTCGCTTTCGGCGCGGACCTCGGCGGCGGTGTTCTCAAACGCCTTGTTCACCGCGGCCGTCACGCGCGGCATGTCGGCAGCGGATTTCACCTTGAGCCACCACATGCCGACCTGGCCCGGCGTGCCGAGCGAATCGTCGAGGTAATCCTGGCGGAAAAGCATGTTGCGGTCGTCCGGCGTGCCGGAATAAATGCCGGCAATGCGAAATGAAAGCGAACCGGGATACACCGTGCTATCGAGCACAAAACGGTCGCCGGGCTTCAGGCCGTATTTCTCGGCGGTGAGCCTGCCGATGACACAGGAATCCTTCTGCTCCAGAAAATTCTTATAGCCCGCCGCGTCCATCTTCGCGTCGGTGAACACCGTGCCAAGCGCCTTCGGGTCAATGGCGAACTGGGCGAAAGACATCCCTTGCTCGCCCTTGTATTTGCCGCCGAACCAGGTGAATGGCGTGACACCCACCACGCCGGGAATCTTTTCGATGATGGGCCGCTGCCGCGCCGGCAAAGGATTCGTCAGCGAAATCTTGTTGCGCACGGCCACCCGCAATTCCGCGCCGGAACTTTCCGGCGGCTGCGTCAGTTCGCGTAGCGCAACCTGCAGCATCACTAGCAGAAACAAGCTCGCCGCCACGCTGGAAACCGAGAGCAGGGCGCGACGCTTGTTGCGCAGGGCGTTTTTGATGATGAACGTGGAAACGGTCATGGGACTTGAACCACGAATGGACGCGGATGAGAGGCATGATGGAGGGGCGAGACTCCCGGCGAGCCGTCAGTCGTGGGTTCTAGGCGGCTCGCGAGGACGCTCGCCCCACCAGCCAAAAACCTGATCCCCCATCTGTTTTGATTCGTGTCCATTTGTGGTTAGTTGCTCAATTCCCCTTTCTCCAGATGAATCTGTCGCGTGCCGAAGGCGGCCGCCTTGGGATCGTGCGTGACCATGATGACGGTTTTGCCCGCGTCTTTTCGGAGCGATTGCATGACGGTCAGAATTTCGTGGGCGCTGTGCGAATCCAAGTTGCCCGTCGGCTCGTCGGCTACGATGAGCTTGGGATCGGTCACGAGCGCGCGGGCGATGGCAACGCGTTGCTCTTGGCCGCCGGACAACTGGCGCGGCAGATGGTGTGCCCGGTCGCTCAAGCCGACGAGTTCCAGCGCGGTCGCGACCTGCTTGCGGCGCTGGTTGCGGCTCAATTGCGTGAGCAATAGCGGCAGTTCGACATTTTCCGCCGCCGTGAGCACGGGAATCAGATTGAAGGTCTGAAAAATAAAGCCGACGTTTTGATTGCGCCAGTCAGCGAGTTGCGATTCGTTCAGCCGCGTCACGTCCACATCTTGCACGCGACATTCGCCGCTGGTCGGACGGTCCACGCCAGCGATGATGTGAAGCAGCGTGGATTTGCCGGAGCCGGACGGCCCCATGAGCGCGAGAAATTCGGCTGAGGCAATGTCCAGCGAGATGCTGTTGAGCGCCGTGACGTCAATGTCGCCTTGCTGGTAAATCTTCGACAGGTTGCGGATGGTGACAATGTTTTCAGCGGCCATGGCGCGGACAAAATAACCGTGTTTCGGACAAAAGCAAATGACTCACGCCGCCACGCCGAGCGGCGGAATCGGGCAGTCGAGCGTTTCCGCCACAGCGCGCAGCAATTCGGCCTCCGCCTCCTGAATGACGCCGTCCGCGCCGATGACGCGGGCGCAGGCTTCGAGCAGATTTTTTTTGATGATCGGCGCGGCCAGCATCAGCCGGTTGAGCGCGGCGTCCACTTCTGCTATGCCAAATTGCTCGGCTGGCAGGAGCGCCAATTCGGCGTTGGCAGGCGCACGCAAAAATGGAGCGCCGGCGGCGAAGGCCTTTTGAATTTCCGGCTCATCCGCGCTGCCAACGCGGGCGAGTGCGGACAACACCACGGCGCAATCCGGCACGAGCGGCTTAAGCGTGTAATATTGCACCGTCGCCGGGCGCGTCGGCGCAAACTTCGACTGGAGCTGGTGGCGCACAATTTTCTGGAGCACGAACTCGAACAGTTCCATCTGCCCGTCGCTCTCCACCAGCCATTCGAGCGCTTCCGAAAATTTCTGGAATTGCCCGGCCTCCAGATTCCGCAACGCGCCGATGGCCAGATTCACCAGCGGCAGCCGCGTGCGCTTCGCCACGACGGAGACTTCGGGAAACAGCGCGGCGGTTTTTTCGGCGATTGAATTCGAAGTGCGCCCGGAGATTTCGGCGAGCTGTTTTGCGCGCAACGCTTCATCGGCCGAAAGGAGCAACGCGTAGATCAAGGCCATGGCGGCGAGCGGTTCGCGCGCGGTGACTTTCAGGCTTTCCGGGAGCGCGTCGCGCATTTCCTCGGCATATTTCAGATGGAGCGGTGTGGGATTGCCGAGGCTGGGCAACACGGAATCCGACTGCGTGCTGCGCGAACGGACGGCGCTATCAGCGATGACCGCGCCGCCGAGGATGCCGCCGAGGATTTGCGGCAGCGGTTGGCGGGTGCGTTCCAATTCCGAAAGCGCGGCGCGTTTGACGGTTTCCATCTGCTCCTCTTTCAGCGGCGGAAATTTCCCGTCCCACGTCGGATCAATCGCGCGGATGCGATCGGGAATGGGCGGATGCGTGGCCAGCGCGCCAAACATCGCGCTGCGGAGGCCGTTGCCGAAAAACATGTGGCACAAGTCGGGCGCGTGCTCGGATTCGAGTTTGGAACCGTAGCTGTAGCGGCCGATTTTTTGCAGCGCGCCGGAAAGCCCGCCGGGATTGCGCGTGAACTGCACGGCCGAGGCGTCCGCGAGAAATTCGCGCTGACGGCTGACGGCGGCCTGGATCAACCGGCCGAAAAAAACGCCGATGCCGCCGAGGATGATCAAAGCGATGCCGAGCAGCGGCAGCGGATTCTTGTCGCGGCTGTTGCTGCTGCGGGCGTAAAGCAGGATGCGGCCGATGGTCGCCAGGCACAGCAACCCAAAGATGATGCCAATGAGCCGGAGGTTCAGGCGCATGTCGCCGTTGAGCACGTGACTGAATTCGTGGCCGATGACGCCCTGCAATTCGTCGCGCGACAGCATTTCAATGCAACCGCGTGTCACGCCGATGGCGGCGTCGCCGGGCGTGTGTCCGGCGGCAAAGGCATTGATGCCGCGCTCGTTGTTCAAGACATAAACCTGCGGCATGGGTGTGCCGGAGGCGATGGACATTTCCTCGACGACATTGAGCAGCTTGCGCTCGTTCGGATCGGTCGTGCCGGGACTCACCAGACGTCCACCCATCAGCGTTGCCACGGAACCGCCGCCGCCGGATAGCTGGCTGGTTTTCCACGCGCTGCCGATGAGAATGACCGCCACCGTGCCCAGCCCGGCCGCGAGAAAGACCTGGGCGTTCCAAAAAACCGGCTCTGGCGCCGGCCGATATTCGCCATGGCGGCTGCTGCGTTGCTGCTGAGAAATGTTCACCCCGACCATCACCACCGCATAGACCGAGAGGACGATCAACACCACGGCGACGCAGAAATAGAAGACCAGCACTTTGGTCTGCTTGCGGGCGTGATCTTGTCGCGCGAAGAAATCCATTTTGATTTACGATATTGGATTTACGATTTACGAGGCCCCGGACAATTTACGAAGGCGCGTAAATCGTATATCGCAAATCGTAAATTAGCCGCGGCTGCCAGGGCTCACGAAAAAGAAACTTTCGGCGCTTCCTTCTGTTCCGCCTTGTCCACGACGAACAATTCCGCCGCCGCGAAGTTGAACATGCCGGCGATGAGGTTGCTCGGGAACACTTCGCGGTTGGTGTTGTAAGTCATCACGGAATCGTTGTAGGCCTGGCGCGCGAAGGAGATTTTGTTCTCGGTCGAGGTCAGTTCCTCGGTGAGCTGCATCATGTTCTGGTTCGCCTTGAGGTCGGGATACTGTTCGCTCACGACCATGAGCCGGCTCAACGCACCGCCCAGTCCGGCTTCGGCGGCGACGAGATTCTTCATGGCGCTGGCGTCGCCGGGGTTGCTCGCGGCGCCTTTCGACGCGGCGTAAGCAATGTTACGCGCCTCGGTCACGGCGGTGAGCGTGCCGCTCTCGTGCTTCAGGTAGCCCTTAGCGGTCTCGACGAGATTCGGGATCAGGTCGTAACGGCGCTTGAGCTGCACGTCAATCTGCGCATAGGCGTTCTTGTAGCGGTTGCGGAAAGTGACCAGCTTGTTGTAAATGCCGATCACTGCGATGGCGACAATTACGGCGATCACCAGCAAGACACCGAGCAGGACAATCAAGATAATTCCAGGAGTCATATTTTTTTTCTTTCGTTAAGTTCGTTAACAGTTTTACCGAATCACGCCGCCGGGCAATGATAATTTCCGGTGAAAATTGGAACTCCTTCATCAGGACAGGCCGGCGCTGCCGTGCCGCCAGGCAAAGCAGCAGCTTTGCCCTACTGGATTTGATTACGGCACGACCAGCACCGGCATCCCGACCCATACGAGTTTCACCAAATATTCCGCGTCCCAGTTCGCCAGCCGGAAGCAGCCGTGCGATTCCGTGCGCCCAACCTGTTCCGGAACCGGCG
>Ga0068856_100005653_pt1 | contig 12308 bp, 7 predicted proteins | sample KBSCornC62_FD_66595 | JGI IMG/M metagenome (GOLD analysis project Ga0068856, IMG submission 66595) | Corn rhizosphere microbial communities from Kellogg Biological Station, Michigan, USA - KBS Corn C6-2 | ecosystem: Host-associated > Plants > Roots > Rhizosphere > Soil ...
AAAGGTGATAAAACGACGCAGCGCCCGCTCATGACAAACTCTGAACAGATCGTTCAATTTGGCAACGAACAATATTCAAAGTGCGCGACTGGCCTGAACATGTTACGCGAGACGATCATGGGCCCCGAATTATTTGATAAAGCTTTTAAAGAATATGCCAATCGTTGGGCGTTCAAGCACCCGAAGCCAGCAGATTTTTTCAGAACAATGGAAGATGCCTCCGCAGTTGATCTCGACTGGTTCTGGAAAGGATGGTTTTATACGACCGAGCATTGTGACCAATCCATCGAGCAGGTTAAATGGTTTCGCCTGCGCAATGACCAGGCAGATGTTGAAAAGCAGAAAGTCAACTCAAAAAAAGGCGATCTTAATGAGGGCGAGAACAAATATGAGAATTTTAACAATGGCCCCGAGGCATTGACCTTGATTGACACAGATCCCCGCTTTTACGGGGAGTTTTTAAGTCGTCTGGACGATAAGACGATCATGCAAAAGCTCAACGGAAAAAATATTTATGAAGTGACAATGGCTAACAAGGGTGGGTTGGTGATGCCGGTAATACTTCAATGGAATTATAAAGATGGATCAACGGAAATTGAAAAAATTCCGGCAGAAGTATGGCGTTTGAACGAGAGTAAATTCAGTAAAGTATTCGTGAAAGAGAAAGAGGTCGTTAGCGTGATTGTTGATCCGAAGCTCGAAACAAGCGACGTGAACGTAGAAGACAATGTTTTCCCGCGCGTGCAGAAGTCTTCGAAGTTTGATGATTTTAAGAAAAAGAAAAGCTAGTTAAAAAATTTTTTAAAAAAGGTTGTCGGATTTCCGGCAGACCATCATCTGATCTAACAAGCCAACGAATGAAAATTTTTTTGATAATATTGGCAGCGGCCTCTGTCACCTCGGCTACCGCTCAAAATCCTGCATGGAAGGGTAAGTTCGAACAACTTGGCAGCGAACTCCCGACGCCGAATTCATATCGCACCGGCTCGGGCGCTCCAGGCCCGAACTATTGGCAACAGCGCGCTGACTATGTGATTGATGTCGATGTAAACGACGAAACGCAAGTCCTCACTGCGAAGGAAACGATTACCTATTATAATAATGCGCCTGAGTCATTGAATTTTTTGTGGCTTCAACTCGATCAGAATCTTTTTGCCGATAACAACATGACCGATAAAACGAAGCCGGGTGTTGTGCGCGATTCAATCCCGGCGAAATTTTTTGGCTCTCAAGCAACTGTTATTTCCAATGATTATAAAGGAGGATATGCGATCAAATCCGTAAAAGACGCGTCATCCAAACCGCTTCCATTTGTTATCAATTATACCATGATGCGTGTCGATCTCCCTTCACCCCTAAAAACGGGAGAGAAATTTGTGTTGTCTGTGGAATGGAGTTATCGGGAATATGATCGCAATGAGTTTGACAACGGCCGCGGCGGCTTTGAATATTTTCCGGAAGACCGGAATTACGTGTACACATTTGCGCAGTGGTTTCCACGTATGTGCGTGTTTGATGATTATGAAGGCTGGCAGAATAAACAATTCCTGGGCCTCGGTGAATTCGCGCTGACGTTTGGAAACTACAGAGTCAGAATCACCGTACCGGCGGATCATATCGTCGGTGCCACAGGCTGGCTTCAAAATCCAAAAGAAGTGTTGACAAAAGACCAACAGGATCGGTTTGAGAAGGCAAAAAAATCATTCGATGCTCCGGTGTTGATTGTAACGCAGGAGGAGGCGACGCAGAAAGAAAAAACAAAATCAAAAGAAAAAAAGACCTGGGAATTTCATGCCGATAATGTTCGTGATTTCGCGTTTGCTTCATCGAGAAAATTTATCTGGGACGCTCAAGCCGTTAAAATAGGAGACAAGACGCCGCTTGCGCAGTCGTTGTATCCGAAAGAAGGTAATCCATTGTGGGGTAAAGAATCTACTAAAGCCGTGAAGAATGCATTGGAAATTTATTCGTCGCGAACCATCGACTATCCGTATCCAACGGCATACTCGGTTCACACGGCAAATCAGGGAATGGAGTATCCAATGATTTGTTTTAATGGTGGCCGTCCGAATAAGGATGGCACGTACTCGCAGCAAACGCTTACCAGCATGGTGCATGTTGTGATCCATGAAGTCGGTCACAATTTTTTTCCGATGATTGTGAATTCCGATGAGCGCCAATGGACCTGGATGGATGAAGGTTTGAATTCGTTTCTTGACAAAGAGACGCTGCAGGCGCGTTATCCTGAATTGAATTATACGCGGGGCATGCCAAAAACGATTATTCCTTTCATGCGAGGAGAAAAAAGCCAAATGCGACCGATCATGACATCTTCGGATGATATTCGTCAAAGCGAATTTGGTTCGAACGGATACTCCAAGCCATCTGCTGCATTGACATTGCTGCGCGAAACGGTGATGGGAAAAGAACTATTTGACAAGGCATTCAAGGAGTATGCGCAGCGATGGGCATTCAAACATCCAAAACCGGCGGATTTTTTTCGCACGATGGAAGACGCGTCAGCAGTTGACCTCGATTGGTTTTGGAAGGGCTGGTTTTACGGAACGGATAACGTTGATGTAGAACTATCTGACGTGAAGTGGTTTAAATTGAGGAATTCCAAAATCGACCCCGAACACACAGATGTGAAGGCAACAACGGGAGATCTTAACGCCTCTTCAAAAAATCCATCTACAGACTTTAGCAAAGGCCCCCAGGAATTCACAATCGTGAACACCCCGGAACAGGTCTACGGAGAATTCAAGAGCCGCCTGGATGATAAGGCTATTCGGCAAAAGCTTGAAAACAGAAATATTTATCAGCTCAAGTTCAAAAACGTGGGTGGGTTAGTGACGCCGCTTGTTATAGAATGGACCTACAAAGACGGTTCGAAGGAAATTGAGCATATTCCCGCAGAGGTGTGGAGGCTTAATGAGACTGAAATTTCAAAAGTATTTGTGAAAGAAAAAGAAGTGGTGAACATTGCACTTGACCCAACATCAGAGCTTGCGGATGTGGATGCGTCGAATAATGTCTTTCCAAAAAAGAGTGTCGAGTCAAAGTTTGATCAATTCAAAAAGAATAATTAACTAGCCACTCAATTAGTTTACAGGGAATAAAGAAGGTCAGGTTGTACCCTGGCCTTTTTTAGTTTTTGCCGTCTTTTATATCAAGATGCATTTAACGATGCACCAACGGAGACAAGAACACCGCAACTGTGCTCAAGAACGCTACGCCGCTAAAAACAGAGTAGAAAGAAGCGAACCATTTCGCCGAATCGTTTTTTATTGGATCGACTGGTCCCATTCCAGTCAAGATCATAGACGCGTTCAACAAGGAATCGAGCCAACCAAGGTCGTTTGTAATATGATACCCGACTACACCGATGCCGAGAGAAATCCCGATAAGTAATAGGCTAAAAAGTGCATAACGGAAAACACGTGCAATGAATTTGCGACGCGAGAGCAACGGTTTCGATTTATGTTCAAATGGGGGTGTCATTAAAATCATCATAACGAAAATAGTGTTTTGATTTTTTCAAGATCAACGTTCCCGCCCGAAATTATAATCGCAATCTTTTTGCCTGTAAATTTTTCTTTCATTTTAAATAAAGCAGCTAGCGGTACGGCTGATGATGGTTCAATGACAATTTTCATTCGTTCCCAGATCAGCCTCATAGCATTGATAATTTCCCGATCATTAACTGTAATTATTTCGCGGACATTTTCGAGGATGATGGGAAGGGTTTTGTCGCCGAGTGATGTCAGGAGTCCATCGGCAACGGTGTTTCCCTGCGATGGTTCTATTTTTTTACTTTGAAAGGATCGGAAGGCGTCGTCCGCCCCTTCCGGTTCAGCGCCGATGACAAGTGTAGCCGGTGAAAAATATTTCGCCGCCAGTGCTGTGCCGCTGAGAAGGCCTCCGCCGCCAACGGGCGTCAATACGATGTCAAGACCATAGTGGTCTTCGAACAACTCTTTAGCAGCCGTTGCCTGTCCGGCAATGACGTTATAATTATTGAACGGATGTATTTCAACCGCACCCGTTTTTAAAACCACTTCTTTTAGCGTCTCTTCGCGCGAAGAAAGCGCAGACTCACAAGGATACACTTTGCCGCCATATGCCAACACGCCTTTTCGCTTTACCTCGGCAGCTGTGCGGGGCATTACAATGTGAGATTTAACGCCTAGAATTTTAGCCGAGCGCGCAATCGCCTGGGCGTGATTGCCGGAGGAGTGCGTAGCAATGCCGTTTTGCAACTCTCTTTCTGAGAACGACAGGGCGGCATTCATTGCGCCGCGCGCTTTGAATGCGCCTACATTTTGAAAATTTTCGCACTTAAAGAAGATCGTGCACCCGGCGATGTCATCGATACTTTGAGAAGATAATATTGGCGTACGATGGATATACGGAGCGATTCGTTTATGTGCGTTCTCGATGTCGTACGAAGATGGAATCATCCTTTCAAAAATTAATGCGCCTCCAGCCAATTTAATCCAACCCCGATCTCCACTTCCATTGGGACCTCGAGTTGTACTGCGCCAGTCATTAATTTGACAACATTTTCCTTTACAAAATCCACTTCTTCTTTGTAAAGATCGAACACAAGTTCGTCATGCACCTGCATGATCATGCGTGTACGGAGCCTTTCTTTTTGAAGCCAGTTGTGAATGTTGATCATAGCGATCTTGATGATGTCGGCAGCACTGCCCTGAATAGGAGCATTGATGGCGTTTCGTTCGGCAAATCCTCGTGTGGCCATGTTGCGCGAATTGATATCACGAAGATATCGGCGGCGGCCCATCAACGTCTCCACATATTCTTTCTCTTTCGCCTTTGCGATCGAGTCGTTCATGTATTGTTTAATGGAGGCAAATTCGGTAAAATAGGATTTGATGATTTCAGAAGCCTCAGACCTCGCAATGCCGAGATTTTGCGCGAGGCCAAAGGCAGAGCTTCCGTACAAAATTCCAAAGTTCACTTCTTTGGCCTTTCGACGCATATCGGCTGTTACTTCTTCTGGCGTCACCTTAAACACTTTCGCTGCAGTGGTGGTATGGATATCGCGTTTATTCCGGAAAGCATCGATCATGATCTCATCATGTGCAAAGGATGCAGCGATCCGTAATTCAATCTGGGAATAGTCGGCCGACATAAACAGGTAATCATTGTTGCGCGCGATAAATGCCTTCCGGATCATCCTTCCTTTTACGGTTCGTATGGGGATGTTTTGCAAATTTGGATTGTTGGAACTCAATCTTCCGGTGGCGGCAACGGCCTGACGGTAGTCGGTATGAATGCGACCGTCAACCTTACTGATCATCCGCGGAAGAGCGTCTACATATGTGGACCGAAGTTTTTCATATTCCCGGTAGTCGAGAATCCGTTTTGCAATATCATGTTTTTCTGCAAGCGCCAACAACACATCTTCACCCGTTGCGTACTGCCCGGTCTTTGTCTTCTTCGGCTTTTCTGCCAGCTTCATTTTATCGAAAAGAATTTCTCCAAGTTGCTTTGGTGATCCGATGTTGAATTCCATTTCGGCCATTGCATAAATTTCCTTTTGCACAAGTTCACTTTCCTCACGCATGGTATCCGACATTTTTGTAAGCGCATCGACATCGACCTTCACGCCTTCAAATTCCATGCTCGCCAATACGCAGACTAACGGCATTTCGATGTCGCTCATGAGTTTGGCATGCCCACGTGTTGCAAGTTCTGCTTCCAGTTTGTCCTTCAATTGGAAAACCAAATCGGCGCGTTCGCAGACGTGATTTTTTTGTTTGGAATGGATGTCGGTGTATAGATCAAAACCGAGATATTGATTGCATAATACCGCGAGATCGTGCGATGATTCCGGCTCAATCAGGTAATGTGCAAGCATCGTGTCAAAGAATGGGCCTTCCAGATTTGTATCTGCTTTCTTCAACGTAAGTATGGTGCCCTTGATATTATGCCCCACTTTTAAAATATCTTGATTATGAAAGACCGGATCGAATTCTTTCATAATTTCTTTAATCTCATCGACCGCAGGCACGGGTACGAAGTGTGCCTCTTTCGGTTTGTACGAAAAAGCAATTCCCTTAATTTGATATCCGAAGTTTGCGACATCGTCCGTTATGGACTCGAGAGCGATCATTTTTTGTTGTTGTAATTCGTTGATGAGCTTCTGGCGATCCTCCCGCGTATCACATTGCACGTAGGTGGTGTCTCCGGGCGCAAGGGTGTTTTTCTCTTCGACACCAGTTGCGGCCGGTTTGCTGAACATGGAAAGCTGCGGTGTTTGATTTTTCTTCGGCGCTACCGCAGCCGTGGAGTTCGATTCACCAAAGGCGCGCGATGCAATGCCTTTAAATTCCAGATCGTCGAAGATAGGCTTTAATTTTTCGATATCCGGACCGGTATACAACAACTCCTGTTCATTGAACTCGATTGGCACATCGATGATGATGGTGGCAAGTTGCTTTGACAGCAATGCTTGTTGACCGAATTGTTCAACCAATTCTTTTTGCTTGCCCTTCAGAGCTGAGGCATTTTCAATGATGCCCTCGATCGATCCGTATTGCTTGATCAGCGTCGCCGCTGTTTTTGGACCGAAGCCCGGGATTCCCGGAATATTATCGGACGAATCGCCCTGCAATCCCAAAATATCTTTTACCTGCGAGACGTCGCTAATGTCCCACTTGGCACAAACCTCGGCCGGTCCCATGACATCGACAACATTTCCCATGTATGCCGGTTTGTATAAAAAAACATTTTCTTTCACCAATTGACCAAAATCTTTATCGGGTGTCATCATATAAACTTCGAAGCCATTGGTAGCCGCTTGTGTAGCGATCGTTCCGATGATATCATCAGCCTCATATCCATCGAGCTCAAGGATCGGAATGTTAAAGCCGCGAATGATCTCCTTTACTTTTGGAATACCGTAGCGGATGTCTTCGGGTGTTTCTTGTCTTGTTGCCTTGTATGCTGAAAATATCTCATCGCGAAATGTTTTTGCAGTTGTGTCGAAGGCCACGGCAATGTGTGTTGGTTTTTGTTTTTGCAGCACCTCCATCAACGTATTGGTAAAACCAAATGGAACAGAGGTGTTAATTCCTTTTGAATTGATGCGCGGTGCCTTGGTGAAGGCAAAGTGCGCCCGGTAGATCAGGGCGTAGGCATCCAATAGAAATAATTTTTTGCTCATGTGTGAATCTAAAAAAGAAGACGAAAGATAATCCTCCAAGTTGCGATGAATCAATATAATAGCCTATCTTTCTTAATACTTTTTTACCATCGCGTACTAAATCGCTTCGGTATGGCTGAAAATAATTTTATTGAAATGTTTTTAAAATGGGAACGTGAAAATCCTGATCGGATTTTCCTGCGACAACCCGTAAATGGCCAATGGAAGACGTGGAGCTATCAACAGGCTGGCGATGAGATTCGTAGAATTGTTGCCGGGTTGAACGAACTGAATCTGACGCCGAAAAGTACCATCGCTCTTTTATCAAAAAATTGTGCGCATTGGATTATGGCTGATCTTGCTATTCTTATGGCCGGTTTTATATCTGTGCCGCTTTATGCAAACAGTTCGCCAACATCGATCCGCCAACTGCTGGAGCACAGCGAGTGCGAAGCGATTTTCATAGGTAAGCTGGATGATTTGCAAAATCAGCGAAATGCAATTCCGGCGGGAGTAAAAAAAATCGGCATCGACTATTATGGAACGACAGGGGAATTTACCTGGACCCATTGGCTCTCCGTAAACGATCCGATACAAGAGCTTGTGCCGAGAAACAATACTGAATTACTCACCATTATGTACACATCCGGTACTACCGGAGTTCCGAAGGGTGCAATGTTTAATCTGAAGGCGTTTGATTACGTCACAAAAATTCTCCTCGACTATCTCGACAAATACGCAAAGCTCCCGCAACATCCGAGATTATTTTCATATTTGCCTCTATGCCACATTGCTGAAAAGAATCTCACAGAGATGTTGGCATTGTATACCGGCGCATCCATTTCTTTTGTTGGGTCGTTGGAGACATTTCCACGCGATCTCTCAACCGTGCAACCCGATCTATTTTTTGGTGTTCCGCGCATATGGGCAAAATTTCAGGAAAAAATCTTAGAGAAAATACCGCAGCAAAAGTTATCGCGCCTGTTGCGAATCCCGCTGATAAATTTGATCGTCAAAAACAAAATCAAAAGGAACCTCGGCATTGCCAAAGCAAAACTGAACGGAACCGGAGCCGCACCCATGCCGGCTTCGTTGTTGGAATGGTATCATAAACTCGGAATCACCATTCGTGAAATATATGGCATGACGGAAAATTGCGCGCTCTCGCATGCAAACCAGGACGAACTCCGGTTTGGTACGGTTGGAAAGCCATTGGAGGAAGTTGACGTTCGATATACGGAGGCCGGCGAAATACTGGTGAAACACGACGCCATGATGTTGGGTTATTTTAAAGAGCCGGCACTGACCACGGATATGTTTACTCACGATGGTTTTATGAAAACCGGCGATCTCGCAGCGGTCGATGCTGAAGGCTTCGTGACTATTACCGGTCGCGTGAAAGATCAGTTTAAAACCGACAAGGCAAAATATATTTCACCTACACCCATTGAACTGAAATTGGCAATGTGCCCTGACATTGAGCAAGTGTGCGTCGTTGGTTCCGGACTTCCTCAACCCATCGCCCTCGCGGTGTTGTCGGCTGTTGGAAAATCGAAATCAAAGGAGCAGCTATCGGGTATATTTTCAGAGCTGCTCACCTCCGTGAATAAGACGATTGAGCATTATGAAGCATTGAAGAAAGTTGTCATCATGAAAGACGCGTGGCTCGTCGAGAATGGTTTTATGACACCTTCGTTGAAGATCAAACGTGTGGAGGTTGAAAAAGCGCACGCGTCAAAATATTCAGAATGGTATCGGCAAAGTGAGATGGTATTGTGGGAGGCGTGAATTCGCTACGATAGTTCCACTGCGCTGTAATGCGTTATACCGGAGGGAAAGATGTTTCCCGTAACATAGTACCCCTTACCTTTAATAGAAGAGATAATGAGTTTTTCTTTTAGAAGATTATACGCCTTTTCAACGGTATCGCGCGATAAATAATATTCTTCGCTAAGTTCATTGATCGACGGCAGGCGATCGCCCGCTGACAGTTTGCCAATTTCAATATTCCGGATGATCGAGTTTACGATTTGATGATACTTTGGAATTCTTGAGTCATGACCAACATCCATCCAGCGAAGTATATCATTTTCTTTCATGCGTGTTCAGTATGAATACGTTTCCCGAATGCCCGGCCTAACCTATCGGCAATATACATAAGTTTGCGTAGTCGATTACATGGCGGTGAAAAATTAGCATTGCCCTGCGTTGACCCAGGTTTGGAAAATATATTTTTGGTGCACAATCTTTAGACTATTTATTGATGCAGAATACAACATCTTTAATCTTGCGAAATGACTGCGGTTGAAGCAGGGCTACCTGGATTAGTTTACCGCTGTCGCAAAACCGATCCGCGATTAATGCGGCTGAACGATACCAATCTGGTAAAATGACGAGAAAATAATCGAATTGTATGTAACGTTTACAAAAGACTGATAGATTGCAACCTATTTTTGATACACATGAAGATTGCGCTTTTTGTTCCATGTTATGTCGATCAGTTTTATCCACAGGTTGCCATTGCCACATTGCAACTCCTGGAGAAGGTTGGCCTGGATGTATCCTTCCCGGAAAACCAAACGTGTTGCGGGCAGCCGATGGCAAACTCGGGCTTTGAACATTTAGCGAAGGGCTGCAACGACAATTTCATCGACAATTTTAGCGGATACGATTACGTGGTTTGCCCCTCGGGAAGCTGTACCCTCCATATAAAAGATCACCTTCAGACGTCCGGCGATGACGCCGAAACGAAAAAAATCCGAAACAGCCTTTACGAGCTGACGGAATTTCTCGTCGACGTACTAAACATAACGAAACTTTCTGCCCAGTTCCATCATAAGGTGGGGTTGCATCAAAGTTGTCATGGACAGCGAGGCTTAAAGATTTCGCAGATGTCTGAACTGGTGGCAGCACCATTTTCCAAAACAGAACGTCTGCTATCCTCTGTGAATGGACTGGAATTGGTTACGCTTTCGCGGAAAGACGAGTGCTGTGGATTTGGTGGAACGTTCTGTGTAGCCGAGGAAGCGGTCTCTGTGAAGATGGGCAAAGATCGTGTACATGATCATGTTCATCACGGCGCGGAGTATATCACAGGCAATGATATGTCATGCTTAATGCACCTGGAGGGAATTCTTAGACGCGAAAAAAGCACAACAAAAGTTGTTCACATTGCAGAAATCCTGAACTCATTTTAAATTCTTTAACGATCAACAACGATCATGCATACAAAGGATCATGCAGCACTGGCCGATAAATTTAACCACGATGAAGATCGCGTTGACTGGCATGACAAAACGCTTTGGTTCATTCGCGAAAAACGCGATAAAGCCGCGTGGCAACTTCCCGAGTGGGAGCAACTTCGCGAACTTGCATCACAGATAAAAAATAATGTACTCGATAATCTTCATGCCTATCTTCTCCTGTTCGAAAAGAATGCGCAGCAAAACGGTATAACGGTGCATTGGGCTGCCGACGCAGAGGAGCACAACCGGATTGTTTATTCTATCATTCAGAAGCATAATGCGACGAAGATTGTCAAGAGCAAGTCTATGCTCACAGAAGAATGTCACTTGAATGAGTATTTGCTGAAGCGTGGCATTGACGTCGTCGATACCGATCTCGGTGAGCGGATCGTGCAACTTGCGGACGAACCGCCAAGCCACATCGTTCTTCCCTGTATACACTGGAAGAAAGAAGAGATCGGCGAGCTTTTCCATCAACATCTGGGAACGCCGAAGGGAAACTCCGATCCCCAGTTTTTAACCGCTGCGGCGCGCGAACATTTGCGCGAGAAATTTCTGACAGGTAAAATAGCAATTACAGGTGTAAACTTTGCCGTAGCAGAAACAGGCGAAATTGTTGTTTGTACCAATGAAGGCAATGCCGATCTCGGTGTGCAACTAGCCGACGTACACGTAGCGTGCATGGGCATTGAGAAAATAATTCCATCGCGAAAACATCTGGGAATTTTTTTAAGACTCCTTACCCGAAGCGCTACCGGTCAACCCATCACAACGTACTCCAGTCACTTTCGCAGACCGCGCCCCGGCCAGGCGATGCATATTGTATTGGTCGATAATGGCAGAAGCGAACGACTAAAGAGTGATGATTTTCGCAGCGCATTGAAATGCATTCGTTGTGGCGCCTGTATGAACACATGCCCGGTGTATCGTAGAAGCGGGGGCCATAGCTATCACTATGCCATCGCCGGACCGATTGGCTCTATCCTGGCCCCGGGACTCGATATGAAAAAATATGCGGACCTTCCGTTTGCGTCTACGCTATGCGGGTCATGTACCAACGTGTGCCCCGTGAAAATTGACATCCATGATCAGCTTTATAAATGGCGGCAGGAAATTGTGAAGCAGGGGTATGCCCCGGCGTCGAAGAAAATTGGTATGCGGGTAATGACCGTTGTTCTTTCAAATTCATTTGTTTATAAAACTGCGGGATCCATTGGTAGATGGTTATTAAAATATATGCCCGCTCTTGTGAACAACAAATTTAATCCTTGGTATAAACAGCGTGAAATGCCGGCGGTTCCCGAAGAATCGTTTCACGCATGGTATCGTAAAAGAAAAAAGAATGGATAGCCGCGAGAAGATTTTGAAAGCACTTGAATCAACTCAAGGCTCCCGCTCGGTCTTGGCTGACTCCTTTATCCGCGCAGCCGTTGACAGTGACCCGGTTCTACGATTTATCACCGTTCTCAAAAATATTGGCGGAACACCGGTCGAGGTAAATTCCTGGGAAGAAATCAAGGACTATATTCGAATCAATTGGCCTGACAGCAAGCGCGTCGTTTCCCCGGTTTCACAATTAACAGAAATGAGTGATCATTATAATTCGCAAGATCCTCACGCTTTGGGCGATGTTGAGCTTGCCGTGTTCCTGCCGCATTTTGGCGTGGCAGAAAATGCGGCGGCATGGCTTACCGATGATCGCATGGGTGACCGTGCCCTCCCATTTATCAGTCAGCATATCGCATTTATTATTCGCCGGGGTGACATCGTTCATACCATGCATGAAGCCTATGACCGCATCGGCGCGTCGAATCACAACTTTGGAACATTTATAGCGGGCCCATCCAAAACTGCCGATATTGAACAATCTCTCGTACTTGGGGCGCACGGTC
>Ga0068856_100005655_pt1 | contig 12306 bp, 5 predicted proteins | sample KBSCornC62_FD_66595 | JGI IMG/M metagenome (GOLD analysis project Ga0068856, IMG submission 66595) | Corn rhizosphere microbial communities from Kellogg Biological Station, Michigan, USA - KBS Corn C6-2 | ecosystem: Host-associated > Plants > Roots > Rhizosphere > Soil ...
TCGGTGTGACGGACACACATCTTCTGTTACGGTCCTGCTGGCGAGAAAGTTCCCGATCAAAGCTAAAAGAGTGGCCGAGACCCGTTACCCTGGGTAAATGATTGTTACCGTTCTGGAACCCACTCATTATATCCCTCCTTTTCGGACGTTTGCAGCCACAGTTTCCTGCCGCCAGGCCGGGCAACTCCGAACCGGGTTGGGACCTTCGAAGTTATGACTGGGACCGGATTTACCGGCTTTCCGGCCTTCACTTAGCCTTGCTTTCACGCAACTGACGGCCTAAAATGTATAGACGACGGTTGTCTTTGGCAGGAGTCCCTCTCATGTTCCGGGTAGTCTCGCACCTAACTGTGTATCGAATTGTGCTTTGCGCGGCGCTGGTTTTCACGGCCGGCGGAGCCCTCGCCCAGAACCAACCCAAAGACGAGCCTCAGGATCCCAAAGCGACTGATCAATCGAGTGCGGACAAACCTGCTGCCAAGCAAGCGCAGCCGCCCGATGCCGTCGATCCGCTCAAGCGTCCCGCAGACGAAAAACAGCGCAAAAAGAATGCCCGCGCCCTTAAACAGGAATTAAGCAAGCCCTACAAGAAGTGGCTGGACGAGGACGTCTCCTACATCATTACTGACGAAGAACGCGCTGCCTTTAAGCAACTCTCCAACGATGAGGAGCGTGACAACTTCATTGAAGCCTTCTGGCAGCGCCGCGATCCTACTCCGGATACCGAAGAGAACGAATTCAAAGAAGAACACTACCAGCGTATCGCCTATGCCAACGAGCATTTTGCCGCTGGCGTGCCGGGCTGGAGAACTGACCGCGGCCGTATCTACATCGTGTTCGGCAAGCCCGACGAAATCGACTCTCACCCCTCCGGCGGCAGCTATCAACGGCCCATGGAAGAGGGCGGGGGCGAGACTTCAACATTTCCCTTCGAAGACTGGCGTTATCGGTACATCGAAGGCATTGGTCAGGAAGTGATCATAGAATTCGTCGACAACTGCATGTGCGGCGAATACCACATGACCATGGACCGCTCCGAAAAAGACGCTCTCCTCATGACTCCCAACGCAGGTCTCACTATGTGGGAGCAGATGGGAATGTCGAACAAATCGCAGCGCTTCAACGGAAATGGCCTCGAGCGTCTCGGCCTTGGACCCGATAGCGCTGGCCTGCAGGCCAAGCAATTCGATCGTTTGGAGCAGTTCGCCAAACTGCAGCAGGCTCCGAAGGTGAAGTTTACCGACTTGGAAGAGGCGGTGAACTCCAAGGTCATTCTCAACCCCATGCCCTTCGACGTGCATGTGGACTTCGTGAAGGTCACAACCGATACCGCGCTCGTGCCCATCACCATCCAGATGAAGAACCGCGATATCACCTTCGTGAACAAGGAAGGCGTGCAGCGCGGTACGGCCAACATTTTTGCCCGGCTGACGACGCTGACCGGCAAGATCGTTCAGACCTTCGAAGACACCGTACAAGTAGACGTTCCCGCGGAACTGTTGCCGCGCACTGCGGAAAATGCGCAGGTGTACTACAAGGCGGTGCCGCTCCGCCCCGGCCGTTACAAACTCAATATCGCGGTTAAAGATGTAAACGGCGATCGCAAAGGAGTCTGGAGCCGCAGCATCATCGTCCCGGAATACTCGGACGACAAGCTGTCCAACTCTTCTCTCATCCTGGCCGATGTCATGGAACCTGTTCCCACCAAAGCCATTGGGACCGGCAATTTCGTGATTGGCACCACCAAGGTGCGCCCGCGGGTGGCTCCAGCTGACGGCAAGCCGGCCATTTTTAAACGCGACAAAGATCCCAAACTCAATTTCTGGATGCAGGTTTATAATCTGGGATTGGACGAGAAGACGCATAAGCCTTCCGCCACAATCGAGTACGACATCACCAACGTCGCAACCAACAAATCAGTCGTGCAGAAAGTGGAAACGACCGACACTATGGGCAACGTCGGAGATCAGGTGACGCTGCAGAAATCGGTGGTCACATCGAATCTGCAGCCCGGCGTTTACAAAATTCACATCAAGGTCAATGACAAGGTCTCCAATCAGACCGTTGATCCTTCAGCCATGTTTGCAGTAGAGTAACTCCCTGCATTCCCCCAGGGGGTGGGGCGAAGTTGAACTTGCGTAAGCTCGGAACTTGGGCAATCGTGCTGGGCATCGCGCTCCCCGTATGGGCTGCTGAGCGGCCGGGCGCTATTTCTGGGTACGTTCGCAATGCATCTGGCACGCCCCAGATGGGCGCCGTCGTGCAGATTCTCGGGACTGCCAATCGCACCCTTACCGTCTTCACCGACAGCGCCGGTTATTACATCGCTACCGACCTCCTGCCCGGTGTGTACAGTCTAAAATTCACTGCTCCGTCATTCCTGCCGGCATTGCGTGAAAAGATTGGCCTGCGTCCTGGCGCCAGCCTCAACGTCAATGTCACGCTTAGCACCTTGTTGGGTGCGATGCAGCTTGGTCCAGTGCGCGCGGTTACCGATGATGACGACTGGAAGTGGACCCTTCGCTCCGTCGCGAATCGGCCTATTCTCCGCATTTTCGACGATCCCGCGGCTCGCGCCGAGAAGCAGGATCATGAAATGCGCGGGGCCGTTTCGTTCGTGGCTGGCTCCGCCGCCGGCGGATACGGTACTGGCTCCGACATGAGTACCGCCTTCAAGCTGGAACGTTCCATCTTCGCGGATGGACATCTAGCGTTCAGCGGCGATGTGGGATATGGCTATGGTTTGCCCGCTGCGGTGGTACGCACCAGCTATTCGCACAAGCTGGCAGATGGCTCCAGTCCCACAGTGGGACTGACGGTACGCCGCTTCGCTCCCTCCGATCCCAATCTGCACAACGCGGCTCTTCAAGCCATCGCCCTGTCGGCGGCCGATGATTTCACTGTCGGTGATGTCCTCGAACTCAAGTTTGGCAGTGAACTTCAGACGATCGAGTTTCTTGGTCATCTGAATGCGTTTCGGCCGTTCGGTGCCGCGGATTTTCATCTTTCGCCCAACACCGTCATCGAGTACTCCTACACCGCCTCTCGCCCCGATCCGCGCAGTGAAAAAGGTTTCGATTCCGCCCCGGCCGACTTGAGCGAGTCCAATCCGAGAGTGAGTCTCGTAGGTTTTGGCCCGAGGATGGAAGACGCGCAGCATCAGGAAATCAGCGTTTCGCATCGCGCCGGAAAAAATAATGTGCAGGTCGCATGGTTCTCCGATCGCATCGTCAACCCCGCCCTCACTGGCGTGGGTGCGGTGAGCGCGGCTGGGGGATTCCTGCTTCCAGATGCTTCATCCGGAACCTTCAATTTTGCCGGGCCAGACCTCGACACTCGCGGCATGAGGTTCGTGCTGCAACACAAGTTCGCCTCCGATCTCACGGCCACGGTTGATTATGCATTGGGAGGCGCGCTCGATCTCTCGCGTCCGGATGTTCCTTTGCAACAAGCCCAGCAGTGGGTTTCGACGGTTCGCCGCCACGCCTTGGCTGCCAAGCTGAGCGGTACCGTACCGCGTAGCCATACCCGCTGGATCGCCTCTTATCGTTGGACCAACGGTTCTGCTGTAACGCCCGTGGACATGTTCAACACCTCCGCCGGACAGAGCGATGCATTTCTCAACATCTTTGTCCGCCAGCCTATTCCCGCCTTCGGCGGCCGCATGGAGGCGCTCATCGACATCCGCAACCTGTTGGCCCAAGGCTACGTCCCGGTGCTAGGCCAAGATGGTCAAACCGTTTACTTGGTGGATTCGGCGCGCTCGATTCGCGGCGGCGTCTCCTTCACGTTCTGAGCAGTGAGCAATGAGCGGGGAGCAATGAGCCAACCCGTGCGGTTTGATTTTGCTCATCGCTCATAGCTAAGCCCGTCGCTCATCTCAAATCGCCTCCATCTCCATGGTTGACTGTCGCAATAATCTTTCGTTAATGTTTGTCAGCCTAGGTTTTGCGGGCGGGCAATATCTTTCCAACACATAAGCAATTGCAACTTTCCCAGAGGTTCGCGATTGTGGAATGTTCCCCAAGCGATCACTACTTCCCTAAAGCTTTGATCGGTTTCAAGGAGACCTTATGAGAGCACGTTTTTGGCTGGCGTTTATTCTTCTGGCCGCAGTGAGCCTGTCGGCTCAGACCTTCCGCGGAACGATTCTCGGAACCGTCACCGACCCCTCTGGCGCGGTAGTAGCGGGAGCCAAAGTCAGCGTAAAGAACACCGGCACGGGCCTCGAACGCTCCACCGAAACCAGCGGCGACGGCAGCTACTCTCTCCCCGAACTGCCCATCGGAACTTACAACGTCACCGTCACCCAGCAAGGATTTCAAACCTTCGTCGCCACAGGGGTGGCGGTGAATGTGGCCAGCGAGCGCCGCGTTGACGCCGCGCTGAAGACCGGCGAAATCACGACCATGGTTGAGGTCTCTGCCGACCGGTTGCCGCTAGTCGAGACCACCACCAATACTCTTGGCGGCGTGCTCACCGCCCAGACGGTCCAGGACATGCCGGTCAACGGACGCGACTACACCAAGCTGATTTATATGAATCCAGGTGTCGCGGGGTCTCCCGATCAGATCTCAGACTCACCCGGATCCTACGGTGAATTCAGCATGAACGGCGCCCGAGGGCGATCGAACAATTATTTGCTCGACGGCACCGACATGAATGATGGGTACCGCAACGATCCCGCAATTAACGAGGCTGGAGTCTTCGGCACGCCGTCCACTATTCTTCCTGTCGACGCCGTTGCCGAACTGAACGTGCTCTCAAATTTCGAGCCCGAGTATGGACGCAATGCCGGCGCGGTCGTGAACATTGTCACCAAGAGCGGCACCAACGGCTTTCACGGCAGCGCGGCAGAATACTTCCGCAACAGCGCATTGGACGCCCGCAACTACTTCAACATAGCCAGCCAGCCTAAGGCTCCCTTCCACAACAACCAGTACGGAGCTTCCTTGGGCGGCCCCATCGTGAAAGACAAGACCTTTTTCTTCGCCGATTATGAAGGCCAGCGGGAACCGGTCGGGGTGGTCACAGTCGCCAACGTGCCCAATACCGGGTCGGGTCCGAATGGACAATTGGCGCCCAGCGATGCCAGCAATACTGTGATTGCGCAGCTCCTTGCCCGGCATCCATGGCCTGCTCCCAATCTTCCAAGCGGCCAGGCTTCGATCGTTTCCCCATCTTTTAACGAGCTCACCAGCTTCATCGCTAAGATGGACGAGCAATTCAATCCCAGTAACACTCTGACCGGACGCTATTTCTTTGGCGACAGCATTCAGTCCTTTCCTCTTGCCCTGACCGCCAGCGGCGGTCAGTTGCCCGGCTTTAACACCTTCACTCCAACGCGAGTGCAACTCGTTTCCATCTCATACACACATACGATCGGCGCGAACAAGGTCAACGAACTCCGATACGGATGGAATCGCTTCGCTGAAGGTTTCTTCCCTGGTGACCAGAGTTTTCACCCCAGTTCCATCGGGCTTTGCGCCGCCAGCGATGTGAGCCAATGTAGCGGTGCGGGGCCCTTTGACTCGGGCATGCCGATCGTGCAGGTGAGCGGTTTAGCTCAATTGGGATCCACCAGCAGCGTTCCCCGTCACCGCTTCGATACCAATAACCAGGTTATCGACAACTTCTCATGGAAGCTCAACAAGCACGATGTAAAGTTCGGCGTCGACTTTCACCGCACTTCCATTCAGCAGTATTTCCAGAAGTATTTTCGTGGTCGGCTGCGGTTCAAAGACACTTTCGACGACCTTGGCAATCCCATTGCCACGGCTCAACAAAATTTTCTTGCCGGTGATGTCACGGACGGTTTCCAGTACTTTGGAAATTCCCTGCGTCACACGCATGAAAACAACTTCGGCTTCTACGTGCAGGATAGTTTTCGTCCTACCCAACGGCTCACCATCAATTACGGAATGCGGTGGGATTACTTCGGAGTCATCAAGGAGCAAAACAACTTGATGAGCAATGTCACGAGCGTTTCGCCGTCTCCGGGAAGCGGCACCTTCACCCTCACTCAAGTCGGTCAGCCCGGGCTGCCGAATCTTTACAATCCTGATAAGAAGGATTTCGCTCCCCGCATCAGTGCTGCCTGGGATGTGACCGGAAAAGGAAGAACCGTCGTCCGCGCCGGGTTCGGCATGTTCTACGATTCCGTCTCGCAAGACATGGTGCTGGGCCATCTGCCTTACGCGCCTTACTTCGATCCCGGCCCTGCCTACAACAACTTTGGGCCTCAACCGATTCTCTCCACGAGCGCCATTGGCGGCCCCATCGTTGCCGGCAGTCCGGTGTACGCCGCGACCACGACATGCGGCTTCGAATGCGATGTCTTCGCGTTCGACCGCAACATCAAGTCTCCTTACCTGGAGAATTACAACCTGAACATCCAGCAGCAGATTTCGAGCAAAGCCGTAGTCCAAATCGGTTACGTCGGATCGCAAGGCCATCGCCTCTGGCGCTTCTTCGATATCAGCCAGCCCAGCGAGGCTCAAATTAATGCTGCTGACGTAGCCTGCGCATGCATTCAGGACTTCGGTGGCGCGGCGCGGCCCCTGAACGGCAATCCCTATGGTGCCTTCATCGCGTTGCAAGAGAACTCGACGGGCAAGTCAAACTACAACGCCATTCAAACCAGTTTCAGAGTTACCGGATGGCACGGGGTGACTTCGATCGTCAACTACGTTTGGTCGAAGTCGCTCGACAACTCCAGCGATGGTGAAGATTTCGTGCCCAACGCGGCCCAGCCCAACGACAGCACTCGCCCTAGCCTGGAATATGGCCCGTCAAACTTCAACATCCCACATCGTTTCACGTGGAATTTCTCGTACGACTTCCCAAATCGCGGCGGAAGCATGCAAAAGCTGAAGAACGGCTGGGGTCTGAACAGCATTGCGACCCTGCAAAGCGGTCAGCCATTTCACCTGAACTACAATTTCTGGGATGACTACAGCGGTAGCGGCAACGCCTTTGATCGTCCCGATGTGGTTGGGCCTATCATCTATCACAAACGCGATCCCTACAACTATCTCGACCTGAGTTCGTTTGCGATTCCGTGTAGCGTCAATGTGCCTGTCGCCACCGGCCTTGCCAGCGATTGCCAGATCGGCACGCGGCACTTCGGAAATATGGGACGCAACTCGCTGAGCGGTCCAACGTTCAAGGAATGGAACTTCTCGTTGTACAAGAAGACTGCCATTACCGAGCGGGTCACCATGAAGATCGGCGCTGACTTCTTCAATATCCTGAACCATCCCAACTTTGCCAACCCGTTGCTCCCGGCCTTCATCGCGGACGCAGCGTACACCGGTGCGTTCGGGCTCAATGGCAATCGGGAGGTAACCCAAGGCTCGTTGCCCATCACCGCCACCGGCGACGTGGGTATCGGGAATCCCTTTATCGGCGGCGGCGGCCCACGCGGGATTCAATTCTCAGCCGTGTTCAAGTTCTAGAACTCTGAGTCTCTGAATCTGCCCCCTGCTTCGGCAGGGGCTTTGTTGTTCCTAAGAGAGTTTGAGCAGATCGGTCCCAGTATCAACTTCTATTGCTCCGTCAGCACGATCACCGGATCGACTCGCATCGCACTTCGGGCCGGGAGGATGCACGCGCAGAGCGCCACCACACCGAACACGCCGATGACGGCACCGATCACCATGGGATCGAGCGGTCCCACTCCGTAAATCTGGCTGCTCACGACATTTCGAAGCGACACCGCACCGCCAATCCCCAGAAGCAGACCAATTCCAACCAGGAGGAATCCTTCGCGTACGATCAGTTTCACGATGCCTGAGTGCGTGCTGCCCAACGCCACTCGAATCCCAATCTCTTTGCGGCGCTGCGCCACCAGGTATGCCAGCACTCCGTAGATCCCTACCGCTGACAGAAACAAGGCCAGCACACCGAAACCGAGTGCCAGTAACAGCGAAGTTCTCCGTGAAGCCAGCGAGAGTTCCTCTCTCTGCGCCATGGTGCTCACATCGAACAAAGCCACCTCTGGGTCGATTGCCGCCAGCCGTCTCCGGACCGTCTGGACGGTCCCGGCGCGCTCTCTCTCCGTGCGCAGCGCAACGGTATAGCGATTCGATGTGCGTTGCGCAAAGGGAAAATAATAGGTGCCCACTGGATTGCCACTACCCGAGAGGTCTTCCAGTCGTGCCGACCGTACCACTCCCACCACTCGATACCAGACGGTGTGTTCATTGCTGGTGATACCGGTTGCACCCGGCTCGTACATGCGCTCGCCGACTGGATCGCGATTCGGCCAGAATCGTTTCGCCAGGTGCTCATCCACAACAACCACCAGGGGCGAATTCGAATTGTCGCTCTCCTGAAGATAGCGGCCTCTCACTAACGAGATTCCCATGGTCTCCAGGTATCCCGGAGTAACTTCCATCTGGTTCGGGGAGATAACGGATTCGCCTGGCGTCATGGTGTGTCCCTCAGCCAGGATCACGCCATTGTTGTAGTTGCCTCCAAGGGGAATCACCGTCGTAGCGCCCGCCGAGACGACGCCCGGCGTTTGTCGGATGCTTTCCAGCATCCGATTCATAAGCGCCTGCCGTTGGACAGGGTCGCTGTACTTCGCTTCGGGCGCACTTACCGAAGCAGTCACAATCCCCTGAGTTCTATAGCCAGGGTTCACGTCCAACAACTGTCGGAAACTCGCGAGCAGCAGTCCTGCAGCAAACAGCAGTGAAAAAGCAAAACCGACCTGCGCAACCACCAGGCCTTGGCGTACACGCCGCGTGCTCTTCCCGCCGCTGCCGGTTCTTTCGTCATCGCGCAGAACATATTGCAAACCTTGCTTCGATAACCCAAGTGAGGACAAGAGCGTAATGAGTACAGCGGCCGCTGCCGCCATCAGCACGGCTACAAGAATCACGTTGCTGTCGACCCTCACTTCGTTAGCGCGTGGATAGTGGTTGAGACCGACAATCGCCAGGGTTCGCAACAAGGTCGCACCCAGTACGAGGCCAACAACGCAGCTGGCGCCAGCCAGCAGCAGATTCTCCACCATGAACTGCACCATCACCCGTGCTCGTCCCGCACCCAGCGCAAGCCGCGTCGCAATTTCTTTTTTTCGCAGGCTGGCGTGCGCCAGGGCAAGGTTCGCTACATTCAGCGCGCCGATCATGAGCACGAACAACGCTCCTGCCCACAAAAGATAGAGAACGCCTCTTACATCTTTGATCAACATTTCTTGCAGCGGCTCCACCACGGTGTGGAATCCCGCGTTCACCAGCAGATCTCGCATCTGCGGAAGTTTTTCAAGATTGGCGGCATTGAGGGCGTCAACCTGCTCCTGCACTTCATGAATCGTCGCTCCTGGTTTCAGCCGCCCGATGCTGTACCAGTTGTTATTGTGATGAGTGGTTTTCTCTTCGGCTGTGAATGCCGCTGGAATCCAGAGTCGCACTGCCGGATCGATAAAGACAAAATTACCAGGCATCACTCCGACGATCTGGAAAGGCACGCTGCTTAGCCGTATTTCGCGTCCTAGAATATTCTGGTCTCCGGCATAGAGCTGCTGCCACAACCCATAGCTGAGAATGACCTTGTGCTCGCTGCCGATCTCACCTTCCGCGTTGGTGAAAGCGCGACCCCATGCGGGTTGAGCCCGCAGCAGTGGGAAGAGCGAAGGCGTAGCAATCATTGCTTTCGCCTGCTCCGGAACGCCGTTGATGTTGATGGTCTGATCCGAAAACCGGAACTCCGCCTGCTCTTGGAGTGCCTTTACGTTTTCCAGTCGGTCGTAATAATCCCCTGAGCTGCTAATGTTCTGCTCACCCACGCCCGCTTTCGGATAACGATTCGACATCAGCACAATCTCTTGTGCATTGGGAACCGGAAGCGGCTGCAGCAAGACCGAGTTGACGATGGCGAAGATTGCGACATTCACGGCAATGCACGCCGACAGTGTGACTAGTACAGCCAGGCCATAGCTCCTGCTCCGTGCAAGGGAACGGATGGCTATCTTCATCTCTCGCGTCAAACTCTCCATCACATCTCCGTTTTTTGCCTAAAATCGTGTTCAATCCCAACCCGCATTCTGCGTGCCATTGGATGAACGCCTATGTCCTTCAAGTTGCGGCCGTTAGAGCTTCGGCTCTTAAGCTGGGCAGATCTTAAATGTCCGCATTGCGTTTTCATTGTTCAAATCCGGACGGTTTGGGGCCTGAAGTGAAAACCGTAACTCCCGCAGGAGACTTACCGAGAAATTATTGTTTCGGAGTGTCTTCGCAGAAACGAGCTCAATCGGAACCCTGAAAGGCGTGCAGAAGTTAACTGAAAACGCGCACCCTTCCCGTACAGCAACCTCGCCTGGACTGTTACCTCCCAAACGTATTGCACGACTCAATGCTTCCAGCATTGAAGCCGCTTTGAAACCACTCTGTCCTTTGTGCCGAACTTCCGTGGGTAAAGCTTTCGGGATTCACGTGCCCGGAACTCATCCGTTGCAGGCGATCATCACCCACTGCAGCGGCCGCTCCCAATGCCGACTGCACGTCTCCCGACTCCAGCAGGTGGCGTTGATCCGTCGAATGACCCCACACGCCCGCAAAACAGTCCGCCTGCAGTTCCAGCCTGACGGAAATCGCCTTCGCTGATTGTGGACTGCGCTGCTGCGCTGCCCGTGCCTTCGCCTCGATCCCCAGCAACTTCTGCACGTGATGCCCAATTTCGTGCGCCACCACATAGGCCTGCGCAAACTGCCCTGGTGCGCCAAAGCGGCGGTTCAACTCATCCAGGAATCCAAGATCAAGATAGACCTTTTCATCCTCGGGACAATAAAACGGCCCCGTTGCCGATTGGGCCATGCCACATGCTGAATCGATGGAATTGCGAAACAGTACCAGTTTGGCGTGGCGATACTGCCCTCCTTCGGAAGAAAGAACTTTCGTCCACGTAGCCTGGGTGTCGTTGAGGACGAATGTGACGAACTCCACCAGAGGCCGCTCCGCTTCATCTTGCGCTCGGTTAGCCTCGGGATCTTGTTGCGTCACAGCCGTCGGCGTGCCGGTACCGCCGCCCAGCAGCGCAAAGAAATTTCGGTGGAACACAAGGCTCAGAAGTAAAAGCAGGATGAACCCGCCGATGCCAATGTGAATCCCGCCAAACTGCATTCCGCCACCGCCGCTACTATCCCGGCGATCTTCCACATCGTTACTACTGCCACCTGGAGTCCAGCGCATGAGAAAACCTCTTCCGTTGAAGTGCAATTAGACGTATGAACCCCGCTGCTAATCGCTCCGCTTCGACCGTCCTCGCATATTCAAGAACCCGCAAGGTTTGTGCGCCATACAGCCAAACCTCGAATCCAAACTCGACCTAGTGGTAGAGGCTTCACATCGCGATCAAAATACAAAATCCACAGGCTGATGTGACATCTGACCTTGCGCAGGAAGTTGTCGTTCGTAGATGATTGCACCGCGCGCGAGCGTTGCACTCCGAGGCGGACTGGAGCTAAGTAGCGTGTTTGCAAGATTTTGCCCGTAAGTGGCTGAGGCATAAGATATTAACTACGGATTTGCCGCTAAGCTGATGAAGGCAATACAGCAGGGGGAGGGGGTGGGGTTAATCAAGTACTAACATTCCCGAAATGGAACACGTGATCGATACAGATTTCCTTTTACAATTACCCGACTAACCCGATTACACAATCATTCTCCGCCGTCGTCGTACGCCCTTCGTCACCTCGTCGCCTGATTACGCCGATGTTACCCTCGTCTCGTAATCCTCCCCAATTAGCTCTTTTCGGAGATCTTCCATGCCGCGCGTTGCCATGAAGTCCTCTGCCGTTCTAGCACTTGCTCTGAGTTTCGCCGCGCTTTCGTTCGCGCACCACGTCAAGAAATCTGACTCCAAGGAATTGCCGGTCACAACTTCCTCGGCAAAGGCTCGCCAGCTCTACAAAAAAGGCATGGACGATTACGAAAACCTGTACCTTGAGCGTTGTAACGAAGATTGGCGCGCAGCCGTGAAAGAAGATCCCGATCTTGCAGTTGCCTGGGCTTGGATTGCTTTCAACAGCGGCAATCCTGAAGAAGTCAGCGCCGCGCGTGAGAAAGCCAAAGCGCTCGCTCCCAAGACTACGCCTGGCGAACAGTTGATGGTGGCTTGGGTTTCGAAGGTGCAGGAAGGAGACTTCATCGGTGGCATTACCGCCATGAACGACATGCTCGAGATGTATCCGCGCGACAAGCATCTGCTGTATCTCGCGGGCAACTGGCTGATGGCCGAGAACGGTGACGATCAGGCTGAACGCTTCATGCAGAAGGCGCTCGCGATTGACAAGAACTT
>Ga0068856_100005656_pt1 | contig 12303 bp, 8 predicted proteins | sample KBSCornC62_FD_66595 | JGI IMG/M metagenome (GOLD analysis project Ga0068856, IMG submission 66595) | Corn rhizosphere microbial communities from Kellogg Biological Station, Michigan, USA - KBS Corn C6-2 | ecosystem: Host-associated > Plants > Roots > Rhizosphere > Soil ...
GTGACGACGATGTACGTCTTGTCGCGCTGGACGCTGAACGCGACGAGCGTCAGCGCCACGCGCGCCACCGGCGTGGCGATCAGCAGCAGCAGCCCCAACTGAACGACCGACCGGCTGTCCAGCGCCAGCGCGCCGCGCCAGATCCCCGCGAGGGTGCTCAGCGCCGCCGGCTCTCCTCTGAACGCGCCAAAGCTTACGGCGGTTCCCCCGTGTTGCACCAGAAGCAGCACACCCCCGGCGAGCACCACCGCGGCGGCGATCAGCACGCCGATCTGCAGCAGGCGGCCAATCACCTGCTCGATCTGGTGATCGCTCCAACGCCGCTGCCCGGAATCAGGCGCCGTCATAGGCCCCCCGTCGCGCCTTTGTACAACATCTCGATCGCCATCACGACGACCACGATCGTGAAGAGCTGCCGGAGCCGCGTCGTGTTCGCGACGCCGAGAATCCGCGCGCCGAGCAGCGCGCCGCCCAACACGCCGAGCATCACCGGAAAGGCGATCGTCGGGTCGATGTACCCGCGGTGCAGGTACACGCCCGCGCTCGCCGCGGCGGTCACGCCGATCATGAAGTTGCTCGTCGTCGTCGAGACCTTGAACGGCAGCCGCATCATCTGATCCATCGCCAGCACCTTCACGATCCCGGAGCCAATGCCGAGCAGCGCGGAGAGGATGCCGGCGATCCACATGATCGCGAACCCCTGCGGGACGCGGTCGACGGAGTACGGCTGGAGACCGGCCGGCGTCGGATACGTGGAGTCGAGGCGAAGCCGCACCGACCAACTATGCGGCGTCGTGAGAATGGCGTGCTCGGCGCGCGGCTTCATCGACCGATACGCGGTGTACAACAGTACGATGCCGAAGAGAAACGCCAGCGCGCTCGTCGGGACGATGCCGGACAGCACGGCGCCGATGAGCGCTCCCGTCGTGGTCGCGACCTCCAGCAGGATGCCGATCCGGACATTGGTGTAGCCTTCGCGCACGTATGCGGCGGCGGCGCCGGACGAGGTCGCGATCACGGATACGAGCGATGCGCCTATCGCGTAGCGCAGATGTACGTGAAAGAGGAGCGTCAACATCGGGACGACGATGATGCCGCCGCCGAGGCCCGTGAGCGCTCCCAGGAGCCCGGCCGCGAACGAGCCGAACGCGATGAGCAGAGCAAACACGAGCGTAGTCATGACGCACAATTTGGCAGCGCCGAGGTCCGGCTGACAGTCCGCATGAAAAAGCCAACATCGCGATACGCGACGTACGTGCGCACGCGACCAAGCGCCCTCGTCTGCGTTGGCCCGTAATTCGCCTTTCTGTTTATCGGGGCGTTGACGGAGATCAATGACGATGTGGAAGCGAGCAGCCCGAACCGGGCGCATGATGGGAGGAATGATCGCCGCGGCCGTTCTGGTCGCGGCGTGCAAGTCGCGGAACGAAGCGGGCGGAGAGGTGAGCCGCAACTGGCGGCCGGCGTCGAGCGATCAGGTCATGGGCGTGCCCGCGGCGCAGGTGAAGAGCGCGCTCGAGTCGCGGCTCGCGGGCAAAGCCCCGGCGCCGCTCTCCGATGACGCATGGCACCACGTGAAACACCTCTATGCCACGTTCCAGGATCAACTGCTCTGGCTGGATGACAAGGGAGTGCATCAACCGCGAGTGAGCGCGCTGCTCATCGCGCTCGCCGGCGCGGACAGCGACGCGATCGCGCTCGGCAATTATCCGCTCTCGGAGTTGGCACAGGTGCTGAATGCGGTCGACGGGAAGCATCCCACCGCCGAGCAGCTCGCCGAGGCGGACATATTGCTCTCGTCCGCGTTCGCGACGTACGGCGAGAACATGCTCACCGGTCAGATGCAGCCGACGCAATACGGCCAGAACTGGCACATCAATCCGCTCGAAGAGCACGTCGACAGCGCGCTCGTGCTCACGATGCGCGACGATGATTTCGCGGCCGGACTCCTCCGCATGCGTCCGCAGGATCCGGGATACGATTCGCTGCGCGTCGCGTTCGCGCGCTTCCGTACCGTCGTGGCGCACGGCGGCTGGCCGAGCGTTCCCGACGGCCGCGCGCTCAAGCGCGGCGATTCGGATTCGCCGGCGCGGCTGCAGGCGCTTCGCGCGCGACTCGCGGCCGAAGGCTTTCTCGCCGACACGACCGCGGCTCCGCAGCCGGCGACCGATTCGTCGACGAGCCGCGCCGCGCCGCGTGCGTCGCGCACCGGTCCGAACGTGTACGACGGCCAACTCGCCGCGGCGGTCGCTGACTTTCAAGCGCATCACGGGATCGTGGTCGACAGCATGCTGGGGACGGAGACGGTCACCGCGATGAACGTCCCGGCCAATTATCGTCTCGCGGAGATCGCGGCCAATCTCGAGCGGTATCGCTGGATGCCGCGCTCGCTCGGCTCCCGCTACATCATCGTGAACGTGCCGCAGTTCCATCTCGACGCGTACGACAGCGGGCAGAAGGCGCTCGAGATGAAAGTTGTCGTCGGCCAGGACTATGAGGACAAGGCGACGCCGGTGTTCAGCGACTCGATGGAGTTCGTCGTGTTCCGTCCCTACTGGAACGTCACGCCCGACATCGCCGCGAAGGAAATTTTTCCGAAAGCGGCGGAGGATCCGGACTATCTCCAGCGGAACAACATGGAGGTGTACAGCGATCACGGGCAGCAGGCGGTGCGGCAGCTCCCGGGGCCCAAGAACTCGCTCGGTCTCGTGAAGTTCATGTTCCCGAACGACTTCAACATTTACTTACACGACACGCCGGACGACCAGCTCTTCAAGAAGGACGTGCGCGCATTCAGCCACGGTTGCATTCGCCTGGAGAAGCCGGCGGAGCTCGCGACCTGGGTGCTGGGGTGGCCGATGGACAAGGTGCAGGACGCGATGCACAACGGCCCGAACAACCACCAGGTGAATCTGCCGCAGAAGATTCCGGTGTACATCGTGTACTTCACGACGTACGTCACCGACGGGCAGCTCTACTTCGGAAACGACCTCTACGAGCGCGATGCGACGATGGTGCAGGCGCTCGAGAACGTGGCGATGCCGTCGCCGCAGACGGTCCAGGCGCAACAGGCGTTGCTGCAGCTCGCGAAGGGCTGAGCCGATCGAGGCGAATTCGATCGGGAGGGTTTCGGTCCGCGCGCCGGCGGCGCAGCTTTGGCGGCGAACCCAACCTCCCGATCGTGAAGATGATTCGTCCGCTTCTCTGCGCGGCGCTGATCGCGTCGCCCTCCGTACTCGCCGCGCAGTCCCGATTCCGCGTCGAGGAAACCTCGATCTCCGCCGTGCACGCCGCGATGAAGGCGGGCCGACTGAGTTGTCGCGCGTTGGTGCAGGCGTATCTCGATCGCATCGACAAGTACGACAAGCGCGGACCCGCGATCAACGCGATCACGGTGGTGAACCACGACGCGCTCGCGACCGCGGATTCGCTCGACCGCGCGTACGCCGCGACGAAGCGCTTCGTCGGCCCGCTGCACTGCATCCCGATGATCGTGAAGGACAACTTCCAGACAGTCGGGCTGCAGACGGCGGCGGGCAACCTCGCGCTCGCCGGCTACACGCCGCTGGAGGACGCGTTCGAGGTGAAGCGCATCAAGGACGCGGGCGCCATTATATTAGCGAAGTCTAATATGGCCGAGTTCGCGTTCAGTCCCTACGAGACCGTGAACTCCCTGCTGCCGGGGTATACGAAAAATCCGTATGCGCTCGACCGGGTGACGGCGGGCTCCTCGGGCGGGACGGCGGCGGCGGTCGCGTCGGATTTCGGCGAGGTGGGACTCGGCACCGACACCGGCAACTCGATCCGCGGCCCCAGCTCGCACCAGGCGCTCGTCGGCATTCGCTCGACGATGGGACTGACGAGCCGCGCCGGGATCGTGCCGCTCAGCCTCTTCGCCGACATCGCCGGACCGATGGCGCGGAGCGTTGCCGATGCCGTGACGGTGTTCCAGGTGGTGGCCGGCTACGACCCGAACGATCCGGTGACCGCCGCGGTCAAGGACAAGCCGCTCCCGGATTACATGGCGTCGCTCGTGCCCGGAGGTCTGAAAGGGGCGCGCATCGGCGTACTTCGCCAGGCATGGACTCGTTCTCCGTTGGACACCGGCGTTGCCGCGGTCTTCGACCGCGCGCTCGCCGACCTTCGCCGCGCCGGCGCGACGGTGCTCGACACCGTGATGGTGCCGCAGCTCGATTCGATTCTCCGGTCAGGCCGCGGCGGGTGCAATCCATTCAAGTACGAGTTCGAGCAGTGGCTCGCCGATCAACACGGCCGCGCGCCGGTGAAGTCGCTCGCGGAGATCGTTCGCTCAGGGAAATACCATCCGTCGATTCAAACGCGGCTCGAGGCGGCGCTGCGCGCGACGGCGCCCGACTCGACGCCCGCATGCGCGGCGCGGCAGCGCACGCGCGACGGGCTGCGCGCGGCGACGACGCGAATGATGGACAGCCTGCATCTCGACGTGGTGATCTACCCGACGTGGAGCAACCCGCCGCGCCTGATCGGCGATCTGAACACGCAGGCCGGCGACAACAGCCAGGTCTTCTCGCCGACGACGGGTATGCCGGCGATGACCGTACCGATGGGATGGACGCGCAACAACACGCTGCCCGCGGGGCTCACCTTCCTCGCGCGCGCATTCGACGAGCTGCGCATGTTCAAGATTGCGTATGGCTACGAGCAGGCGACGCATTGGAGGAGGGAGCCGAAGGTGGTCCGTGGATCGTAGACGGTGGATCGTAGACCGTGGGACGTGGACCGTGGGACGTAGACCGTGGGGCGTGGTCAACGGTCAACGGTCAACGGTCGACCCTCCACGCACCAAAAGCTACGGGAAGCGGCTCACGCCGCTTCCCGTAGCTTTCTCTCCCCCACCTGACGAGCCGCGCCCCACCTTCAGCCGCGTGTCGCGGCCCTCCCATTCGCGGTCTCGCCGGGCAGACGTTAGAGCACCGTTCGTGCCACTACGAGCGTGGCACGGATCGTGACTCGACCAGGCGCGCACATCGCATCAACCCTCACCCTGGTCCACACATCATGGGCTTCGATCAATACCACGAGCCGCCTGGCGAGCTTCCCGCCGCGACTCGCACCTTCGCGCGCATGATCGCGTCGCTCACCGAAGAAGCCGAGGCGATCGGCTGGTACGAACAACGGCTCGCCGTGGAGAAGGATCGCGAGGCGGTCGCCGTGATGCGCAACGCGCAGCACGAGGAGATGAAGCACTTCGGCATGGATCTCGAATTTCTGCTGCGCAAGAAACCGAAGTGGCGCGAGACGCTGCGCGGCATCCTGTTCAAGGATGGTGATATCGTGCAACACGGCGACGAAGCGGAGGAACGCACCGAGGAGTAACGGCGTATATCTTCGGAGTGATGCTCTCCCTCCGACGGTCTCTTTCCCTCCTCGCACTCGCGCTCGGCACGGGCACGACCGTACGCCCGCCGCTCCGACACATCCGCGTTCCACCGCCCGACGTGTCGCGTGAATTTCGCGCGGCGTGGGTGACGCCGATCGAAGATCGCGGCTTCCGTGACTGGCCGTCCGCGCCCGGGCTGTCGCCCGACTCGCAGCGCGCCGAGCTGCGCACGCTGCTCGACTCCGCGGCGGCGATCGGGCTCAATGCCGTGATCCTGCACGTGCGGCTGGCCGGCGACGCGATGTACCCGACGAAGTACGCGCCATGGTCGGCGCTGCTCACGGGCACATCCGGCGAAGCGCCGCGGCCGGCCTACGATCCGCTCGCGTACGCCGTCGAGCAGGCGCATGCGCGCGGACTTCAGCTCCACGCCTGGTTCAACCCGTTTCGCGCCGTGCTGCCGACGGTGAAAGGCAAGCTCGCGAAGACTCACGTCACCCGCACGCATCCGGAATGGATCCGGAAGTATGGATCGCAGACGTGGATCGATCCCGGAGATCCCGCGGCGCGCAAGTTCGTGCTCGAGACGATCCTCGACGTCGTGAAGCGGTACGACATCGACGGCGTTCACCTCGACGACTACTTCTATCCGTATCGCGAGTCGCGCGTGATCACGCGGCGCGTGCATCACCACCGCGTCCGCGAGCGCCGAGACATCGAGTTTCCGGACGAGAAGACGTGGAAGAAGTACGGCAAGGCGGAGGGGTGGACCGATCGCGACGCGTGGCGCCGCGCGAACATCGACGACTTCGTCCAGAGTCTGTATAGAGGCGTCAAGGCGATCAGGCCGTCGGTGCTCGTCGGCATCAGCCCGTTCGGCATCTGGCGTCCCGGCTCGCCGGCGGGGATCACGGGGCTCGACGCGTTCAACGAGATCTACGCCGACTCTCGGCGCTGGCTGGGCGAAGGGTGGGTGGACTACATCGCGCCGCAGTTGTACTGGCCGCTCGACGGCGCGGAGAATCGCTTCCGCGCGTTGGACGCCTGGTGGCGCTCGGAGAACCCGCAGAACCGTTACGTCTGGCCGGCGCTGTACACGTCGCACGTGTTCGGTGGACGCGACGACTGGCCGCCTCAGGAGATCGCGGCGGAAGTCGATGCGATCCGGCAGTCGCGAGTCGGCACCACCGACGTGCCCGGGCACATTCACTTCAGGCTGAGCGCGTTGTTCGCGGACCACGGCGAGCTGGCCGCGGAGCTGGACGCGAACGAGTACCAGCGCATGGCGCTCGTCCCATCGTTCCCTTGGCTCGGCAGCGAGAAGCCGGCGGCGCCGCTCGTCTCGGTCATCCCGGGAAGCGGTCCCGCGGCGATCGCGATCACGGCCGGCGACAGCACGCGCGTGAGGTGGTGGCTCGTACAGACGCGCGACAGTACGGGCGCATGGAGCGCGGCGCTCCGCCCGGTCGGTGACGCGCGACTGCCAATCGATGTCTCGCCGGCGGAGGTCGCGGTGCGCGCGATCAGCGCGACGGGGATTGCGAGCGAGCCCACGCTCGTCACACCGTAATAGCCTGATATCCTCCGCCGTCCGGCGGTTCTTTCAAATCTCCAAACGACACGAATGCGCCTACGTCACTCGGCAGTCGTCGCATGCGCGCTGATCCCGTCGCTCCTCCTCGGCCAGCGCGCGCCCGCGCGCGGCGCTGCGCGCGAGCCCGCGGTGCGATCACTCGATTCGACTCGCTACGCCGAGGCGCCGCGCGATCTGCGCGGGCTGCGCTGGCGACTCGTCGGGCCGTTCCGCGGAGGGCGCGCGGTCGCCGTGGTCGGCGACCCGGTGCAACGCAGCGTGTTCTACTTCGGATCGGTGAACGGCGGCGTGTGGAAGACGACCAACGCCGGCGCGAGCTGGACGAACATCACCGATCGTGTGTCGACGATTTCATCCGTCGGCGCGATCGGGGTCGCGGCATCCGATCCGAACGTGATCTACGTCGGCGGCGGGGAAGCCGATCTGCGTGAGGACTGGACGTACGGCGACGGGATGTACCGGTCGACCGACGCCGGTGACACGTGGACCCACCTCGGGCTCGACGACGCGCGCCAGATCGCGCGCATCGTCATCGATCCGCGCGATCCCGACCGCGTCTTCGTCGCCGCGCTGGGGCATGCGAGCGGTCCGAACGCTACGCGCGGCGTCTATCGATCGCGCGACGGCGGAAAAACGTGGCAGCGCGTGTTGTTTCTCAACGACTCCACGGGCGCCATCGATGTGGCGATGGATCCGGGCAATTCGCGCATCCTCTACGCCGCCATGTGGCGCATGGAACGCACGCCATGGGGATTCATCGCCGGTGGCGGGCGGAGCGGATTGTGGAAGAGCACGGACGGCGGCGACACGTGGAGCGAGCTCACCTTCAATCCGGGAATGCCGAAGAATCCCGTGGGGCGAATCGGCATCTCGGTGTCGCGCGCGAATCCGCGGCGCCTCTACGCGAACATCGAATGTCCGCCGGAGGATTCGACCGGCGGCATCTTCCGCTCGGACGACGCCGGCGCGACGTGGCATCGCACGAACGGCGATCAGAGGTGGATGGTGCGGCCGTGGTATTACAACGTCGTGACGGCCGATCCGCAGGACACGAACACCGTCTTCGCGATGAACCTGGCGACGTGGAAGTCGAGCGACGGTGGGCGCACGTTCACGCGCATTCGCGTTCCGCACGGCGACACGCACGAGCTGTGGATCGACCCGAACGACGACCGCCGGATGATCAGCGGGAACGACGGCGGCGCGACGATCAGCCTCGACGGAGGCGCGACGTGGTCGTCGATCATGAACCAGCCGACGGCGCAGTTCTATCACGCGATCACCGACGACCAGTGGCCATACCGCATCTACGGCGCGCAGCAGGACAACACGACGGTCTCGATCAAGAGCCGCTCGGATGACGGCGTCATCACGGGCGACGATTGGTACGCGGTGGGGGGCGGCGAGTCGGGGTACATCGCGCCGAAACCCGGCGACCCGAACACGGTGCTCGCCGGTACGTACACGGGGACGATGACGCGCTACGACGTGCGCACCAAGGAGACGAAAGATGTCTCCGTCTGGCTCAACAACTACGACGGCTGGGCCGCGGCTGACGTGCCGAACCGGTTCCAGTGGACGTATCCGATCGTGTACTCCACGCACGATCCAAAAGTGGTATACACGACTGCTAATCGCGTCTTTCGCTCGACGAACGACGGCGATAGCTGGGAACCGATCAGCCCCGATCTCACGCTGCACGACCCCAAGACCCTCGGCCCGGCCGGGGGCCCGATCACGTACGACATGACGGGCACGGAGTGGTACGCGACGATCTTCGCGTTCGCCGAGTCGCCGGTGACGGGAGACGTGTTGTGGGCGGGGAGCGACGACGGGCTCGTTCACGTCTCGCGCGATCGAGGCAAGACGTGGACGAACGTGACGCCGCCGTTCCCGGGCAAGTACACGCGCGTCTCGATCATCGATCCCGGGCACTTCGATCCGGGCACCGCGTACGTCGCCGCCAACCGATATCAGCTCGACGATTTCGCGCCGTATCTGTACAAGACGACGGACTACGGGAAGACGTGGACGAAGATCGTGAGCGGCATTCCGGATGGCGCGTACACGCGCAGCATCCGCGAAGACCTGGTGCGCCGCGGGCTCTTGTTCGCCGGGACGGAGACCGGCATCTACTACTCGACGGACGACGGGGCGCACTGGACGTCGCTGCAGCTCAATCTTCCGCGCGCGTCGGTGCGCGACCTCACGATCCACGGAAGCGATCTCATCGCCGCGACGCACGGGCGCGCGATGTGGGTGCTCGACGACATCTCTCCGCTGCGGCAACTCACGGATGGCGTGCGCGCGGAGGGCGTTCATCTCTTCGCGCCGGACACCGCGATTCGATTCGAGGGCGGCCACGCCACGACCACGAGCGCCGGCGAGAACCCGCCGGCGGGGGTGATCGTGGACTACTGGCTCGCCAAGCCGCTGGCGCCGCGCGATTCGCTCACGCTCGAGTTCCTGGACGCCGGCGGTAAGGTGATCCGCCGCTTTCGCGGCGCGGCTGATGAGGATTCTCTCAAATCCGCCGCGTTCGCGCGGGAAGCGGCGATGGACTCGCTGGCCGGCGTCGCGCGCATCCCCGGAAAGCAGCCGCGCGACACGCTCTCGAACAAGCCGCGCGGCACGCGCGAGCTCGCCGACGACACGCTCGCGTTCGTCCCCAGCGATTCGATCGTGACCGGGCGCGGGGGTCTCAACCGATTCGTGTGGGATCTGCACTACCCGGATACGCACGAGGTCAAAGGCGTGGTCAACGATGAGGGCTCCACGCGCGGGCCGTTCGTGGCGCCGGGGACGTACACGGTGCGGCTCACCGCGGCCGGCAAGACCTACACGCAGCCGTTCGTCGTGCGGGGCGACCCGCGGCTCACGACCACGCAGGCCGACTACGATGCGCAGCTCGCGCTCGCGCTCCAGGTGCAGGCCAAGACCAACGAGCTGTCGGACGCGGTGTCGCGCATTCTCGAGATCGAGAAGGCGCTCGACGGCCGGACGGCGGATGCCAAGAGCCAGCCGTACGCCAAGCGCGTGAGCGACGCGGCGGCGCCGATTCACCGCTCGCTCGAGGCGCTCCGCGACTCGCTCGTCGAGATCCACTCGCACGCCGACGAGATCACGCTGCATTATCCGATTCGATATTACAATATGCTCCTGTCGCTCGCGGGCATGGTGCAGAGCGCCGACGCCGCGCCGACGACGCAGGAGGGCGCGATCTACCGGGACCTCGCCGCCAAGGTCGATGCGCGGCTCGCTACGCTGCGCTCGATCGAGGCGACGCAGCTCGCCGGCTTCAATCAGTTGCTGAAGGAGCTCGACGTGCCGGCGGTGGTGCTCCCCAAGCCGCCGATCATTCCATGAGGAAACGCTGATGCGTGCCGTCGTCATCACACGGCCGGGCGGACCGGAGGTCCTCGCGATCGAGGACCGCCCGCGGCCGGTGCCCGCCGCGGGCGAGATTCTCGTGCGGGTGCGCGCGTCGGCGCTCAACCGCGCCGACTTGCTGCAGCGCGAGGGGAACTATCCGCCGCCGCCGGGCGCGCCGGACATCCCCGGGCTCGAGTTTGCCGGCGAAGTGGCCGCAGTCGGCGCGCGCGTCACGCGCTGGCGCGAAGGCGACCGGGTGTTCGGCCTCGTCGCGGGCGGCGCGCACGCGGAGTATCTCGTCACCGACGCCGGGTGCGTTGCGCCAGTGCCGGACGCATTGTCGTGGACTGATGCCGGCTGCATTCCCGAAGCGTTCATCACCGCGCACGACGCGCTCGTGACGCAGGCCGGTCTGCGCGCGAACGAGTTCGTGCTCGTGCACGCGGTTGGCAGTGGGGTCGGACTCGCGGCCGTGCAGATCGCGCGCGCGTGGGGAGCGACGCCGTTCGGGACCGCACGGTCGCCGGAGAAGATCGAGCGCGCGCGCACGCTCGGCATGGCGGACGGGGTCGTGGTCGCGGGCGATCCTGGTGTGATCGTGGACGCGACGCAGCGCTGGACCGGCAAGCATGGCATCGATGTGATCCTCGATCTCGTCGGCGGTCCGTACGTGGCCGCGGACATCCAGGCCGCCGCGCCGCGCGGGCGCATCATGCTCGTGGGATCGGTCGCGGGGCGGAGCGCGACGATTCCGAGCGGCATGATCCTGGGAAAGCGGCTCACGTTGCGCGGCACGGTGCTTCGCGGCCGCGGCGTGGAGGAGAAGCGCGTCGTGACGGCGGCGTTCGCGGCAGAGGTGGTCCCGCGCCTCGCGAATGGCGAGCTCGCGGCGACCGTCGACAGCGAGTTCGCGCTCGACGACATTCGCGCCGCGCACGAGCGGCTGGCGAGCAACGCGACGTTCGGCAAGGTCGCGCTGCGCGTGGAGTGAGCCGCTACTGGCTCGTGCTGTCCTCGCTCTTGCCGAACAGTCCGGCGATGAACGGCTTGGCGATGCAATCGTAGAAGCCTTTGCCGCCGCAGATCGAGCTGCCCTGCTTCTCGACGTACGTCTTCACCTTGGTGGGATAGCTGTGGCAGTTGCGCGTGTTGCTGCCGTGCACGCAGCCGTTGTAGTGCAACAGGCCGCTGCTGATCGCGCCGGGCGTCACTTTGCCGGAATCGGACTTGATGTACTGGCTCAATATAAAAATACCGTACTTCAAGTTCGTTGAATCGCTCGCGAGATCCGTCCCGAACTTCTTGCTCAGCGCCTTGAGCCAGATCTTCGGGTAGACCTGCATCAGCCCCACCGCGCCGACGTTCGACAACGCGCTGCTCACGAACATTGCGTCCTCGGTGAGCATCACGCCGAACACGACGGCCGGCGGGATGCCGCGAAGATAGGATTCGCGCACCGCGTAGTACGAGATCGAGTCGGCGCGCGCCTGGTCCATGCGGCCCGTCTTGACGAGCGAGGCCGCGAACGCGGCGCGATCGCGCTCGAACTGCGGCGAGCTCACGATCTGCGCGACCTTGCTGGTGTCCGCGGGCTTCGCCGCGAGCGCCGGTTTCGCCAACGGCAGCGCTCGCGTGAGCTCGGCGGCGATCGTCGGCTGATTCGCGAAGATCGGGTGGACGTGGCGGACCGAGTAGACGATCGCGCTCACGGTCACGAGAATGATGCCAAGGTCGCGTCCGCCGATCCCGACCCAGCGGAGCCACGGGCTGACCGGGCGCACTCGCCGGCCCGAATCGGGTGCGCTGCGCCGATCCTGCTCGCGGCGGCGCTCCTCACGGCTCGCGCCGCCCGGCGCGGCACCGGGAGCGGGCGGAGTTGGTGAGGGGGAGGCGGTCGGTGAGACGCTCTCGGACATCGCACGCGTTCAGTGCAAGGGATGCACCGACGCGCGAGCGTCACGGCGGCGGGATGCGCTCG
>Ga0068856_100005657_pt1 | contig 12302 bp, 11 predicted proteins | sample KBSCornC62_FD_66595 | JGI IMG/M metagenome (GOLD analysis project Ga0068856, IMG submission 66595) | Corn rhizosphere microbial communities from Kellogg Biological Station, Michigan, USA - KBS Corn C6-2 | ecosystem: Host-associated > Plants > Roots > Rhizosphere > Soil ...
CACCTTCGGCTTGGTCAGGGTGGCGTAGTCGCGCAGGACGCCGAAGACAGCGGGACGCTGCGCGACGACCGCGGATTCAGCGCCGCTCACAGCGCTCAGGCTACCGGCTGGGACTCGCGAGCCGCTTCTTTGGCGGCGCGGCGACCGCGGTGGGCGATCGCCTCGCGGATGTCGCGCAGGGGCCTGTCGCTGCGCACGTCGGGCAGCACGTCGAAGTTGTGCGGCTCCGGCGGCGAGAGGGCGAACCACTCGAGCGAGTTGCCGCCCCAGTGGTCGTGGCCGGCGCGGCCGCCGTTGTTGAGGCTGGCGATTGCGTTGACCAGGGTCAGGATGATCCCGATCGCCAGCACGAAGGCGCCGATCGAGGCGATCAGGTTCTCGGTGCTGACCCCCGTGCCGCTGAAGTACTTGTAGGCGTCGGCAACCTGACCGTGATCGCCGCCGCTGAGGAAGAGCGGCACGAAGGTGAGCAGCATCCCGGCGACCAGCGCCCAGAAGGAGGCGCGGGCGAGCGTCTCGCCCATCGTGCGGCCGGTCAACTTGGGGAACCAGTAGTGCAGCGCGGCGAAGCAACCGAAGACGGCTCCGCCGACGAGGGCGAAGTGGGTGGCGGCGGTGGCGTCGGTCGTGTTGTGCAGGCGCCAGGCGACGGCGACCATCGAGTGCGAGATCTCGGCGCCGAGGCCGATCGAGATCATCGATACGGCGCCGGCGGCGAAGAGCAGCGGCGCCCGCAGCCGCAGCGTGCCGCCGATCATCGTCGCGATCAGGTTGAAGACGATCAGGCCGAAGGGCACGATCAGCGCCAGCGACATGATCATCGCGAAGTACATCCAGCCGATCCCGATCGGTGCGGTGAGCATGTTCTGCATCCAGGCGAGGGTGCCGATCACGGCGATAGCCAGCAGCGAGCCCGTGACCGCGTTGCGGTTGAAGAGCGGCTTGCGGGCGAAGACCGGCACGATCTCGCTGATCGCTGCCAGCGCCGTGATCAGGATCAGCATGTAGGCCCCGGTGTAGAAGATCCAGCTCATGTGCTCCCAGAGCAGCGGCGCGCCGCCGGAGCCGTCGGCGAAGAAGATGCCGTCGAAGTTGCGATCGATCAGCAGCATCGTGATCGCCGCCAGCATCACCGTGCCGACCACGATCAGCAGCCAGGAGGAGACGGCCGCGGCCCAGGCGAACACGGGCACCCGCCGCCAGGCCATCCCCGGGGCGCGCATGCGCCGCAGGGTCGCGACCAGGTTGATCGCGATCAGGACGAAGCCGAGCGTTGCCAGCCCGCAGGCCGCCGCCCAGGCGTCGACGCCGTTGTTGGGCAGGAAGGCCAGCTCGGAGAGCGGCGCCAGCGGGTTGACGCCGGCCTCGGAGGGGGTGAAGAGGAAGCCGGCGTAGAGGACGGTGGCGCCGGCGAGGTAGAGCCAGAGGCCGACCTGGCCGAGGCGCGGCAGGGCGGTGCCGCGCGCGCCCACCTGCAGCGGTGCGAGGTAGTAATAGAGACCGAGGCAGAGCGGCAGGGCGAAGAGGAAGATCGCCGTCGCCCCGTAGAGCGAGAGCATGCGGTTGAAGGTGACCGGCGTCAGCAGGCTGTTTTCGGGAATCGCCAGCTGCAGCCGCATCAGCAGGAACTCGACCAGGGCGATGAAGAGGAAGCCGAGGGCGGCGCCGATCATCACCCGGCCGACGTCCTTGTGGTCGGCGCTGGTGACGGCCTCGATCCAGTGGGGACGGCGGCGGGGGAAGCCGTCGACGACGACCTCGGGACGAGCGCTCACGGGACTTCTCCCTTTTCGATCAGGCCCACGACGCGATCCTGGGCCGCCTGTATGTCGGCTTTCTGCTGTTTGACGAATGCTTCGTATTCGGCCGGCGAGACGACGTCGACCTCGGTCCGCATCGCCGCGTAAGCCTGGCCGGAGAAAGTCGCCGACTGTCCGTCGAAGGTCCCTTCCTCGTCGGCGCGGAAGACGACGTGGTTGGTCTTGCCGGGCACCGCGTCGCGCTTGGGTGCAAGCTCCGGCACGTCCCAGGTGTGGATCACGTCGGTCGAGATCAGGTCGAGTTCGACCGTGGTGTCGACCGGCACGACCAGCTTGTAATAGGAGAAGGCCCCATTGGGGTAGTCGTAGCGCCACAGCCACTGCTGGCCGGTGGTTTCGATCTTCAGCGGCTTCGACTTCGCAGAGGCGAGGCCGGCCGAGCCTGTGGTGGGCACCTCGCGCGCCTTGTCGGTGAAGACGAAGCTGAGCACGAGGATGACGGCGGCGAAGGCGCTGAGCACGGCCCCGACGCGGAGCTGGGTCCCGGGACCGCCGCGAATCTGGCGCGGCTCATCGCCGCGCTCGCTGCGATAGCGCCGCAGGGCGTAGATCAGCGCGCCGTTGATCGCGACGATGACGATCGCCGCGGCGACGAAGCCAATCCAAAGCAGGGTGTCGATCTGGTCGGCGCCAGGAGAGTGGGGACTCAAAGCGCGGCCATTCTAATCACGCTGGTCGGCGCGGCGCGGTTCCCGCTCTCGCGCCGCGGCCCGCGAGCCTGCTCCTATACTCGCCGACCTGATGAAGGCGCGATCGCGGCCATCTCCGGCGCTTCGCCTCGCCGTACGTGCCGGAGCAGCGGGTGCTGTGGCGGCCGCGGTGGCCGTTCCCCTGCTGCGCAAGCGGCTGCGGGTTCCGACCCCGGTGACGGTGGCCGCCTGCGCCGCGGGCCCCCTGGCGGTCGCCGTCCTCGCCCCGCGCTCGCGCAAACGCGACGTGGCGCTCTACGCGATGCAGATGTGGGCTTTCATCATGGTCCACGAGCTTCCCTACGACGATCCGGAGGGGCTCGAGTCGCGATTGCGCAGCCGCTACCCGATTGTCGCCGATCGCGTGCTCGGCCTCGGGCGCCTGCCCAATGCCCGCCTGCAGCGCGGCATCGCGCGGTTGCGCCGCGCCGGCACCGTCAATCGCGTTCTGACCTGGGCGCACTGGCTCTGGTTCTTCGAGCCCTACCTCGCCCTGACCTGGATCCTGCTGCGCCATCCCGAGCGCTTCCCGCGCGCCGCGCGCCAGATGGCCGCCGTCTTCGACATCGGCTGCATCGCCTACTTCGTGATCCCGACCTCGCCGCCGTGGTGGGCCTCCGAGCAGGGGATGACCGGCGAAGAGGTGGAGCGGATCATGATCGGCGTCGGCGAAGACACCTGGCGCTCGGCCTGGCCGAAGATGTACAACGCGCTCGGCGGCAATCCCTGGGCGGCGATGCCCTCGCTGCACTTCGCCACCTCGGCGATGGCGGCGATTCAGCTTGCCGAGGCGGGTCCGGTCGAGGGCGCGGTGGGGTGGACCTACTCCCTGACGCTCGGCTTCGCCCTCGTCTACCTCGGCGAGCACTACGTCACCGATCTGCTCGCCGGCGCCGGTCTCGTCGCCGCGGTGCGCCGTGGGGAGCCGCTGGCCGAACCGGCCGTACACGGGGTGACCATGGGCCTGCAGCGCTTGGAGCGCCTCGCCAACGGGTAGTTTCTTGGGAGTGTCTCCCGAGGGTCCGGTGAACGGCGACCATACCGCCGAGCTGCCGATCTTCACGCGGCGGCGGCTGATCCAGACGGCGGTCATCGTTGTCGCGTTGCTGGTCGGGATCTACTTCCTCTTCCCGAAGCTGGTCGGGTTGGGCAACGCCTTGGGCAAGCTCGACGACGCCGATCCGCTCTGGATCGCGATCGCGATCGGGTTCAACGTCCTCGCCTTCGGCACCTACATCGCCCTCTTCAAGGCGGTGGTGGGCGGCGACGTCCTGCGCTTCACCTGGCTCGAGACGTATGAGATCAACATGGCCGGCCTGGCCGCGACCCTGCTCTTCTCGGCAGCCGGGGCAGGGGGGATCGTGCTCACCTTCTGGGCCCTGCGCAAGGCGGGGATGGCGCGACACGAAGTAGCGCGGCGGATGGTCGCCTTCCTCACCCTCCACTATGCCTTCTATCCGCTGGCCCTGATCCTCTTCGGCGTGCTGCTGCGCACCCACGCGCTCAACGGCAAGGACTCGATCGAGCTGACGATCGTGCCGGCGGGCGTGGCCGGCCTGCTGCTCGCGCTCGGCCTGCTCTTCGCTCTGGTCCCCCCCGACCTCGGGCCCCGCATAGCCCGCTTCGTGCACGGCAAGCGCGGTCAGGAGATCGCCAGGAACATCGCCCGGGTGCCGGCGGTCTTCGCCGAGGGATTCCGCTTCGCGATCGGCCTCTTCACCCACCCGCGCCAGGGCGGTCTGGCGGTGCTCGGCGCCGCCGGCTTCTGGGCCGCCAACATCGGCATCCTCTGGGCCTGCTTCCATGCCTTCGGCGTCCACGTGCCGCTTGCCGTGGTTGTCCAGGGGTTCTTCCTCGGCATGGTCGCCAACCTGATCCCCTTCGCTCCCGCTGGCGTGGGGGCCGTCGACGCCGGGATGATCGGCGCTTTCGTGCTCTTTGGCATTCCCGAGACGACCGTCTTTCCGGCGATCCTGATTTACCGCCTGATCGCTTTCTGGATGCCGATTCCGTTCGGGGTCGCCGCCTTCTTCCAGCTCCGCACCCGGGTCCAGCACTGGGAATCCGAGGGGCTGCCGATCGACCGCAAGCAGCCCCCGCAGCTTGCGGGGGAGGTCAGCCGGGGAGTACTATAAAAAGTAAAGTATTGGCAACGCCATTAGACTCGGGACGGACATGACAGAGCCCAACAAGGTCGAGAACGTGATCATCGTCGGCGGTGGACCGGCCGGCTATACGGCCGCGCTCTACACCGCGCGCGCCAACCTGGAGCCGCTCGTCTTCGAGGGCTTCCAGTGGGGTGGGCAGCTGCAGAACACGACCGACGTCGAGAACTACCCCGGCTACCCCGGGGGGATCATGGGGCCGGAGATGATGAACGAGTTCCGCGCTCAGGCCGAGCGCTTCGGCACTCGCTTCGTCACCGACGACGTCGATCGGGTCGAGCTCTCCGACGGCGGCGTGCAAAAGGTCTTCCTCGGCGACGAGGAGTACCAAGCAAAAGCGGTGATCCTGGCGATGGGGGCGGAGCCGAGCCGCCTTGGCATCCCCGGCGAGATGGAGCTCAGCGGTTGCGGCGTATCGACCTGCGGCGTCTGCGACGGAGCCTTCTTCAAAGACCAGAAGGTGATCGTGATCGGCGGCGGCGACTCGGCGATGGAGGACTCGATCTTCATCTCCAAGTACGCCAGCGAGCTGACCGTGGTCAACCGCCGCGACGAGTTCCGGGCCTCGAAGATCATGCTCGACCGGGCCAAGGAGCAGGGCAACATCAGCTTCAAGACCCCCTACGTCGCGGAGGAGTTCGTCGCCAGCGACAAGGGCCGCCTCGATCACGTGCGCCTGCGCAACGTCGAGACGGATGAGACCGAGGACTTCCAGGCCGACGGCGCCTTCATCGCGATCGGCCACATTCCCCGCTCAGAGGTGGTGAGCGACCAGGTCGACACCGACGAGAACGGCTACATCCTCACCGAGGGCGGCTCGACCCGCACCAACCTGGCCGGCGTCTTTGCCGTCGGCGACGTCGTCGACCACATTTACCGCCAGGCGGTCACTGCCGCCGGCAGCGGCTGCAAGGGCGCCCTCGATGCCGAGTGGTACCTGCGCGACACCCCACCGAGTCCCGAGGCGCATTGGTTGCCCGGCGGGGAGCCGGTAGAGGTCGCGCCGACGCCTCAGACGTAGCGTCGCGACGCCATCGCCGCCGAGTTGACCGAGGGGCGTGGAAAACTTCCGTTTCGCACACGTGTTTCAGGGGGCGTGAATTCGGTGGTTGGAGCAGGGGGGTCCTCAAGCGAATCTTTGAGGCGGGGTTTGGTCGTGCCGGCCTTCGTCTTTGCTCTGCTGGTGACGATGACGTGGGCGGCGCCGGCTTCGGCAGGAAGCTGGACTGGGTTCAGCCTCAAGGACGATCAGGTGAGCGGGGACCTCTTTGGCGTCTCCTGTCCTTCGACGACTCTCTGCGTCGCGGGTGGCAGCGACAGCCTGATCGCGTCGTCGACGAATCCGGCGGCAGGCGCCGCCGCCTGGGCGGTCGTTCATCCGGGTGGCAAGCAGGAAATCCCAGGGGGTTCGGGAGGCGAAGTCGTTTTTCCCGGCGCCCAGGTGCGGGGCATCTCTTGCCCGTCGACAACGCTCTGTGTTGGCGCCGGCTATGACGGCCGCATCTTCAGCTCCACTAATCCCACCGGCGGGATTGCGGCCTGGAAGGTCACGCCGCTCAGCGGCGAAAAAGAACCTCGCTTTCACATGACGGGAATCTCCTGTCCCTCGCGGCAGCTCTGCATCGCGGTTGCCTATGGCAGCAAGGTGATCGTCTCGACCGATCCCACCGGGGACGCATCGGCCTGGGCGGTCAGCCAGCTGCCGTTCCAAGTGGACTTGCGGGGCGTCTCGTGCCCGAGCGTCTCCTTCTGCGTCGCGGTCGACAACGCGGGTCGAATCGTCGCTTCGAGCGATCCCACCGGTGGTCCGGGCGCGTGGAGCCTCGTCGGCGCTCCGGCGGGCGAAGGCGTCCTCAACGGCATCTCCTGTCCATCGCTCTCGCTCTGCGTGACCGGCAATGCCGGGCGGATGATTACCTCGATCGACCCCGGCGGAGGATTGGGAGCTTGGAGCGCGGTCACGGCGGGAACGGGCCTGCCGGTCGAGGCCGTCTCCTGTCCGACGACTTCGGCCTGCGCGGCTGTGGACAACAACGCCGATGCGATCGTCTCCACCAATCCGCTCGGCGGCTCTGCCGATTGGTCTTCGACCAACGTGCTCCCAGCTCCCCAGACGGAAAACAATCCCCTGGGCGTCCAGAACGGCATATTCGGTATCTCCTGCCCGGCGACGACGCTTTGCGTTGGCGTCGGCGCTTCCGAAGACGTCATCGCCTCGACCAACCCCTTCGCACGCGACGTCACGCCTGCCTCCCTGCGCAAGTCGAGGCGCCTGCGCGTGGTGATCACGAAGCACCCCCTGCAGCGGATCGAACCGCGCAAAGGAGGAGTCAGGGTCGGTTTCCGCTTCCACTCGCTGGGCCGACGCGCCACCCGCTTCAAGTGCAAGCTGGGAGGCGGAGAACTGGCAAGCACGCGGCCGCATTTGAGACGACTGCGCTTTGGGCCATGCGCGTCGCCCGTCGATTACAGGCTGGGCAAGGGTAGGTATGTCTTCCGCGTGCTTGCCGTCGCTGCCGGCCACAGGAGCCCGCCGGCCAGCTTCAGCTTCAGGGTCGGTCGCCTTGAAGAGGGGAAGCCGTCAGGCTCATGCCCCGCGACCCCACAGCGCTTCTCGTTTCGCCCTTGCTTCAACGCCCGCTGAGGCAGCTAGTCGAGCAGCTTTTGAACGACGAAGGTGCGGGAGCCTTTGGGCGTCTCGATCTTGATCGGCTCGCCTACCTTGGAGTCGATCAGGGCGCGGCCGATCGGGGACTCGGCGGAGAGGCGGCCCTCCGCCAGGTTGGCTTCGGTCGAGCCGACCAGGGTCCAGGTGTTGGCTTCGCCCTTCGCTTCGTCGAGCACCTCGGCCGTGCGGCCGAAGGCAAAGGTGTCGGCGTCGCCGTCGATCTCGACTACCACGGCGGTGCGCAAGCGCTCGCGCAGGCGCTTGATCTTGGTCTCGAGGTGGGCCTGGTCTTCCTTGGCGATGTGGTACTCGGCGTTCTCCTTGAGGTCGCCTTCCTCGCGCGCCACCTTGATTCGGGCCGCCATCCTGGTCCGGCCCTCGCCTTCGAGCTGCTCGATTTCTTCCCGCAGGGCGACCATGCCCGCCTCGGTTATCGGCTCTGCGCCCTCCATCGCGTCACCTTCTCACAGTCGGCCAGCGGGGGACGCCGAGATCACCTTCTCGAGGAAGAGCTCGACCAGCTTCGGGTCGAGCTGACTGCCGGCTGAGCGGCGCAGCTCCGCGGCCGCTTCGGGAGCTGGCATCTGCGCTCCGTGGACCCCCCCTTCGGTAATCGAGGTGTATTCGTCGCAGATCTGGATGACGCGAGATCCGAGGGGTATCTCCTCGCCGGCAAGGCCGTCGGGGTAGCCGCTGCCGTCCCAGCTCTCGCGGCTGAAGCGCACCAGCCTGGCGACCTCGCGCAGGGCGGGCGCCGCGGCGAGAATCCGCTCTCCGACGACCGTGTGCCCCTGGAGCAGCGCCTCCTCGGCTTCGCTCAGAGGGGTGGTTTTGCGGAGGATCTCGTCGGGGATCGCGATCTTGCCGATGTCGTGCATCTCAGCAGCCCTGATCAGCACGTCCATGTCCTCTGCGTCGAGCCCCAGCTCGCGGCCCATCGCCCCCGCGAGCTGGGCGACGCCGCCGAGGTGGCGGTCGAGCTCCGGCTCGCGCTCGCGCAGCATGCCGAGCAGCACCCCGCGCGTCTGGCTCAGGGCGGAATCGGCGCGCTGGTTCTTCTGCGTGTACATGCGCCGGTCGGCTACCTGGAGCGCCTCTTTGGCGCTTTCCGCCTCCTCTGGCAGCCTCACCATCCCCCACGACGCCGCGATCGCGAAGCTCGGGCCCTTCTCGGAGAGGGAGACCTCGGCGGCCTTGATGACGGTCTCGGCTTTGACCGCGTCGCTTGTGACCAGCACGCAGAACTCGTCGCCGCCGAGCCGGTAGGCGGCGCCCCAGGGCTCGACCCCAGCGGCGAGGTTCGCGCCGAGGCGCTTGAGCAATTCGTCGCCGGCGCTGTGGCCGAAGCTGTCGTTGTAGGCCTTGAAGCCGTCGAGATCGAACAGGGCCAGGGCGCAGGGTCGAGGCACCGGCCGCTCGATCTCCCGTTCCAGGTCACTCAGGAGCGAGCGGCGGTTGTTCAGGCCGGTGAGCGCATCGGTGGTCGCTTCGCGCTCGCTCGAGGCGAGCATCCTGACGTTGAGCGCGAAGGTCGTCGCCAGGCGCCCCAGCACCGCGAGCAGCGCGGCGACGCCGAGGCCGACGGCGACGGGACCGATCGAGGTCAGGTTGCCGATCGCGAGCAGGCCGACCACGGTCGCGGCCAGGGCGATCGGCAGGGCGATCGAGCGGCCGGTGCGTCGCTCGCGGCTGTCAGCCGCTCGCGCCGGCAGCCAGGCGGCGGTGGCGAGGAGCAGGAAGGCCAGCGGCCAGCCGACGCTCGCCAGGTTGAGCGCCTCGGTCGACTGGCCCGCCACCGAGAGGTAGACCACGTCGGAGGCGCCGAAGAGAATCAGGGCGATCGCGATCAGTGGCCAGGCGTCGCGGGCGCTCCAGCGCGAGGTCGTCAAAGCCCCCGCGATCAGCCCGAGCAGGACCACGTCGGCACAGGGATAGGCGAGGCTCACCGCCACCCCGAACGTGCTGCCGCCCAGCGCTTCGAGGACGGGAGGGAAGATCGCCGCCGCCGCCAGGGCGCCGACCGCGAGCGCGCCGATCAGCCCGTCGACCCAGCCGAAGGCGTCGAAGCGGTGGGCGCGGCTGCGCAGCAGCAGCACCAAGCCCAGGTAGGTGAGCGGGTAGAAGGCGAGGAAGAGGGCGTCTGATGGAGACGGGAAGGGCGCCGGGCTCGCGTAATAGAGGACCACGGAGTAGTAGGTCTGACCGAGGGCCCAGACGAGCAGGCCGGCGCCGAGGCTGAGCCAGGCGAGGCGCTCGCGGTCGAGCACGGCCGCCCGGATCAGGATCGCCGCCGCGGCCCCGAGCACGATCGCGTCATAGACCCAGCGGCCGAAGGCGTCTTGGACGGTGGAATCGCCGAGGGGCGCCAGGATCACGACGGCGTAAGCGACCAGCAGGGCGGCCAGGAGCCCCAGCGACGCGCGCGCGAGCGACGCGGAGGTTGGCCGACGGCGCGCTGTCAAGGGCATGAGACGCCATCGGCGGGAGGGTCGCGATGCTTGAGTTATGGTGGTCGCACGGCTTCCTCCTGCTCCCACCTGCGCTCGATTGAGGTCTTCGACCCGCCCGCCGAGGTCGCTGGCTGCGAGGAGTGCCTCGAGCTCGGCATGCAGTGGGTCCACCTGCGCATGTGCCAGAGCTGCGGGCACATCGGCTGCTGCGACAACTCCGAGGGCAGGCACGCCACCGCGCACAATGCGGCGACCGGCCACCCGGTGATCCGCTCGGTCGAGCCCGGCGAGGACTGGAGCTGGTGCTACGAGGACGAGCTGATGTTCCGCCTCACCCGCTGAGGCTCAGCGGCACTTCTTCTAGCTCTTGGCTGCCGCGATGAGTCTCGGCGCGGGCTGGTAGGCCTCGCCGTGCTCCGCGCGGAGGCCTTCGAGCAGCTCGACCGCCCGGGCCGCGCCGAGCAGCTCAGTCAGCTCGAGCGGCCCGCGAGGCCAGTTGAAGCCGAGACGCATCGCGGTGTCCATGTCGGCGGGGGAGCCGACTTTCTCTTCGAGCGCGAAGGCGGCCTCGTTGGCGATCTGAGCGAAGAGGCGGGGGAGGACCGCGGGGGCGGCCGGGTCGATCTCGGCAAGCTTGGCGGGGTCGAGGGTCAGCTCACCGGTCGCGCTGTTCCCTTGCCGCGATAGCTGGTGCGAAGGGACAGTGGAAGACGGGCTTGGCGGGTCGCTGTAGTCGTAGAAGCCCTGGCCGCTCTTGCGGCCGAGGTGGCCCTCGGCGACGAGGCTCTCCTGGATCGGGCTGGGGCGCCAGCGCGCCGGTTCACCCCCCTGGGCGTAGAAGGAGCGGGCGACGCTGAGGTTGACGTCGAGGCCGATCAGGTCGATCAGCTCGAAGGGGCCCATCCGAAAGCCACCGCCCTCCCGGCAAACGCGGTCGATCGTCGCCGCATCGGCGACGCCGTCGCCGAGCATCCGCAGCGACTCCAGGGTGAAGGGGCGGGCGAGGCGGTTGGCGATGAAGCCGGGGCTGTCCTTGGCCCGGATCGGCGTGCGGCCCATGCGCACTCCGACCTCGGTGGTCGCGTCGAGCACGGCCGCGGCGGAATCGGCCGTGGCGACGACCTCGACCAGCTTCATCAGCGCCGGCGGGTTGAAGAAGTGCATCCCGACGACCCGCTCGCGGCGCGGCAGCTCGGCGGCGATCGCGGTGATCGGCAGCGAGGAGGTGTTGCTGGCGAGGATCGCCTGGGGTCCGCAGGTCTCGTCGAGCGCGCCAAACAGCTTGCGCTTCAGCTCCAGGTCCTCCGGCGCCGCCTCGATCACCAGGTCGCATTCGCAGAGGTCGCCGAGGCTGGTCGTCGTGCCGACGCGATTGCCCGCTTCGTTCGCCTCGTGCTCGCTCCAGATTCCCTTGCCGGCACCCTTGACCAGCGCCCTGCGCAGCCGGCCGATCCCGGTCTCCAGCGCCTCCGGAAGGGGGTCGTGGAGGCGTGTCTCATAGCCGCCGAGCGCGGCCACCTGGGCGATGCCGGCCCCCATCGTGCCAGCGCCGATCACGCCGATCCTCTCTACGTTCACTTGCCTTCGAACCTCGGCTTTCGCTTCTCGAGGAAGGCGGTCATGCCCTCGACCCGGTCCTCGGTTGCCATCGCCAGCTCGTAGAGGCGCCGCTCGTTCTCGATTCCGGGGGAGAGCGCGGTCTCCTCGGCGACGAGGACGGCCTGCTTGCCGAGGCGGGCGGCGATCGGCGGCTTCTCGGCGACCTCGCGAGCCAGCGTCATCGCCTGCTCGAGCCAGGCGTCGCTCGCGGTCACCCGGTTGACCAGTCCCAGGTCGCGGGCAGTCGCGGCGTCGAAGCGCTTGCCCGTCAACACGTACTCCATCGCCCGCTGCTTGCCGAGCACGCGGGCGAGGCGCTGGGTGCCGCCGCCGCCGGGGATGATCCCGAGGTCGATCTCGGGCTGGCCGAAGGTCGCTCCCTCGGCGGCGACGATCATGTCGCAGGCCAGCGCCAGCTCGCAGCCGCCGCCCAGGGCGTAGCCCGATACGGCGGCGATCATCGGCGTCTTGATCGCGGCCAGGCGGCGCCAGAAGCCCGCCGCCGGGTGGCGCAGCGCCGCGGCGAAGCTGCGCTCGCTCATCGCCTTGATGTCGGCGCCGGCGGCGAAGACCTTGTCGGAGCCGGCGATGACGACGCAGCGGACCTCGGGGTCGGGGTCGAGCCGCTCCAGCTCGGCGGCGAGCTCGTCCATCAGCTCGGGCGAGAGCGCGTTGCGCGCCTCGGGCCGGTTGAGGCGAAGCAGGGCGACGTTGCCGTCGCGTGAGCTCTCGACCAGGTCCGACAAGGGCTACTCCGCAACCATCGGGGTCATCGCGTTGATCCCGGTCGCGGCGCGGCCGATGATCATCTTCTGGATCTGCGAAGTGCCCTCGTACAGGGTGGTGACGCGGGCATCGCGCAGGTAGCGCTCGACCGGGTAGTCGTCGACGTAGCCGGAGCCGCCATGGAC
>Ga0068856_100005658_pt1 | contig 12302 bp, 11 predicted proteins | sample KBSCornC62_FD_66595 | JGI IMG/M metagenome (GOLD analysis project Ga0068856, IMG submission 66595) | Corn rhizosphere microbial communities from Kellogg Biological Station, Michigan, USA - KBS Corn C6-2 | ecosystem: Host-associated > Plants > Roots > Rhizosphere > Soil ...
AATGCCAAGAAGCTTCTTCAGCAGTTGTTCGAGCGGTATGACGGTCAACACGAGCGGTGCCAGCGGAATAAGTGTGGTGGCGCCAAGTCGAAGTATCGTCTTTCTGGAAATGGGCACAAAATTCATCGAGCGCACTATGTTGAAGCTAGTGGATAGGTCGGCAAGCGACGGGCTACTGGGGCTGCCCGGCAGCGGCGTCTTGGAAGAATCGTTGCCGCGCAGCCACTTGGTATCGAACTCGCGCACGTAGCGCGCAGCCCATGAACCGTACTCGCCCAGGCCGGTCAATTCCGCTTCGCCAATCCGCGACACAAACAGAAGCAGCGGGGCGAGGACGACAGACATGAGAAGGACGACCAGGGCAACGATCTCGAGCTTGAAATCGAGCAGCGTATCGCCCGCGAAAGAGATACGGTCTGCGATGTGTCCGGCGAGTATCGCGCCGTGCGCGATCAGCAGAGGGAAGAAGGCGCGGTCCGTCGTCGACAGGAATCCTAGTCCTCCTACCCGGTCCGGATGGCTCGGCACAAGGCTGAGCTCGAGGCGCGAGACGTGCCAGAGAAAGCGCGCCCAGATGAAGAGCCGGAAATACCAGCGGATCAGCATGAATTGGAAGATGGGCAGGCTCACGTAGCTCAACCACATGCCGGCGATCGAGAGCATCGAGCCGTCACCGGCAGGTACCGCGTACCAGGTGACTGTTTGGAGCGCCGCGTATTGTCGCCAGATGACTAGGACACCGACGACATATACGAATGCGATAAGGATTACTTCGGCGGTGATGGAATTCCGGAGCCGAAGCGCCGACGCGATGGCGGCCTCGAACCGTGACAATGCTTCCGTCGGGATCAACTCGCCTTCCAGGAATTGCGATGCCAGAAAGCGCGTACGTTGATGGGCCACAAGCTCGGCAACAATCAGCAGAGGCAGCGCCACTAGGAGGCGGACGTGGATGCCCACGTCCTTCAGGAAGGGCACTGCCACGTCTGCATTGTACAAGTGCCCTTCGAAAGCAGACAGGGCTAGCAGCGGCAGCCAGCTCAGCAGCAGGATGACGATGATGCGGGCACGCACCATGCCCAGCTCATCGTCCGTCAGATGCGCGCGACGCAGAAGCTGAAAGAGCGGACCTCCCGCAAACAACGAGAAATCCGACAACCCACGAAGAGCAGGGTGACCCTTCATGTTAAAGACCGACTCTCGCCAAACGATGACGCCGCTTCCTTCCGAGCATCGCCCAAGTCCTCACTGTGCGACAGGTGCAAGGGATGGTTTCGTCACCCAGGGGTATCCGTGCCGCGCGCGTACATAGGCGTAGTCAAAAAGCTTGCGCATATAGCCCTGATCGAATGGGGCCGGCGCCACTTCGTTGAAATCGGTGCCGATGTAGGCGAGGTTGAAGTCGATCCCATCGTCGTGCGTCCTTTCGTACATGCGGAAGACATCGTTCATGCCGCTCACGGCAATCATCGTGTCGATTGCCCGCGCTGCAATGCCTAGCATCTGGCGCTTGGTGGCTGACCAATTCGGATCAAGCCGGGCGTTGCGGATGACGTAGGCTTCGGCCGGCAGAACCCGCTGACCCTTGGCAGCTCGCTGCCGCCGCTGTTGCGTCAAGGCTGCCGGATAGAGGAAGCCCTGGGCGAAGGCGCCACCGTCGACATGCATCTCCTGGTACGGCTTGCCGTCGAGCGTCACGTCGAACAGGGTGGGAGGAAAAGCTCCCGGTATTGCCGCGGAGGCCAGGAGAATACGCCTGACGGTGTCGGCCGCCCGCGCGTGACCGCTGGCGGCAATGGCGCCGATGTTCCAGATGACAGGTTGCTGGGCGTCGATATCGCTCGTTCCGATGAAGAGCAGCCGCCCTTCCCTGTAGGCATTGGCCAGATCGGCCATCAACGCGTTATCGAGGTAGCGGGAGATGGTAGCAAACAGGGGCTTGTTGTCGGCGAGGGCGTCGTCGGTCAGCGCCGCGATGAAGCTGCGCTCGATCAGCACGTCCTTGGCCGAGATGCCGGTGTAGACCTCGCGCAGCTTCGCGTCATACGCCGAGCCGAGGAACGCGAAGGGAGACGTGAGTGCGCCGGTGCTGACTCCCGTCACCCAGTCGAAAACCGGACGGGTGCCTTGCTCGGACCATCCGCACAGGACCCCGGCCCCGAACGCACCGTCTGCGCCGCCTCCGGAAACCGACAGCATTTCATAGCGGGGTATGTCGAAAGCCGTGGCAACGCCGTAGGCCTGACGCCGCCGTTCCATCGCCTGCATCAGCTCGTCCTGCGCCGGCTTGAGGTCGCTGAAGGGGTAGAAGCGCTCGTTTGGAACGCCCAGGACCGTCGCTCGTGTTGCGGCCGCGCGCGGAACGGCAGGGCCCCGCGGGAGGTCGCCGCACGCCGACAGTCCGATGACAGCTCCGCCTCCGGCCAAGTTGCGCAAGAAATGCCGGCGTGTGTTTGGCAACACTTTCTCCAAGACATTTTCCTACAAAGTCATCATTTGCCAATTCTCGCCCCGACGGATTGATTTGCATCAAAGCGCAGATCGCCGTGTCAGGCATCGTTCAGCCCTCTGCAATGCCCAGTGGCATGCTGCTGCCAGAGGCAATTGTTTGGCGGGCGGCCGACGTCTTCTTCGCTTCGATCTTGCAAGGCCTTAACCATTCGGCGGACGCTGAGCAGTTCCCTTTCCTGGCCCCCGATCGCCGAGTGTCGGTTGTCTCAGCGTACCTGGAGGGAATCATGAAGCTCCACTTCGGCCTTTTCGGCTCGATCTTGGTGTCCGCAGTCGTCGGGCTATGCGCTCTGATTTCCGTCCCGGACGCGGGCGCCCAGCAGGCGGTCGATCCGGACGCGCAGGCCGTACTCGGCGCGATGACAAAGTATCTGGGAAGCCTCAAGAGCTTCTCGGTAGAATACGCGGCCGCTGATGAAGTAATCACCACGGATGGGCAGAAGCTTCAGTTCCTGCACTCCGGGGAAATCACTCTCCAACGGCCGGGCAAGCTTTATGCCGTGCGTAAAGGGGCGGCAGGCGCCGCAGAAATATTCCTGGATGGGAAGACGCTGTTTCTCTACGGCAAGAGTGCCAATGCGTTCCTGCAACTCGACGCTTCCAGCATAGATGCCGCTGTCGACGCTGTTCACAAGCTTGGATTCGACGCACCAGGTGCCGATTTCCTGTCGGACAAGCCGCTGGATCCCTCGACCACCGACATGATCAGTGGGAGCCATGTTGGCATGACGTTCGTCGATGGTGTCGAGGTCCATCAGTTGGCGTTCCGTGGCAAGGACGTGGATTGGCAGTTGTGGGTCACTGCCGGCGACAAGCCGCTGCCGGTGAGATATGTGGTAACCACGAAAGCGCTCGCCGGCGCGCCGCAATTCATCCTGGAGATGAGGCGATGGGACGTCGCGCCGCAAGTCGACGCCACGCTCTTCACGTTCGTCACCCCGCAGGGCGCAACGAAACTCGATCCGGCTTCGGTCTCGGTGAGCGCCATCGGCGACTTGACCATCAAGGGAAAGTGAGCAGAACCATGTCGACCGCGAGAAACTTCATCATCTTCGTCATCGCCCTAGGCTTCTTCGTTCAATTCGACGCGGCGTCGTACGTGGTCAGGGGGACGTGGATCGCCGCAGCGGAGGCCGTTGTCGGCCGCCCGGCCACGCCGGGAAGCGTTGCTGGAGTTGCACGGCGTACGACGCGACGCTGCGTGACCGGCGTCTATGAGTGCTAGTGGTACTTTGCTATCGGCAGGAAGCAGCGGCCAGAACGGAAGTATCGATGAAGCGAGCCTAGGCGGCTCGGCCAGAGACATGGCATGCACGCAGCGATCATAATGCTCGACGTCATCGACTTCCCCCCGCCGCGATCTTCCCCGTCAGTTTGGCCCTGATCTTGGTCGAAGCAGCGGCTATCGGCACGGCTTCCTGATCCAGGGCGTCGATCGGCCAGGTGCCGGTTTCATCAAGGTGAACCATCCGCCGCGTCAGCCGTCGCCGCTTTTACCGACTAGTCCCGCGCCATGGAACAGACCGGACCGCTGACGAATAAAAGGCTGCGCACGCCACGGGCCGCCGCTGTCGCTGGCATCCTGTTCTCGGGCCTGCTGATCGCCGTGCTGCTGCTCTTCCTGTCGGCGGTGCCGAAAGATGCGCTCGATGAGGGCGCGTGGCTGTCGGCCGGTCTCGAGCGCGTCGTGCTGGCGATCAATCTGATGCCGTTCGCCGGTGTCGCCTTCCTGTGGTTCATCGGCGTGGTGCGAGACCGCCTGGCCGACGCCGAGGACCGGCTGTTCGCCACGGTGTTCCTGGGCAGCGGACTGTTGTTCCTCGCCATGATGTTCATCGCAGCCGCGGTGTTCGGAGCGATCGTCATCGTCCACGTGGCGCGGCCCGGGAACCTTGCCGATTCGGCCGCCTTCGCGCTAGCGCGCGCCTTCGCCTACACCATCGTCAATATCTATGCGCTCAAGATGGCTGCTGTCTTCATGCTGATAACCTCGACGATCGCGGTGCGCACCGCCTTTGTAGCGCGCTGGATGGCAGCGCCGGGCTTCGCAATGGCCCTGTTCCTGCTATTTGCCGGCCAGTGGTTCGACTGGAGCTTCGTCGTCTTTCCGCTATGGGCCCTGCTGATCAGCGTCTACATCCTGGTCGCCAATTTCGAACGCACGCCGGCGCGATAGACTGAGATTGGGCTTCATGACCAGCGGCGACAGGTAGCAATTCTGGGCCCGCAAACCTCGAGACGGACTACTCCAGAGCCGCATCCTAGTGTGCAACTGTGCCGCTAAACTATTGACGCGCTGGCCGGTGTTAGCGCCGGGATGATTGCAATCCTCCCAAATTTTCCATTCCCCTCGGCTCTATCGGATTTTGGGCTTGGCATAGACCCTCCCCTTGGTCGCGCGCGGGCTATATTGCTAAACGCAACCTACGCGGCTAGGGGGGAGGCAGCCGCCTACCGGACCGAGGACGCCGCTAACAGCCTTGAGACTTGAACTGGCTGCCACTGGCTGCGGCTGGCGGGGGTCTTTACGCCCCTCGCTTCCAGTGTGCGGGCGATGCCAGCGAGCGAGGTAACGCCGCTCTTCTGGACCTCGCGAATAACAGCCAGCGTGGTTGCATTGGCCTTCGCTGCGTAGGCAGAACGGGCCGCCCGGGCTTTGGCCACCGTGGCCGCCGCGATCGGGCTGCCTAGGATCCGGCCTCGGGCCTTTGCAGCCAGCAAGGCAGTCTTGGTGCGTTCGCTGATCCGGCGAGCCTCGTCCTCCGCGACAGCTGCCAAGATGTGTAGCGTAAGGCGGGAGGCGAACGGCTGATCGCAGGCTAGGAACTCAACACCAGCATCCATCAGGTTCGCAATGAAGGCGACGTTGCGGGCCAACCGATCAAGCTTAGCTATAAGCAGCGTCGCTTTGGCCTTCCGAGCCGCGCAGAGCGCCTTCGCGAGCTCGGGCCGGTTGGAACGCTTGCCGGTCTCAACCTCGACGTACGAGGTCACTATTGCCCCCCTGTTGCCGCGTGAATGCCTCGACCGCAGCCCGCTGTGCTTCCAACCCCAGTCCGCTCTCGCCCTGTCGGACGGTGCTAACCCGCAGATAGGCCACAAAGGCGGTCGGCTTCTTGGTCATATCTGGACTTTTACAAACTGAAATGGAGAATTAAGACGCTCGCCCACTCGTCCGGACAGCACCTGCGTTAGACGACCGCTGGGGACACCCGAAGACGCTGGAAGGAGCCGGGACGTCCTTCACTGTTAGCCCAACGGAAGAGGAACGTGATGTAGCGTTTCCAGCGCCAACGCCGCGCACTCTTGCGCCGAATCCAACAGAGCTTCTAGCCGGCTCGGAAAGCTCTTCTTTGACCGCTGGATCACCAGCAGGCCGTCGGCACGGCAAACCTCCCAGATGAACAATCCAGCGGCGCCTGCGAGGATGGTCACTCGCACAAGATAGTCGTTCTTCCCCACCTCAAGCCCCGCATTCCATTTTGATCGCGGCGATCATATTCATCGCGAGATGTTGAGCAACAGTCGACATTTGTCGCCAGCAGTTGTGCTACCCGACTGTGCGCCGCCGATGAAAAAAGTGGCGTAATTCCCCCCTAAATTGCGCTTAGAGCTCGAATCTCGGCCCCGACTTTCGGTCATGCATCGAACCTTGCATCGTGACCGCCGGCTACACTTGTACGCCTCGGCAGAAGATAACTTTCGAAGACCAAGTTCGAGACTCGTCACGAAGTACGACTTGAGCCCGAAGCGGAGTCAGGATCGGGCGCTAGCAGCGCCTCTATGCGGCGCTGGACTTCAAGCAGGATGTACGGCTTGCGCAAGAACGGGACACCGTCACGGGCAGCTTCCTCTGCTTTGATCACGCCGCTGGCGAACAGGACCTTCACCAGCGGGAAGTCTTGCCGAATGACCTCAAGCAAATCGAAACCGCTGCGCTCGCCCGGCAGCTTTACGTCGCAGAAGACAAGCCCGACATCCGGACGCGACCCTAAGATGCCCTCTGCCTGCTCCACGTTCACGGCTTCAAGCACCTCGTACCCCACACCGCGCAGATAGCTCGTGGTCGCTGCACGAATCAGCACGTCGTCTTCGACGATCAGGAGAACCACGGGGCGGGAGGGATCAGCGTTCTCTACTGAATTTGGAACCATCCTACTTCCGAACAAGATGCCGCAAAGAGGCTTGAAGGCAATTTGCTAGCACACTTGCCCAGAGCGCTGCCGTGGAAAACCGAGGCCCAACTACCCCCGAAGTCGCAGTCACTTTTCAATTAGCCGTCGGAGTGCCGACAGATCGGCCTTTCATGCAAACGAGAGCCACTTCGGGAGAAACAGGCGATACAGCGCGTGCTTTGAGCAGATATGCGATCAAGTGGTTGGACGCTTGCGCGCTATGCCTCTAAACCATGCGCACCCACACGACGCGGGCCCCTTCCCACCCACTTGCCCGCGTCACACCCCAAGGGCCGCCGTACCCAAAGCCGGCGGCCCTTTCCTACTGAGGGACCGCAGACCGCTATTCCCTTGCTGACGTAGCAAGTCGCTCTAGGCAGCCCCCAGTAGGTTCTCCGCAAGCTTGGCAATCTGCGTCAGCGCATCGTCTCGGCTCGTCTCACCGTGCCCAAGAGCGCGAATGATGTCAGCCTGCCGGGTATCGGGAACGGTCCCGTAGCTCGTGAAGGTCGTGAGCACGCCGCTGTGCCCCAAGTTTTGGCTCCAGGCCTTGAACTGCTCCGGGCTCTTGCAACGCCGTTCGCCCAACTGCGCAAGCGTGCTTCGCAGGCGGTGCGGCGCAAAGTACGGCAAGCCGGCGGCCTGAAAGGCTTCTCGAAAGATGTCACGGATAGGGTCCGCACTCGACCAGTGCCGCCGGGCTAGTCCAACGGCCTGAAATGCCCGGCCTTCACCCGAACCGACTTGCGTAGCCGGGAACAAGGGATCGTCGGGACTCCAGAGAAGGTCACAGCGCAGCCGCTCTGCCCACCCCTCACCGATCTGCCGCGCTTCCTGACCTACCGGAAAGAACCAGGTCGTGAACGTCTTGCCGAATTTGGTCGCCACTTCGCGCGCGTCTTGGACGACGCAGCCAGCAGCCAAGTCCAGATGCTTCAACTTCAGCGAGGCGACAGCCCCGTCTCGAGCCCCGGTCAGCAGGATGAAAGCAACCAAGGCCCGGTTGCGCTCTTCGATGATGGTGCGGGCTGGCATGGTCCGAATGACATGCTGTACCTGCTCCAGCGACGGCGCCGGAGCTTCCCGGCGCGCTGTAGCTATTGGCGGAAGAGAGTGGGAGTCGAACCCACTAAGAGCCGTCTGGCGACCCTCTCTGGCTTTGAAGGCCAGCCGCCCCACCGGGAGCGCTTCCCCTCCGCGGGGGATAATGGCGGATCGGCAGAATCGTGTCATCGAAGAACGCAGTTCCGCCGGCAACCTGCGTCGAAGCCTGGGCGTAAATCGCTCCGTCAACAGCCCGAGGAGAAGAAAATGCACACCCCCTTCACCAAGATCGCCACCGTCGCCTTCGTCAGCCTGGTGCTCGCGGCCGGCACCGCCGCCGCCCAGGAGATGCGCAAGGATCAGGTCCAGGACCGCGTCCACGACACCAACCAGCGCATCAACCAGGAATATCGCGAGGGCAACATAAGCCGCGGCCAGGCGCATGAGCTGAAGCAGGAGAACCGCGAGATCGCGCACGAGACGCGGCACGACGAGCATACCGGCGGCTACCTGTCGCACGGCGAACAGCGCAACATCAACCAGCAGGAAAACACGCTGAACCGGCAGATCAATCGCGAGTCGCGCTAGCCGGCGGCTGCGCCGGACTGCGGCCCGTACTGGCCGAGCTTCTGGGGCACCGTCCGCCGCAAGTCACCGCGGCGGATGGTGATCCCGTGGCGGTCGAAGAACTCCAGAATCAGGATCGCGAGCTTGCGACCGTTGTCGAGGCGGTCTCGGAATTGCGCCGCCGTGAAGTCGTTGCCGAGTCCATGGGCGATGCCGATCATCTCTGCCACCACAGGCCTCAGGAAAAACTGGTCGGGCGCCACCTCGACGACGCGGCCGATCTTGGCGAGTTGGCGCAGCAGCCGGCGTACGTTGGGTTCGGGCGCGTCGTAAATCTGCGCGAAGTCACGCACGCGCGGCGGCTTGAAGCGGTCGCGCCCGAGGTCACCGGCGATCTTCTGCCACAGCACTTCGTCCTTGGCGCCGAGCTTCAGCGAATGGCCGGGCAAGCGCACCAGCGCACCGTCGACCGTGACGGTCTTCGCTGCGACCTCGCGCTCGAGCAGCGCCGCGAACACGACGGGGGGCCAGCGCTTCTTCAGCGCCACCCGCAGCCGCTCCGGCGGCAGGCCGAGCGCGTCGGTGTTGGTCTCGTGGAAGGCCTTCAGGGTCGTGGTGAAGTCGGTGCGCACCGCCGTGAGTGTTTCAGCCAGGAAGCCAAAGCCGCCGACCTTTGCACCCTCCGCCTCCGACAGCAGCCGCTCGACTTCGGCCGAGCGCAAGTTGCGTCCCACGCCGAAACGCGCGAGGTCGGCGTAGCCCGCCTCTTCGCGCAGCAGCGCCGGCAGTACCGTCTCATTCGGCTGTCGGAGTGCGCCGAGCTCGGCCAGCCGCCGCGGCGTGCGGCGGTTGCGCGGCGGGCCGAACGGATCGACCACCGCCGCGCCGGCGATGGTACGGATGGCCGACGGATCCCGCAGGATCACGCGATCGCCGGCCAGCGCCCCAACCTTTTCTTCGAGCACGATCTGGGCAAGACCATCGTCGGCCGGCGCGAGCTGGTCGCCGCCCAGCAGCGCCACGCGGCCCATCACATGCGCCGAACCGAGATGGACATGCACCGGGCTCCAGTGCTTGAGCGGCTGCGTCTCCGAAGCGAGCAGCTTGAGATCGACGTCGAGCCGATCGGTCGGCGCATGCAACTCCGGGCTTACCACCCAGTCGCCACGCTTGACCGACTCCTTCGAAAGCCGCGGGCCGCTCAGGTTGAGCGCGCAGCGCTCGCCGGCATGTCCGACCTCGGCGGCCCGATTCTGCGCATGCAGCGAGCGCACGCGCGCCTCGAGGCCCGACGGCGTCAGCAGCAGGTGGTCGCCGACCTTGATCTCGCCGGCATGCACCGTGCCGGTCACCACCACGCCCGCACCCGGCAGCAGGAAGCAGCGGTCGACCGCGAGCCGCGCATAGCCGGTCGTGCCCTTGCCGCTCTCGCCCAGCGCCAGCAGCTTGCCCTTGAGCTCCTCGACGCCCTGCCCCGTCATCGCCGAGACAGGGATGATCTCGGCACCCTTGAGCGCGGTCGAGGCGAGCAGCGTCTCGACCTCGGCCATGCGCTCGAGCAGCTGGTCGTCGTTGACGAGGTCGCTCTTGGTCAGCGCCACCAGGCCGCGATCGAGGCCGAGCAGGTCCATGATCTGCAGATGCTCGACGGTCTGCGGCTTGATGCCCTCGGCGGCCGACACGACCAGCAGCGCGGCGTCGATGCCGGTGGCGCCGGCCAGCATGTTGTGCACGAAGCGCTCATGGCCCGGCACGTCGACGAAGCCGAGCTGGCGGCCGTCGCCGAGGTCGGAATAGGCGTAGCCGAGATCGATGGTGATGCCGCGCGCCTTTTCTTCCTTCAGGCGATCGGCGTCGACGCCGGTCAGCGCCTTCACCAGCGCCGTCTTGCCGTGGTCGATATGCCCTGCGGTGCCGACGATCATCGGACGAGCTTCGGCAACTGATTGGCGAAGGCCGCCTCGTCGTCGAGGGTGCGCAGGTCGAACAGCAGCGTCTCGTCCTGGATGCGGCCGATCACCGGGATCGGCAGATGGCGGAAAGCCTCGGCCAGCTTGTCCAATCCCCTGCCCTTCACCGACAGGGCGAACGACGGCAGCAGGTCGACCGGCAGCGCGCCTGAGCCGATCTGGCCGCGCACCGGCTTGATGCCGGTCTGCCAGCCCGCGCCCAGTACCCCGACGAGCGCCGGCAGCAGGCGCTCGGCCTGGGCGTGGATCTCGGTCGCCGGTCGCGCCAGCATGCGGATGGTCGGCACCCGCGCCACCAGCTTCTCGGGATCGGCATAGAGGCGCAGCGTCGCCTCGAGCGCGGCCAAGCGGACCTTGTCGAGACGCAGGGCGCGCTTCAGCGGGTTCTTGGCGATACGCTCGATGAAGCCCTTCTTGCCGACCAGCAGGCCGGCCTGCGGGCCGCCCAGCAGCTTGTCGCCGGAGAAGGTCACGACATCGATGCCGGCCTCGATCGCCTCGCGCGCCGTCGGCTCGTGCGGCAGGCCCCAGGTCTCGAGATCGACCAGGGTGCCGCTGCCGAGGTCCTCGATCACCGGCAGGCCCTTCTCGCGCGCCAGCGGCACCAGCTCGGCCGCGCTCACCGACTTGGTGAAGCCCTGCACCGCGTAGTTCGACGGATGCACCTTCATGATCGCCGCGGTGTCGGGCCCGATGGCCGCAGCGTAGTCCTTGAGATGCGTGCGGTTGGTGGTGCCGACCTCGACCAGCCGGCAGCCCGCCCGCGCCATGATGTCGGGGATGCGAAAGGCGCCGCCGATCTCGATCAGCTCACCGCGCGAGACGATCACCTCGCGGCCCGCGGCGAGCGCGCTCAGCGCGATCAGCACGGCGCCGGCGTTGTTGTTGACCGCGGTCGCCGCCTCGGCACCGGTCAGGCGGCAGAGCCAAGGCGCGATGTGGTCGTCGCGTTCGCCGCGGCCGGCGTCCTCGAGGTCGTACTCCAGGGTGGCCGGTGAGCGCATCGCCGTGACCGCCGCTTCGATCGCCTCCTCCGGCAGCAGCGCGCGGCCGAGGTTGGTGTGGAGAACGGTGCCGGTGAGGTTGAACACCCGGCGCAGGGTCGGCGTCGCCAACCCCGCCAATCGCGCCTCGCACCAGCGAGCGCAGGCCTCAGGATCGGCAACCGTCGGCTCGTCCCGTTTGGCGTCGGCCCAGGCGCGCAGCGCCTCGACGACGAGCGGCCGGCCGACACGGCTGATCAGCGGCGCCAGGGCCGGCCAGTTGGCCATGCGATCGATTGACGGAGGGCGGGAAACGGAAGCGCTTTCAGCGCGGTCGGCACGCGACACGGTTCTTGTCCTTGGGGGCAGGGTTGGCGCCGGCTCCCCCGAACCGGCGCCGCCCAGAATGGCTCAGCCTGTCCGTTCTTTCAAACGGCCAGCCCCCTAACGGGTAACTACTCGAACGCTAACTACAGGCCGAGGCCGGGCATCGCATAAGCGGTGCCGAAACGCACCAACACCAGGATCGCCGAGGCCGACAGGCCCATCATCACGGCAAACCGCACGTTCCCCATGACACCCACCTTCGCAAGTCTTCCCGCGCCAACCCCCCGGCTGGCGCCCACGGACAGTCTTATAGGCGTCTCAGTGATTTCAGTCGCGATACCGTTTTGTATCAATTGTATGTGCGCGGTGGATATCAGTTCCCGGATTTCGGCTTTAGATTCCAGGCCTTAGCGAGATCGTCGACGATCTGCGTTGCCATAAGCCGGTAGCCTTTGCTGTCGCCTTTTGTGTCGCGGATGAAATGGATGTCGTCGGCATAGATCGTTTCCTTGACGTCCTTGAGCAGGTCCCCGAGGTCGAACATCGGCAGGCCCTGGTCGCGCAGGGTCATCATGCCGTCGACGATGCGGCGGTAAAGGACCGGATCGGTCCAGTTGGCGGAGGCCCCGCGTTTCTCGTCTTCGGTGAGGGTCTTGCCCCAGCTCGGTACCGGCTGGAGGAAGTAGGCGGTCTTGACGTTGTTGGCCTTGGCCACCGCCTCGATC
>Ga0068856_100005660_pt1 | contig 12299 bp, 11 predicted proteins | sample KBSCornC62_FD_66595 | JGI IMG/M metagenome (GOLD analysis project Ga0068856, IMG submission 66595) | Corn rhizosphere microbial communities from Kellogg Biological Station, Michigan, USA - KBS Corn C6-2 | ecosystem: Host-associated > Plants > Roots > Rhizosphere > Soil ...
TCAGGATGTTCATCGCTGCTTTGCTCTCCTTTGCAAACTGCGGTTCGTTGCTCCAGGTGCAGGGGCCGCCATGAGCGATTGCAAGAGATGGGCTCTTTTCCCTGGCTCGCTCTGCCCGACTTTCGATCGCCAGTCGCCGACGATCTGTTCCATGTACTTCTCCAGCCTTTTCAGGCCCGAGATTTGATGTCCGAGTGCCCCGACCTTCTCTTCGAGCATCCCCAGCACTTGCTTGCACGGAACTCCGCCCCGATTTCTGGCGCGCAAAATCTCGGCAAGCTCTGCAAGCGTGAAGCCGAGCCGCAAAGCGTGACGAACCATTTTGACCCGTTCCAGGCTTTCAGCCGGATACACCCTGTAGCCCGACGGGCTCCTCGGCGCTTCGGCCAGGACACCCAGCCGCTCATAGTGCCGCAATGTATCGGTACTCACCCCCGCTGCACGGGCTAGCTCGCCTGACCGTAACCCTCGGGGCTTGTCCCTCATGGGAGAAGTATGAACCCTGGAATCTATTCCAGGGTCAAGCAGAAAACTGCATCCGATGTTGAACCCTCGCGCCGATACACCCCTCAGGGTGCCTTTTGTCGTATTACCGACGTTCGCGCCTGATGCTGCGGCAAGAAATTGGTCTGGTAGAATCAGCTTGATAATCAACGATTTCCGAGGCATTCCGCGTGTATCAGGAACTCAAGAACCGGCTCGAGTCGCACCTCCGCGACGTGCTCAAGACCAAGTACGACCTCACGGTCGAGAACATTCCGCTGGAGACTCCGCCCGACCTGAAGTTCGGCGAACTCGCCACTCCCATCGCCTTTGAACTGGCCCGGAAACTGCGCAAAGCCCCCAAAGTAATTGCGCAGGAGATCGTGGCGGAACTCGGAACGGCGCGCGGCTTTGCCTCCTTCGATATCGCCGGCGCCGGATACATCAACGCACGCCTCGACCGCACCATCGCTATCCGCATGATGACCAGCGGCGAGGATTCGCAGCCGGTCAAGTCCGACATCCACGCGCTGGTCGAGCACACCAGCATCAATCCCAACAAGGCCGCACATATCGGTCACCTGCGTAACGCAATCCTGGGCGACACGTTCGTCCGTCTGCTCAAAGCCGCGGGCCGGCAGGTTGCGGTGCAAAACTACATCGACAACACCGGCGTTCAGGTCGCCGATGTCGTTGTCGGGTTTCTCTACATCGAAAAGAAGTCGCTTGCTGAAATCCGCGCCCTGATTGAAGACCTGGAACTGCATTTCCAGCGAGTCGATTTCTACTGCTGGGATCTCTACGCGCGGACTTCGCAGTGGTACACCAGCGGTTTCGATGCGGAGAATGAGGAGCGCAAAAAGCTTCGCTATCAGACGCTGCACGAAATCGAGCACGGCGGCAACGAAACAGCCGCGGTTGCCGATCTCATCTCGACTGCGATTCTTCGCCGCCATCTCGAGACCATGCTGCGCCTGGGCATCGAGTACGACTTCCTGCCGCGTGAAAGCGAAATCTTGCACCTGAATTTCTGGGCGCTCGCCTTCGAGCAGTTGAAGCAGAAGGGCGTGTTGTATTTCGAGAACGAAGGCAAGAACAAGGGCTGTTGGGTGATGTCGCGGACTGGCGGGCCTCCGACCCCGGGCGAAACCGATGAAGATGCAAAGGTAATTGTCCGCTCGAACGGCACCATTACGTATGTGGGCAAGGACATTGCCTATCACCTCTGGAAATTCGGTCTGCTCGGCCGCGATTTCGGCTACAAGAAGTTTTTTTCCTACCGAAGTCATGAGTGCTGGATCTCCACTGAACACGGCGAACTGGACCACCCGCACTTCGGCGACGCGCAGGCCATCTACAACGTTATCGATTCGCGCCAATCCGATCCGCAGGCCAACGTTGTTCAGGCGCTTCGCGGCATGGGTTACGCGAAACAGGCGAACAACTATACGCACTTTGGCTATGAGATGGTCGCCCTGACTCCGCGCTGTGCTGAGGAGCTTGGCTATACGGTGGCGGAAGAAGATCGTGACCGTCCCTACATCGAAGTGAGCGGTCGAAAAGGTTTCGGAGTTAAAGCAGACGATCTGATCGACAAGCTGATTGCGGCCACGCGTGCTGAGGTCGATACGCGGCAGACGTCGCGAGACGACCAGGAGCGCCAGGTGATCGCAGAGCAGATCGCCATTGGTGCTCTGCGCTACTTTATGCTCAAGTTCACGCGAAATTCTGTCATTGCATTCGACTTCAAAGACGCGCTGAGCTTCGAGGGTGAGACCGGGCCTTATATCCAGTACGCCGTAGTGCGCGCTCGCAACATCTTTCGCAAGGGCTCGATTACACCTGAGGCTGTGATTCGCGAATTCGCCGGATCGGATCCTGGCGCATTTCTGATGGGCGAAGTGGGTGACGACATCTGGTCGCTGTGGTTTCGCGCCGGCCGGCGCTCGGCGGTGCTGGAACAATGCATTGCAACGTCAGAGCCCGCCTACCTTGCGAAACACGCGTTTCAGCTTGCGCAGGAATTCAATAACTTCTACCACAAGCATCATGTGCTGACGGAGATCGATCCGGAGCGCCGCATGTTCCTGCTGGCCACCGCCGCAATCGCCATGAGGGAACTCATTACTGCGCTGGACCTGCTGGGCATCGAGAGCCCCGAGGCCATGTAAGTAGTTTCCGTACAGAAACAAGGTGGTACCGTCGTAATCGTTATGTAATCTGCGTCACAAACGGGCGTTCAGGCATCAGGAGTATAGTGCTCACCGGCTTGGGATAGAAGGACCGGTTGCCATGGAAAATAGCGCTTTGCATACACAAACTCTGCTCCCAATTGAAGAGATCGCCCGCAAACTCTCGCTGCTGCCCGCGGAGTACGAGCCAATAGGCGCGTACGGCGCGAAGCTCAAGCTCGACTTGCTCGACAACCCTGCCTTCCCGGTTCGCGGCAAGCTCATCATGGTCACGGCAACCACTCCAACCACCTCCGGAGAAGGGAAGACCGTGGTCTCCATCGGACTGGCTCAGGGACTCGAGCGCATCGGGCAAAAGTCGATCCTTACCTCGCGCGAGCCGTCGCTCGGCCCCGTCTTCGGCATGAAGGGCGGAGCGGCCGGCGGAGGTCTTTCTCAGGTCGAGCCGAGCCAGAAGATCAATCTGCATTTCCATGGCGACTTTCACGCCATCACCGCGGCCCACAATCTGCTTGCCGCGATGATCGATGCTCATCTCTTCCATGGCAACGCTCTCGATCTCGATCCTGCTCAGATTACCTGGCCCCGCACCCTGGATATGAATGACCGCGCGCTGCGCCGCATCACCGTCGATGTTGGCGGCAAGCACGACGGCGCCAATCGTCGGACTGGCTTCGTCATCACCGCAGCCTCCGAAATCATGGCCATCATGGCGCTTGCCTCCAGCCGCGCCAATTTGCGCCAGCGGCTCGAGGCCATCGTTATTGGGTCATCGCGAGCAGGCCGTCCCATTACGGCGGCCGATCTCGGCGCTACCGGCGCGATGCTCGCTCTGCTTGATGATGCCATCCAGCCGAATCTGGTTCAGACCACCGAAGGAACCCCGGCTCTGGTGCATACCGGCCCGTTCGGAAATATCGCACACGGCACGTCCAGCATTGTTGCCCAGAAGATGGGCGTCCGTCTTGCCGACTACGTTGTGAACGAGTGCGGATTCGCAGCCGATCTCGGCGCCGAGAAGTACTTCGACATCGTGATGCGCTGCTCCGGCATCCAGCCCGCTGCCGCAGTGCTGGTCGTCAGCGTGCAAAGCCTGCGCGCGCAAGGTGAAGGTAAGATCGAAGTCGGATTCGCGAATCTCGATCACCACATCCGCACACTGCGCGGATTTGGAGTTCCGATCGTGGTCGCCATCAACCGTTTCCCGGGAGACCAGCCCGAAGAACTCGAAATGATCGCTACCGAGTGCTCGTTGCAGGGTATCCCATGCGCGCTCGTCGAGGCCTACACCAAAGGCGGTGAGGGCGCTGCCGAGTTGGCCCACAAGGTGGTCTCCGCCATCGAGACAAATCCCCGGCCAGAGATTCAACCCGTGTACGCACTCGAAGATTCACTGGCCACCAAGATCCTGAAAGTCGCCATCCAGGTTTACGGCGCCGACGGCGTCATCTTTAGCGAAGCGGCACGCGCGAATCTCGATCGCTACAGCGAGTGGGGATTCGAGCGCCTGCCCGTCTGCATCGCTAAAACCCAGTACTCCCTTACTGATGATCCGAAGCGCATGGGCGCTCCCAAGGGCTGGACTCTCAACGTCAACGATGTCCGGCTGTCTGCCGGTGCGGGCTTCGTTGTCGCGATAGCCGGCAACATGATGCTCATGCCCGGCCTGCCCAGCAATCCGCGCGCGATGTCCATCGATGTAGATGATGATGGCGACATCATCGGAGTCTAAAGCTGCCATTTCGAGAAGTCGCTAGCGGTCAAAACATAGCAAGCCTGGAGCAGCAGCTAAGAGCTAAAAGCTAGCTCTCGTAGCTCCTCACCCATTCCAGAATCGACCGCACACCCACACCGCTGGGCCCCTTCGCGATGAAGGGCTTGTTCTCTTCGATCCACGCCAAGCCGGCGATGTCGAGGTGGATCCACGGCGTGTCCTCGGCGAATGCGTGCAGGAACTCCGCCGCCGTAATCGCGCCGCCGAAGCGGCCACCAGTGTTCTTGATGTCGCCGATATCGCTCCGGATCATGTCGTAGTACTCATCGGCAAGCGGCAATCGCCAGAACTTCTCGCCAGACGTAGCCAGCGCCGTCTGGAACTTGTCAAAGGTCGCGTCGTCGTTTGAGAACGCTCCGCCGTTGATCATTCCGAGCGCAACGACGCATGCGCCTGTCAGCGTGGCCGCGTCGATCAGGTGCGTAGCACCGAGGCTCCGTGCGTAGGTAATGCCATCGGCTAGCACCAGCCGACCCTCGGCGTCAGTATTAATGATTTCGATCGTTTTTCCTGGCTTGTCCGCAGACAACGACATTGCGGTCTGCACATCGCCCGGCTTCTGCGCCTTGCCGTCGGGCATATTCTCAGCCGCGCAGACAATCCCGATCACTCGGACCCTCGGCTTCAGCAGCGCAATCGCCCGCATCGCTCCGATCATCGCCGCGCCGCCGGCCATGTCGTATTTCATCTTCTCCATGTTGTCTGCGGGCTTGATGGAGATGCCGCCGGTATCGAACGTGATTCCCTTACCAACGAGGCCGAGCACTGGCCCGTCCGCCACGCGTTCCGGCTCATACTTCAGCACGATCAGCGCCGGCGGCTCTGCGGAACCCTGCGAGACACTCCAGAAGGCGCCCATTTTCAGTTCGTGCAACTTGTCGGTCGAGTAGACCTCCGACTTCAAGCCAACCTCAGCTGCCATCTCCGCCGCGCGCCGGCCGAGCACCGTCGGCGTCAACTTATTTCCCGGTTCGTTCACCAGCGTCCGCGTAAAGTTCTGGCTTTCGCCGATGACAACACCTTCGTTGAACGCCGCTCGAATTGTTGAATGGTCCGCACGGGCCGGCGCTGCTGCCGTCAGCGCCTGCACGCTCACGTCCTTTCGCTCGCTTCGGTAAGTGTCCGCATCGAAATTTCCGACAAAGGCTCCCTCCGCCACTGCTCGAGCGCACGCCTCAAGCGCCAGCGTCACGCCAGATTCCGCAATCGCTTCCGGGACGGCGATCGTCAATTCGCGAATCGCACGTGGTTTCGTGTAACGGACAGCGGTCCCCGCGGCATTGCGCACCGCATGCACCGTTGCCTTAGCCTTCTTTCCGAGGCCAACAATCAGCAGCCGTTTCGCCGCGATCCCGGCAGGCGCATGCAGCATGACCGTCTCGTTCGGTCCAGCCTTGTACTCCCCGGACGACAGCACGCCAGCCGCCGCTGACCGCACCTTCTCGTCGTTCGCTAATAGAACAGGTTGCGGCTTCGCGTCCGGTGCTTTAGCTGTTTGCGTATCGGTTGCAAATACAGCAAGAAGTTCCGTCTCAATCTGGGCAAGGGGAGTAAAGCAAAGCTCAGTGCGCATGCAATGATTATTTCATCGGAGCCCGAGAGATTGGGTTTTGAGGGGCACTCGCACTCGAACTTCAAGCAGGAAATCTCCCCAATTGAGGAAGCCTTATGAGGCTGCGTGGAAAAGTTGTCTCTGGCATGGGTAACTTCTCCTACTGGATCGAAAAACTCCAGGATTACTACGCAAGAAAAACTGGTATGAACTTGTTCCCGGGTACGCTGAATGTCCAATTGGATCAGCCCTACTCGTTGCCCTTAAGCGGTGTGACCCGACTCGAAGCCCAGGAGTACGGCGGGACAGTCTCCGTAAATATTCTTCCCTGTCTCGTTCTCGGCAGGAGCGGTTTCATCCTCCGCACCGATGCAAACGAACAGAACCGTGGCCACCACCCCAAAACCGTCGTTGAGGTCGCTTCGGATGTGAAACTTCGTGACCACTTCCGCCTTGCTGACGGGGATCAGGTCGAAATCGAAATTCCGGAAGCGGCAATCGAGGACCAGCAAATTGGCTTAGCAGGCGAACCCGATTCTCGTTGACAGCTGAGACCTACCGCCCCATCCGACGCTTACTGGCATTGATCGCCGACCGGGCTTCCCGATCCGCTTCGCGCCGCTTCTCGGTCTCGCGCTTATCCCAGTCCTGCTTGCCCTTCGCGACGGCAAGTTCGCATTTGACGCGGCCGTTCCTGAAGTAGAGTCGCGTCGGGATGAGCGTATGCCCCTTGATCTGCGTCTTTGCCATAAGCCGCCGAACCTCGTCCTTATGGAGCAACAGCTTCCGTGTACGAGTTTCGTCGTGGTTAGAGATATTGCCGTGCGAGTACGGACCGATATGCATGTTCAGCAGAAACGCTTCGCCGTCCTTCACGAGCCCGTAGGAGTCCTTGAGATTCGCCTTTCCTTCGCGAATCGACTTGACCTCGGTGCCACGCAGCGCCACGCCGGCCTCGAATTTCTCGAGCAAGAAGTAGTTGTGGCTGGCGGCCCGGTTGTGGGCAGCGTCTCGCTCGCCGGAAGCTACCGGGTCCCGAGGCTTGGCCTGTTTCTGGGGCGCCGAAGTGTCGCGGGGTACGATAGTGTGGCTAGTCTGGCGCGGCATGGGGGAAATACCCTTAAACTTTCATCGTAGCATCGCAACCTAAACCCCATATTGCAGTGGGGCTTTGCTAGAATGGGGCATCGTTTTGGCAGTTACAGCCAAGTTCGGGAAGTCTGTTATTCAGCGCGTTCAAGCGATCCATCTCCGCAGTAAGCAGTGCGAAGGGAACCCCGCTATGTCGCCAACGCCTGGGAGTCCGATGAAAAGCCGCGTTCTTTTTCCAGCGCACCCTGCGCCCGTCCTCTCCAATGCCCGGCTTTGGATCTTGATCGCGGGCGTGCTTGCCTTTCTATGCGCAGGTTCGGCAGAGCTGTTCGCGCAATCGGCAAAGACCTTCTACAAGCGCGGCCAGAACGCCGAGTCTCGCGAAGACTTTGATGCCGCATTCCAGAACTATCAAAAAGCGTATTCGATGGTTCCCAAAGACGAGGTGTACCGTACCGCGTACTACCGCGTGCGATTCACCGATGCGGCGATGCATGTAACCAAGGGCCGCAATCTGGCTGCGAGCGGAGACGAGCAGGGCGCGCTGGTCGAACTGATGCGCGCCGCAGAAATCGATCCCAGCAACGAGGCTGCGCAGCAGGAGATTGCGAAAATTCGGAGCCGTCATCCCGACCAGCCGCAATCCCGGACCAGTTCGCCCATCAGCGCAACAACGCAAGCGGAGATGGAGAGCATCGGTTCACCGGCGCAGCTCAAGCCGATGAACAATGAGCCCTTCGTGCTGCGCATGGCAGAAGACTCGAAAACCGTTTACCAGGCCATCGGCAAGGCTGCGGGGATCAACGTGCTGTTCGATCCCGATTACATTTCCAAGCGTATTCAGGTCGATCTCAACAACGTCTCCCTGCTGGACGGGCTTCGCATCGTCGGAACGCTCTCAAGCACTTTCTGGCGCCCCATTACACAAAACACAATCTTTGTCGCGGCGAATACACGCTCGAAGCGAGCCGAACTCGACGAGCAAGCGGTACAGACGTTTTACCTCTCCAATGCCTGGCAGCAGAATGATCTTAACGATGTTCAGACGGCACTGCGCAATGTGCTGCCGAACGCAAAGGTCTACGGAGTCGCCAGCCAGAACGCGATCGTGATGCGCGCCACACCCGACGAACTGCTCCTCGCGCAGAAGCTCGTCAGCGATCTCGATAAAGCCCGGCCAGAGGTGGTCGTCGATATCGGCGTCCTCGAGGTCAGCAAGAACTGGGAACGCAACCTGGGCATCTCCTGGCCCTCAAGCGCCAGCGTGCAGCTGCAGTCGCCCACCACGTCGACGACGACCTGCCCGTCGGGAAGCACGGATTGCACTCCGAGCACGAGTAACAACAACCTGACGCTCAACAACCTCGCGCACTTGAACTCCAACGACTTCACGGTGACCGTCGGTCAGGCCACAGCCAACGCGCTGTTGACCGACAACAACACACATATCCTGCAGAACCCGAGAATCCGCGCAGCAGACCAGCAGAAGGCCACTTTGAAAATTGGTTCGCGTATTCCGATCGCGACCGGTTCATACCAGACTGGCGCTGCCACCGCCCTGGTCAGTTCGCTGGTCAACACGCAGTTCCAATACCAGGATGTCGGCGTAAACATCGAGATTACGCCGACGGTACATTTCGATCGCGACATCACCTTGAAGGTGAAGATCGAAGTTACCGCGCAGAGCGGCTCCGTTACCATCAGCGGCGTTACTGAGCCGATCATCAGCCAGCGCGTTGCTGAGCAAACCATCCGCCTTCGCGAAGGCGAGGCCAACATTCTGGGCGGTATCAACGAGAGGCAAATCCAGGACAACTGGAGCGGCATCCCGGGACTGAGCCAGATTCCGATTCTCCGCTACCTGTTCGGCTCGCACGACAAGATCCGGCAGGAAGATGAGATCGTCTTCCTCGTGGTGCCACACGTGGTGCGCTCGCAGGATCTGACTCCGCTGAATCTTCGCGCAATCGATACAGGATCGGGTCTCAACGTTGAACTTCGGCACGCCTCCACCACCGCACAGCCGGCAGGTGGTGCGATCAGCCCTTCGGGAACAGCGCGGCAGATGCAGGGATCGATGCCGGGCTCAAGCGCAGAAGGCTCGGCGAATGCAGCCCTGAACGAGATGAAGAGCTCGCAGGATGCAGCGCTTGCGCCTCCCGCGAACGCCGGCTCCGGAACTCCGCCCGCGTCCACCCCATCCGGCCCGGCAGGCAACGTCAACCTGATGCTCAACTTACCGGGATCAGTGATCAATGGAACCACTTTCCAGGTTCCGGTGGTGCTGACGGGCGGTACGGACGTGTCCTCGGTTCCCCTTCAGATTCAATATGATCCGGCCAAGCTCTCGCTGGTCAATGTGGGCGATGGTGATCTGCTGAACCGGGATGGCCAAGTCGTTTCCATGGCCCATCGCGATGACGGGCCGGGGGACATTACCCTGAACGTCTCGCGTCCCCCTGGAGCGCCCGGTGTGAGCGGTGCAGGGGTGGTCTGCGTCCTTACATTTCAGGCGAAGGCCTCAGGATCGTCGAACCTCAGCATCACTCGTGGCGGGGCCATGACAAGCGCCGGAAAGCCATTGCAGGCGCAAGCCTCACAAGCCACGCTGAATGTGCAGTAGGAGTTCAGAAATCATGAAGGCGCACCGGTCAGAGCGGTTCGCTGCGACCCGAAAACCATCGGAGCGCGGCCTGACGCTGGTCGAACTCATCGTCACGGTGGCGATTTTGTCGATTCTGGCGTCTGCGGCTATCCCCATTGCGCGATTCAAGGTCAAACGGGATAAGGAGCGTGAGCTTCGGCGCGATCTGTGGGAGATGCGCGATGCGATCGACCATTACAAAGACGCCGCGGATAAAGGCGCAATTCAGACCAAGGTTGATAGCCAGAACTACCCTCCGGATCTTGAGACCCTGGTCAATGGGGTGGACATCCAGGGCAAGAAGGTGAAGTTTCTCCGTCGCATCCCTATGGATCCGATGACGGGCAAAACGGAGTGGGGGCTGCACTCGATGCAGGATGATCCTAAGTCGGATTCCTACGGCGGCCAGAGCGTCTTCGACGTGTATTCAAAATCGACGGGCACGGCGCTGGATGGAACGAAATACTCAGATTGGTAAGTTCCGGCCGTAGAAGCCTTGAATGAATGATCTGAGGTAACGGCCCGAGCATCTCACAATGGGCCAAAAGTCCAATAGGTGTAGGAGAATAGAGTCAGCTATGCGCAGCAGAAGGAAACACGAAGCCGGCTTTACGCTGATGGAATTGATGATCGTCATGATGATCATCGGCGTGCTGACGACTCTCGCCATTCCCAGCTTCGTCGGCGCGATCCGGAATGCCAAGGAAGCCGTGCTGAAAGAAGATCTGCGCGTGATGCGTTCTGCAATCGACTCCTACACCATGGACAAGCAAAAAGCTCCCCAATCGCTGGAGGACTTGGTGCAGGAGGGATACTTAAAGGTCATCCCAGAAGATCCAATGACCAAGTCGCGCGATACCTGGAACACGGATGTGAGCGATGCATTGCACTCGCTCGACCAGACGGACCCGGGGATTGACGACGTGCACTCCGGCTCACAGGAGACAGGATCCGACGGACAGCCTTACTCCACTTGGTAGTAACGAGGGAAAATGGCTCGAAGGACGATTGGCTCTTCGCTGTTCGTGTGGTTATTCATGTTGTCGGTCGTGTTGCATGCTCAAACCGCGACAACGATTACCCTGAAGGTTTTTGACGGCAAGACCGGGCGTCCGGTGATGCCTACGGGATACCAGGTCCGCGTAGACCATCTGCAGGCGATTCATATCGACTGGGTCAAGCAAAACGACGATGGAACCGCGGAACTTAACCTCCCGGCGGACGTGCACGAGTTCTCGATTCATCTGGCTTACGACAACTCCATGGAGATCTACGTCAACTGCGATGCGCAGAAGAATGCGTTCGGCGACGTCTGGTACCTGGTTCCACAGATCAAGTCTGAAGGCATGGTTATCGCCAATGGATGCGGCCACAGTCGAGCCAATGAGAAATACAAAACGACGGCCCTTCCCGGCGAACTCATCCTCTTCGTCCGAGAGAAGAACTGGATAGAGAAAGGCAAGGAGTAGAAGACCGGATGGGTTTAGGACAGGCTTACGACGCGGCTGAGCTTTCGCCGCTCCACCCCATATCTCCGGTTTTCAAGGCCTATACCAGTTATCAAAGACTCATACAGTCAGCGGGCGGCACTCACGCTACAGATACGCCGTTCGGCGGCAAGCTGCTGTTTGCCGGTGAACTCGACGAAGAAGGTTGCTCCATTGTGATGGCGGGCAACGTTGCTGGCTGCGCAACGCTGGCGACGACAGCCGATCCTGGGGCGCAAAAGCATGCGATTCGGGATGGAATCATCGATTTCCTCGTTACCTCTCTCGACGAAGCTCTGCGCATCCTGAAAAACGAAATCCGCAAGCACGCCAGTGTCGCTGTGTGCGTTGGAATGCCGACTGCGGAGATTGGGGCTGAGATGCTCGAGCGCGGTGTGCAGCCAGACATTACGCGTCAGAGTGTCACTGAGGGGCAACACGCGTCGTTGAACCCCTCGCAAGCCGACGCTGAACCCATGCGTGCTCCGGCGACCATCGGGTGGCATGTCGAGGATTCCCCGGCGAAGTGGCTGCCCCGCTTCGATGCCATTGCACTCGAGTGCCTCGATAGAGCAGACGTCTGGAATCGCCGCTGGATCAGTCATGCACCGCGATATTTGGGCCGCGTTGCTCCGAAGCAGCGCATGGTGCAAGGGGACCGCGAGTTCGCGGCAAAGTTCGTCGAACGTTTGCGGACTTCATTCGAAAAAGGGGAAATCAACACCGCTGCGACAGTCCTGGTCAGTTCAAACGCCGGCTGGGAGGAGCACTACTTTCCCTCGAGACCGCAATAGCACTGGGTCGCGTTTGCTTACTCCTCGAGCGCTGCAGCCCGATTCCAAAGTTCCTTGATTCCCGCATTTGTCTTTGCAGAAACTGCCAGAACCTCATCGAGCTCGAACTCGTGCTTGATGGCAGCCAGGTTCTTCGTTCGCACATTGCCGCTCAGTCGGTCGGTCTTGGTGGCGACTACTAGGAAGTCGCGCCCGACGTGACGAAGCCATTCCAGCAGCTTGCCGTCGCTCTGCTGCGGCGGAATATTGGAATCCACCAGGCACACGCATAGCTTGAGAGT
>Ga0068856_100005662_pt1 | contig 12298 bp, 10 predicted proteins | sample KBSCornC62_FD_66595 | JGI IMG/M metagenome (GOLD analysis project Ga0068856, IMG submission 66595) | Corn rhizosphere microbial communities from Kellogg Biological Station, Michigan, USA - KBS Corn C6-2 | ecosystem: Host-associated > Plants > Roots > Rhizosphere > Soil ...
GAAAACGGCGCGGGGCGCGAAGCAGAGCGAGGCGGATATCGGGAATATGCGCGAGCGATGCGACAAAGCACCGCGGCGTTTCTCGCCACTTTTGTGCAAGGTATTTCCGGGACGGGACACTAGCTAGACGGTGTCCTTCGAGCGCTTGCGCCGCGTGCGTTGCGGCGTCTGCACGATGTCGTCGCGGGCGACGATCTCGATCCCGCTGCGCAGGGCCGCCCATTCCGACAACAGCGCGTAACCGACGGCGAGCAGCACCGGCCCCAGGAACACGCCGATGAAGCCGAAGGCCACGGCACCGCCGAGCACGCCGAGCAGCACCAGCATGAACGGCAGCACGCTGCCGCGGCTGATGATCAGCGGCTTGATGACGTTGTCGATCGTCGAGACGGCGAGCACGCCCCACAGCAGCACGAACAAGCCCCACCCGGTCTCGCCTTCGTTGATGAGCCATAAGCCCGCCGGCACCCAGACGAGCGGCGGCCCGATCGGCAACGGCGACAGCACGAATGTCAGCAGGCCGAGCAGCGGCGCTGCGCGGATGCCGGCGATCCAGAAGCCGATCGCCGCAACGACCCCCTGAACGAGGGCCGTGCCGAGAATGCCGAGCACGACGCCGCGCACCGTCGCCGTCGCGACCCGCGCGAGATGCGTGCCGCGCTCGCCGGCGATGCGCTCGCCGACGATGCGCAGCCGCTCGGCGATCGCGTGGCCGTCGCGAAACATGAACCACGCGATGAAGATGGACAACGCGAGCTGCAGCACGGCGCCGAGCACCGATGCGCCCGACGCGACCGCGAACCGGCGCAGCGGCTCGACGTACTGCGTGAAAAACGCGAGGAGCTGCGCCGTGTCGTGCGCCATGCTGTTCCAGTAATCGGCGGTCGTGGCGCCGATCAGCGGAACGCGGGCGATCCACGCCGGCGCTTCCGGGGGCCCGCTCGCGAGCAATTGCCGGCCCCACATCGCCATCCGCTCGGCGTTGTCGGCGATCGTCGCGCCGACGACGATGAACGGCGCCAGCATCAGAAGCGACAGCAGCAGCACCATCGCGAGTGCCGCCAGCGCGTCGCGGCGACCAAGCCGCACGTGCAGGCGCAAATACAACGGCCACGTGGTCGTGCAGAGGATCGCCGCCCAGACGAGAGCCGTCAAGAACGGCCGCAGCACGAGATAACAGCCGACGATCAGGATCGCGAGTACCGCGAGCGTGAGCGCCTGGTCGATCCGCGGCGGCGGCTCTTGCATCACGCGCTCGCGGCGGCGACTCCGAGAATGGCTTCGATGCGCGCGCGCAACTGCTCGACGTCGACGGGCTTCACGAGATAGCCGGCGAAGCCGGCCTCGCGCGCGTGCTCGGTGTCGGCCGGCTGGCCGTACCCGGTGATCGCGATGAGCTTCGCGCGCCGCGCGACGCGGTCGGCGTGGAGCTTTTGCGCAAGCTCGTAACCGGTCATTCCCGGCAGGCCGATGTCGAGAAGTATGACGTCGGGATCGAACGCCGCGGCGCGTTGCATCGCCTCGTCCGGATCGTGCGCCGTGCCGACCTCGTAGCCGTTCATCGAAAGAAGCGTCGCGATCGCGTCCGCCGCGTCGACATTGTCGTCGACGACGAGGAGCCGCGCGAGCCGCGTTGCGCCTGCCTGCGCGCTCCCCTTTTCCTCGCCTGGAGTCGCGGCCGCCGGCAGCGAAAGCGTGAAGCGGCTGCCCTTGTCCCTGCCCTCGCTCTGCACGTCGACGGACCCGCCGTGCAAGCGCGCAAGCCGCGCGACAATCGCAAGACCCGTCCCAAGCCCCTGGGTGGCGTCCGCGGCGCCTGCGCTCGCCTCGTCGAAGAGATCGAACAGGCGCGGCTGCAGCGCATCGTCGATGCCGGCGCCCGTATCCGTGACCGCGATGTCGACGCGCTCGCCGTCCGTGCGCACCTCGACGGAGATGTGGCCATCCTGCGGCGTGTGGCTCGACGCGTTACCGATCAGGATCGCGAGCATCTGCTCGATGCGCGCCGGATCGCCGACGACGGCGACGCGGCCGGCCGGCAGATCGAGCGCGAGGTGCTGGCCGCGGTCGCGCAGCCCCGCCGCGTGCCGCGCGAGCGCCCGCTCGACCACCTGCGTGAGCTCGATCGTGTCGTGCGCGAGCTGCAGCTTGCCGCTGTCGATCCGCGACAGGTCGAGCAGATCGTCGACGATCCCCGCGAGGCGCGCGCAATTGCGCTCGATGATCGCCTGCGCGCGCGCAACGCGCGGATCGTCGCGCGGCTCCACGCGCTTCAGCAGCTCCACGGAACTTCTGATCGGCGCCAGCGGATTGCGAAGCTCGTGCGCAAGCGACGACAGGAACGCGATCTTGCGCTGCTCGAAGATGCCGCGCGTCGACGCGGCCTCCTTGCGCTCGGTGATGTCGACGCACGCGCCGATGTAGCCCGCGAAGGTGCCGTCGCCGTCGAAGCGCGGGGCGCCGTGGTCGAGCACCCAGCGGTAGACGCCGTCGTGGCGGCGCAGCCGGTATTCGAGCGTGAACGACTCGCGTGCGTCGAACGCGTCCGCGAAGGCGGCCTGCCGCGTCGCGAAGTCCTCGGGATGAATGTTCGCGGTCCAGCCGTCGCCCAATTCGTCGTCGAGCGCGCGGCCGGTGAACGCGAGCCACGCGCGATTCAAATAAACGTAGCGCCGATCGGGGTCCGACATCCAGAGCGGAACCGGCGTCTGGTCGGCCAGGACCCGAAAGCGCGCCTCGCTCTCCTCGAGCGCTGCACGTGCGCGGCGCTCCTGGGTCGTGTCGCGAAAGACGAGGACGAACCCGCCGGGCGAGCCGCTGCGTCCCTTGATCGCGCCGACCTTCGACTGGACGACGCGCTCGGTGGCGTCGCGCGCGACGAGCACCATCCCGGCGGTCGCGTCCTTCTGCCCGTCGTCGAGCGCAACCGTCGCGCTGCGTCCCGTGTGCTCGTCCTGTGTCCGAAACACTTTCGCGAGCGGCCTGCCGATCGCGTCGTCGCCCGGCCACCCGGTGAGCTGCGACGCGCAATCGTTCATGAAGGTCACGTTGCCCTGCGCATCGGTCGCGATGACGGCGTCGCCGATCGACTGCAGCGTGATCTGCATCCGGTCGCGCTCGGCGGCAAGCTCGACGCGCGCCCGCTCGAGCCCGGCTTCGCGCGACATCACCTCGCGTGCGAGCGTCTGCGCGCGTTCCCGCGAGGCGCGCAACGCCGAGGCGATGCCGCCGATGCAGACCGCCGCCGCGCAGTAGAGACCGAGCTGCACCGCGTCGTCGATGTCGATCGAGCCGAAGCGGTCGGTCGGATTCATGTACGCATACCACGCGATGCCGGCGCCGAGCAGCGTCGCGAGCAGCGACGGTCCGAGGCCTCCATACCAGGCAGCGAACGCGACGGACAGCAACAGCGGCGCATACGTGATCTGCTGGCCGAGCAGCGGATCGAGCAGCACGCGCACGCCCCAGGCGGCGATGCAGGCGAGCACCGCCACCGCGTAGGTCCAGGCAACGTTCGTCAGCGCGGGACGCTGCGCCACCGCGGCTTCGGTCGCCGGCAGGTCGTCGTCCGCGTCGCTGTCGGCATGCCCGAGCGAATTGAGAATCCACGCGACGACGAACGCGACGATGGCCGGCAGCCCGAGTCCGAGCCCGGCGACGGTCAGCGCGACGAGCAGATCGTCGACGCCGACCGTGCGGAATACCGCCCAGACGATGACGCCGCCGCTGGCAACGAGAAACGCCGCGCCGATCCATGCGAGGCCGTGCGCGATCTGGGATAGCGTGCGATCGTGTTCCACGGCCTCGATTGTATCGGTCACGGATCGGGCGGCGCGTCGACTGCGCGTCCGGCAAGCCGCATGCGCGAGGCGGACGCCATCAGCATCCGTGCGGCCGCGTCAGGCGCTCGCCGAAGGCGGCAGTGGCATCGGCGCCCTCGCGGGGGGCCGTGCTCACGATGGCCCTGCGCAATCGGCGAAGCGTTCTCGAGAAGATTCCCGGGATCTTTTCTGCAAGCTCCATGCCGCGCGATCCCGATATTGCACCCACAACATGCGCGCACTGCGTCGTAAGAATTACCGAAACATCCGGCAATTGCTGCTGCGGGCGATCGCTTGCGGCCTCGCGCGTAAAGCGCGAACCCGCTTCATGTGATCCGCTCTCGACGGCTGGCCTTTCGTCGACGTAGAATCCGCTTCGTCGTTTCGATGCGGCACGCTTGGTGCTAACGCCGTGTTGGCATTGCACCTCCTCAGCACGCCAGATCCTCGATGCAGTCCGAAACGAACCGATCCGCGAGTTCCCTTTCGCACGCCGCGCGTTCGCGTGTGACGCACGTCGTATTTCCGGTCGCCGGGCTCGGCACGTCGTTCCTGCCCGCGACGAAGGCGTGCCCCAAGGAGATGCTGCCGATCGTCGATCGGCCGCTGATTCAGTACGCGGTCGAAGAAGCGGCCGCAGCCGGCCTGACCCGCTTCATCCTCGTGACCGGCCGGCACAAGCGCGCGATCGAGGATCATTTCGATCGAGCGTACGAACTCGAGCACGAGCTCGTCGCACGCGAAAGCGAGGCTGCGCTGCGCGATCTGCGCTCGGCCATTCCCGACGGCGTCACGTTCAGCTATGTGCGCCAGCGCGAGGCGTCCGGCCTTCCCGATGCGTTGCGCAAGGCGCGGCCGCTGATCGGCGACGAACCGTTCGCGGTCGTCCTGCCCGACGACCTGATCGATTCGAAACGACCGGCTCTTGAACAACTGCTCGACGTTTTCAACGAACAGCAGGTCAGCGTGGTCGGCGTGCAGAAGGCGGCGCGCGAAGGCGTCGAAGACGAGCGCCTCATCGCCGCCGATCTCGAGACGAGCGCCCTGCGCAACGCGCGCTCGCTCGTCAAGGTGCCTCCGATCGGCGCCGCCTGCTCGCCGGTAGCGGCCTGCGGGCGCTACGTGTTCACGCCGGCGATCTGGAGCGCGTTGCGCGACTCGACCGACGCGATGCTCACGGCGACGATCCGCGCGCTGATGGAGCGCGAGCGCGTATTCGCGTGCGTCGTCGACGGCCATCGATTCGATTGCGGCACGAAGCTCGGCTTTCTCGAGGCGCAGTTCGCATTCGCGCAAAAGCGACGCGAGCTCTGGCCGGGACTTCGCATGCGTCTCGGCTGTCTGCTGACCGACGAGGCCCCGGCCCGCGAGGCGCCGGCGTCGCTCGCGACCGCGAGCGACGCGAAGGCGGCGATCATGCGCTGACCGCCGCGCGTCGGCGACGAAGTTACGTGCAAATCCTACCGGCGCAACGGAGCATCGGTTCGTTGCCGCTTGATTTGTCGACGCTTGCTCGTATGGCACACCACTTGCGATCCGGTGACGAATCGAATTCGACGGAACGATGCAATGCGCTCACCGATGCTCGACGAACCAACGCGTTCCCGCGTGTCGAACCGTAGCGATGCGACGCCGCGTCGCGACGCCGACGATCGACGTCCCTGGCCGCGCTGTGAGCCTGCGCTCACGCATTTCGAGCTCGGCGAGTCGTCGGACTACCGGCCAACCACCGTGATGGCCAAACGCTACACGCCACGCTACGGCATACGAAAGGAATGACGATGGCAACCACCCGACCCGAAACGAACGTAACCACCGGCGCCAACCCGATGACCGCAGGCGATCCCGATGCCCGCTACCGCACCGGCGCCGACTACTGGAGCGAGCGCAGCGGCGGCCCGGGGCCGCAGGTGATGGCGGCCGACACGCTGCAGGGCGATTCGGTGCGAAACGACGCCGACGAGGATCTCGGCGAGATCACCGACATCATGATCGACGTGCCGACGGGCCGTGTCGCCTACGCGGTGATGTCCGTCGGCGGCGTGCTCGGCATCGGCGACAAGCTGTTCGCCATTCCCTGGTCGGCGCTTCGTCTCGACACCGACAACAAGTGTTTCCGGATGAACGTCGCGAAGGAGCGCTTCGAGCAGGCGCCGGGATTCGACAAGGATCACTGGCCGACGATGGCCGACCAGCGTTGGGCCGAGAACCTCCACTCGTTCTACAACGCGCGGCCGTATTGGGCGTAAACCCGGCGGACGAAAGTTTCGCGCACACGATTGCGCGCACGATACTTTCGTCCGGTTCATCCACGGCGGAAAGCTCGGGGCGGCCCTTCGCTTTCCGCCCGCAACTTCGGGAATGCGTCGCTCGGCCAAGCCGAGCGACGCGCGCGGACTCTCCGCATCCTGCTTCATCCGGCACCGGCGTATCGAGGCCGCGGGCAATGGGCGGCGCGGGCGACTGGGAGTGCCGGCCGTAGCGGTGGTGACACCTATTCGGAGCAGGTATGCGTGTGCAACTGGAACGCGCAACGCAGGACTCGCGTCATAGCTGAGCCCATGGTTGCATACGCCACCGAACCGAGCCGTAGCCGCAGCACGCAAGCCGCGCGCGCCGCGAAGGCGGCGAGCCGCGCGCTCGCGGCCGAGCTCGCGCAGGATCCGGCGCTGCGCGTGACGCTTGCGAAGGCGTCGCTGCGCTACAGCCGCCCGACCGACCGCGGGATCCGGCGTGAAGGAACGCCGCCCGACAAGTTCCGTTATGTCGACGCGGACGGACGCCGCATCCGCAACACCGACACGCTCGCCCGTATCCGCGCGCTCGCGATACCGCCGGCGTGGACATCCGTCTGGATCTGCGAAGACGCGCAGGGACATCTGCAGGCGACCGGACGCGACGTGCGCGGTCGTCTGCAGTACCGCTACCACGCGCAGTGGCGGGCGCAACGCGACGAGCACAAGTTTCATCGGATGGCCGAGTTCGGACTCGCGCTGCCCGCGATTCGCGACGCCGTGGCACGCGATCTCGCCGAGTCCGGGCTGCCGAGGCGCAAGCTGCAGGCCGCGATGGTGCGGCTCCTCGACCGTACTTACGTGCGCGTCGGCGACGAGCGCTATCGCCGCGACAATGGCAGCTTCGGCCTCACGACGCTGCGCACGCGTCACGTGAAGGTGCGCGGCGACGTGATCCGGCTGCGCTTTCGCGGAAAGTCGGGCAAAGAGCACGACGTCTCGCTCGCCGATCGCAGGCTTGCGCGGATCGTGCGGCGCTGCCTCGACCTCCCGGGCTACGAGCTGTTCCAGTACGTCGAGGACGGCGAATCGCGGCCGCTCTGCGCAACCGACGTCAACGAGTATCTCCAGCAGATTACGGGCGCCGATTACACGTCGAAGGACTTCCGCACGTGGGGCGCCACCGTCATCGCCACCGTGCTGCTGACCCGCTACGGACTGCCCGACGCGACGACGGAGCGCACGAAGACCGTCAATCGCGCGCTTCGCGCAGCGGCGGCGGCGCTCGGCAACACGCTCGCCGTGTGCCGCAAGAGTTACGTGCACCCGGGCGTCGTCGAAAACTACCTTGCCGACACGCTGCCTTCGCGGCGCGTCCGCCTTGCGGTTCCGGGGCTTCGCGCCGGCGAGCGGCGCACCCTTGCCTTGCTCAGGAAACTGCGCGCGCCCGCGAAGCGCGAGACGGCTCGTGCTCGTCCGCGGACGGTGCCGACGAACGCTGCCGCGCATCCTGCTGCCTGACGCGACGCGCCCACTCGCGCTTGGTCACCGGCTCGCGGTCCGCGAGCGCGTCGGCGATCAGCCGTCGCCAGTGCTGCATCACGACGGGCACGCGCACGTCCTGCGGATGCAGCGAAATCCGCAGCAGCGGTACGCGCTGCGCACGCTGCAGTTCCCGCGCAATTGCGCAGACCGAGACCGCCCGGCGCATCGCGCTGTCCGGGCTGTACCAGAGATTGGCCGTGCGCTCGAAGCGCCAGTCGGGCAGATGGTAGATGCCGCTTCTCACCGTCGTGTACTCGAACGGGTGCTCCGATCGCGATAGCGCGCGGCGAGCGCCCTCGCTCATCAGCCACGCCGGCGGCACGAACCCGGCGAGCGGCCAGCCGAGCGACCGGAAGCATGCAATCCCGCGCGCGATGCGCCACGCGGCGGCCTGCTCGTCGAGCGCCGCGAACTCGCCCTCGCGGCGCGTCAGCAACCTGCGCTCGAACCAGCTTCGCGCGTCACGGGGCGACGGCGCATCGTCGATGTGGAAGAGACCGTGCAGCACGAGCTCGTCCCCGCGTGCAAGGCGCTTTTCCATCGCGCACACGAATGCCGGCTCGCGCAGCGCCACGCTGCGATAGTGGTAATGCGGAACGACGAGCAGCGAGAGCGGCGAGGCGCCGACGTCGTCGAGCATTGCGAGAAGCTCGCGGCACGCGGCGAGCGTCGCCGGCGCCACGTCGTGAACCGCCACGGCGACGCTACGCTGCATCGCCTACGACACCGCGTAGCGCGGCGTGCGCGACAAGGCGCCGTCGAGCGCCGTGCGATACAGGCGCAGCAGGCCGTGCATCGCGCTGTCCCAGCCGTATTCGCGCTCGGCGCGCGCTCGTGCCGCGCGTCCCAGCACCGCGGGGTCGCGGCTGTAGAACGCGCGGATCCCCTCGGCCATCGCCGCGGCATCGTTCGGCGTCACGAGCACGCCGGTTTGCGGCGTCACGATTTCAGGCAGCGCGCCGGCGTTCGCGACGATCGCGCCGCGCCCGCACGCCATCGCTTCGAGCACGACGAGGCCGAACGTTTCCTGGTCGCCCGCGTGCACGAGGCCGTCGACGCTCGCAAGGATCCGCGCGAGCTCGCGCGCCGAATGCAGAAACGGCAGCAGCGTGGCGTTGGCGGGCAGCGGCAAGCCGATCGGCGGACCGGCGAGAACCAGGTGATAGCGCGAACCGAGCGTGCGAAACGCGTCGAGGAGCACGCGGACGTTCTTCTCGCTCGAGAAGCGGCCCGCATAGCCGAGCAGCCGCACGCGCGGCGGGAGGCCCAGCTCGCGCCGCAGCGCAGGCACGCGATGGCGCGGTGAAAACGTGTCGGTGTCGACGCCGAGAGGTTGCGCGACGACGTCAGGCACGCCCCACGATGCCAGCTCGCGGCACATGAACGCGCTCGGCGCGATGACGAGATCGCAGCGGCGGTAGAACGCGCGTGCATAGCGGCGCATCAGCGCGGCCGACGTTTCGCCGAGGCGCCGCTCGGCCATCCTTGCAATGTCGCTGTGACAAAAGGCGACCAGCGGCGCGTCGATTGCGCGCGCCGCGTGCAGTGCGCCCCAGGCCTCGGGACCCGCGTCGCCGACCTCGATCAGGTCAGGATTGGCTGCGCGGATCGCGCGCGACCAGCGATGCACCGCAAGCGGCCACCGGTGCGCATGTCCGAGCGAGCGCGTGCGCAGGAAGATCTCGCCGCGCGCGCCGCGCCCGTCCGCAGCACCGGGCGCGACCAGCGAGTGCCGGATCGACGTATGGCGCTGGAGCCACGTGTGTTTCGCGCGCAGGTAGCGCACGACCCCCCCGCTTTGCGGGGCGTAAAGCATGGTGACATCGAGCAGATGCATCCGTCGGACGGTACTTGGCGTTTTGCAACTCGAGCGCCACGGGGCGCCCGTCATCGAACGGGGCGGCCGTGAAACGGAGACCGCCGGCACGACGGCCGGCGGCAACCTGCATGTCCCCGCGCACTATCTTGCCGGCATTCCAATCTGTCAAGCCTGCCGGCGCGACGCTTATTTGCCCTTGTTGTTTTCGTTCGGCGCGGTCGAGGACGGAGCACCGCTGCTCGACGACGCGGACGACGACGGCGTCGAGCTCGACGATGAGCTCGTGTCGGATGAAGAAGGCGGCGTGCCGGATGCCGCCGAGCTGGGTGGCGGCGTCGACGGCGTGGCCGGACTCATCGACGAGCTCGACGACGAGCCGCTTGGCGCCGCCGGTGTGCTCGACGACGATGACGAAGACGGCGACGGCGACGGCGTCACCGTGGGCGGGGTTGTGTTGCTGGTCGATGTCTCGCGATTGCAGCCCGCGACGCCGAGCGCGAGTCCGGTGCAAAGCAGCGTGATCAATGCCATTTTCATTTCTGATCCTCCGTGAGCGACTGGGTTGTCACAGCCGTGGTTTAGCAGATTCGATGCCATGAAACTGCGGGCGCTCCGCCCCGGTCCGACGGAAAATGCGCAGTGAAATCAGCACTGTCGCCGATCGACTACAAGCGGATTCGGCGCCGGAACTCCGACAAGCAACTACGTGCGTCGCGCAAATTTCATCGGCATAAGGTAATAATTACGCGAGCGTCGCGCGAAGCGGGGTCATACAACGCTTTTTGACGCATATTCATGTACATGGGCGAGGCTCCGCGATCGGTACGCTCCTTGCGCGCCCATCGGGCGTCGCCTAGCAATTCCGGCGCTTTCACGTTCGAGTCGCGATGCCTCACGCCTTGATCGTCGATGACGACACGCACGCCGCCGAGGCGCTTGCGGAGCTCGTCGCCGACAACGGCTTCACCACCGCCTGCGCCGACACGCTGCAGGGCGCGCGCGATCTTCTGTCGACGTCGCCCGACGTCATCCTGCTCGATCTGATCCTGCCCGACGGCAACGGCCTCGAGTTGTTGCGCGATGCGACGACGCGCGAAGGCGACACGCAGGTCGTCGTGATCACCGGCCACGCGACGCTCGAGAGCTCGATCGAAGCGATGCGGCATGGCGCGACCGACTACCTGCTGAAGCCGATCAACCTGTCGCAGCTTCGCGGCGTGCTGTCGCGCGTCGCGCGACCGCCCGAACTTTCCGCCGAAGTCAAGGATCTGCGCACCGAGTTGCGCTCGCTTGGCCACTTCGGCCGGCTCGTCGGCGCTTCACCGCCGATGCAGCGGCTCTACGACCAGATCGCCCGCGTCGCGCCGACCAACGCGACGGTGTTCATCACCGGCGAAAGCGGGACCGGCAAGGAGATGGTCGCGCAGACGATCCACGAAGTGAGCCGGCGGCGCTTGCGCCCGTTCCTCGCGGTGAACTGCGGCGCGATCTCGCCGCAAATCATCGAAAGCGAGCTCTTCGGCCACGAGAAGGGAAGCTTCACCGGCGCGAACCGGCAGCACCGCGGCTACTTCGAGCGCGCACACGGCGGCACGCTGTTCCTGGACGAGATCACCGAGATGCCGATGGATCTGCAGGTGAAGCTCTTGCGGGTGCTCGAAACGCAAGCGGTGAGCCGCGTCGGTTCCGATCGCCTGATCGAGATCGACGTGCGGGTCCTCGCCGCCAGCAACCGCAACCCGCACGACGCGGTCGCCGCGGGCAAGCTGCGCAAGGATCTGCTGTACCGGTTGCAGGTGTTTCCGATGTACGTACCGCCGCTGCGCGAGCACGGCGAAGACATCGAGCTTCTCGCGTCGCACTTCCTGTCCGACTTGAATCGCCGCAGTGCAACGAGCAAGGCGTTCACGCCCGCCGCCATCGACCGGCTCAAGCGTTACCACTGGCCGGGCAACGTGCGCGAGCTCGCGAATGCCGTGCACCGCGCGTACATCATGACCGACGGCGATTGGATCACGCAAGTCGGCCTCGCGCCGGAACCGACGCTGTCCGCCGACTTCAGCGGTCGCTCGTTTCAGATCGGCGTCGGCGATCGCATTGACTCGGTGGAGAAGCGGCTGATCCTCGCGACGGTGCAGCACACGCACACGAAGGAAGCCGCCGCCGAGATTCTCGGCATCAGCGTGAAAACACTTTACAACCGCCTGCGCGCGTACGAGTCGGGAGCCGATCTGCACGCCGGTGCGTCGTCCGACAACACGCCCGCCGCGTCGACGACGCCTCCTGCGTCGCGCACGCCGGCGACATGAGCGATGGTGTCGACGAGCAGGTCGAGGTCGACGGGCTTCGGGACGACGGCGTCGAAGCCGGCGCCGATCGCGCGGGCGCGGTCCTCGGCGCGCGCGTAGCCGGTACACGCGATCGCGGGCGTCGCGCCGCCCTTGTCCGCGGGCAGGCCGCGGACGCGTCGTATCAGCTCGTACCCGTTTTCGCGCGGCATGCCGAGGTCTGAGATCACGAGGTCCGGATGCCAGACGACGAGGGTTTGCCGTGCTTCGCCCGCGGACGCCGAGGCGCGCACGCACGCGCCGCGGGTTTCGAGCGCCTCGGTGAGCAGGGCGCGCGTGGCGGGATCGTCGTCGACGATCAGCAGCTTGAGTCGGGAGCAGGGGAACGTATGCATGGCGCTCGATCGCGCTCGCGGTCGCAACGACCCGGTTCGATGAGTACCCTCGCGCCCTTGCAGGATTCGGGCCCGCAGGAGGTCCCGCTTCTGTCGCACCTGCTGCAGGCCGAAGCGCTCGTCCTCGACGAGCGCGACGACGTGGCGTTCGCGACCCCGGGCGCGTGCGAGCTCTTCGGCGTTGCCGATCTCGAGG
>Ga0068856_100005663_pt1 | contig 12297 bp, 14 predicted proteins | sample KBSCornC62_FD_66595 | JGI IMG/M metagenome (GOLD analysis project Ga0068856, IMG submission 66595) | Corn rhizosphere microbial communities from Kellogg Biological Station, Michigan, USA - KBS Corn C6-2 | ecosystem: Host-associated > Plants > Roots > Rhizosphere > Soil ...
ATCTGTCGGCACTCGAAAACAACGTCACTTTAGGCTCGATGAGAAGCACTGGTTGCCCCGCCCAGTGGGCGTACACAAGATATGGCAGCCAGTGCGAGCGCTGCCAAATCGGTACCGGCTTTGTGGTTCGATTCCCCTTACACAAGTAACCTCCGTGTAGCCGGTATCGGTGCTTTGCGCTCTTATTCGGCTCAACAAGAGAGATAAAGAAAACGAAATTCCGGAAAACACAACGATTTACATTTTCTTGCACATCTTCTACTTGCCTGGTGTATGCTGCTGGCGTTTTTTGGGTGTCATCTCCTCCGGTGGGCTGATGTTAATTAGAAAAGGAGAGTAAGAAAATGCGGCAAACCTCGTCGCTTGCGATCCCCCGCTTTCTGCGTCTTTCCCCAACCCTCGTTTTTCTGCTGGCAGTTACCCCTCTCAGCGCAACTGGATGGCACACGAATGCAACCCAAATCGTGAATCCTTCCGGTGGTACATACGCATTCAGCGGCGTCAACTGGTACGGTGCCGAGACCACTGCCTTCACTCCGAGTGGCCTCTGGGCACAGGACTACAAATTCATCCTGAACGAAATCAAGCAGAACGGTTTCAACACTATCCGCCTGCCGTACTCGAACCAGATGTGGGAAACCGATCCGGTCCCTTCAAATCACTATTTGGGCCTTTGCCCCACTTGCAAGGGCAAACATGCCCGGGACATTCTGGCGATGATCCTGAACTACGGCGGTTCGATCGGTCTCCATTTCGTAATCGACAACCATCGCTCGGAGGCCGGCAATTCGACTGAGGCCAACGGACTCTGGTACTTCGTCAGCGGGAACAACAACTACCCGGAATCGAATTGGACGAACGATTGGGTCCACGTAATCGACTGGGTACATGGCATTGCGCAAACGCAGGGTGCGCCCGACACCATCGCGGTGAATTACCTGGCATCCGACGGTTTTCCGATCGTCATCGGTTACGACCTGCGCAACGAACCTCATACCGTGTGCAGCCACAGTGGGTGCAACTACCTTGGCGGCTCTACATGGGGGACTGGAGACGGGATCGATCCAGCGGTCAACCCCAACCCCAATCCGTTCTCGGTCACCTGCGTCTCAGGTTCAAGTTGCCACGACTGGCGCCTTGCGGCGGAACGGGCGGGTGATGACATCCTCGGCGAAGCGAACGTCCACGGGTGGGACTTGCCCATCATTTTCGTTGAGGGGATTTCGCAATATCCGACAGCAACAGGAACACAAGCGAATGGCCCGTATGATTTTTACTGGGACGGCGGCCAGTTGCAGGGAATCAATGGCAACGCGAGCAATCCCGGTGCTCCAGTCGTTCTGAACACGGGCGGCAATGCCAGTTCTCTTGGCACCGCGATCAGCAACCAACTGGCTTATTCCGCTCACGACTACGGCCCGAGTTTGTTTAAGCAACCTTGGTTTACTATAGACACTTGTTACGTCAGCGGCTGCTCACCACATAGTTTGGCCGACATATGGACGTCGCATTGGGCCTTCATCGATCTCGGGCAAATCAACCCCGTGTGGCCGGGGCATAGTTCCTACCCATGGAGCAACACAGGCGCGACACCCTACTCTTCAACACCAGTTTGGATCGGCGAATTTGGTACCGGAACCAGCAGCAGTGACATCAATTCGAGTGGTCCTGGCTCCCAGGGACAGTGGTTCACCGACATGGTGAATTTCATCAATAGCAGCTACGCCCTGACGTCCGCCAACAACCCTGGCTATACTTTGCAGCCCTTGAATTGGACGTACTGGTCAATCAATGGCAACGATAGCTTCGCCATTTTGAACAGCAACTGGAATGCATTAATCCTTCCTGCCAAGGTTTATTCATTCCTCTGCTTTGACGAACAACCGCCATTCGCTTTGACTCAGGGAACTGGGTCAGGGCAGTGCGGCAGTACAGGAGCGTTGCCGAACCCACAGTGAGCTGAACCAAGCCCACCTCGTAAAGGGTGGGCTTTCTAGTTTGCACGTCGTAATAAACTAGGCTGCGTCGCTGGCCCTGCATGCGTCTTACCCCGAGCTGCTTCACGAGACTTGTTGTACCACCAGCCCCTGATCAGAAATGTCGGCGCCGGCTAGGAGGCTGCCAGCTGTTAAATAGTTCGTAGATTGCGAAAACTACGGCTAGCGTTCAATACGAATTGGCCACCGCCAAATCCACGGCTAGCGACAGTTCCGATTCCGTACTCGTCAGGTTTGTTCCTGATTTTACGCAGGTGGAACCCCGTATTACCGGGGCATAAAAATCGATTTAGATCAACAAATCTGCTTGACACGCGAAGAATTCGGACTACTCTGGTGCGCGTCGTCGTGGTTCACGCTTCCTTGGGGCTAAGGAGGATGTAAGTCGCCATGCGAGTCAGAACGCTACTAGTTGCCCTCTCAATTCTTTGTCTTTCACCCGTAGAACCTATACATGCCGCCGGCCGAGGCGGCGCCACGGTGAATGTGGACTTCAGCAAGCCGAAACAAACCATTTCGGGGTTCGGCGCTTCAATTACATGGATAGCCAACGACTTCCACAATTTCTCGGCTGCAGATCAAACCACAATTTTGAATGCTCTCTATAACACCAACGGACCCAGTGCGGGCCTGAGCTGGATCCGAGTGGGCACCATGTTGTGTCAGTTCAATCCTTCTTCCGGTACTTACAACTTCAACGATCCGCTGATTCAAAGCGAAGTGTCGTGGGTACAGCGGGTCAGTGCCACATACGGGGTCGGCAATGTATTCGCGTCCACGTGGACTCCGCCAGCATGGATGAAGTCCGGTAACAGCTGCAACGGTGGTTCGCTGTTGCCTCAGTACTATCCCGACTTTGCCAACACCATGGTGCTATGGCTACAAGATTGGAAGGCCGCAGTCGGCAGCGAAGTGGCGGTGGAAAGCTTGCAGAACGAACCGAACGTCAGCACCAGTTACGACAGTTGCACCTACACGACGGACCAGATCAACACGGTCAGCAGCGGCTACCTGGTTCCTGCGATGAGGAATGCCGGGCTAACGAGCAAGTACACCGTTCCAGAGCCGGACGTCTACGGCGGCACGTCCTACTATGCGAGCAACTGGGCCACCCCGATCCTCAGCGACACCGCCATGGACGCCATCGTGGACATTATGAGCACTCACGGATACGGGCAGTTGCAGAACCTGTCGCAACCATGCACCGTCTGCCAGCAATACGGTAAGCCCTATTGGCAGACGGAAGTGATGAACAACAAGGGTGGCTACACGGGAACCGTTACGGAAGGTCAGAAGTGGAGCACGTCCATTTATCAAGCACTTAATCAAGGGGGATTCAGTGCCTGGTTCTATTGGTGGGCAATGACCTTCAGCAACGATAATGGTGGGCTGATCGCTTACAGCAATACTGCATGGACGTATCAGATCCCGAAACGGGTGTACACCATCGGGCAATTCAGCCGCTTCATCCGGCCAGGTTCCGTGCTGCTGACTTCAACATCGAGCAGTTCCAGCCTTGAATCAACCGCTGTACGCCCTACCAGCGGAACGGTTGCGCTCGTGTTATCGAATACATCCACGAGTTCGATAACGGCAACGGTTACGCTCTCCAATCTTTCGACGCCGCCGAGCAGTGTGACCCCGTTCCGGACCTCCTCAACTGAGAACCAAGTTCAGTTGACCCCTATTCCGGTTTCAGGAGGGACGTTCACCGTAACTATTCCGGCTTCGTCGGTAATTACGGTAATCGGCTGATCGATAAATTGAAGAGCTAGTGGAAAACCCGCATCTAGAAAGTGGCTCTGGATGCGGGGATCACCTAAATTCGCCGTGGTACGGCATAAGTGGTTGAGAGCTGCTCCCGCGTCCGCCCATGGCGAATAACCTGCTGTCCAATCTGCTGTCCCGTTTCTGCAGAATAGGAAGCTCGAGCATGCATTCAGCTCGCGTTTCATCATTGAAAAGAAAGAGGGTACTGGTGACCATCAGGCCATTGTGCTCACGAGCATTCGCCGGGGGATTTTGCAACAATTGAGCCACCCAATTGCGATCTTCCCCAAGCCAGTGATCTGGTCACGCGCATGGATGACGGCACGGATCCCCGACCTTATTGCGTCCATCACCCCCGATGTGATGGCGTCGCTCCGCCGCTCCCGTTTTTTCGGGTAGGTACTTTCCATCACATAATGACATCTATTTGGGAGAGTGCTACATCACAATTTGTAGTGACATGCTTCCCGCTTTCCCAGGAGGATCTATGAATAAGCTGGCACTCTGTATGGTCATACTGGTTGCGAATGTTGGGGCTCAGGACAACTCGGGAACGCAACGGCTAGCGGGGTGTGGTCGCGACCAGACAAAATTTGAGGTCAAGCGGCAGACCCATTCGCATCCTATCGGCGTGCCGGAACCAGGCAAGGCATTGGTGTATGTTGTTGGGGATTCAGAACTAGACAACGCTGCAATCCACATCGGAGGCCTGATTACACGCGTGGGCTTCGACGGCGAGTGGGTGGGAGCCTACGAATACAAATCCTACATGTATTTTTCCGTTGATCCTGGCGAGCATCGGTTGTGCACCAGCCAGCAGTCTTCCCTGAAATCGCGAAGAGATAATAACGCGTCGGCCATCACATTTACAGCGGAGCAGGGCAAAGTTTACTACTTCCGGACACAACCTACTCCTACGTCGCTGGCACAAAGCACGACATCGCGGGCACCCAATGGAGAGGTGGAACTGGCGCCGGTCGATCCGGCACAAGCGCAGCTTATGGTTCCGAAGTGGGCTTACAGCACTTCGCGGCCCAAGAAGTAGGAAGGTCTTCGGGCCCATTATTTAGTTTGCCGAACGCGCAACACGCGTGAAGTGGGCCATTTTCCTCTTCGTCCCGCAGTTCAATTTTTCGGAGCGCCCCTCGCAGCACTTCCTTGGTGGCCCCGGACTAGTATCGCTCAATGTCTCTGCTTGATAACAGGCGATCTCGTAAGCTTGCGCACGCGGTGAGCTGGTTTTAGATTTATCGTCAACTATAGTCTGATGGTGTCCTGTCTCAACTGACAGTGTCAAAACTGGATCTGAGTTGAGGAAATGTGAGTGTAGTATAGGAGGTACTTACATGTTCCGCGCTATATCGTGGGGCCTTCTTCCACTGCTGTGCTCATTGCCGACACACGCGCAAACTAAGGCATCCTGTACGTTCACGCTGTTTCCACTGACGGTTGACCTTCGCAACATCGGTTCCGTGCAACTCAGTCCTGCTGGAATTAACGATTTCGGCACTGTTGTTGGAACCGCCAGCCTCTTAAGCAACGGGTCCACTTTTTTCGGCTTCATTCGATGGTCGAACGGCGGGTTCACCGTCCCCCTGAGCACGAATGTGGGCAGCTCTTTGGTTGATCGCAATGATAACGGCATCAGCATCGGCTTTATGGGGCCATTTGCGAAAGCGACGGGGCAACAGATCTTAGTCAACGGCACAACCGTCACTCCCATCGTACTGAACGTGAAAAATTATGATTTCTTGGTCAGTGGCATCAACAATTGGGGAAGCATTGTCGGGACGTATTTTGTTCTCAATTCGACGGCCTATCATGGCTTCAAACGCTGGAGCAATGGCGGAGTCATTACTGTAGATTATCCGGGAGCGGTGGCAACATCCCTAGCAAGAATCAACGGCGACGGAACCGCGGTTGGAACCTTTTATTATCCTGGCGATCAAAACGGCAACGGCTTTATTTACCACAAAGGTAGCTTTGCGAAGCTCGATTATCCAAGCAGCCTGTGGACCGCGCTCGTCGGCATCAGTGATGCAGGTGAGATTGTAGGAAATACAAACGTAAACGGCTCTGTTTTCTCATTTCTTTACCAGAAAGGCGTCTTTAAGGTCATTTCTGTCCCGAATGCATTTGCGACATCGGTCCTTGGCATCAGCCAGGGACTAGGATTGATTGTCGGCAATGCCAGCATGCCCAACGGAACAACGCCACCCGTGAGTAAGGGATTCATCGCCAAGTGCCACTAAAGTTCAGCAAAACCTCTGTGTGCTGCAGCCTTAGGCAACGATCGCATCAATCTCGACCTGTCGCTGCGTTGCGATCTCCTCGACAATGTCGCCGTCAAGGCGATCAGGAGGAAATTTCCCTTGAGGCAAAACTTCTGGAGCAGAGTCAGACGTTTCAACACCCCGCCCTGTGACATGTACGATCTCACTTTCCGCGAGGAGCATTCCGCGCAGCTCGTCGTACTCAGCACGATGGCGGTAGAAGTTCTCAATCGTGGTAGCTTCGTTGGGCGGTTGAGTGGCAAAGTGGAGCCACAGACCGAGCGCAAAGAGAACAGCGGCTGCCGTAATGAACCGACGACTAACAGCGCGATTTCGTCCTTGAGGCTACGCACACGCTTCACAAATCAGCTAATCCCCCTTGATTCTGTCCGATGATATGACGATTTTGCAACAGTTACGGCTCTGAAGGCGACTCCATCTCCTTATCGCGCAGATCGTTAAGGTCAAAATGTGCGACCCATATACGTTCTGACTCCGAATATTCCACGATGCCCTTGATCGGGAATGTGTCCCCGGAGGTCAAGACGACCTCCAACCCATTCCGCAGTGCGACCCGCGATTGATTGATGGACTGTATGGCACCAACTGTGCTCAGGCGTACCCTTCCTTCGCGATCACAGTTGTTGAAATCAACCTCGATATTCGGCATGCGTTGCCCAGCCCGCACCATAAGTGTAATGACGATTTTTCGTTATATGACGAAGATCGTCGTCTGGACGCGCTTGCCGACCTACTGGGCGAAAATCCTCGCTTCTTGCTATTGCTATCTAACCGGTTAGATAGTAATATAACGTCTGATGCCAAGAACCGATTCCAAAACCGCTGTGACGGCCGTCAAACGCGCTCAGTCTCGGGGCACTGCCGAAACTCTCATCCCTCGTGAGCTGATTGCCCATCAGGTCGGTGGGCATCTGGCACTGGATTTCTGCAATACCGCGGGAGAACATCTAGCCCCCCAGTTCGACGAGCTTCTGCTCGACTGGGAGTCGTTTCTGCGATGGGCAGCTCAGGTCGGCTTGGTTGGGCCTGAATCCTACTTCGAACTGCTCAGGCATCCGGAGCCACTCGATGAAATCATCCGGCTTCGGGAGGCTATCTATCGCGTCGGATTGGCGATCTCTGGAGAGCATCGCATTTCCAAGAGCAATGTTGACTTCATTCGGGAGCGAGCTAATGCTCTTCGCCCGGAAATTGAATTTCATGACAATGCGGGTCGATTCCGTCCAGCCCCGTCCCTCGCGTCCGAGCAACTATGCGGGGTCCTCGGGTCCGAAGCGCTCTCGTTGTTTTGTTCGCCCAAGGCTTCGCGGATTGGGGTATGCGATGGCGGCAACTGCGGCTGGCTTTTTCTCGATGAGAGTCGCGGCAAGCGAAGACGCTGGTGCGATATGAACGACTGCGGCAGCAGGGCAAAGGCGCGCCGATATTACGAGAAACATAAAGGATCGTGATGGTCGAGATCGGCGCGCCGGACCGGAGCCCCAAAAGGGGTCGAGGCCCGTCGCAATCAAGAGTGAGCCGTGAGTAGCCAATTCAGGCCTAGTGGTTCGCAATGAAACAAAAGGAGGATAGTCCGATGAGAAATGATGCGGTTGGAATGTTGATTGTCAGTGTATCGCTTTTCTGCTCAACTTGCCTGGCACAGAGCAAACCAATCGATTCCGATGCACGCCGGCAAATTGACGCAGGAAACCAGCAATGGGTCAATGCCATGAAGCAAGGCAACGTCGCGCTGCTTGGGCCGGGGAACACAGAAGACGTCGTCGATTGCAGCCCGCAGGGCGCCTGCATCCGGGGTCGTTCTGCCCTTGAGGAGCACATGACGGAAGAGATGACGAAGCTCGGCAAGGCCGACTCGGCTTCTGTGATTAGTGTGGGATCGGTTCAGCAAGGGCGTTATGTTTATGAGTGGGGTGAAGCTAGGGCCCACTTCCCGAATGGGAAGAGCATCATGGACCAGTATCTAACTGTTTGGCAGAAGCAACCGGACGGTACCTGGAAGGTCTTTCGCAATTTGGTGATTCCGAACAGATGATACTCCTCGGGGGACAACTGCTCGCCAATAGGGCTCAGTATAGGGTGGCCGGTCCTGGCCGTGATGCTTCTCAATGAACGCGATCATCGGCCAACGCACTCACCGAGCGCCATGTGCCACCGGAAGGCTGACGCCACTGCGCCTGTTCTCGACTCTACCTTTTCATTCGCCTTTTTTCGCCAGGATAAGCGATATGAAGATTTATCATCAACATCGGGTGAGCGGAGCGTCACTAGCCCCGGCCTCACTGCTGCTCTTGCTGCTGTTGTGCCAGGTAGTTATCTACGAGGGGAGAGGGAAGACGCCGTTTGACCACAGATGGGGTAAGGTCCACCGGGTTGGGTGCGTCGGAGAGGTTCACGCTCACTGAAACACTGAGCTGGCTTTCACCGCCTCCTTTATAGACTCCTCGAGCTGGCGGAACATCAGCGTAGTCCCGTCCCACTGCAACGCGGATGTGGCGGTCGCTGCAGAGCATGTCATTGGTCGGATCAAAGCCAGTCCATCCCAATCCCGGCAGAAACGCCTCGACCCAGGCATGGGAAGCACCTTCCGTGGTCGACTGCTCTCCGTTGGCATGAAACAGATAACCGCTCACATAACGACACGGCACTTTCAGACCTCGAACAAGCGCAATCATGATGTGCGCAAAGTCCTGACACACGCCCTGACGCGCCGAAATCGCCTGATCGATTGGGGAGTCTACGCTGGTACTTTGGGGAACATATTCGAAAGCGTCGTGAATTCCATGGTTGATTTCAAGCAGTGTTTCTAACGGAGCGGTGTTTCGTTCTATCCTGAGTTCGCGAGCCAATTGTTGTAGAAGTGCTGTCGGGCGGGCAAAGTCGCTGGGAAGCATCGTCTCCCAGAAATTTCCGGCTTCGACTGCGGCATCGAGTTCCAACCAATTGGGTGGTATTTTTGGGTCAAGCGTGGACACAGGAAGAATTTCGACAACAGATTGTGCCTTCATGTTAAGTTCCGCATGTTTGCCCGGGATATCGAAATGGTGGACAATATTGCCCAAGAAATCGCGGTACTGCATGATCAGCGCGTCCGGCTTGACTTTGAGCTCGAAGCTGAGACAGCGCTGGTTGCCTTCGCTGCGCGGTTGCATCCGCAGTTCCATGACACTTTCGCGCACCGGAGGCTTGTAGCGGAAACGCGTGATGTGGTGAACGGAGTAGTTCATCTTGGTGGCAAAGTGCCAGTTTTCCCGTGCTCACATTCCTTCACTGCACCAGTGCCGACTCCACCGGGTAATCGAAGTATATTTGGTGGATTGAATTATGAGCTTGGGCACACAAATTGCGAATGCTTTCCAGATAGTTTTGTAAGCCGTCAGCCATGATCTCGTCGATCTGGCCGAAGCTCAGGTTCGCGCGCAAGCGCCCGGCCAGGCGAATAGGCGAGTCAGCCTTTCGCTCTGTCCGCTCCCCGATTGTGCGTAGTGCCGTGTGTACCTGATCGACTGAGAATCGAACGGAGTGCGGAAAATCAGAATTCAGTAGGAGAAATTCCGCCACACGCAAAGGACGGAGTTCCGCCGTGTACTTCTTGCAGTATGCCTCGAACGCGGTACAAGATTTCAGCAATCCCACCCATTCCAGGTATTCGTCCCCTTCAACCGACAGGTCGAGTACCTCCATCACGCGGCTGAAGTGAATTCCAACTAAGCGTGCCAGATTATGTGTACGCTCAACGTAACGGCCCAATTGAATGTAATGCCAACCCTCGCCATGACTCATTGTGGAATCTGTGATGCCTTGAAAAAGGTGGGCGCCTTCCTGTACGCCCCGAAACGAAAGCTGCGAGTACAGCAGCCAATCTTCCCCCTTGGGCGTGCCGACAACCTGCAGATACAGACGATTGAGTTGTTCCCACATCTCCGAACTGCATTGTTCACGGACTTGTCGAAGGTTTTCGCGTGCGGCCGAAATGCAAGAAGCAATCGAAGAAGGATTTGTCCGGTCCAGCGTAACCGCGTAAGCCAGGCGGGTGGAATCGAGGTTCTCGTCATCCGGAACCGGAACCTGAAGCGCTTCCAGCAGCCGCAGCCAATGCGCGGTTCCGGATGCAGCACCGTAGTCCAGGTGCAATTGCAGGTCCACGTCAATCAGGCGCGCAGTATGCTCCGCCCGCTCCAGGTAACGGCTCATCCAGTAGAGGCTGTCTGCTACTCGTGAAAGCATCGTTGACTCTCTTTGATCTCTTAGCCGCGTAACACCCAAGTGTCTTTACTTCCTCCGCCTTGCGATGAGTTGACCACCAGCGAGCCTTTGCGCAATGCAACACGTGTCAACCCGCCCGGGACGAGGGTAACGTGCTCGCCAAACAGAATGTACGGACGCAAGTCAATGTGCCGTGCGGCGATCTCGCCTTCCACAAAACACGGCGCACGTGACAAAGCCAGCACCGGTTGGGCGATATAGTTACGCGGCTCGGTTTCGATCACGCTTCGAAATTTTTCGCGTTGCTCGGCAGTGCTGTGCGGACCTATCAACATGCCGTAGCCGCCAGACTCACCAACCGCTTTCACGACCATCTTGTCGAGATTCTCAACCACGTGATCACGTTGTCTCTTGTCCGTCAGAATATGGGTCTCGACGTTCGAGATGATTGGATCCTGCTGTAGGTAATAACGAATAATCGCAGGAACGTACGCGTAAACGGCTTTGTCGTCGGCGACGCCTGTGCCGGGCGCGTTCGCCAGAGTAACGTTCCCCGCGCGGTATGCATTAAATAGTCCAGCAACGCCGAGGCGCGAGTCCGGGCGGAAGCACAGCGGATCGACAAAGTCGTCGTCCACGCGGCGATAAATGACATCCACGCGACGCAGGCCCGCTGTTGTGCGCATATAGACAATGTTGTCGTGGACGAGCAGGTCGCGACCTTCGACCAGTTCGATTCCCATTTGTTGGGCAAGAAACGTGTGCTCGAAGTACGCCGAGTTAAACGTCCCGGGTGTTAACAAGACGATCGTCGGTTCGCGCCGTCCGGAACAGTTCAGAGGTAAGAGCGAACGCAACGTTGCCAGAAGAGACTGGGAATAGTGATCAATGGAACGAACGCCGTAGTCCCTGAAAAGGCCGGGAAATACGCGCTTCAGAACCTTGCGATTGGCGAGCATGTAGGAAACGCCGCTGGGGACTCGCAGATTGTCTTCCAGTACAGCGAAACTACCATCTGGCACTCGGACGAGATCGGTTCCGCAGATGCTTACATAAATCCCACGGGGGACGGCAAGCCCGCACATCTCGCGCCGAAAATGTTTGCAGCTGTAGATCAGCTCGCGTGGAACGACTCCGTCCGCCAGAATGTGCCCCTCGTGGTAGACATCATCGAGAAAAAGATTCAGAGCAGTGATTCGCTGCGTGAGTCCTCGCTCGACTTGTTGCCACTCATACCCCGGAACGATTCTCGGTAGCAGGTCGTTAGGGAAAACACGCTCAGTTCCCTGTTCGTTTCCGTACACGGTGAAAGTAATTCCCTGGTGGAGAAAGGACAGGTCGGCCGCCTGCTGGCTCTTGCGCAACTGCTCTCCGGGCAATTCGAGCAAAGTGCGAAAAAGGCCCTGGTAGTGCGAGCGCGGGACACACGGCGATTCGAACATTTCGTCATAAGCGCCCTCAAACTGGTAGTTTAGAAATGGCGCAGGAACAGACGGTGGCGAAGCTGGCTGCTTCAGCCGCAACACACGAGACCTGGCTGCACGCCCCTGTGGCAAATTACGAGTCTAGGTATAAGAATGCGGGTCGTCCAATTGAAATTGTTTATTGGGGGTATAGCGCTGCCAGGTCTCGTCCGACTGCTTCCTCAATGCATTATGAGAGAGCGGCCCACTCAGAAGGGTGAGGCTGGATCGGGCGCGCCTTCGCTGCGCTGCGGCTGGGGCAAGGAGTCAACTGTAGTTTGCCTGATTGAGAAGAGCCACATTTCACAAATCTAACAGGAAGGATATCGAATGAAACAAAACGTGATGTTAACCATCGCGTCTCTGCTCTCAATCCTCTTGCTGACGCTTCACATTACGGACGACATCGTCCGTGGGATATCGAAGGCCGAGTCCTCAAACACTGCATTGGCCGTTCTCGTGGTGTTGCTGTACGGGACGCTGGTGCTCGCCGAACGGCGATCGGGGCACGTCATCATGCTGCTCGTCGGGTTGTTCGCGGCAGCCATGCCCGTCATGCACATGAGG
>Ga0068856_100005665_pt1 | contig 12296 bp, 10 predicted proteins | sample KBSCornC62_FD_66595 | JGI IMG/M metagenome (GOLD analysis project Ga0068856, IMG submission 66595) | Corn rhizosphere microbial communities from Kellogg Biological Station, Michigan, USA - KBS Corn C6-2 | ecosystem: Host-associated > Plants > Roots > Rhizosphere > Soil ...
CCTTTCTTTGCTTACTTTCTTTGGCGAGACAAAGAAAGTGAGTAGCTGCCGGGCTACCCCCGGCGAAGGGTTGATCGAAGAAAGAAAAGACGAGATGAGTTAATACGGTAGTCGGAACAACACAAGACTCACCGCTGCATGCCCCATCGCTTAACAGTCAACCTCTCAATAGTATTAAACCCAAAATTCTCCACCACCAGCCCAATCAAAATCACCATCGCCAACCCCGCAAACACCTTATCGGTATACAGCTCATTGCGATTCTGAAAAATATACCAACCCAGTCCACCCTTGCCGCTGGAAGCTCCAAACACCAGCTCCGCAGCAATCAAAGTACGCCACGCAAACGCCCAGCCGATGCGCAATCCGGCAAGGATGGAAGGCAAGGCCGCCGGCACCAGCATGAACAGCACGAACCGCAAGCCGCGCAAACCGTAATTGCGCCCCGCCATCCGCAAGGTATCCGACACCCCTAAAAATCCCGCATAGGTATTCAAGGCCAACGCCCACAACACCGAATGCACCAACACAAAAATCAGGCTGTTTTCGCCAAGTCCGAACCACAGCAAGGCCAGCGGCAACATTGCAATCGCCGGCAGAGGATTGAACATCGACGTCAGTGTGCTCAGCAGATCGCGGCCGAGTTGGGTCGATACTGCCAGCGTGGTCAGCGCGAACGCCAGCACAATGCCGATCAGGTAACCCTTGACCAGCACCTTGAGCGAAATCCAGACCTTGCCGATCAGCTCACCGGTGGCGACGCCGTCGACGAAGGCCTGTGCGGTCTGCAGGAAACCAGGCAGCAGCAGGTCGTTGTTCTGGATGCGCGCGACGGTTTCCCAGATCAGCGCCAGCACCAGCAGGATCACCGCCTTGCGCACCCAGCTTTGCTGCCAGATGCGTTGCGGCAGCGACAGTGTGCGTTCCAGCGGGACGTCGTCGAGCGGCGTCATGGCGATTTCGTATTCGTCGCGGATGGGAGGGGATAGATGCATGGCGGCTTCGACCTGTCGATTGGCGGATCTTGAAAATCCTCCAACATAACGGAAGCCGGATATGCCGGAAACGAATCGTTTCGCACAAACAAATGCGAATTTCGTATATGGCTGCGGCAGTGAGAAGCGGGAAAAAGGGAAAGATGGATCAATTCCCGCCGGCGCGCAGGCCGGCGGAAAGACCGGCTCAGCTCGGGCGGCCGTGGAACGCCTTGTTGGCGATCTTCCAGCCGTCGGCCGTTTTCAGCAGCACGAAATAATCGGTGAAGGTGACCGGGCCGTGCACCAGCGTGATCTTGGCGCTGGCCGAGAGGCCGCCCACGTCGATCCATTCCACTATACGGCGGCGGCTCGCCTCGTCGGCGGCCGGCGTGCCCTTGAAGCGTTCGCAGTAGACCTCCAGCGGCCACGAGGTGAACACGCCTTCGCGCATCGATTCGATGTGCGCGGTCGGCAGGAAGGCTTGCCGCATATGCGCGGCATCGTCGCGCGCATGGCCGAGGAAATATTGTTCGATGGGGACAAGCACTTCAGCCTGTTCGGCGCTGAAGGTAGGCGAGGACGATGTTGCTGCGGCTGTTGCGTTCATGGGCGGACTCCTGATTGAAGTCGCCCATGATGCGCGAACGGCGTCATTGTGTACAGCGCCGTCACTGATAAGCGGTATATGCGAACCCGCATAGTATTTTTATTTTCCATCGATGGGAAAAAGGAAGCGCACCGCCGCTCAATACGAAAACCGCACGTCCTTGAAATTGACCTGCGCCGGTTCTTCCTGGCCTTCATTGAACAGCAGGCGATGGATGCGCCGTGCGGTCTCCTGGAAGCCGACGCCGCCCAGGCTTTGCAGGTCATATTGATGGCTGTTGATTTCAGCGCGCACGCGGCCCGGGTGCGGCGACAGCAGCAGGATGCGGTTGCCGACCACCAGCGCTTCTTCGATCGAGTGGGTGACGAATAGCAGCGTGAAGCGCACTTCTTCCCACAGGATCAGCAACTCTTCCTGCATCTTGCGGCGCGTCAGTGCATCGAGCGCGGCAAAAGGCTCGTCCATCAGCAGGATCTTGGGCTGCATGGCCAGAGCGCGGGCGATCGCGACGCGCGCCTTCATGCCTCCCGACAGCGTATGCGGATAGGCGTCGGCGAATTTGCCGAGGCCGACCTTGTCGAGGTAGTGCAGTGCGCGTTCGGCCGCTTCGCGCTTGCCCAGCGTGTGCGAGGCCAGCAACGGGAACATGACGTTCTGCTTGACGGTTTTCCACGGCGGCAGCTGGTCGAATTCCTGGAACACCACGATGCGGTCCGGACCCGGCTGATGGATCGCGGCGCCGTCCAGGCGGATCTCGCCGGCGGCCGGTTTGAGAAAGCCGGCGACCGCTTTCAGCAGGCTCGACTTGCCGCAGCCGGACGGCCCCAGCAATACGAAACGATCCGCTGGGTAGACGTCGAAACTGACGTCGTGCGTGGCCTGCACCACGGCGGTGGCGCTGCGGTATTGCAGGCCGACACGGTCGACCTGCAGCAGCGGCGTGTGTTCGCCGACGGCCCGCAGGATCGGCGCATCTGGGTTGTGCAGATCAGCTGCCGGGCTGGGCATAGGCTTCTTCAAAAAAGTAATCTTTCCATGACGCGGCGCGGTTCTTCAGCACGCCGATGTCGTGCAGCTTGTCGGCATACACGTAGCTGCGTTGCGGCGAGACGGTGAAGTCGATTTCGGGATCTTCGACGATCTTGCGTACGAACTCGGGGGGCAGCTTGGACTTTTGCACGCGGATGAACGTGTCGGCCGCCTTGGCCTTGTTGGCGCGGATGAACTGCGCCGCTTCGACCAGGGCGTTGTAGAAGGCCTTGTAGGTTTTCGGATTGTCGTCGTGGAATTTCTGCGTCGTGTAGAGCACGTTGAAGGTCGCCGGTCCGCCGAGGATGTCGTAGGAGCTGATGATCTTGTGGACGTTCTTGTTTTCCAATGCCTGGTATTGGAACGGCGGGCTCGAGAAATGCGTGTTGATCTCCGAGCCGCCGGAGATCAGCGCCACCGTGGCGTCGGGATGCGACAGGCTCACCGAGATATTGTCGAAGCGCTTGTAGTCGGCCTTGCCGAACACGCGCGCGGTTTCGATCTGCAGGGTGCGCGACTGGTAGCCCACGCCGGCTGCCGGCACCGCAATGCGGTCCTTGTCGCTGAGGTCTTGCAGCCTCTTGACCTTGGGATTATTGGACAGCAGATAGTTCGGCATGGAGCCGAGCGAGGCGATCGCCTTGACGTTCTGGCGGCCGCGCGTGCGGTCCCAGAGCGTCAGCATCGGCGGCACGCCGGCCGAGACCACGTCGAGCGCGCCGGCCAGCAGCGACTCGTTCATGGCGGTGGCGCCGGAGATGCTGTTCCATTCGACCTTGATGTCGACGCCTTGCTGCTTGCCGTATTTTTCGATCAGCTTCTGATCCTGCACCACGTCGAGGATCAGGTAGCCGATGCCGAACTGCTGGGCGATGCGGATCTGGCCTTCGGCATGGGCGCCGACGTTAACACTGAATGCGACGACCGTCGCCGCGATGAAGGAGGTGGCGCGCATCTCAGCTGCCTCCGTTGATGTGGGCGTCGTCGAAGAAGTAATCCTTCACCGAGGCCGGCTTGTTCTTGATGGCGCCGACGCGGTGCATGAATTCAGCCAGCGGATAGGTATTCTGCGGCGCGATCTTGAATTGCACTTCGGGGTTCTTGATGATTTTCAGCAGCAGGTTGCGGTCGATCTTGGCGTTGCTGACGCGGATGTAGGTGTCGGCGGCCTTGTCGGGATTGGCGGCGATGAATTTGGCGGCTTCATCGAGTGCGTCCAGGAAGGCCTTGTAGGTCTTGGGATTGTCCTTGCGGAATTTCTCGGTGGCGTACAGCACCGTGGCCGACGAGGGGCCGCCCAGCACCTGGTAGGAATTCAGCACGATGTGCGCCTTGGGGTTGCCGGCCAGTTCCTGGTCCTGGAACGGCGGATTGCCGAAGTGGGCGCTGATCTCGGTGCCGCCGTTGATGATCGCGGCGGCGGCGTCGGGATGCGGCACGGCCACGCTGATCTTGTCGAGCTTGTTGTACTGGGCGTCGCCCCATTGCTTGGCCGAGGCCAGTTGCAGCACGCGCGATTGCACCGACACGCCGACGGCGGGCAGCGCGATGCGGTCCTTGTCGGTGAAGTCGGCGATGGTCTTGACGTTGGGGTTGTTGCTCACGAGGTAGTAGGGCAGGTTGCCCAGCGAAGCCACGCCGCGTACGTTCTGGCGACCGTGGGTGCGGTCCCAGATGGTCAGCAGCGGGCCGACGCCGGCGCCGGCGATGTCGATCGCACCCGACAGCAGCGCGTCGTTCACGGCCGAGCCGCCCGACAGCTTGACCCAGTCGACCTTGATGTCGACGCCCTGGGCCTTGCCGTGCTTTTCGATCAGCTTCTGGTCCTGGGCGACGTTGAGCAATAAATAGACGACGCCGAATTGTTCTGCGATGCGCAGCTGGCCTTCGGCGCGTGCAGGTGCGGTGGCGGCGAGGCCGGCGGTCAGCAGGCCGAGACTCAGCGCGGCGGAGAGAAGTCGTTTGGCAAACATGGATACTCCGGTAAAAGCGGGGACCTCGTTCTTGTGGCCTCGCAGTAAGATCCCAAACAGGTTCTAAGAACAAAGATGGGTAGAAGTCGGTGTTCTTTATGAGCTAGGAGTATATAAAGCCGCCGGCAGAATGAAAAACGCGTTTATCGCATATCTTTATGCGGTTTTCGCTGCATTTTGAGAGCCATAGCCGCGACTTGTGTTTTTCGGCGAAATTTGCCGGATGCCGCAGGAAGCGAATGCCTGCTTGCGCATCGATGTCAAGGCCACACCGCCGGGTAGATGCCTTTGCGCAACGCAGCATCCCGCCGGCGGGATAGTGCGATAAAGTACGCGCTATCCGGTTTCACCGGCGTAACGCGCATTAAAAGCTGCGGGTCATAGCGACGATTAAAACGACGACTAAGTGACGACTGAAACGCTGCAGACATGAGCATCAAATCAAATACGGGAAAACAATGAGTTCAACTCAGGTCAGACCAAACTATTCCTTCCGGTCGCAAAAACTCCACATCATCACCCTGGCAGCTCTCGGCGTCGTGTTCGGCGACATCGGCACCAGTCCGCTGTACGCGCTGAAGGAATGCTTCAGCCCGGAGCACGGCATCGCGTTTTCGCCCGACGCCGTGCTCGGCATTATCTCCATGCTGTTCTGGTCGATCACGATCGTGGTCTCGCTCAAGTACGTGCTGTTCGTCATGCGCGCCGACAACAACGGCGAAGGCGGCGTGCTGGCGCTGATGGCGCTGTCGTTGCGCACGGCCGTGAGCGGGTCGCCGCGCGCCAAGCTGCTGATGATGCTGGGCGTGTTCGGCGCCTGCATGTTCTACGGCGACGTGGTGATCACGCCGGCCATTTCGGTGCTGTCGGCGGTGGAGGGAATGGACATCGCAGTACCCGGCACTTCGCATTACGTGATCCCGCTGACGCTGGTGATCCTGACCGGCCTGTTCCTGATCCAGCGCCATGGCACCAACCTGGTGGGCAAGCTGTTCGGGCCGATCATGTTCCTGTGGTTTATTTCGCTGGGCGCACTGGGTCTGTATCACATCCTGAAAGCGCCGGACATCCTGGTGGCGATCAATCCGTATTACGCCGTGCATTTCATGATCGAGCATTCTCTGCAGGCCTTCATCGTGTTGGGCTCGGTGGTGCTGGTGCTGACCGGCGCCGAAGCGCTGTACGCCGACATGGGCCACTTCGGCATTCGTCCGATCCGCTTCGCGTGGCTGTATACCGTGATGCCGTGCCTGGTGATCAACTACTTCGGCCAGGGCGCCAACCTGCTGGCCCATCCGGAGGCGATCAAGAATCCGTTCTACCTGATGGTGCCGGACATGCTGCTGGTGCCGATGGTGGTGCTGGCCACGTTCGCCACGGTGATTGCCTCGCAGGCAGTGATCTCGGGTGCGTTCTCGCTGACCAGCCAGGCCATCCTGCTGGGCTTCGTGCCGCGCATGCGCATCCTGCATACCTCGGAAGACGAGCGCGGGCAGATCTATATCCCGCTGATCAACTGGATGCTGCTGGTGCTGGTGGTGGCGGTGGTGCTGGCATTCAAGAAATCGGACAACCTGGCGGCCGCCTACGGCGTCGCGGTGACGACCACGATGGTGATCACCACGATGCTGGCGGGGGTGGTCATGCGCGCCGAGTGGAAATGGCACCCGGTGCTGGTGACGCTGGTGATCGGCGCTTTCATTACGGTCGACCTGGCGTTCTTCACGGCCAACCTGCTGAAGATCGCCGACGGCGGCTGGTTCCCGCTGCTGCTGGGCGGTGCGGCGTTCTTCCTGCTGATGACCTGGTACTCGGGCCGCATGTTGCTGCGCATGCGCATCAAGGATGACGGCATCCCGCTGGAGCCTTTCGTCGAAGGCCTGCTGGCGCACCCGCCGCACCGGGTCGGCGGCACGGCGGTCTTCATGACCGGCAACATCAACACCGTGCCGGTGGCGCTGCTGCACAACCTCAAGCACAACCGCATCCTGCATGAGCGCGTGTTCTTCCTCAAGATCAGCATCTGGGATGTGCCGTACGTCTCCAACGAAGAGCGCCTGACGCTCAAGGACCTGGGCGGCAACGTCTACCTGTTGCGCGCGGCCTTCGGCTTCAAGGAAGCGCCGGAAGTAAACAAGGTGCTGGACCTGACGTCATCGCAGTTCGGCATCGAGTTCGAGCTGATGGACACGTCCTTCTTCCTGGCGCGCGATACGGTGGTGCCGAGCAAGTTGCTGGGCATGTCGCTGTGGCGCGAGCAGCTGTTCGCGTGGATGTACCAGAACGGCGCCAAGCCGTCGGACTTCTTCCACATCCCTGCCAACCGCGTGGTGGAGCTGGGCACCAAGGTCGAGATTTAACGGACGTTAAAAAGCGCTCGCGTTATCGATGCCAACCCAGCACGATAGCGCCGAGCGTGATGACGATGCAGGCCAGGATGCGCCGCATCGTCAGTTGCTCTCCCAGGAACAGCGTGCCGATCAGGGCCGCGAACAGCACCGAGGTTTCGCGCAACGCGGACACCGTTCCCATGGGCGCCAGCGTCACGGCCCAGATCACGATCCCGTAAGCCAATAACGACATCACGCCGCCCGCCAGGCTGAGCCAGTTCTGTTTGCGCTCGGCCGCCATCGGCAGGCGTTTGTGCATCCACATGAAGATCAGCGCCAGCGGGAAGCTGTCGAGCACGAACAGCCAGCCCGAATACGAAATGGCGTTGCCCGCCAGGCGCGCGCCGATGCCGTCAGTGACGGTGTAGGCGGCGATGAAGGCGCCGGTGGTGAAGGCGGCAATGGGACCGGACAGGTTGTGACGGTCCTTGATATTGGCCAGGCTGACGATGCCGATCGAGACCAGCGCCACGCCGAGCCAAGTGTAGATGCTCATCTGCTCGCCGACGAACAGCGCGGCGCCGATCGATACCAGCATCGGCGACGAGCCGCGCGCAATCGGATAGGACTGGCTGAAATCACCGATGCGATAAGCGCGGATCAGGAACAGGTTGTAGCCGGTGTGCAGGATCGCCGACAGGATGATGTAGGGCCAGGCGGCGGCATGCGGCAGGGGCGTCAGGAGCACCAGCGGAATCGCCCCGACGCCGGCGCCGATCGTCATGACGGCCAGCGAAGCAAGGCGGTCGCCGCTGCTTTTCAGCAAGGCATTCCAGGAAGCGTGCAGCAGGGCGGCGCAGAGCACCAGGGCGACGACGGCGAGGCTCATGCGGGCAATCCGGTGGGGTGGGTCATGAAGAAGAGCGCTGGAATCGGGGCGGCAAAAAAGGCCCTATGATACTGCGCCCGGCGCAAATCCGTCCTCAGCCTGAATGACTTTGCTGCGCAGGCAGTTCGGTGCGGCAGCGCCATAGCGCGTGTCCCGAGGCAAGGTACTTGCGCTCGAACGGCGTGATCGGCGAGTTGGTGGCGTAGGCTTCGCAGGCCGTCGGCCGTTCGCTCAGCTGCGTCAGCGCGGCGGCGAATTCTTCCACGTAAATTTGCCAGTTGCTGCGGCACTCGATCACGCCGCCGAGCGCGACGATGCTCGGAAACACGGCGTGGCCGTGCCAGCGCCGCGCCAGGTGGCCGATCTTCGGCCAGGGATTGGGATACAGCAGGTATTGGCGCGCCGGAAAAATCTTCGCGTCCAGCAGCAACCGCCAGTAGTCGACCAGGTCGGCGCGGATGAAGCACAGGTTGTCAGGCTGCGGTCCGTTCCACTGCGTGTTGCGCCCGAGGCGATCTTCGGACTGATCGATGCCGATGACGAAGTGGTCGGGGAATTGCGTCGCCAGGTTCAGCGTCGACAGGCCGACGCCGCAGCCGGTGTCGAGGATCAGCGGCGCGGCGCCGGCGGCGCGCCAGGCGGCGATGCTTTCCTCGAAGGCGCGCCGGTTGTAGTCGGTCACGGGCTTGCGAAACGGCGCGGCGGCATCGGCATGTCTGGCGACGAGCGCCGGCAAGTGCTCGTGGATGCCGGTCTGGCTGCTGGTGATGGGCAAGGAATTCATTGAGGCGGATTCAGGCGGAAGGATGCTGCGGCACGCGCCGCAAGCCTGAAATTATAAGGGGAGAACCGGCAGCAGGAAGCGAGGCCCCGGCCGCGATGCGTGCGGACCGGGGCAAGCTGCAACGCTGCCGTCGCCGGCAGGTCGCAGCGTGCTTGGTTCAGTGCAGCGTCATCGGGTGACGCATCATCAGGTCGTACTTGCTGAGGAAGGTGTCGATGTCTTCCATCGACGGTTCCGTCGCGATCAGGTCTTGTACGTCCTTGCGGAACAGTTCGGCGGCCGGGCCGTCGATGTAGATTTCACGCTGGCCGGATTTGTCCATGATTTCATAGCCGCCGAAACGCAGGGCTTCGTGGTCGCGGTCGGCACCGAATTCAACGACGCTGTATTGCTCACTGTTGTAGATCAGGTTCATAGTGGCTCCTTGTGCAATGCTTAAGCTTTGTGAAGGAAGTGGCGTCATATCCGGGTATTTCAAGAGTCGCGCCAAGGCGGCCCTGGACAGCTTCGCTGTCGCGTTTCCCCTGAATATGGTTACGGCGCAATCGGCGATAACTTTTGCCCGAATGACAAAATGACATGAAGAACGTGCGAGCTTGCAGGGCCAAAGCGGCCGGCCCTACAGGAATGGATGGGGCGAATGCGAGAAGGTTCCTGAGCGGCAAGGGCAAGCTTGCCGGGAGTCAGCCCGGATGAGCCCGGACGCGCAGAGAGCAGTAAAACTACGGTAAGGGGAGTGCGGAGGCGGAAAAACAGCGCCGGCCAGAAAGCATCAACTGCTCTGTCGGCGGACGTCCGACGGCATTGCACCGTCGGTCATCGGGGACTGGATATTTAAACGTTCTTCTTGGACAGCTTGCCCGGCTCGACGCCGAGTTGCTTGAGCTTGCGGTACAAGTGCGTGCGCTCCAGGCCGGTGCGCTCGGCCACGCGCGTCATGCTGCCGTTCTCGCGCACCAGGTGGTATTCGAAATAGGCGCGCTCGAAGGCGTCGCGCGCTTCGCGCAACGGCAGGTCGAAGGAGATATTGGAGGCATTGTCGACGATCGGTGCATAGGCCGGCGCGGCGGCCAGACCATGGTGCAGCGTGTCGGCTGCGCTGGGCGGCGCATAGGACGACAGCGGGCTGGCGTGATGATCGGTGCTGTCGGCGCTGGCGGCGACGGTGGGCCGGATGTACGACACCGGACGCGCCGGTTCGCGGCTGTGCGACAAGCCTTGCTGGACTGCTTTCAGCAGCTTTTGCAGGGCAATCGGTTTCTCGAGGAAATTGAGGGCGCCGATGCGCGTGGCTTCGACTGCGGTGTCGATGGTGGCGTGGCCGGACATCATGATCACGGGCATGGTCAGCAAGCCGTCGCGCTGCCATTCCTTCAACAGCGTGACGCCGTCGGTGTCGGGCATCCAGATATCCAGCAGCACCAGATCGGGAACGCTGCCCGCCCGCAACTCGCGCGCTTGTTGCGCGTTCTCGGCGGTTGCTACGACATGTCCTTCATCGCCCAAAATTTCCGAGAGCAACTCGCGGATACCCATTTCGTCATCGACGACCAGGATGTTAGCCATGTGCCTGCTTTCCTCACTAGATATTTTTGAGATTTTCCGTGCAACCGCTGAACTCTTTACAGCACTGCTGCAAAAATCAATCTGGCTGGGTGTGTGACTGGACGGTACATGAAGTACGGCACGCAGACACACAATAACGCCGGGCTAATTCCGCAACCTTACTTGGTAAAGACCCATGTATCAACGGCAGCAATGAGAAAAATCTTAATCCTTATGCATCGGACGCTAACTTTAACAGCAAAATCAGTATTTTTGCGCCTCTTGTATCGCTACGATTTTGGATATCGATGCGACCTCCGTGTTCGTCGACGATTTTCTTGACCATTGCCAAGCCCAAACCCGTACCTTTAGGTTTCGATGTTACATAAGGTTCGAAGGCGCTGGCTAAAATTTTCTGGCTGAAGCCGGGGCCATTGTCGGTAATCGATAGCCGAACGGCGCTGCGGGTGGCGCCGTCGGAGCCCTGGTACTTGACCAGCTCGGTGACCACGTCGATGTGCGGCGCAATGTCGCCGTTCTCGGCGACCGCGTCCTGAGCGTTCTGCAGCAGGTTGTGGATGACCTGGCGCAGCTGGGTGGCGTCGCCCATCACCTTCGGCAGGTCGGGCGCCAGGCGCGCATGGATGGTATCGCGGCCGTCGCCGGCCAGGTAGAGGTGCAGGATTTCCTCGGTCAGCGCGTTGAGGTCGAGCGCGGACGGCTTGGCCGGCGGCGTCTTGGCGTATTCGCGGAAGTCGTCGACCATGCGTTTCATGGCGCTGACCTGGTTGACGATGGTGGTGGTGCTCTTGTCGAGGATGGCGGCGTCCGCCGGCAGCAGCTTGTCGGCCAGGCGCATCTGCAGGCGTTCGGCCGACAGCTGGATCGGCGTGAGCGGATTCTTGATTTCATGCGCCAGGCGCCGCGCCACCTCGCCCCAGGCGATCGAGCGTTGCGCCGAAATGACCTTGCTGATGTCATCGAACACGACGACGTAGCCGACGCCGCTGTGCACCGGCAGGTGCGAACCGCGCGCCAGCAGGATGGTTTTGCTGCCGTCCTTGCTGCTTTCGGTGTTGTCGCCGGCGTTGGTAGAGCCATTGCTGCTGCCACGGTGAGGCAGTTCGATCTGCTGTTGCCAGTGCAGGCCGTCTTCGGCGCTGTCGGCGAGGTGGGCGCGCTGCTCCGAGAAGGCCTTGATGATGGCTTCGGCAAACAGCGCCTGGCCGTCAATGGTGTGCAGCGGCGTTCCGGTGCTGCCGCTGAAGTCGTAGCCGAGGATGCGGCGCACCGAGTCGTTGACGCTGACGATGCTGAACTCGCTGTCGAGCACCATCACGCCGGCGGACATGTTGGCCAGCACGGATTCCAGGTAGGCCTTGGCGTTTTCCAGCTCGGCACGGTTCTTCTCGACCGAGGTGCGCGCTTCCAGCAATTGCCGCGTCATGGTGTTGAACGACTGCGTCAGCGTGCCGAGTTCGTCCGAGGTGCTGACGATGGGGCGCGGCGAGAGGTTGCCTTCGGCCACCGCCTTGGTGCCTTCGGCCAGCAGCAGCAGCGGCTTTGCCAGGTCGCTGGCGATCAGGAAGGCGCTGGCGATGGCGCCGAAGATGGCCAGCAGCAGCGTCAGCGTGAGCGTGACGATGTAGATTTTGCGCAGCCCCGAGCGCGCCACCGAGCGCTGCTGGTATTCGCTGTAGGCCAATCGCAAGGTTTCGGCGTTGGTGGCGAGGTAATCCGGCACCGGCTGCAGGATCTGCAGGAAGCGGTTGTCGTTCTGCAGCGCCATGGCCTTGGACGAGGCCGGCACGGCGATGACCACGTGCAGGCGCAGGTTGCCGTCGGCGTCGGACTCGCCGTTGAGCGGACGCGAGTCGTCGCTTTCCACCACCGAGAAGCCGCGTGAAAGGCGGGCCTGGCGCATCATCGCGGAGGTCGGCAGGATGGGCGTGAGCACGCCGATACGGCCGCCCACGGCCGCCAGCACCTGGCCGTTGGCGTTGACCACGGTGATTTCCATGCTCTGGTCGCGCTGGCGCGACAGGTAGGTGACCTGTTCCGACTCCGACATGTCGGACAGTTCCTGCGCCATCGAACGCCCGCGCGCAGCGAGGTCGGTCAGGGACGAGTCGAGTGCATTGCGGCCGAGGTTGAGGCCGGAC
>Ga0068856_100005666_pt1 | contig 12296 bp, 12 predicted proteins | sample KBSCornC62_FD_66595 | JGI IMG/M metagenome (GOLD analysis project Ga0068856, IMG submission 66595) | Corn rhizosphere microbial communities from Kellogg Biological Station, Michigan, USA - KBS Corn C6-2 | ecosystem: Host-associated > Plants > Roots > Rhizosphere > Soil ...
GTGGCATTGATCCAGACATCCCAACTTTTTGGATATTCCCCATCTCCAACGTAACCCCAAATAAAAAACACAATGATAAACCGCATTATTACGTAGGTAAGCCCTCCAAACAAAATTAGTCTTATTATTAAGTGCTTGAAGTTTAGTTTTGAACCTAAGTCCATACGTGGCGTCACTGTCCATTCAAATTCGGCAAATCATTATTCCCTTTCAAATATTTTTCCAGGTATTGAAAGCTCGCCTGCTCAATCAGCAAATAGCTCTCCCAGTTATAGGCCGCGCCGTGAGCGCCGGGCGGGTAAATACGCAGGTCCACATCCTTGCCGGCATTGGTTAATGCCGTAAGCAGCTGCATGGTATTGGCCGGGTGCACATTATCATCGCTCATCGAATGGATCACAAACAAATGGTCCTTCAGGTTTTTGGCGTAGGTCATGTCGCTGCTGGCCTCGTAGCCTGCCTCGTTATCCTTTAGCGGGGCCATGTAGCGCTCGGTGTAAATATCATCGTATAAGCGCCAGTCGGTTACCGGGCTGTTGGCTATGCCCACCTTAAACACGCCCGGGTGTGTCAGCAGCGTGTAGGTAGTGCTGTAGCCGCCGTAGCTGGTGCCCATAATGGCCATTTTATTGCCGTCCACAAAGGGCATGGTGGCCAGGTATCTGGCGGTTTCCGCAAAGTCGTTGCTTTCGTACTTACCCAATTGTTTGTATACCACCTTCATAAAGGCGCTGCCGTAATTGGCTATGCCGCGGTTGTTCACGTTTGCCACAATATAGCCGTTTTGCGCCAGCCATTGCTGCCAGGCATCGGCGCTGAACTGGTTAAACACATCATGACTCTCGGGTCCGCCATAAACCGTCATTACCACCGGGTATTTTTTATTGGGGTCGAAATTGAAAGGTTTTATGATATAGCCGTCCAGGCTAACGCCGTCGGTAGTTTTAAACTTGATAAACTCCGGGGCCGAATAAGCATGCGTATTTATAAAATCGCTCACGCTACGGTTATCCTCCAGGGTTTGCAACGCCTTGCCTGTATTATCGCACAGGTTTATATGCAGCGGCGTGCTCACATTGCTGTATTTATCCAGGTAATAATGCGTATTGGGCGACATATCAATATCATGAAACCCCGGCACGGTGCTTAGCTTCGTCTTTCCGCCGCCGTCGAAATTAATGCTGTAAAACTGCTGCTCCAGGCCGCCGTCCTCGGCGCTCAGGTAATAGATCTTCTTCGCCGCCGGATCGATGCCGCTTACCTTTATCATATCCCAATTGCCTTTGGTCACCTGGTTGAGCAGCTTTCCGTCGTACCCGTAACGGTAAATATGGTAATACCCCGAACGGTCAGACACCCAGAAAAACTCTTTCGAGCCCTTCGGGAAGTATACCATATCGTTCACGTTGGTATAAAAATTAAAAATGGCTACCCAGGTATCGTTCTTCTCTTCCAGCACCACGTGGTGCTCGCCCGTTTTCACATTAAAAAAGTACAGCTTCATGTGGTTTTGCGCGCGGTTCAGCGTCATCAGCGCCAGCACATCGGGGTTGCTGGTCCAGTAAATGCGGGGGATATAAAAGTCGCCGGTTTCATCCGGCTTCATCCATACCTTTTTGCCTGTGGCCACGTCGATTACGCCGATGCGCACTTCCGGGTTGGCATCGCCCACCTGCGGGATGGGGATATGGACATATTCAGCATGCAGGCCCTTGTAATTCGTCATCTCGAAATCGGGAACCGGCTTCTCGTTAAACTGCCAGAAAGCCATATACCGGCTGTCGGGCGACCAATTCCAGGCCTGGGCCTGGCCAAATTCCTCCTCGTACACCCAATCGTAATGACCGTTAAAGGTGCCCAGGTCGCTGGTTTTGTCCATCGTCAGCTGTGTTTCTTTCCCGGTGCCGAAGTTGTACACATACATATTTCCCTCGCGCTCCATGCCCACTTTTGAGCCATCGGGCGACAACTCCGCCGTGCGGGCGTCTTTCGCAGCCTGCTTCAGCTGCTTGCCGGCGATATCATAAATATAATAATCCGCAATGCCGCTCCGCCGGTAAATGGGCCTGAAATTCGCCTTAAACACCAGGTGTTTCGAATCCCGCGACCATTGGAAACTCTCGTATGCAAAGGCCTTATCGCTCCCGGGGAAGGTAAACCCTTTGGTGCTGAAAAGCGCTTCATCCTTCTGCGTCTTCGGGTCCATCATCCTGATCTCCCCGTTGGCGGTAAACGAATATTTTTCGCCGCCGTTGGTCCAGTTCACACTCTCGGGGCCCTGGCTGCCATACAGGCTAAAGCCCGTGCGCAGGGCATCCGCCAGGTCGGTGTATGGGGTTTTGGTTTGGGCGAAGGTTTGCGTGGTGGTTAGAAGCGGAATGCTTAAAGCGGAAAGCAGCAAGCTGCGGAGAATAGCATGTTTCATTTAGTCAGTTTTGAAGCGATAAAGCTAATGGAAAAAAGCTGAAAGCTGAAATCCGCCGTCGCTGAAGCTTTGGCGGGCGATGGCGGAAAGCAAAAAAAGACTCCGGGCGCCGGGTTCCAAACCCCAGGGCTCTTTTATAACTTTTCCCATAGTATGGCGCTTTTATGGCGCTCCACCGCGTTCCAGTGTTCCACTTTTGCGCACGGGATTTTTTTTGAACGCCTCATTAACAGCCATTTATAATATTCAATTGGTTAAAAAGGGCGATATTTACTGACAAAATGGTGTCACCATTTTAACCATTTCACTTCCTTATATTTGCAAACTCTTCTATCCGGTTGCAGAAAGCACAGCTGCACACAAGATCTCAACGCTTTTAGCCTTTAACTGACATCCTCGTGCGTGAGAAGGCCAACGGGCCGGTTAGCTGGCAGGAAGGTTTTGAAAACAAACACGCATCAGAAAAGCAGTATGGTTGTCGGATGACGCCCTTACCGAATTTTATTGTTAAGCCCCCAGCCGCCGATATTCGCCATTTACATTAACGATTACTTTGAAACACATCGTAAGGCCTCAGACATTTACATTGTCCCTAAGCTACCAAAAATAAGCGCATGGTACCGCAATACCACTCGCTTTTACTATTTTCCCTGGCTGCCTCTTGAGCTTAAATCTGATTTTTAGTTATTTATACGTGCATCAACAGCTTTGATATACGGCAAGCTACTCAATAGGTTACGATGTCGTAACGCGCAAATTTTCCCTCCCTATACTTAAACGTGCCATTATATAGCTTCTCAATCTGGCTTGCGATATCCTCTCTTTCCTCACCTACGGAAAACGATTTACGACAGTCAATTTTCTCAAACAAATGGAAGGGATTTTCAGCTTCCACTACAAATATAGTGTAGCCGCGCCATTCAAAGAAATTGAAATCATCCAGTTTCCAATGCGGGAATGAAATTTTGCTCGAATCTGACGTTATTTGAAAAAGATCAAAGGTGAAATCGTTGGAACTTCCCCTTATTCTAAAGCAAAAATACTTTTCGCTTCTATCTATTTTGCTTCTTACCGATTCAAACAAAGAATCTATTTTGTGATTTTCCTTTACTTTTTGAAGCGTGATTTGCTTTGGCTCCTGGGCGTGGAGAACACCCGTAAAAAGCCCCAATAATACCGTAATGATTAATTTCATATTTTACAATTATTCCCAGGGTGTCACATTAAGTACATTAAATAAAACCAAGTTAGACAACTCATAAAACCTCGCCTTTGTTGGTGTTGTCACCAACAAACCGAAATGCCCCGGGGGTATGGGCAGTTCGAATGATCGAAAACGGATACTATGTCAAATAATGTCGCGCCGCCCTGTTTGGTGTTGTCACCAGCAAGGGCGAAAATGCGGGGTCCTGGCAGCGGGCACAAGTATATACCCAGAGGATGAGAAAAGGGCAGCCGGAGGTTTCAATCGCTGACGTAGCTGCAATTGCCGTCGCGGCCGGTATGGTTGGCATCCATCCTGCTCAGGTATCTTGCTTGACTGGTCAGTTATTGTTGCTTTATAGGCATTGCTTAAATTCTCTATCTAAACCCTTAATTTATTCCCCGTGTCGAGGAACTGCGGTTCACTGTCTTAATCTTCCTTTCTATATTATAGGACGCGCCGCTTTCATAAAAACGACCGTGTTATGATCAATCTTTTGCTTTGTAACACTACCGTCAGTTAAGCATCGGCTATAAAATGTATTAAAAGTATTGAAAAAACGGCAAATAAAAGACCGCTCGCACCAAAAATAACAGAAAGAATCATTCCATTTTTATCGGAAATTTTAAATTTTGAGTCTTGGGCTTCCCGATTTTTTATGAATTCATATCTTCTCTTTTCTATATATAGGTATTGAAATAATTGAGTTATACCTAACCCTATTAACAAACAAATCCAAACGTTTATATGTGCTTTAAGCGATTTTGTTAAAAAATACTCGATTAACGAATATATCCCCATAATATATAACATTAAAGATATGCCAAAGGCATAAGATGCTCGCTCCCGTTGACTACTGAGTTGTTTAGTTTTAGCAGTTGAAAACCACATCGTTAAATAATAAAATAAAAAATCAAATAATATCATTTTTCATCTTTTAAAATAAACTTATTATAGGCAATCGTTGTCAATTTCCAAACTACTTGACTTCTCACTCTGCAAGTATATACTCGTGCCCCGCTGACAGGAGGGAAATATTAACTACAATGGGAACAAAGCCGGCGGTTCAACCAGGCTTCGTTTCTTGCTTTTCGTGTACTTCTTAAATAAGCTACCTGTCTGCTGGTTCAATGAAAATCATCGCGCCAGGATGGGAAGTTTTGCTTCACACCTTAAGTTCAGAACACTTAAGTTTTATCATTTTTTTGTCCTGCTTATTAATAGTTATTTGCTTTAGTAACCGCTCTCTGTTATTTACCTGTTCCTTCAAACCTTCAAGCCATATATTTACATCGGCGTCCCACATTTTAAAGTGGCCTGGATCCCAATCCCTTTTGTTGATTTGCTCTAACACCTTTTGGGCAACACCAACGCTTATATATAAGCCTACTTTAAGTTTCGTCTCCTGTACCATTGCTCGTAAATAAGAACTTGGTAAGGTCTTAGTATATTCATCTATGACAGAAAATAATTCTCTTAACAAAATATCACCATCAAGCGGTAAGGGTATTTGTTGTTTAATGCTTTCCAACACTTCATTAAAATAATCGGTGTGCTTATTGTACGGTATGTTAAATTGGAACCCTTTTTTGTTTTCAAACTCTTTCAAAATAATCGGTGCAGCTAAACAAGCGTTTAAATCGGTATCCATTCTATTGCCACAAAAAGAATAAACAACAAAATACGGTCTGTATTCTTCTCCTCCAGGTAGATGTAATAATTCTAAACCCATTATAAAAGGCCCAACAATTTTGTAAAATTTATTCTTTGAATACATTGATAGTTGGGGCAGAGCCTGTTGCCATTCCCCGTCTATTTTTCTTTTTATTTCTTTTAAATTTTCTGCCATCTTATGGTTTAACTGGTCTAACGATTTGTATTGAAAAATCGGTAAAACTTCTAGAATATTTTGTAAGCTGGGTTGTTCCGATTATAGCATCCCCGCTACTCTGTCCTCCGGCGAGTATATACTCGTGCCCCGTTTGACAGGTCGTCCTCATGCTTGTTTCTCGCCTTTGCTGGCCTTGTCACCAACAAACCGAAATGCCCCGGCATATGGGCAGTTCGAATGATTGAAAACGGAATACTGTGTCAAATACCGTCGCGTCGAGCTTGTTGGCGACAACACCAACAGGGGCGAAGCCAGCACCAACTTTGATACACTACCCACCAAATAATGATAAACCAATTTCGTGATCGAACGACGCGAAATCTTTTTTAGTTGTAATAAAAATCAAAAACAACTTTTTCTCTTTCTTTAAAAACATTATTTCCAACGGCTTATTACCATTCGCGTCAACAAAAAAATCCTGGCGACCATTTCCCTTAAACTTTATTGACAGATTTTTACATTCAAAAAAGTAGTCTGCAATGGTGTCATTTTTTTCGCTTTTTGATAATCCTGAACCTCCGAATGAAATGAAAATATTTGAAAGCTTACCGTTGTCACTCTCATTGACATGAATGCGATGCCTAATGCCTACAAAATTAATATCATTAACATAAAATGGGGTGCCAAATTCTACGGTGCTTTCGCTAAAACTTTCTTGCAGAGAATTTTGAAGCGAAAAATCGTAAGACCGGCTCAGCGTGTATAGCGCTATGTAGTATTCCTGATTATATAAGAAATCACACACCGTATCTCTGCCAATATGTTCAAGGGATGTCATCAACTTAATTTTACCCCTTATCTTTGGTTGGAACAAATTTAAATAATAGCCAGGCAGGTTATGCGAAATCATTGTTGGATGCGAGCGGAGTACCTTTAGGTATTTGTCCGCTGCGGGATCATTGCATGACATTATTATGCAAACGGCACAGAAAAATAAATTCCACTTATATTTAATTTTCACCACTCTATTTTTTAAAATTACAATTCAGGGGCATATATTAAAAATATTTATGACGGTGCTAATAACAGCTTCACCTACTGTTACAAATCCTGACAAGGGCTTTGGTGTAAACGTGGTAGTAAATGAAAGACCAAATATCTTCGTTTCCTCTCGCTTTTGTTGGTGCTGTAAAACAAACCGAAATTCCCCGGCGCATGGGCCAGTTCGAATGATCGAAAACGGAATACTATGTCAAATACTGTAGCGCCGAGCTTGTTGGCGACAACACCAACAAGGGCGAGCAGATAAATGGCAATAAAATCCAAGCATAGTCGTCCTTAACCCCTTACCGGTCTATTATAATAATATATTGAAAATATAGCTAATAGGATTGCCGAAATATCTCTTACTATCCACCAATGTTCCGGCTTTGCTGATACCAGGAAATCAAAATATACGATAGCTATTAATAATAGAACACTTGCGGCGATTAAAATTAAATTTACCTTCTTCATAGTTATCTCACTTCAAATTGCATTTTTCTGGAGCCATTCCAAGTGATCTAACATAGAGAGCTGGCAAAAGCCCATCGATGGTTATCCCACCACTAAGATATTCGCGCGCCTTGCATACCATTTTTTGGGATATAAGTTGGCAACAAATAACGTAACTACTCCTCTCGCCTTTGTTGGTGTCGTCACGTGTTGTCACCAGCAAGGGTGCGTGAAACTCAAGCCGCCGCGTGTAAATCCCCCCCTAAAAAAACCTCACAAAATATCCCGCAACCGCTTGCCATAACGCAGAATGCGGCAACCAATAGAAACTGTAATGCGAAATAGCTAAAATGATGAGCGAGACGACATAGGCCCTGCTGTTTTGCCCCCTGAACCTATCATAAACAATAAGCCCAACCAAAACCAGGTCGGGTATAATAAAGCCTAACAGCACCGCCGCGCTGCCGCCCATGCCGAAATCGTGCCCCAAAAACCTGCGCATACCGGCCCCAACAATGGCCAGCGAGGTGGCGATCATATAGCGCATGTGGTCGGGCGTGCGGCGAACGCTCAGGATGGCCAGCAGGTACAAAATGGCAAAATCAAATATCTGGTAAACCTGGAAATACGTATTGGCGAGAACGGTTTCCCTGGGGACATGGGCTGCCGTGGCATTCAGATAAGCCTCGCGGGCAATAAAATGAATAGAAATGATGATGCAGGGCACCAGCACATACGTAAACCTGCCGATGATACGGTGCGCGCGGTATTTGCCATAACGGATAAGCAGCGGCTGCAGCACCAGCAGCACAAACCACGTGATAAACAACAGGCCGTGGATATGCTGGATAAGGGTAACGTTGCTAAAGGACGGAAAAAGCCCGAAATAGCTTTTGAAAAACCCCAAAAAAATGATGCCGAAAATAGCGACGAACAGCAGGCTTACGTTTTTGTACCCGGTTTCCATAAAGTGCAAATTGTGAAGGTTAATTTGCTGCAAGATAGGTAATAGTTAGGCATAAACAACGCTGTTAATCACCGGTTAACGCGTTGGGGTACAAGGTAAATTCACCGCCTGCCGCGCTTGCTGCGGCAGCTAAATTTAGCGCCCCGAGGCATAATGAGGTAAAACCGGCCCTCCGGTTATTGAATTGAAAAATAAATGCACTTACTTTTCCGCCGGCGGGTTACATTTCCTTCCAGGATTTAACAAACCTAAGCGTATCAGCTTTAACCTCCGGACTAAACTCATCGATTTCAGAAACGTCGTACAGGCCGTCTACTAACTGATAGATCACGGTTTCCAGGTACCTGGATCCGCCAATCCCATCGTAGCGACGGGCGATATGCTTGTCAAAGTCCTTCACAGCCGAAAATATTTTATAATAGGCTTCCTTTACGTCGCCGTTTGTGGCTTTCCATTCATCCAAAATTGCAGCAAAGCTGTTAAGGCCCTGCTCAAATTCAATCAGCAGCCCCTTATCCATCAACTGACGGGCAACTTTCTTATCTTTTTTCGGTAATTCGTAATACATAACCTGTCGTTTTAAATTTTGCTTTTAACATCGCAAAACTATGCGTTGTCAATAAAATATGGCGGGGAAATAATGAGAATCGTCCCTTCCCCCAACTGTCCGAAGTCTCCTGACTTCGGACTACTATGCTTGTAGTTTTTAACTACACAACATCTTTTCGGTAATAAATTTTTGACCAATAAAACCACAATATTTGTTATATTTGTATATGCGTACAGCAAATTCAACAAATAAACGGGTAGTACTTGTTCAATGGAAAACGGGGGCTGAAACCGAAGTTTTTTCCAACCTGAAAAATTTCTGCCTCAGCTATCCGCAATATAATTACAATACGCTTAACAATTATTTAAGCAAAAGCAAGGTGCCTTTTGATAACGAAACCGTGCGGGTAGAAAGAAAAAGTATTATCGCCCGGCCGAAAGCGGTTGCCCCGGCTGCGATGGGGAGAAGCATTGTGCCGGTTATACGGAAAACGTTGCTTAATACTGCCCATGACGATGTCCGCGACCTGGATTACTGGTTGGCCCAGTCGGTTGAAAAAAGAGCGGAAGCCGTAACATTCCTGGTTTCGCAGATGCTGAAGAAAGGACAGCGCATGGATAAAACCGTGATTAATAAAATACGACCGGGAATATGATATTGGCTAAGGACTTTGAGGACTTTATACGTCTGCTGAACAACCGCGAAGTTGAATATATGGTAGTAGGCGGATACGCGATGGCTTTTCATGGTAAACCGCGCTATACCGGTGATTTGGACATCTGGATAAAAATATCGGAAGCCAATGCGGTAAAATTGTTGCAGGTGATAGCTGATTTCGGAATGGCTGGTTTGGGATTTGTAAAACGTGATTTTATGCAGCCAGGCTATATTTCACAGATCGGCTACCCGCCCTTACGCATCGATTTGCTTAATAATATTGATGGGGTTGAATTTGAAGAAGCCTACGAAAACAGGCAAAAAATAGCTTTGGAAGACGATTTAGAGATTATTTATATCGGATTAAATGATCTGCTACTGAATAAAGTGGCCTCCGGAAGAAAACGCGACCTGGACGATGTTAAAGAAATAAAAAAAGCAATATCTAAATCGGTGGAAACTCACAGGAAGCGAAAAGGCTGAAAAAACCGCAACAACACCTCCCCGACAAAACCTTTCGCCCTTAACCTTTTACCTTTCGTCTCAAAACGTATCTTTGCAGCATGAAAGGAAAGTCGCCTAAAGAATCGCATACGATAATGAATGAGCTGGTATTGCCTAATGATACCAATACGCTGCATAATTTAATGGGCGGGCGATTATTGCACTGGATGGATATTGCTGCCGCCATATCGGCGCAAAAACATTGCAACCGAATTGTGGTGACGGCCTCGGTCGACAATGTTTCGTTTAAACAACCCATAAAACTGGGCGACGTAATTACCATCGAGGCAAAAGTTTCGCGCGCATTTACTACTTCGCTTGAAGTGCGGCTGGATGTTTGGGCGGAAAATATTCCAACAGGCTCGAGGATAAAAAGCAACGAGGCCTACTATACATTTGTAGCGCTCGATCAAAACGGCCGCACCATTCCCGTACCCGAACTGCTGCCCGAAACCATTGAAGATATGGTTTTATTTGAAGGCGCCCTGCGCCGCAGGCAACTGCGCCTTATCCTTGCAGGCAAAATGAAACCGGACGATGCCACAGAACTGAAGGCATTGTTTTTGGGGGATGAGCCGCAATAAATCGTTTCGCCGGGGAACTTGACGCGCGCGCTCAATTATTCTTTATCATCGTTATGGAATTCATCTGAAAATATCATCTTTAATGAAAACCCAAACACGATGAAAACAATTGTTTACCTTTTTGCCTTCAGCATTGTTTTTGCCTCATGCGCCAGCCATAAAAAAGTGGTGCAGGGCAGCACAAACGCCACAAGTACCAGCGCCCCGACCGTTAGCGGTGATGGATCGTCTTTTGAAAAAGCTGTTTACATTACCGAAAACCAGGAAACACCCGGCATACATGCTGAGTATGCGTGGATACGCGAAAAATATCCAAACTATAAACTCAAAGGGCAATCGCTCAGCAATTATAAAAATAAGCCTTATGATATTATCCACATCACCACGGCCGATGGCAAGGATATGGATATATATTTTGATATTTCGAACTTTTACGGTAAGTTTTAATTGCGCATTGTGAAGATTTACGAAGGACGAAAGTTCGCGGTTTCGTCCTTCAAAATATCCAAAACCTGCTGGCTGGGATTACCAAAAAGCGAAACACCGTTCGCGCCGTTTTTTAGGGCGAATTGCATCCCCTGCCTTAACTCATCGTCGGTTTTAAAATCCGACAGGTAAAGGCCTGCATACAGGGGGAACTCCCCTGCTAAAAAATGTACCCCTTCGGCAACGGCATCGCCTATCCAGCTTACTTTTTCTTTATAAAAACCGTGATAGATCATCGGGCAAATGCCATCGAGTTTCCAGTTGGTCCAATCCTGCCTTACGTTGCGGCGGGCAATCTCGGGCGTTGGAAAAACCGCCGCGGTGATCTGCTTTTTATGCTGATGGGCGATGGCCGATAAGCTGTTTACCACCCTGGTGATATTGTTATACCGGTATAAACGCCACGACAGGCTGGCTTCGGGGTATTGAATATCCGCCAGGTCCGTTCCATATTTTTCCTTAAACCCGGCGCGGCAAACATCGCAATAGCAGTAATCATATTCGGGGAGTTCGCTGGTTTGAACAATGTTGTATTTCGACCATAGGTTTACCGGCAGCACCACATCGCAATAACGTACATAATCCAGGTGAATGCCGTCGATATAATCCTTATCCAGTATATCGCTTACCTGCTGCTCCAGGTATTGCTGCACTTCGGGGCGGCTGGGACAAAGCCAGCGATAGTAATTTACGTAAGGGGGCTTATCCGCGCAGGAATCGCCGTTGCGGTTTTTGCTGTACCACTCGGGGTGAACGCTAACCAGCTCGGCACGGTTAAAGGTCCATATCCAGCGGTGCGCCTCCAATCCCTGCGCTTTAGCGGCGCGGAAATGCCTTTCGCTGTCGGCCTCAAAAAATATCCCGGTAATGCCCGCCGTTTTATAGGAGGCATAGCGGGTTTTCAGCTCGTCGTCGGCATCTTTCTGGTTGGGGTTTGTCCATAACCAGTTTTTCAGCTTCTTTTTTTTACTGCCTGACGCGATGCCGGTCAACGGCAACTGGGATGCCAGGCCGGCCAGCAATCCTGTTTTTAAAAACTCCCGTTTGTTCATGTGTTATTTTTTTAACCAACTTATTAAGCCCTCCTGGTTAATGGTCCAGGTTATATTATCCGCTTTATCGGCTATCAAAACCATAAATTGGTGCCTGGTAGCTTCAATTTGCAGGCTATTGGCATGGCCACTCACCGTAACCTCACTTTTAAGGCCAAGTTTTTTTAACGAACCGGCGTAAGCGTGATGCTCCTTTTGCCACTTTTTCTCCCGGTAATAAGCCAGCCATAAATATCGCTTTTGCTGCTCGGCATAAGGAAAAATAAAGGGTTTATTTGCGGTAACATCTTTGTTAAACTGCAAATAGCCCCAGCGTTCGGGCCAATGCATATCTACCACACCCTGCGGCGACCATACCCAATTATGCTCCGGCAGGTTGCGGCCTTTGACATCCTGTAATTTAACGTATTTGCCGTCAACCACTTTGGTATCCCACTCCACGCGCGAAAAATTGATCCGCCACAAAGCACCATCAGCCGGTACCTGTACCTGGTTACCTAGGCTTAACGCCCTGAAGGGAATTGCAATCTCGATCGTCCAGC
>Ga0068856_100005668_pt1 | contig 12295 bp, 9 predicted proteins | sample KBSCornC62_FD_66595 | JGI IMG/M metagenome (GOLD analysis project Ga0068856, IMG submission 66595) | Corn rhizosphere microbial communities from Kellogg Biological Station, Michigan, USA - KBS Corn C6-2 | ecosystem: Host-associated > Plants > Roots > Rhizosphere > Soil ...
TATGGACGTACGTCCCTGGAAGTCAGCAACTGTAATGGTCATTTCAAGTTACCCCCAATGGGTCGTCTATTTCTCGCCCAGCGCGATAGTCGCCTGGCGCTCCATCCAACCACCGGTCTGATTCGAGACCAGCTCCACGAGATCGATGTGATCCTCGGCGATCGCCTTGACCTGGCCGTTGTTCTGGCCGAGGTAATTGTTCATGTGCACGCGATGAATGACGCCGTCCGGATCCTTGATCAACGCTTCAAGTTTTCCGCCCGCGCCGATCGTGCCGACCATCTTGAGCGCATCGAGCGGGAACGCCTCGAGCGGCTCTTTCGGATGCTTGTTCGGCGTCGGGCCCGACGAGGTGTTCGCGATCGCTTCCTGTTCCTCGCGGCTCGGCCCGAACGGGTCGCGGCGCACCTGGTCGTGGTTGTCGCGATCGGCGTAGTTGAAGGTCTCGAACGTCTTGAGTACCGGCAGCGGCGACAGCGGCGCGCCTTTCTTGGCCTTTTCCGCAGCGACCCACTCGCGCAGGTCGCCGTCGCCGCCGGTGCAACCGGCGAGGACCGCGAACGCAGCGAGCAGCAACAGCGCGCGCACCGACTTGAGGGTATGAACGCGGCTCATGTTCATTTCCCTCCTTGCGGCGCGGCCGGTGCCGGGGCCGGCTTGGCCGGCGCCCCTTTTCCGGATGGCGCGTTGCCGGGCGTTTCGTCTTCTTCCACGGCGCGGTATGTCGTGACCGTGCCTTCGAGCGAGAGCTGGCCGGCGTTGGCGCCCTTTTCCAGCGGCTTGAGCGCGACGTCGTGCATGGTCAGGATCACCACCCGCGGCAGCGACGCGACGCCGCTGATGAAATTGCCGAACTGGTGATAGGAGCCGAGCATGCGCAGCTGGATCGGCTTCTCGGCATAGAAACCTTCCTTGATCGTTTCGGGACCGGGCTGGAACAGCTGCGTCTCGAGGCCAGCAGCGAGCGCGGTCTGCGAGATGTTGACCAGGAGCTCCGGCATTTCGGTCTTGCTCGGCAGCTGGCGCAGCAGCTGGCGCAGCATGTCGCGCATCTCGTCGAGCTGCTGCTGCAGCGCCTCGAGATTGACGACTTTGGCCTGCTTGTCGGAGAACTCCTTCTTCAGCGTGTTCTCCTGGCCTTGCTTCTGTTCAAGCTGGTCGGCCTGGTCGCTGATTTTGATCCAATAAGCCGCACCGAGCAGGATCAGGAACAGGATCACGCAGAGCGTGATCTTGACCCCGGCCGGCCAGCCGCCGATGTTGTTGCGATCGAGATTACGGAAATCGGAGAACTTCATGGCATGCCCCCCACCGCGCCCGCCGGCGTGGCTGCAGCCGGCAAGTTCTTTTCCTTCGGCGGAGCGGCCGGCGCGTTCTTGTCACCCTTGGTGTCGCCGGGCCCGTTTTTCGCGTCGTCCGGGTTTTCCTGCTTGCGCACCTTGACGTCGAGCGCAAACTCGAAGCGGTTGCGCTTGTCGGTGCCCTTGGCTTCCGTCTTCTTCAGATCGGAATGCGTCAGGTACGGCGACGCGTCGAGGTTGCGCATGTAGCTCGCGACACTCGCGTTGGACTGCGCCATGCCTTCGAGCGTGAGCGTGTCGCCGACCTGCTTGAGCGAGTTCAGGCGCACGCCGTCCGGGATCGTCTTCACCAGTTCGTCGAACAGGTGGACCATCTGCGTGCGGCTCGCCTGCAGCTGCTCGATGATCTGCTTGCGCGCGAGCAGCTTGGACTTGGTCTTTTCGAGGTCCACGATCTTCTCGAGCTTGCTGTCGAGCGCGTGGATCTCGTCCTTGAGGTAGGCGTTGCGGCGATCCTGGTTGTCGATGCGCGCGTCCATCCACATGATCCAGAGGAAGATCACGAGACCGGCCACGACCATGGCCGCGACGAGCATCATGTAGAACTCGCGCTCGCGGAGCTTGCGTCGCTCGGTACGCCAGGGAAGTAGGTTTATCTTGGCCATCAGTCGAAGCTCCTCAGCGCGAGCCCGCACGCGATCATCAGCGCGGGCGCGTCCTGCGCCAGCGTTTGCGCCTGTACGCGCGACGAAAGCGACATGTTGGCTAATGGATTGGCGACCACGCAGGGCACGCCGAGCTGCTCTTCCACCATCTCGGCCACGCCCGCGATGGCGGCGCAGCCGCCGGCGAGCACGACCTGATCGACCTTGTTGTATTCGCTGCCGGCGAAGAAGAACTGCAGCAGGCGGCTGATCTGCTGGACCATTGCTTCCTTGAACGGCTCCAGCACTTCGATTTCGTAGGATTCGGGTAGGCCGCCCTGGCGCTTGGCCAAGCCGGCTTCCTCGTAGCTCAAGCCGTAGCGACGCATCACTTCGTCGGTCAGCTGCTTGCCGCCGAACACCTGTTCGCGCGAATAGATCGTGCGCTGGCTCTTGAGCACGATCAGCGTGGTCATGGTCGCGCCGACATCCACCACCGCGACGACCGCGTCCTTCGGCACCGCGAGCTGATCGGCGACGAGCTTGAACGCGTTCTCCATCGCGAACGCCTCGACGTCGACCACCTTCGCGCCGAGCCCGCCCAGATCGAGCGCGGCGACGCGCAGATCGACGTTCTCCGTGCGCGACGCGGCGAGCAGCACGTTCATCATCTCCGGGTTGTCCTTCACCGGACCGACGACCTCGAAGTCGAGGCTCACTTCCTCGATCGGGTAGGGGATGTACTGGTTCGCTTCGACCTGGATCTGACCCTCGAGGTCGTCTTCGGAAAGATCCGCCGGCATCGGGATCACTTTCGTGATCACCGCCGAGCCTGCCACCGCAGCGGCGGCATACTTGGTTTTCGCGCCGGAGCGATTCAGCGCGCGACGGATCGCTTCGCCGACGGCCTCGACCTCGACGATGTTCTTTTCGACCACGGCATTGGGAGGAAGCGGCTCCACCGCGTAATGCTCGACGCGATAGCGACCACCGGACTGGCTCAGCTGCAGCAACTTGACTGCCGTCGAACTGATGTCCACCCCGATCAGCGGTGGTGATTTCGTAGTGAGTAGGCCCACACTTTTTCCCCTTCCCACGCGCCCTTACGAGCGATATATGCGCATCTACATTAAATACGAATCTTAACGGTTTATCAACAGTGACTTTACTTTGATGGCAAAGCCGTGATTTGTCAGGGATTTGCGATGATTGGCCCGATCTTGGCTAGGACCTTGCCCCAGAAACCTTCTATACTTCGGCGCTTCCCTCAGCGACGTTGATTGCGATCACATTCCGCGCACTTCATGAGAATCTTTCTACGTTTGCTGCGTTACGCCTTGATTTTGGCGGCCACGGGAATCCTACTCGGCTGCGCAGCGATCGGCATAGCCTATTGGCTGATCGCACCGCGCCTGCCTTCCGTCGATGTCCTGCGCGAGGTGCGCCTGCAGGTGCCGCTGCGGGTCTACAGCGCGGACAACAAGCTGCTCGCCACGTTCGGGGAGACGCGCCGCATCCCGGTCAAGATCGGCGACGTGCCGAAGGATTTGAAGAACGCGTTCCTCGCGGCTGAGGACGCCAACTTCTACAACCACCCGGGGGTCGACTGGCAGGGCGTGCTGCGCGCCGTGGGCCTGATGATCTCCAAGCGCACGCTGCACGTGCCCGGCGGCAGCACGATCACGCAGCAGGTCGCGCGCGGGTTCTTCCTGAGCTCCGAAGTCAGCATGACGCGCAAGCTGACGGAGATATTCCTCTCGTTCCGCATCGAGCACGAGTTGAGCAAGGACGAGATCCTGCAGCTCTATCTCAACAAGATCTTCTTCGGCAACCGCGCCTACGGCGTGGCGGCCGCGGCCGAGTTCTACTACGGCAAGACGCTGGACCAGCTCACGCTGGCGGAGTCCGCCATGCTCGCGTCGCTGCCGAAATTCCCATCCAGCAGCAACCCGCTCAACAACCGCGCGCGCGCGATGGAACGCCGCAGTTACGTGCTGCAGCGCATGCTCGACAACGGCTTCATCACGGCGGAGCAGTTCAAGGCGGCCAACGCGGACCCGGATCTGTCCTACGCACACGAACCGCCGATCGAAGTCGAAGCGCCGTACCTGGCCGAGATGGTGCGCCTGGATGCGCTCGAACGCGTCGGCAACGATGCGCTCACCGACGGCTACACCGTGCACACCACCATCGATTCGCGCGCGCAGGACGCGGCGAACCAGGCGTTGCGCGAAGACCTGCTCGCCTACGACGAGCGCCACGGCTTCCGCGGTCCGGAAGCGCACGTCGAGCTGTCCGCGCACCCGGCGCCGCAGGAACTCGACAAGATCCTCGAGCCGTTCCATCCGGTCGTCGGCCTGATTCCCGCGGTCGTGACCGAAAGCGCCGACAAGTCCGCCACGGTGTACCTGATCGACGGTCAGAGCGTGCCGATCGAACTCGATGCGATCAAATGGGCGCAGCGCTACAAGGACGAAAGCCACCGCGGCGCACCGCCGAAACGCGTCGACGACGTGCTCAAGGCCGGCGATGTGGTGCGCATGGCGCGCAGCGGCGAGGGCAAGTGGAAACTCTCGCAGATCCCCGGCGCGCAAGGCGCGCTGGTCTCGCTCGATCCGGAAGACGGCGCGGTGCGTGCCGAAGTCGGCGGCTTCAGCTACTCGCGCAGCAAGTTCAATCGCGCGGTGCAGTCGGCGCGCCAGCCGGGTTCGAGCTTCAAGCCGTTCTTCTATGCCGCGGCGTTCGAGCACGGCTTTACGCCGGCGTCGATCATCAACGACGCACCGATCGTGTTCGCCGATCCGTCCAAGGCGAACGGCCTGTGGACGCCGAAAAACGACGACGACAAGTTCGATGGCCCGATGCGCCTGCGCGAAGCGATGGTGCAGTCGAAGAACCTCGTGTCCGTGCGCCTGCTCGATGCGATCGGCGTTCGCTACGCCCGCGAGTACGCCACGCGTTTCGGCTTCCCGATCGACCAGATCCCGGAGAACCTGTCGATGGCGCTCGGCACCGCCTCGGTCTCGCCGCTGATGATGGCGCGCGCCTACGCCGTGTTCGCGAACGGCGGCTTCCTGGTCGACCCGTACTTCATCGACAGCATCGTCGACCGCGACGGCAAGGTCGTGTACAAGGCCGCGCCCGTCGTCGCCTGCCGCAAATGCCCGCAGCGCCTGATCGAAGACGCGCGTCTGGCCGCAGCGGCGAAAGAATCCGGCAGCGAAACCGCGAACGGCGCGCCGGTGAAGACGTCGCTCGCGCCGGGCGCGTCCGCCGCACCGGCACCCAATGCCGATCCGAACGCGCCGAAACTCGCGCCGCGCGTGCTCGACGCCCGTACCAATTACCTCATCAGTTCGCTGCTGCACGACGTCGTGCGGCGCGGCACCGGGCACGACGCGATGGTGCTCAAGCGCAACGATCTGGCCGGCAAGACCGGTTCGACCAACGACCACCGCGATGCGTGGTTCAACGGCTACAACGAGCAGCTCGTGGCCAGCGTGTGGGTCGGCTTCGACGATTTCTCCTCGCTCGGCCGCGCCAACGGCGTGGGCGAATTCGGCGCGCAGGCCGCGCTGCCGATGTGGATCGCCTACATGCGCGAGACGCTCAAGGGCATGCCCGAAAAACCGTTCGAGATGCCGCCGGGAATCACCACCGCGCGCATCGATCCCGCGACCGGCCAGCTCGCGCCGGCAGGCGATCCCAACAGCATGCTGGAATGGTTCCGGACCGAGGACGTCGCGCGTCTGGCAAGCGGACCGAACAACCCCTCCGAGCAGGAGAAGAAGGTCCAGCAGGACGCGTACGGCATCTTCTGATGACCGGGCCGTCCTCCCGTCACGCCGGGCGCACGCAGGAGCTCAAGCGCCGCATCGCGCTGGAGGCCGCGCGCCTGATGAGCGAACACGGCATCCGCGATTTCGCGCTCGCCAAGCGCAAGGCCGCCGAACGGCTCGGCGCGCGCGACGACACCGCACTGCCGAAGAATGCCGAGATCGAAGCCGCCCTGCGCGAGCACCAGCGTCTGTTCCAAGGCGACGAACAGCCGCTGCGCCTGCGTCACCTGCGCGAGGTTGCGCGCGACGCGATGCAGTTCTTCGCCCATTTCGATCCGCGCCTGGTCGGCGCCGTGCTCGAAGGCACCGCCGACCGGCATTCCGCGATCACGCTGCACCTGTTCGCCGACACGCCGGAAGACGTCGCCTTGTTCCTGCAGAACGAACGCATCCCGTATGAAGAGCAGACGCGCCGCCTGCGCCTGACGCCGCAGCAGAACGAGGAATTCCCGGTGCTTCTGTTCTCCGCGGAAGACGTCTCCGTCGACCTGACCGTGCTGCCGCGCGACGCGATCCGCCAGGCGCCACTGGATCGCGTGGACGAACGCCCGATGCGGCGGGCGACGCTTTCCATGCTGGAGCAGATACTGGCGCAGGACGAGCCGTCGTAACGGCGAGCGGATTGGTTCCTCGGCTCGTCATCCCTTCCTCGGCTCGTCATGCCTCCCTCGGCACGTCATTCCAGCGCAAGCTGGAATCCCGCTTTTGGGACGCACAAGATCTGGCTCCGCTGTTGTAGAGCGCCTCCAGCTCGCGCTGGCATGACGGCCAAAGAAAGACACTGGAATGCCCAGCAACGAAACACGCCGCAGTGACGCACAAAGAAAAAGGGCGCGATGCACTCGCGCCCTTCTTGTTTTCTTTGCCCGGCGTCGAAAGTGGGCGCGATGAATCGCGCCTCTACGACCGCGTGACGTCGCGGTCGACGTTTCAGCGCTTCTCGATCGCCGTGTATTCGCGCTTCGGCGCACCCGTGTAGATCTGGCGTGGACGGCCGATCTTGGTGTCCTTGTCCTGGTGCTGTTCGAGCCAATGCGCGACCCAGCCGGCGGTACGCGCGATCGCGAACATGACGGTGAACATCTCGGTCGGGATCTTGAGCGCCTTGTAGATGATGCCCGAGTAGAAGTCGACGTTCGGGTACAGCTTGCGCTCGACGAAATACGGATCCTTCAGCGCGGCCTGTTCGAGTTCGATCGCGACGTCGAGCAGCGGATCCTGGATGTGCAGGTCGGCCAGCACCTTGTGCGTCATTTCGCGGATGATGGTCGCGCGCGGATCGAAGTTCTTGTACACGCGGTGGCCGAAGCCCATCAGGCGGAAGCCGGAATTCTTGTCCTTCGCCTTGTCGACCGCCTTGCTCACATTCTTGGCGTCGCCGATCTCGGCCAGCATCTTGAGAACCGCTTCGTTCGCGCCGCCGTGCGCCGGGCCCCACAGCGCGGCGATGCCGGCGGCGACGCACGCGTACGGGTTCGCGCCGGTCGAGCCAACCAGGCGCACGGTCGAGGTGCTCGCGTTCTGCTCGTGGTCGGCGTGCAGGATGAACAGCAGGTCGAGCGCCTTGGCGACCACCGGATTCAGCTGCAGCGGCTCGGACGGCACTTCGAACATCATGTGCAGGAAGCGCGTGCAGTATTCGAGGTTGTTGCGCGGATAGCGGATCGGCCAGCCGATCGAATAGCGGTACGCCGCGGCGGCGATGGTCGGCATTTTCGCGATCAGGCGGATCGCGGCCAGGCGGCGCTGTTCCGGATCGTTGATGTCGAGCGTGTCGTGATAGAACGCGGACAGCGACGCGATCGAGCCGCACAGCATCGCCATCGGATGCGCGTCGTAGTGGAAGCCGTGCAGGAAGTTCTTCAGCGACTCGTGCATCATCGTGTGATGCGTGACTTCGTCTTCGAACGCGCCGAATTGCTGCGCGCTAGGCAGTTCGCCGTTGATCAGCAGGTACGCGACTTCGAGGAAGCTCGAATGTTTCGCCAGCTGTTCGATCGGGTAGCCGCGGTACAGCAGCACGCCCTTGTCGCCGTCGATGAACGTGATCGCGCTGCGCGTGCTCGCGGTGGAGACGAAACCCGGGTCGAACGTGAAGTAGCCGAGATCCTTGTACAGCTTGCCGATGTCGACGGCCGGCTCGCCCAGCGTCCCGGTCAAGAGCGGCAGCGTGGTGGATTTGTTGCTCGCGTTATCGGTGAGCAGAACGGACTTGTCGGCCACGGCGGACTCCCTGATTTGTCTGGCGTGAATGGGCAGCACTACCGGCGCTCGGCACCGGTCACGGACGCAGCGGCGCCGTGCGTCGAATTATCGCACAAGCGTTTGAGGGAAAGGTGTGGGCAACGTGAGGGCGGAACGCACTGGCGACGACGCAGAGCGGTCTGCTAGGCGGCGTTCCGCAGCCCGAAGAGCAGGCAAGAAAAATCCCGCGCCGACGTCGTCGGCACGGGATTTTTTTGGTTCGCCATCTAACCTCAGTCCGTCATTCCCGCGAAGGCGGGAATGCAGCTCTCGGTGATCGACGCGCAGTCGCTTACTTGGCGGCGCCGCCTGCAGCACCGTAGCGGCGACGGAACTTGTCCACGCGGCCGCCCGAATCCACGATCTTGTGCTTGCCGGTGTAGAACGGATGGGAGTGGCTGGAGATTTCGACCTTGATGACCGGGTACTCCTTGCCGTCTTCCCACTTGACGGTTTCCTTGCTGGTCATGGTGGACTTCGTCAGGAACGAAAATCCCGCCGTGACGTCCTGGAACACCACTTCGTTGTACTTCGGGTGGGTGTCGGCTTTCATAAAACGCACTCCGCAAAACATCGGAAAAAGAGTGCTATGTTAGCGTTTTTGGCTGGCTCTGCGCAAGTCGAAACTCGACGCCGCACACCCGGTCCGAATACTCCCGTCTTCCGAACCTGCTAACTGCATGCTGCCACGTCCGATTTTGCCGCGTTTTTGCCGTCTGTTGGTCGTATTCGTCCTGTGCGGAATCGCCGCCGCCGCGCCAGCCCAGGGGCCGGCCACCCCGCCGGCCGGGAACGGCAGCGCGATCGCCGCCGCACTGAAATCCCTGCCGAACCAGCGTGGCCTCGACGCGGTGCAGCGCAAGCAGGCGGAAACGCTGCTGCAGCAGGCGCAGGACGACGAAACCCGCGCCGACCAGCTGGCGCAGGCCTGGCAGGCCCTCAAGCAGACCGCCGACGGCGCCGAAGCCGCGGCGCAAAAAATCGAAGACGCACTCGGCAAGCCCGGCTCGGACGCACTGCGCGCATGGACCGCCGCATTGCCGAAACGCGCCGGCGTGGATCAGCTCGAGGCGCTGCTCGCGCGCGAACGCGCCGCGCTCGCGGATGCGCGCAGCGCCGCGACGTCGACCGAGATTGAGATTCACAACCAAGCCGCACGCGGCGGGCGCCTGCGCGACGAACTCGAAGCCGCGCACGCCGCGCTCGACAACCTGCCCGCGATCGACACCGCCGCGCCGGCTGCGCTGGCGGCGGCGCAGCGGCTGCGGCGCCAGTCGGCCGAGCGCGCGGCAAACGCGGAAATCGCGCTGCTCGATCTGGAAAACCGCAGCTACGAGCCGCGCTTGCGCCTGCTCACCGAGCAGGCGCGCGACCGCCAGCGCAGCGTCGACGAACTCGCGCAGCACGTCGCCACGCTCGAAGCGCTCGCACTCAGCCGCACCGGCGCGGATGCGGACGAGCTGTGCGCGCGCGTCACGCAGGAACGCCAGTCGCTGGACCTGCGCGCGCGCCTGCTGACCGAAGCGGCCGACACCAACGGCGCGCTGTGCGAACAGCTGACGCAGACGATCAAACGCATCGGCGAGCTGCACGCGCAGCAGCAGAAACTCGACACCACGCGCGAGGAAACCGCGCGCGCGCTGAGCAACACCGAAGAACGCGTGCGCATCGGCGGCGTGACCGAAGCGGTCGGCCTGATCCTCCTGGCCGAGCAGCGCAAACTCAAGCCGCTGACGCAGCTCAAGCGCGAACTGTCCGCGATCCAGACCGAACTGGCGCGCACGCGCATGGACCTGATCGACCTGCGCGAACAGCAGAACGCGCTGAACGACATCGGCGCGACGGTCGACCAGATGCTGCTCGCCGCCGCGAACGCATCCGGCGACGTGCAGGAAAAACTGCGCGCCGGCCTCACGCGCCTGCTCGGCTCGCGCGCCGAAATGCTGCCGCGACTGAGCGTGCAGGAGACGCGCCTGGCAAGCCTGCTCGCCGACACCGAACAGGAACTTGCCGACCTGACGTCGACCACCGCGCGCCTCTCCAGCGTGCTCGACGAGCGCCTGCTGTGGACGCCGAGTCACGAGCCGGTCGGCATCGCCTGGCTTACGCGCCTGCCGCGCGATGTGCTCGACTTCTTCGCCGCGCCGCGTTGGGGCCGCGTCGGCCTCGGCGTGCTCGGCGTCGCGCGCACGGCGTGGCCGTTGACCGCCGCCGGCATGGCAGCCTTGATCGCGCTCGCCTGGCTCGCGCGGCGCATGCCGCAGCGGCTGGAACGCATCGCCGCGCCGATGCGCCGCATCCGCACCGATCGCTATCGCCTGACCGGCCGGGCACTGGCCTGGACCCTGCTTGCGGCGGCACCGGCCGCGCTCGCGCTATGGTTGGCGGCGAAATTGCTGCAGCAGGTCGCCAGCAGCGGCAGCGGGTTCGCCGAAGCGCTGGCGCGCGCGTGCGCGCTGCTCGTCGTGCCCGCGGCGACGCTCGCCTTCCTGCGGGCGATGGTCGCGGAAAACGGTCTCGCGCATTTCCATTTCCGCTGGCCGCGCCCGCGCCGCGCCGCCCTCGCGCGCAGCGTGCCGCTGTTCGCCACACTGGTACTGCCGACCGCGTTCCTGCTCGTGCTGCTGACGCGGCCGGGGGCCGATGCGCCGCTCGATACGTTCGGACGCGCCCTGCTCGCGCTCGCGCTGGCCGGCGCGGCTGCGTTGTTCTGGAACCTGCTCGCGCCGGGGCGCCTGTGGACCGCGCGCAACGTGGTGCTGACCGAACCCGTGCGCTTGCGCCAGGCGACGCGCTGCGCGCTGACCGCGCTCTGCCTCCTGCTGATCGCGCTCGACCTGGCCGGCTATTTCGTCAGCGCCGAAGCGCTTGCCGCGCGCCTGGTCGCGTCGTTGTGCGTCGCGCTCGGCATCAGCACGCTGTACGGGCTCGCGGTGCGCTGGCTGGTGCTCGGCGAGCGCCGCCTCGCGCTCAAGCGCATGGTCGAGAAACAGGCGAGTGAAACCGAGGCGCGCGGCGCCGAGGGCGAGGCGCTGCCGGACCTGCCGGAAACGCAGGAAATCACGATCGCGAGCGTCAGCACGCAGACGCGCCGGCTGCTGCGCGCGCTGACCCTGCTCGTGACCGTGCTGCTGCTGCTGTGGATCTGGTCCGACGTGACACCCGCACTCGGCCTGCTGGGCAATTTCGCGCTGTGGGATTCGAGCCAGGTGATCGACGGCAAGGAAATCGCGCTGCACGTCAGCGTGCGCGACGCAGCCGAGGCGTTCGTGATCCTGGCGCTGACCTGGGTCGCGACGCGCAACCTGCCGGGCCTGCTCGAAGTGGGATTGCTGCGCCGGCTGCAGGTCGACGCGCCGACGCGCTACGCGATCACCAGCGTCACGCGTTATGTGATCGTGTTCGCCGGCACGATCTTCGGGCTGTCGCTGCTCGGCCTGCGCTGGAGCAACCTGCAGTGGCTCGCGGCAGGCTTCTCGGTCGGACTGGGGTTCGGCATGCAGGAGATTTTCGCGAATTTCATATCCGGCCTGATCGTCCTGTTCGAGCGCCCGTTCCGCATCGGCGACATCATCAGCATCGGCAACGTCGAAGGCACTGTCGCGCGCATCCGCACGCGCGCCACCACGATCGTCGACTGGGACAACAAGGAAGTCGTCGTGCCGAACAAGAGCTTCATCACCGAGCGCCTGGTCAACTGGACCTTGTCCGATTCGACAACGCGCGTCGTGATCAAGGTCGGCATCGCGTACCGCAACGATCCGAAGCTCGCACAGAAGCTGCTGCTCGACGTCGCCGCGGCGCACGCGCAGGTTCTGCAGGAACCGTCGCCGACGTGCTGGATGATGGGCTTCGGCGACAGCACGCTCGATTTCGAGCTGCGCGTGTACGTGGGCGAGATCGGCCAGCGGAATCCGGTCAAGACCGAGCTGCAGTTCCGCATCGCGGAAGAGTTCAAGGCGCACGACATCGAGATCGCCTACCCGCAGCGCGATCTTTGGGTGCGCAACGCGGTGGAGTTGAAGCGTGCGGTGAAGGCAGAAGAGGCATGGGTGGATGGCAAGAACGAAACTGCCTAGCCACCCAAACACCGTCATCCTCGCGAAAGCGGGGATCCATTTTGACTTTCGACTTCAAGATCAAAATGGATTCCCGCGTTCGCGGGAATGACGCGATGTTTAGGCACGCGGAATGAATTGAGAAACGCAACCGATCAAGCGCTCAGCCCTTCCGCCACCAGCGCCTCGAAGCGCGCATGATCCACGTC
>Ga0068856_100005670_pt1 | contig 12294 bp, 21 predicted proteins | sample KBSCornC62_FD_66595 | JGI IMG/M metagenome (GOLD analysis project Ga0068856, IMG submission 66595) | Corn rhizosphere microbial communities from Kellogg Biological Station, Michigan, USA - KBS Corn C6-2 | ecosystem: Host-associated > Plants > Roots > Rhizosphere > Soil ...
AGCACCACAAGTCGGATACTCCACGCAACGAGCGCGGTCGTTTTGAAAGAAGAAGGACGGTCTAGGCGAGGAGGTGGGCGAGCTTCCCTGCTTTGAGGGCGGTCACCTTTTCCTCGGGGCTCATTTGCGCGAGTTGCGCTTCGGTGATCTGGCCTGTTTCCCCGGACCCGCCGAGTTCTAGACCGCTCGCGCTGGCCGCCTGGACCGCTTTGAGTAGTGGATTCGCTGCGATGGCAGCAGTGATCGCCGCTGTAACAGCGGCACCGTCCGCAGGGTCCAGCCCTGAGACGGAAGACATGAAGGTGTTGGAGTCGAGCAACCTGGTCGGGTCGGCCCCTGTGGCGGCGGCGGCTTTGAATATCGCGAGCTCACGTTTCGCGGCAGCTGCCTCAGCGGTGGATTGCTTGGCAACCTCGACCGGGTCCGGGGCATCTGACTGGATGCCTGCCGCGGCGAGGATCGCAGCTACACGGGCGGCTTCGGTGTTCGCTTTGACCCTGTTGTCGGCGGCTTCTTTGCGCAGGTCGGTGATGATCTTCTGTGCGCCGGGGTCGAGGGATTCGATCTTCCCGTCCCAGCCAGCGGGGGCGGCAGGTGTTGCACTCGGTTCAGGTGTTGCACTTGCGGGGGCGGTGGGGACGGGTGCGGCGGAGTCCGGTGCGGCGGGGGTTTCGTTTTCGGGCATGACAGTTTCTCCTTGCGGGCGTCTAGCCCGTTCGATAGGGGATTACCCGCGCCAGGCGGGACTACTGGACCTGTTCCCGTGCAGTGATGCGGACACGGTCAGTGCGTGCGATGAAGTCGCGCAGGTTCGCCTGCGCGCGCCGAACCGCAAGATTCGCGGCAGCCGTCATCTCCGGCGTGTATGCGCCCGCGAGTTGACGTTTCGCGGCCCGAATCTCACGCTCGAGCCGCCGCTGCGTCTGCGATTCCGCATACCGGGCCGCATCGTCCGCATTCCAGGTGTGCGGTTCCGGGATGTCGGTTACGCCCGGGAAGTAGCCAGAAAGTACGTGCCTACAGCGGGGGTGAAATAGGCCCGCAGCGGTCGCTTCCGCGATCGTTGCCCGCGCTCGAGAATCCGGTTCGACGGAGAGGATCGCACCCTCCCAAGGGAGGCAGAGCGGGCACGGGTGTCCGTCCGCGTCAACCATGAACAGGTCAATGCCGAGGGCTTGCATCCGGTCCAGGTGGGACACGTTGAACGCGCGTTGTGCCGCGGTTCTGACGGCCATGTCGACGTAGGCTTGCAACTCCCATTTGCGTCCCCGGGAGTCAGTGATCCCATCAACACCCCGCCGCACCAACGCTTCGTAGGCGGAATGTTGTGCCTGATGTGGGGTGAGAAGACCGAGAACCTGCGACTGGGCGGCGTCAGTGATGACGGACTGGTAGATGTCATCCGCATACCGGGTGATCCGGTAAGAGAGTTGATTCAGTTTCCCTTGCAGGTCTTCCCGGATTGCACGGGCTGACCGTTCGGCATGAGACTCGAACGTGTCACCGGAAACACCGAATGACGTGTTGGTCGGGGCGCCGGGACCAGCAGCCTTCACCCCGTCCGCGACCGCCTTGTCGACGATCTCGTACACGAGTGCAGGGGTTTCGACCCTCATGCCGAGGGCGGCTTCGCGTGCAACTTTCCGCAACTGGATCAGCAGCAGGTCCCCGATCGCATACCGGCTGATCAGGGCTGCGAACTTGGCGATGAGGTCGACTTGTGCGGCAGCGTAGGCGGCGAGGAGAGCAGCAGCCAGGGCGTTGAGGTTCTGGTTGTGCTGTTGAGGATTGGGCTGCGGGTCGGACATTAGCCCGCGCTACTGATCCCCGGGTCAGCCTGACCGGGCTTCGGAGCCTCAGGGGGCAACGCCCCCGGGTCGGTGATCGACGGCGCAAACTCAGCCGTGATCTTCGCCACTTCCTCATCCCACATGTCGTCGTTCCAGTCCGGGTGCAGCAGCTTGATGCGCTCCTCAAGCGACGCCGACTGACCCGCAAAGAGGGTCTGTGCGGTCTGCGCGAGACGGAGCATGGACTCCTGCACCGAATCGGGGAACTCCACCCAGATCGGGGCAACCACATTCGGGGTCCCGAAAATGGCCTTGTCCACGGCAAGCAACTTCTGAAGAATGCGTGCCAGGTGCGGGGTGACCATCCGAATCTGACGGGCACGAGTCAGGAAAGTCCTGCGTTCCCGCGACTCAATCTCCGTCGCCGTCGTGTCCGCCTGAGTGCGAATGCCGGCAGGGTTCATCCCGAACGTCTGCAACGCAAACCCGGACATCTGCAAAATCTGCTCAATCAGAGCACCGGCAGTGTCCGCGTACCCCTTCGGGTCGTAGGTCGGTTGCAGGACATCGAACTTGTCCGACATTTTGACCTGCGGACCCTTGATGCTGTCTGCGGTGCCGACATAGATTTCCTGGTCGAGATCCGCGACCATTCCCTGACCGGGGCCGGGGTTCGCCAGAATGCTCTTGTCGTAGAAGACACGGGCTTTCGCGGCACGGCGGGCACGCATCCAGTCGGACATTGTTTCCGCGAGCTGGTCCATCAGGTGCTCGATACCGGACAGTGCCGACTCGCCCAAGTTCCGGCCGACGATGTCGGTTCGCCAGAGAGCGTTCGGTCCCTGGTGGGGGACGTACTCGACACAGAGGCCGGGGCTGTCAGAGGTGATTTGGCCGGCGACGGCAGAGTTTTCCGTCATCACGAACAGCGGCATCGTCTCCGGCCGGTCCGACAAAGAAACCCGGGTGCCCAACTTGTCGTCCGTGCCCTCATAGAGCGCGTGGATGATGACACCCACCCCGAAAGAGTTGAGTTCGTGGCGCTCGAGGTGACGCCAAACCGTTGTTGCGTCCTTTGCGATGACGCTCCAGAAGGTGACGCCGACAAGGCGACCCCACCGGAAGTCCGGGATTGCCTGGTCCGCATCCACAACATCAATGAAGGGGCGGTCGGCAACAACAGCTTTGTCCCATACCACGCGGAGGAAGTGCCCTCCGAGCGCAGCGCCAACCTCAGCACCAGCCGCCAACGTGCCGTACAGGCCAGCGTCCGCCAACTCGTTGAGTCGTTCCTGCGTCGGGTTCGCAACCTTCACCGGGACACCGGAACCGTCATTGTCAGTATCGACACGGACAGTGAACGTCGGCGGGTCCGCATACAGCAGGTCGGCGGACGCTTGGCAGATCATCGCTGCGATCGGGATGGGGAGTTTCGTATTACGGTTCGGGCCGAGGGGCCGCTGACCGACAAAGAACCGCTGAAGACGCTGTCCAACTGTCGGTTTGAAGCCGCCCTGATCGGATGCGAAGAACCCGGTTGAGTCTGCCGTGTAGCCGCCACCGTAGGCGGCTTGCAACTTGGCGAGCTCGTTCGAATACCATGCCGACCATTGAGACATGTACGTGAATACATGAACCATGTTCGGCGGAGGCCAGGGCGTGTTCAAGTCAGATACGGGGAGCGGCAACCTGGTCCCCTTTCCGGGCGTTTTTGTGCGCACAAATGTCGCCACAAGGGAGTAACATGGTAGGCGTGACAGTAATGACGTGGGTTGGTGTGGCGATGATGATCGCGGTGCCGCTGTCGATCGGAATCGTCGACAGGTTCACCAATATTGGGAACCACCCAGCCGCCACCGTCGTATTCTCGGGCGCGGTTGTGCTAGTCGGGCTCGGCGGCTTGTGGTTGATCATCTGGAGCGTTTCGTGACTCCGCGTCCTCCGATGCGTCCCCACAACATCCGCATCCCCGACAAACTCTGGGAAGCAGCACAGCAGAAAGCCGATCAGCGGGAAGAGAACCTGTCCGAAATCATCCGGACAGCGTTGGAAAGGTACGTGAAAACGAAATGACCACTCTGTTCTGGATTACCAGCGACCGGAACGACCTACCAAAGGTGCGCGGTCCATACGTCAGGGTCCCTTACCCGCTCTATCGCGGCGAACGGGTCCTCGGAATCGAGGCGATCGACTGGACATCGCAATACAACGCCAGCGCCTACCAGCCTTCGCCGGACTCCGAACCACGCGGATAAGCAAACGCGCCCCGATGAAACGACACCGGACGCGGATCAACCGGAACCTTGACGCCGAGTGATGTCTCAACCCACTCAGTCTCAGCAGGCACCAACTGGGGCTCACCAAACGGCTGCTCACCACGCACCGCACCATCAACCCTGATCGACGACACCGCCTGCATAAAAGCCATCGCCACATCATCATGACCAGAACGTTCAGGGACCGCGATACGCATCCCACCACCCGGCAACTGCTCAAACTCAAGACCACGCAACTGCTTCAACAGTTCAGGGTCACGCGGCAACACCAGACGGCGAGTCTGCAACAGGCCCTTGATCATCCCGAACCCAGACTGCTTACGCCGCACATCCGTCACCACCGGCGCAACCGCCGAATGAAACCCCGCCTCCGAAATTTTGTCATCCAACATCGTCGTCGGATACTGCCCAACACCATTCACCTCAGACGCAATCACCGGCAAATGATAGAACCGCGACGTCTGCACAATCCGGTCAATGAACTGCGTATACGGCCACTTATGTTGAGCCTCATACCACGGAATGAACAGCGCCAACTTGTCCCCGAGCAGTTCCCGGTTCTGCCCAAAATCCTCAAGCACAGAAACCAGGGCGAGCACGTTCGCGTCGTTCAGACCCCAGTCAACCCCGCCAGCCGCACCATACCGACCATCGAGGAACCATTCCAGATCCTCCGGCTGACACATCCGGTAATCCGCGACCGCACCCATAAGCTCGGACTCTTTGAAATACGAACCCGAATCATCAGTCCACTCAGCCAGGAACTCGCGCCGAAAATACTCCTCAGAGTTCCGCGACCGAATGCTCTCCAAAAGCTTCTCATCAACCAGCGGCGACGCACTCGAGGGCCAATGCCACGACTCCACCTCAGCATCCGGGCGATCCATCCCCCGATTCCACAAAGCCCGAAAAAACGCATCCGGCCCACCCCACGGAGACGAAGTCAGAACAACCCGGCTACCAGGCCGCGCAATAATCGACGGCTCCGCAGACTGCCAAATATCATTCGCAATAAACGCAGCCTCATCCACAATCAGCAGATCAACCGGATTACCACGAATCTGCCGCCCAGACGCCGGCACACTCCGAATCACGCTCCCATTCGAGAACGTCAGAAGACTCTTGCCCTCATCCAGCACACTGCCCGCAAGGCTCGAAGACCCCGACGCCAACGCCGCACAATCCGCCAAAAGCCGCTTCGCGGCCTCCTCGCCCGCGCTTACAACAAGCACAAGCACATTCCGCCGAGTCGCCGCCTCAAACAACGCGAGCGTAGCGAGCGTCGTCGACTTACCAACCTGACGCCCAGCACACACAACCCGATACCGGGCCGCACTCCGCGCAAACTCCAACTGATAATCCCAAAGAGGCTGCCCCAACACCTCAGCAGCAAACGCCCCAGGATCAGTAGCCGGACTAAACGCCATCGCACACACCTTCGACAGACGCCCGCCTAAGACGTTAGGACACTAGAACGCACATTCCCCCCACCAGACGCAAGTTATCGCCCCCAGCAGGCGCACACGGCCCTACAGAGGCAATAACGGACCAAAGACGAGGGGAAAACCAGATTTCGGAAACAGCCCGCACACTTTTCCGCATACGCAGGTGGCACCGCCGGCTCAAGTAGGGGGGGTGGGGGTGTCTTTCACCGCTGCTTCGTGCGCTGCTCGCAGTCGTGTTAGTTCGCCGGCCGCGTCGGCTTGTCTGCCTTGTGCTACGTCTTTGCCCAACCGTGCAGCGCTGAGGGGATCGAGTCCCATGCGTGCTGACTGGGTCTGCAACGTAGCCATCCACTTACGCAACAGCTCCAGCGGGGATGTCTGCCCGCGTGCGCTGTTGGTGGCGACGGTGATGTCCATCCCGTCAACCCATGCGGATAGGAGCTCTACGCGGGCCGCTGTGACCGCCCAACCCCATAAGGCGGTGGCGAAGCGGGGTGCTGCAAGGTATGCGGTGTTCGGGTCTGTGACGACTTCCTGAACGAACCGTTGTGCGATCGGATCTGTGCGGGCTGCCGAGAATGCACCGTGTGTGACGGCGAGCTGATTGCCTGGTGCGAACGGTGGTCGTTGACCCGGGAACTCAGGCACCCAACCTTCGGGGGCCTCGAGATGACCAGCCACGGGCACCTCGCATGATAGAATCGGTGATAAGCGCACAGAGGGACCTAATCGAAGGTCGCCGAAGTGCGCCTCTTTTTTGCTCTGATATCGCCTATTATGTCCGAGTTGTCACAACAGCCACAAAGGTTCACTCCCGCAACAGGGCGAAACAGGTAGTTATCCACAGGCCAGCAGGACCCAATAACGCGCGGGGTTTACCGGGATTCCACCCCACCCGCAGGCACGGCGGTCGCGACTTGTTATTGGTTTGCCGGTGGGGTGAGCGTGCGGGAGGCGAGTCGTACACCGCTCACGGACATGTTGAGTTGTCCGGCGATGCTTTGCCATGTCTCACCGTTGGCTCTAGCAGCGAGGATTGCGTCACGCTTGTGTGAGTGCAGGTTGTGCCGTATCTGCTTGATGCGGGTGAGTCCTTCTGCGCCTTCGTCGTCAACCATCATTTGCATGAGGATCTCGGCGTCGCGTATCTCGTCTGGCGAGCTGCTGCTCGGGTCGAACCTGCGTAGTGGTCCGTAGTATCGCCCTGCTGTCTGGCTGTTGTAGCGCGGTTTGATCGTGCGGATGAGGTGCGTCTCTCTGTCCGCTGCCGGTTGTATCCCGTCGATCATTTCGACGTCGATTGCGGCGATTTCGTTCCACCAAGGCTTTTCGCGGCGGTGGGTACTGAGGCGGTTGTTCAGGTGAGCCGTCGCTCCGACGTAGATCGTTTCTCCTGCTGCGTTGGAGAACTTGTAGATGATGATCATTCGGCGGCTCGCTTCATTGCGCGCATGAGGCCTTGTACTGTGACGTCCAACGCTTGGGCGATTTCGGCCCAGGTTGCGCCTTCGTCTCGGGCCGTTTGCGCCCACTGTCGCGTGAGTTCAGGGAGGCGTTTGCGGTTGCCTGCGATGGTCTCGAGTGCGCGTCTGGTCTGCTCATTCAACATGAACCCAAGTTTACTAAAGGTGAAACACGGGTTCAGAATGTTGGCGGCGTGTTGCGGAAGGCTACGCGGTAGTAGGCCTTCATAATACGCACCTGGTCACCGAACGTGACTTGACCCGTGCTGAAGACGGGCGGCTGTCTAGTGCGGGCTAGACGCCGGACGATTCGAGATCGGCGGACTCGGCGGATCTCAGTGAGAGTGAACGTCATGCTTCGTCGTTGTCGACGAGAGCGATGGCTTGGAGGGCGATGCGTACTGCGTCGATGATCGCTTTGGCTTCCTCGGGTGTGAGGTCGTCAGGTGTGAGCATCGGGTTCCCCGATCGACGCCTGTTGCGCGTATGCCTTGAGCGCAGCCCATTCGTTGCCGGTCAGCTTCTCTTGCAGTGGCACGAAGTGAACACGCTCGGGCGGGTAGACCGCGTGCTCGAAGGTGGGCTCGAGTTCCGGGGGGACTGGCTTCGGTTCGGGTGTCCAGTCGGGGCTAGACATGGATGCCTTCGCCGTATTTGTGTGCCCATCGTTCGTCGCACCCGCACACGACCATCGGAATCCATGCGTCTTCCCAGTCGTAGTTGTTATCGCTTGTAGCGACGACGACTTGCTCACTGGGGTAGTGCGTGCGCTCTGCGGTGAGTTCGTCCAGCAGGGACATTTGTGGGCCGGTCCGATCCTTGAGGAACGATGGTGCGGTACATGTTGAGCTCGTCGAGGAGTGCCGCGTTGACGAGGTGCAGGCGGCTGATTTCGTCGAGCATGGCGTCGGTTGTTTTCAGTGGGATGCCGTCACGTGTGGGTATGAAATCACCCATGGTCGAGCCACTTGTACAAGTCGTCGTCTGAGATGTACATCGGCCGATCATCAGCCATTCGGAAGCCGGCCGTGTGGAGTGCGAGTACAGCACCGAGGCCGATCGCTAACGGCCATGTATGCCAGCCTGCGGTCATGCAGAAGACCAAGGCGACGGCGTACAGGGTAGTGGTGATGATGCGTCTTTGCATGCATCACCTGCTTGGTGTGGGAGGGTGCCCGACGAGTCCAACCCTCACGGGTCAGCGAGTCGCCGGGCGTTACGTTACGGGAATGGGAGTCGAACCCATGTACAAGGCTTATGAGGCCTGGCCGGAACCACCTCCGGTCTATCCCGCATCAGCTCCGTAGCGGCCCGGAACAACGGCACATATTCAGTCGAAAGGAATATCCCCAGCTCGCCGCGCATTTGGAAAAGAATCAGGCTCAAAGCCCATGCAAGCGTTTAGTCGCGGGGTGGGGAAGTTATCTAATCGCGCGGGTGCGCGTCGGGTCCTGCTGACGAGTCGTGCCACGAATCCAGCCATGACAGTTCGTGCACTCGAACAGCGTGTAGCTCTGCACAAGCGTGTGAGTCGGTTCGGTATGCCGCTTCAGCTTCTTCGAGCCGCAATACGGGCACGCGAAACTGTCACCCGTAAACATCGCCAAGTGTGGCGCGTTCGTGATCCACGGCAACAGACGGAGGTAAGCCTTCTCTGTCACGATGACATCGCCACGGTTGTACTTCTCCATGAGCTTCCAAGAAGCCTCGTCACCGTTGATGCAGCCAGTCCACAATTCGAATCCGTTGTGGGGGACCTTCTTGCCGACGCCGGATCGTTGCGCAAGATAGTCGAGCTTCCGCGACGGCAGATCGAAACGAGCCTTGTTGGTTTTCACAAGATCGATGGACTTGAACGGCTTAGCCGGCCCCATGCCGGCGAGCATGAACTCGCCGTTGAGCTTCTTGACGTCGTACTTGTCGCCGTTGTACGTCACGATCACGTCGGCCTCGGACAGAAGGTCGTGGGCGGCTTGCACCATGACTTGATGTCCGTCGTTCTCAGACCAGAACAGGATCTCCTTGTCGCCCAACCACTTCGCGGCGAAACAAAGTAGACCACCGTCGTCGACTATCTGAGTGATCCCGATGTTCTGATCCCAGATACCCCAGGTGTACGACACCATTGGTCGCCACTCGATGTCGATCGTGAGAATACGAACATTGCGCGTTTCCGGGGCAAGCTTCATCTTCTTCGAAGCCAGAACCGCAGCGGATTCAGACAGCACAGGAGCACCTACCCTTACGGTGCCGGGCAATCGTAGACGCCGCCAACTTGTGCTCGTCCAGAAGGAGCACATCGCTGATGTACTGGTGCTGAACCGAAGGGTTCGCAATGTTCTCGTCTAGCCACGCCTGGTCTTCGCGGGAGAGCTTGTCGCGCAGAAGTCTCACGCCACACTTCGGACCTGGGATCGCCTGAGCCAAGCTCAAGGCATGTTTCGAAAGAGGCAACTTGGGTAACTCCATCCTGTGGGGAAGGAGACCGAGAGGGCACAAAAATAGCGCCAGCCCCTGGGGCTAACGCCGACCAGAGACAATACTCTGGCACCCTCTAAGTCTACAACATGTGTCAAGTACGCGGTCGTTGCTGCATCGTCGATCGAAGCTGAAGAAACTCGCGGTCTTTCGTTGCCTGCACCTCATCTCGAAGTCGGTCGCAAAATGCGTTGGTCAGATCCTCGCAAGTCCCCTCGTCACCCGATGTCCGACCCCTCGCGATGTTCAGGCGCACGATGACGCCCGCTTCCCTGGGCTCGAACTCGGCATCATCGAAAAGGTCCCGAGCCGCCACCGTTGCCGATACGCGCCTCGCGATCATGTTCACGAAAATGCTTCGCTCAAGCCGGGGGGTGACGTGGAAGTCCTCACCATTGATCGTGTAGACGGTCATGCCTTCACCCCCATCTCGCGGAGAGCGGATTCGTCGAGTGTCGCCCCGATATGCCTTCCGAGGACCACCAGGGGACCCGTGCCGACCCACTCGGAGCCACATGCACGACACTTAGCGAACGGTTCCTCACCAGTCTTGTACGAGGCGTAGAGAGCCGTCTGTGTCGCACCGGCAGGGGACTTGTAGTGCTCCATTCCGCAGCCGTCAATCGGGCACGCGCCACTCAGTTCCTTCACCCTCGGCGGGTCCAGATATGTCTGAATCCGGTGAACAAAAGTCCCGAGCTGATTGCGTACCCTGACCGTCTGGACGGCGGTGTACTTGCCTGACATGAAGAATGCACGATATGCGACGTACCACGCCCGCAGGGTGGCCTCGGGCGTCTCTCTGGGTCTCGATCCCGTGAGCGCCTTATGGAACGCTTCGATCCGACCAGAGATGTCCTCGTACAAGGTGAACGCCCCCAAATCCAGCACTGAGCGCGTCTGCGGGTTCGACGAGGACCCCGACACCGAACGGCCCATGTCCCCGCTGATCGCCCGGCGCAAATCAGCCATCAGCGGGGCGCGTTCCAGCGGGCGGATAGTGTCACCTGTCCAGACATGGTCAGTGTGCTTTTCCGCGAGCACGAGGACTGTCGAGTGGATTTTCTCGAGCACTTCCTGATCTGCATTCATTCGGCACCTTCGGGGTTAAACGATTAAACCCCGTCCGGTGGGCGGGGTTTAGGGCGCAGAAATCTGCACGTCTCTCAGGTTACCGGTTCGAATTGACATTCGAAGAACCTTGCGCTATGCGGCGTGTCGGCTAGAAAGGAATTTCGTCAAGGGGGCGTTGCGGGGTGCTCGCCCGATCCGCGCCGCCCTCGATGCGGGCCTTGTTGAGGGCACGTTTCACAGACCGTTTCGTCTCCCCCGATGTCTTGTCCTGCCACTCGTCGATCTGGTCCGAATGCAGACCCGAAACCTTCACGTGAGCGCCCTCAGACAGCCCGTGCGGCTGATCGAACCATGCCGTCCACCGCTTCGACTTCTCGGACCCGTTCACAGTGAACGTCTCCGTCACCTCCGCGCCCTTCCCCGAGAAAAACACCCGAGAAACCTTGCCCTCGACAGTGGTAAATGCCATCAGTACAGCTCCTTCATCAGATCCATCAGTTCATGCATTGCAACCCAGTCGCGCATCAGGAACGCGACGTCGTACATCACTCGTAAACGGGCACATTCACCCACGGCAACTCACCCTCCACACCACGCCGCAACCGTCTCGGCCAATCCCGCGCCTCCCGATCACCCCGCCACGACACCAGATCAAAAAAGTCACCATCCGACTCCCGATTCACCCGAATCCCCTTACCGAACTCAGGCCAACCCATCAGCGCCGCCGACCCGCGCGGACGCAGATCCCGTTCACCACCGAACCCGAGCGCATGGCCGGCATGAGCCTCCATCACCAGAGCAATCGAGCGATCCCGGACCGTATCCAGGGCAGCCAACAGCGGTGCGGCATCGTCATCGTTCGTGATCGCCCGGGGCGTCAACCGGTACAGGGGTCCGATGAACAACACATCCGGGGTGTACTTGTCCAACAGCCGATGCACCTGCCCCAGATGCGCATCACGGGTCAGATCCAGTCGTGGAGCACAAACCAGATTCACAGCCTCAGCAGGGTCAACCGAAGCTAGCGGGCGAACCGTCTGCACAATCCGATCCGCTGCCCGCCGCCACTGCTGCAACGAGTTCTCAGCATCAACCACCAACACCCGAACCGGATCAATCTTGCCCAACGTCGTCGGATGCACACCACCAGCAGCAGCAATCGCAACCTGACGGACAAACGTCGACTTACCAGCTCCTTCACCACCAGTGAGAATGAACCGATCCTTACGCTCCAACAGCCCCGGAATAACCCAGTCGTAATGCTCCCGCATCGCCAGAACATCAGCCAATGTCAGAGCCGACAACTCCTGCCCCGGCGCATGCTGCTGCACCTCACGAAACGCATTGATCGTCTGCGCCAGGATCTCCGAGGGGGGTGTGACCGTCGAAGATGCTGCCTGCATCGCCCTCTCAGCCGCCACACGAATCTGACGCCGAACCGAATCCGCACGGACCATCTCCGCATACCGGCCAGCCCCCATCGAATGCGGAACGTCCATCAGCAGCGCATGCAGATCCTCCGCAGTGAACCCGAGAACCCCCCACTCCTCGAGATGCCCGGACACCGTAATCGCATCCACCGGCTCAGACGCAGCGACCATCCGCGAGATGCCAGCGAAGACGAGCTCGAACTGCAACGTCGAAAAGTCCTCAGCCCGAACCACATCTGACACGAACCGGAACGCCCGCTGATCCATGACGATCGAACCGATGACACCCCGTTCGGCCGCTGAGCCGATCAACGCCCCATCCACTCTCTGTCCGGGGA
>Ga0068856_100005671_pt1 | contig 12293 bp, 12 predicted proteins | sample KBSCornC62_FD_66595 | JGI IMG/M metagenome (GOLD analysis project Ga0068856, IMG submission 66595) | Corn rhizosphere microbial communities from Kellogg Biological Station, Michigan, USA - KBS Corn C6-2 | ecosystem: Host-associated > Plants > Roots > Rhizosphere > Soil ...
AAGCCAGCAACACTCGGAGAGGGAAGCCTACCGAAGTCGCCTTCTTGTCAGCGACGGTTCCCATGGGCAGGATTAGATCATCGTAACCGGGGATTCCGCTGTTGTGGAGGGTGAAAAATCCATAGCGCGGTAACCGCTCTTCAGAGCGGACATATATCTGAGCCGAGGCCTGTATGTCTAAAAGACGGATACTGGGACCGGGACGAGCCTTCCAAGTGATTGCGACGCCCTTCCACCGCGTTGCGTTCCAGCTTGCGAAATCGCTTTCGTAGAGTGTGCGTTTATCATCCTTGATTGCGCGGACAGCACTAATTTTACCAGTCGCAAGCTGGCGGGAGACCTCGCATCGGTAGTAATAACCTTCGATGATCTGATCATTTTGCGCCGAAGCTGTGGTCGAAACCAGAGCCGCAAGCGACCATAGAGATACCCGCATTATTTGCCCCGACGATGTTGGAAAGGCTCATCGTTTATGCATGGCATTTTTTAGGCGTGTGGTCACGCCAACTCAACATCTGGAATTGGTCGTTACTGCCCGCCTATTTTTTGAAGCGACCAACATGTGGGAAGATTAGCAAAGTAGCCCCATTCGCACCACTGCGCAGTTTCGTTCCCCACCATCCGCGAGACTAAACCCCATTCCGGTGGATCAGGGAATCCATGCCATGTAAGCTGGATCAACAATAGCTGTTCGCCGTCATGTTCGGCGAAATATTCGAAATCGCGAGATATAGACCACTGCCTTTCCCGCCCGAACAGTTCGCTATTAGGAGCGATGTTTCGAATTGCTTGCCACTGGATGGGCTTAGCAGAGCGCTCCCGGAAGCCGTTGAGTTGGGCAGCGGCAATATCGTCGCTCGCGTCCCACGGCATCGCTTCCCAGTTGTTAGACGCGCTGTTCATCCGTTGGCGTTGGCGCATGTCTATTTCCTAAACCTTGATCAAGAGACTGTACCAATGATCGCTCAGAGGCAAGCCGCCATGACTCTCTCGCGTCTAATGATGGTCGCCTGCCGATAGGTTGCTTGCTAGCTCGAACCGGATCAGCAGCTTACAGGCAGCGCTGGGGGGATTCGCCGATTGCCGCAGAAGCGCCCCCGACCCCTCAAATTCTCCAGCATATGCTGTTGCTGAAAAGCAGCGCGAAACCTATCGTCCCGAAAATCCGCATGTTCAAAGGGAGCATAACTGATCTACCCTTAATGACCTCGATATTGCCCCAAATCCCGCCAACGCCGGAGCAACCGCAAGACCGCGAGGATCATAAGCATACAACCAAACAGCAGGACCGGTGCGTTTGGATCCCTGTTCTGCACTCCTCCGATCATCGTGCGGAGCAGAAAAAGGCCGATGGCCAGCATACTCCAAACGCTTGCCCGTCCCGGCGGCAGTCGTGCCGTTAGAGCATAATGCCCGACGAACCATGCACAGAATGCAGCAACTCCCGTAGTCGGCATCATGAACACCAGAGATGCTGCGGCAAGGCCAAACAAAATTGCGACCGCTATCAAAATCCGCTGTCTGTAGAACGGCACATATCGCAGGTACGTATCAACGCGGTCGACCCCGAACCCTCCCGCCCAACACAATGCGATCATAGGAAGCGTGGCCTGCCACCACTGCATTGCAGGGCTCATAAAATATCCCGCTCCCCACCAAAGAGCGGCAAGCATAGGATAAAAGGCCCTGTTGCCATGGATTCCGTCAAAATGGCTGTAGCCGATCACCATGCCCCGCTTCGTTGCCAAGGCTGCCAAAGCAATAGCTACCATCGCGATCAGAACAGATAGCGAAATCGGTAGGGGGACCAGGCTTGCCAAAAGAGCCAGAATGGGCAAACCCGCGAGCCATCCCGTATCCAGGCCTTTGGCCCTTTCGTCCCGGTCGGGATGCCCCTTGTGCGCATTTGCGCGAATGTTTGTAAATGCCACGAATAGGATAGGCAGACTTGATAGCGCAAATAAAGATGCAATCGCCAACGCTATGGTCCAAAAAGGCCATGCTTTCAGAATCGCGGTTACCGCCAGCGCCGCCATACCCAGTTTGATCGCAACTTTGAGGATCAAGTCCCTCGTTTCCGCCTCTATGGGTGCGGATCGCTTTTCCCACCAAGACACGGCTCCTGTGTCCAGATGCCATTCCACCGTAGGGTGTTCGGATCTGATCTCCGCAAGTAGGCTGCGGATCGCCGGTCGCCCTAGATAATGGACCGGGGACCATCGCGTTGGTGCCGGCGATGAGAGCCGCTTATAAGCTGTATGATAGGCGTGACTGCTCATCGTGAGGGCATGAAGATAGAAACGGTCATTATATCGCTGCATCACGCGCGCGACCGCATGATGCCTGTCCCAGCTCAAATCCTTCCTCTGCCAATGAAAAGCGTTGATCGCAGGCACGATGGCGGGATCAGACTTCGGAGACGCATCCACCAGCAATTCTGCCAGCCAATGTTCTGTGCTGATAGCGAAGTCTACCTGCTCCATCCGCGGATCTGAAAGGACGATGTTGACAGCGCTTTCAATGGCTACCTCATCAGGATTTTGCGCGTCGAAGAGCAGAGATACCAGATGCGCGCGAGGATCGTCTTCCGGCAAGGTTTGGGCTTCGGCATAGGTGTCGATCAAATTTGCAGGCAAATCGATTTCCAACTCGCCAGTGAAAGCGTCCCCCTCTTCGATCTCCCCAGACAAATATGCTAAACCGTAGGTGGCGATATCGTTCGCCTGTTCAAAAGCGTTCCTTAGAGAAGCAAAGGCTGTAGGCTCCTGATCGACGTCAATTGCCTTCAGCGCGTGGGCATAGGCACGTTTGATCGCTCGCATATCCTCGGTCGGTTCAAGCTTGAGCCTGGCCCAGCAATCCTCCTCCTTCATAGGAAACGCTCGCCCTCGAGCTGATCAAGCAGGCTTTCCAGCTCTTTCCTCTCCTTTTCGATGGAGCGAAGATTCTGCTTCTCCAACTCTGCCTCAAACATGTCGATTGCCCTGCCAATCCTGACGCGTCGATCCCCAAGATAATTTTCGAAACATCGCTTTGCCCGCGCCAAGGTAGCAGCGTTACACGCATCGTCACGTGGATGGACTTTCAGGGCGGCAAGCGTCTGCCGTCGCCGCTCGAGATCCGGCGCGGACGATACGTCCTCTTCATCCTGGATGACCAGCTGCCTGCTTAGGCCCGTTTCGGGCACGACCACGTCGATCTCCAACAAACCACTCGCGTCATAACTGAAGCGAACGTCAACGGACACCTCACCTGCTGGGCGAGGCGGCACAGGCACCTTCACGACACCCAATCGGATATTATCTTTCACATGCCGCGCTTCACCCTGAAAAATTTCGAACTCCACGATTCTTTGGCTGTCAGCGACAGTATGGAAACTTTCCATCCGGCTCACTGGAATGACCGTGTTGCGCTCGATAACGGGCGTGAATAACCCTGTGCGAAGGCGACCGTTAAAATCGCGTTCCGCCGTACTGACGCCTAAGGAATAGGGACAGACATCCGTCAGTCGCACTTCCTGAAGGGCGCGATCCTTGGCAAGAAGGCCCGCCTGAACGGCTGCGCCCAGTGCAACGGTGTGATCGGGATCGATCGAACTGTTGGGAAATCGGCCGAACATCCGCGTAACAGTCCTTCGGATGATGGGCATGCGGGTTGCGCCACCCACGAGCACCACTTCCCTCAGTTGGTCAGCCGCCGTCTTACCGTCTCGCAAAGATCGCAGGACGGGGTCGCGCAGCCGTGCAAGCAGCGGTTCAGCCAGAAGCTCGAATTCAGAACTTGTTACAATTTCCTCATGCTCAACGTCCCGCCAGAGGAACCGCAAGGGCGCATTGTCGGCCAATGTCAGCTGACGGCGGCACCTTTCGGCGGCCGCCCTGACGACCTCCCGAAAAGCTGAAGAGCCGACCTCTTTGACCTTATCTGACAGCTTCTTTGTGATTCGATTGATGAAGAGATCATCGAAATCGTTGCCACCCAATCGATTATCGCCAGCAGACGCTCTCACCTCGATGATACCGTCGAATATCTCGACTATGGAGACATCGAAGGTTCCACCGCCCAGATCGAAAATCAAGAACGGCTCTTCGTTGCCCAGATTTTGGATGCCGTGAGCCAGCGCCGCTGCCGTCGGCTCATTGATGAGGCGGCGAACCGGCAGTCCGGCGAGTTCTCCGGCACGTCGGGTAGCCTTTCTCTGCTTATCGCTAAAGTAGGCCGGCACCGTGATAATCGCGCCTGTCACCTCTGTCTCGAACAGACGTTCAGCATCTTCGCGCAATGATCGCAGCACTAATGCGGAAAGCTCTTCCGGCTTAAAGTCCTTCCCACCCAGCTGAACCGAACGTCCGGTTCCCATCAGTCGCTTGAAACTTGTCGCGGTAAGCTGAGGATGTGTGACCTGCCGGTCACGAGCAGAAGCACCGACCAGAAGCGCGCCATCATCTCCTAAACCGATGGCCGATGGTGTGAGAAGATCACCGAGAGCGTTGGGCACGAGCTCCGCCGACCCATCGTTCCAAACCGCTATGGCACTGTTGGTAGTGCCCAAATCGATACCTACAATCACGCCGCTTCACCCCCGCCTCTGCAATTCCTTACGAACCGGTGGGAAATAAGGCGAGTCTATAAACCAGATAGTTAGCTTCGATTTGTAGGCGACCGGTGTAGATCAGGCCATGTCAATGCGGGAAGCGCGAAATGTCTGCTAGCGGGACGATGCTGTTGGCGCCGCAATGACCGATTATGGTCGCGGGCTGCTGGGCAGCTTGCCCGCTCCGAACCGGACCGGCACGTTATGGGCATCGCGGACTGATTCGATGACGATGGCGGGTGGTTATGGGACGGTCGGCTATTGAGCTTTGTTCCTGAATAGCCGACATGGCCGATAGTAGAATATGAATGCGGGCGGCTGATGACCATCAGGACTATTCTGGTTTCTTTTTTGGCTTTAGCCATCCCGACAAACGCCATTGCAGGAGCGCCATGGAGTACCGAGGATGCCCGCCTCCTATCTGAAATCGCGTCAAGCTGTTCAGGGGGTGAATATAGTGATGGAGAAACGCGAACTGCACAAATGATTGCCGCATCTTTGCCAAGGGCAGGCGAGGAGGCAAACCTACTGGACAAGAAACGGGCACACGATGTGTACCTCTATGCGGGCGCGCTCCTAAAGCCGAGCATAGCAAACCCCGAACGCGCCCTCGATCCGTCCTCATTTGTGAAATGCCCGCCCAACCCCGCCCTAGGGGTAAAACTGATGGAATTTTTGATAGGGGATGAGCCAGGGCGGAATAAGGGGCCAAACAACGCTTATTATTGGCTCGGTATTGCAAATCGTCGTGGTGTCGGTGTCTCCGCCGACGCGGTGCGCGCGAGGCAATATTTTTTGCAAGCAAGGGCTTTGGGCATCTGGAACCTGACTGCGGAAGACTGGGGCACATCTCCCAACGACCAACTACTCACTGTAGCGCGTAAGCCGGAAAACTTCCGATGGATTGAAGCGGCCGCTGCTGCCGGAAAGCAGGGCAGTATCGTGCTGTTGGCTGAGATGGTCGTTGATCGCGAACCTGCACGGGCACGCTCTCTTCTGTCGGCGCAACCAGACGATATATTCGCGGCACGGAAATTCGCAGAATTCGAGATGGAGGGCAAATTTGGATCCCCTCATCCCGAAGAGGCAGTCAGGGCGATGGCTCATTTTCAGCGCCTCAGTCGACCCTATTACGATCTGATGCTGCGAGCCGCCCGGCAATATAACGCCCCGGAGCAAGACATCCCGACTTCTCCCCAACAAGTCACACTGGACGAGTTAGGAGGAAAGAAGCTTCTTCTCGCAGGCCAGAAAGAAGAGTTGGATGCAATAAGAGGCGTGGTGACAGCACGGGCGCTTGTCGATCCAACCGGAACCATACTATATACCGAGGTACCCGATCCTCAGATTTCGCGCTTTCGGATGGCATTTGCTACATTGAAGATATTCACGCCATCCCTGCTAAACAAGGTTGCTCCTTTCGAGCGGAATGGCAGGGCAATTTTTCATTGGCTTAATTTGCCTCCAGTTCGCTGGGCGCCCGCGCCTGGCACGAGCGTAATCCGCGTGCGCGCTGAAGATTTACGATAGCACCTGAAACCGCTGCATGTCAGCTTTTGGGCGATTCAACGACGCAGCCAAATGTCCAAAAATGGTCGATAGTGTTGAAGAAGTCCGGGATTGTCGTTCGCTGATATTGAAGAGAGGCTGGGCGCCCGCCTCATGCGGGACTGGTTGCTGGATAGATCGGTACGAGCTTTGCCAGTTTACGGAGGTTTTGTGCCGTGGCTGCCAGGAGGAACTCGTCTTTTGCACCATTTGGTCCTCGCAGGCGCAAGCGGTCGAGCTTGAGGATGCGTTTGAGGTGGGCGAACAGCATCTCAACCTTTTTCCGCTCGCGGCGGGAGGTGACATAGGCGCCGGTTTTGGACAAATCTCTTGCCAGATCCCGTGCGCCCTCATGGATTGATCGGATCACTTTTCGGTTGGGCTGACCTGGGCAGCATTGCGGCTTGAGAGCGCAGGCGGTTTACTGGCGCGGTAGCGGATGAACCCGTCCTGATCGACGTCAGGCGGTGGAATCGCATAGTTCTTGCGGCGCGGGAACAACTCTTTGCCGCCGGGACATACATAAAGATCATTTTGATGGTCGTAGCGGAACTCGGTGCGTTGGTAGCTTCCAGTCCGGCGGCCCGCATGATCGAAAATGGGAATATGCGGTTCGATGCCGCGCTCATGGACAAGCCAGGCGATATTGGCGGCATCGCCATAACCAGTATCGGCGGCCAGACGCTGTGGCCAGATGCCAAAGCGTTCCTGCGTCCTGTCGATCATCGTTCGCTGTGCCGTCACCTCGGCGGGTCGAATGGCCGTGGTGGCTTCAACATCAACAATTACGGCGTGTTCCAAATCGATGAGATAATTGGTGCTGTAAGCGAAGAAGGCTTGTCCGCCATGAGCGCTTGTCCAGCGCGCTGCAGGATCGGCAGGTGACAGATATTTGGGCGTGACGGGCGATGCCGCGCCGAACGCTGCCGCATCGAGTACCTCCAGATACTCCCGGGCTGCATGGTTGCCGATGTCCGGGGGCAAGCCTTCCTCGCCGGGCACACCTCGCTGGCGGTTCGCGTCGGCCTTGACCAGGCTGGCGTCGACGGCAAAGCCCTCGCCACCGACCAGCCCCTCCTCGATACAGCGCGTGACCGTCATCTCGAACAGGTCCCGCAACAAGTCGCTATCCCGAAAGCGGCCGTGGCGGTTCTTGGAGAACGTCGAATGATCCGGCACCGCTCCGTCAAGGCCGAGGCGGCAAAACCAGCGATAGGCAAGATTAAGATGCACTTCCTCGCACAGGCGCCGCTCTGAGCGGATGCCAAGGCAATAGCCAATGAGCAGCATCCGGATCATGAGGTCGGGATCGATCGAAGGGCGCCCCGTCTCGCTATAGAATGGTCGCAGTTTCTCCCGGATTCCGTCCAGGTCCACAAAGCGGTCAACGGCCCGCAGCAGGTGATTTTGCGGCACATGGTCCTCCAGGCTGAAGCTGTAAAACAGCGCCTCCTGCATCACCATTCGAGCACCCATCATCAGCCTGTCTCCCAACGACAGGCCCAGTGAATCAGGACTTTGCGACTACTGCAAGGCTGAGTTTTTCAACACTATCGGTCGACGGCCGACCGGCGGCTATTGCCCGCCTACCATAGTGCCGGGCCATGACAGCGGAAGGGCAGCTTTCTGCTTATGTCCGCCAATAACCGGACCGTCTCAAATCGGCCACGACCCGGCGCTCGCTCCTGGCGAAACCGACCCTTTGTCGCCGTTCAGTCGACCATTTTCTGCTCCCAACTGCGGACCAGCCGCTTGTCAACATCGTGGGCTCAAATGTCCGTTAGCCGATTGACCGAGGCCGTCGGCGAACATCTGATCATCGTCTAATTGAGATGGACGTGACCGGTCGAATGCACATTGGGCATCCCCGATCCCGGTCGAGAGACGCTAGGACCGGTCAAACAGGCGCAGTCTCTATCGGCTCTCGGGGAAACATAGCCGGGGATACCCTCAAACTGGTCAGCTGAGTTCTTCCTTGATGATGATCCCGGACAGACCTTCGCGCATCTCCCTGAAATACAAGGTGGATATCGTGCCGCTGCGGGCTATGAAAATATCATCATTGCCGAAATGGAAAGTCATCAATGGTCCTCCTGTCAACCATCTCCTTCTTCCTGACGCAGCATCCCTTCTGGTCTTGGCTGCTGATCCTGATCTTTGGAGTGCTGTTGTCCCATTTGCTGGCGAGGTGGCGCAGAAGCGGGCGCTGGTATTTTCTTATCCTGCCGTTCTTCATCTACGGTCAGCTCAATATCTTCGTCGCACATGTCTTCAATACCCTGTTCCTCAACGCCTTCGGGGTCCTTGGAACAGGCGTCGTCACGCATTCGGAGGTTACCAGTTCGACCTTGAATGACCAGAATGTCTGGGCCTACAGCGCGGCGCTCAAGACGGCGGATGGCAAGGATGTGGTGGCGGAGTTCGATACGATGTCCGCCAGCATTTATCCGATCACCAACGCGATCCAGATCCCGCGGGAGGGCGAGCGGTTCATTATCAAATATATTCCCGGATTCCCGCAGAACTTTGCCATCATGCGCACTCTGTCGCCCTATGGGATCAGGCAGATGGTCGATGAGGATCGCGGGCCGGTGGAGAAGGCCGCTAACCAGCTTGCGGCCAGCCCCGCCAATCCCGATTTCCTCGCGGAATATCGCGGCGCCCTGAAGAAATTCCTCAACAGGCACCGGACGGATGCCGATCCTGCGCTGATCGAGAGATATCAGCGCACTCTTGATGCTCTGCCGCGTAGATGACGGATTCACCGACCGAGCCCGTTCCGATGGGGTGAGGGATGATCGCAAGAAAACTGCTCGGTATCACCGTCCTGCTGACCATGGCGCCCGTCGTCATGCTCGGTCTGTCGGGAACACCGAACGAATATCGGGCCATGGGCATCGACGCCGTCGATTGCGACGACCCGATTTCCGTGCTGATGTTCGCAGTGCCAGCCCTGCTTGTTTATGGCATCGCCAGCGTCATATTCCTTCACCGATGGAGGCAGATGCGCTTTCTCGTTCCCGGTCTCCTCTGTGCGCTCCTGTCCGCTGGACTATTGTGGAATATCGGCCGTGCGGGGGTGGAACTAAGGAAAAACAGCACTGAGTCCATATGCGCATCCGGGTAATAGGGGGCACAGCGCCGCGTCACAGCAAAGCCGCGTTATTTCTGCTCCGCAGCTTCCTTGTCCCACGCTTCCATCGCCTTGCGATCGGCCGCATCGACAAATTCACAGGCCAGCAACGTCTTGCCTTTGAGCGCATCGCCCTCCCGCGCGATGATGGAGATCAGCCCCATCTCTTTCATGCTCTGCTGGGCGTCCGGCAGCAGGCGGGAGAAGCCTCTGGACGAGATCCCCAGCAAATGGCTGGTCTCCGGCGTTAGTTCATAGCGCTTGGCAAGCTGGTCCGCGACGTTCCCTTCCATCAGCACGCCGATGGTCATGTTGGCGAACAGAACATCCTGCGTCGTGAAGCCATCCCGCTCGATCGGCGCGGGAAGGTGATAGACGGCCGCTCCCAGGGAAGATTGGTCGGGCTTGGCGAGCTTTTCAGCAGCTTCGTAAAGGACCGTTGCACGATCAATCGAATAGGGAGGTAGGCAGAGTGCGGCGTCGAAAAAAGCCGACATGGGTAGCGCATCTTCAGCCGAAGCGTGCGTGGCTAGCAGCAAGCCAGGCGCGAGATACAGGGAAGAAAGACGAATCGACATGGTGGCAGGCTGCCCCACACATCTTGCCCGATCAAGCCGTGCGGCACATAGGCTGTTGATCTATATATCTCCCATGGGAAATTCCGGCCTTCCCCAGCAATCGTCAGAGGGCCAGCGACCATGTCTGATCGGCCAAATCATGCCCGAACGAATGATGCGGTGCTTCGTCCATCAGCGGCTTTCAGGAAATGACCACGCTCACCGTTTGCAGATTGGCGGCTTAGTGGCGGTTGAACCCAAGCAAACCGCCATTGCTCACCGGGGAAAGTCACCCAGCCGCAGCCGACCAGTTTCAGTCGTTCTGGGACGAAGGTATAAATGACTGCTAATTCGTATCTCGGACGGCGCTCCCTGCGCGCGCAGCCTGACAATCGATAAGGAACTTTCATCATGATTATACGACAAGAACAAAAGCATGATTATGACGCGATCAAGCAGGTGACCGCTGACGCTTTTGCGTTGATGGAACACAGCAATCAGACGGAGCCAGCGATCATTGCCGCCTTGCGTGATGCAGAGGCGTTAACGATTTCGTTAGTTGCCACGGATGGAGATGAGATCATCGGGCACGTCGCATTTTCGCCGGTCACGATCGACGACGAAGATTGCAATTGGTTCGGGTTGGGGCCGGTATCGGTCCGGCCTGACCTGCAGGGCCGTGGCATTGGAGGCGCTCTGATCCGGCGAGGTCTCAACGAACTGCGCGCACAAGGTGCGGCAGGGTGCGTAGTCCTCGGAGATCCCGGCTATTATCGTCGCTTTGGGTTCGAGAATGAATCCGATCTGCGGTACCCGGGCCCGCCGCCAGAATATTTCATGCGACTGACTTTGGATGGCAGTGATCCAGCTGGCCATGTCGAATACCACGCGGCCTTTGGCGCTCAATAAAATGAGGGAGGCGGGCCACAACGTGTAACCCGCCTCCACTGACATAGATGTCCGCTTTGTCGCTTCTCGGCCCACAGGCGGGTTGCCTGTTATCCACCCTACTCAGGCATTCGCGGTCAAATTCGACCATCGTCCGTTAACGACTGTAGTTGGCAGAAGCTGCCGCTCATCTCTGCCAGCGGTAATGGCGGGAAAGTCCGGGTTCGCCCGCCCGCCGCCTACCGACGTCGACCCTTTCTCGCCGCTCAGCGGCCAAATTTCGCCCACCAGCAGCGGACATATCATTACCGCGCACGGGCCGGTCATCATGTCCGCTTTGTTGGACTTACCTGCCGATCGTCAAAACCGTGCTGAACGACCGCTTCCATTCGGATCGGACGTTCGACGGGGCGGTCTAGAAAATTGGCACTGTCGGAAAACCGCCGCATCTCGCGTCCTAGGGTGACAGGAAGATGCGCCACGGAACACTTCCACTAATCAAGTTGCACGATACAACTTTCTCCTACATATGGCTGCGCCATACAACTTGATTGGATGCGAGATGACGTTAGACGGAGCAGCGGTCCAACTGGTGCGGGAGGCTTCGCGCTCTCTTGCTCGTCATTGGGGCTTCATGGGCGGTAGCTTTGCCGGAACAGACCTATCGCCATCAGCCGTCCATGCGCTGATCGAGATAGAGAAAGGTGGCGCGACCGCCCGCGATCTGGGCGCCCGACTCCACCTCGAAAAATCCAGCGTTAGCCGGATGCTGAAAAGGCTTGTGGCTGCCGGCGATGTCCGGGAAGAAGCCGAAGATGGCGACGGAAGGATTAAACGGTTGGCCTTGACCCCATCGGGCAAACAGCGCGTTTCCGCTATCCATGTTTTCGCAAGCAGCCAAGTTACCAACGCCTTTGATCGTCTTCGTCCACCTGAGGCACGTGTGGTTCTGGAAGGGCTACAGCTTTATTCTAAGGCGCTCGGCAACGAGCCTTCCAGTATGGCCGCTCGTCCCGTGGAGATCGTTCGCGGCTATCAGACTGGGATTGTCGCTCGGGTCACAGAGTTACATGCCCTCTACTACACCCGTGAAACCCGCTTTGGGCAGCGGTTCGAGTCCGTCGTAGCCGCTGGTCTGGCAGATCTTTGCAACCGCCTTAACAATCCCAAAAATGCAATCTGGGCTGCAATGCGCGATGGGGAAATCATCGGATCAGTATCGCTCGACAGCGAGGATATGGGCGATGGGATTGCACACCTGCGGTGCTTCATCGTGAGTGATGCCGCACGAGGGACTGGGGCCGGACGCAAGTTGCTCGAGGCGGCCATTAAATTTGCCGACGATCAGGGTTTCCCCGAAACGCACCTGTGGACTTTCAAAGGGCTGCTTGCAGCGCGCCATCTGTATGAGAGCTTCGGGTTCAAGTGCGTTGAGGAACGGCTTGGCGATCAGTGGGGTACAGAGGTCATGGAACAGCGCTTCGTTCGGCAACGACCATAGTCAGTTTTAACGGCGGCTTTCGATAGAGCGAGCCATTGGGCAATGCGGGACTGAACGGCGTATTATGGTCGG
>Ga0068856_100005676_pt1 | contig 12288 bp, 9 predicted proteins | sample KBSCornC62_FD_66595 | JGI IMG/M metagenome (GOLD analysis project Ga0068856, IMG submission 66595) | Corn rhizosphere microbial communities from Kellogg Biological Station, Michigan, USA - KBS Corn C6-2 | ecosystem: Host-associated > Plants > Roots > Rhizosphere > Soil ...
ACGACAGGCTGTTAGCCTGTCGTGGTTCCCATTGGCTGTCTCAAATCTGTAAGGCCCTACTCGGACGCAACGACAGGCTAACAGCCTGTCGTACGCAGATTACGACGCTATCGAGGCGGGTGTTAACGCGTATTCGGGTCTCTACGTCTACATTTAGGCCTCAACGAACCAAAGGGCCGCTTCGTGCTTCAAACCCTTTCGCTGTTTGGCGTTAAATGAAACAGTTTGATAAGTTTTGACGTAGAAACTACTTCGAGCGTAAACGGTTTTCCGGATAAAAACCACTACCTCGTTTTCAATCAAGAATTTAAGCCCCTGATCGAAGGATGAAAACATGGCATTAAGTCGGAAGAAAAAAATCATCATCGGAGCCTCCGTCGCCGCGGTGCTGGCCATCGTCGTGATTGTCAGCGTGTTCGCTACGCGGAAAGAGGAGCCCGAGGTAGTGGTGATTAAGCTGGAAAACAGACCCGAGCTCAAGCAGACCGTAACCGCATCTGGTGAGGTGCGACCTATTCGCTACATCAAACTAACGAGTGAGGTGCCTGGTCGTATCGAAGAGATTTACGTTAACGCCGGTGACCAGGTCACCAAGGGCAAACCCCTGGTTCGAATCGATCCCACTCAACTCCAATCGAGCCAGGAAGCACAGTGGGCAGCAACGCAAGCCTCAATTAATGACGTGCAAAATGCACGCAACGCAGTTAACCAGGCGCAACAAGCGCTGGTAGTCGCTGAAGCATCTGTGGCTGCAGCCCGTCAACAGGTCGTTGCCTTGCAGACCAGCGTTGACCGTGCTCAGGTTGACCTTAATACTGCACAACGCGAACTAAAGCGCTATACCGAATTGATTGAAGCGGGCGTCTCGTCCCGTTCAGAATACGATGCCGCTCGCGATCGCTTCGAAACAGCCAAAATCGCGCTCGAGACCGCCAAAGCAAATCTCGAGTCACAGAAGATTGCTGTCCAGGAGGCGACCGAAAGAGCGAACCAACAGCGCATAGCGGTCAAAGATGCGCAGATAAGTATTAAGGGGTCCGAGATGCGGGCCAATCAACAGCAAGCAATGTTACGAGGACAGGCAAGTCAACGATCTAAGGCAACGCAACTTTCACCACTCACTGGTGTAGTCGCTGATATCCCAACCCGCGTTGGCGAATTTGCCGTAGCAGGCTTGTCAACAACCCCATTGATGACGATTGCCGACATGTCTCAAATCAACGTTGAAGTTAACGTCGATGAGACCGAAATCAACAATGTCGAGGTAAATCAGCAAGCCAAGGTTAAAGTAGATGCGTTAGGTGATAAGGAACTGAAAGCCGTCGTTACCCAAAAGAATCCTCTCGCAGTGGCAAAGTCTGACACTACGGGCGGACTTTCGAATCGCGTCAATGTTCAGGAAGCAAAAGAGTTCAAAGTGACGCTGCAGTTGATGGAACTTCCAACGGACGTTCAGGACGCGCTACGTCCAGGAATGAGTACGACTGTCACAATCACAACTAAGACAAAGAACAACGTTCTCGCAGTTCCGCTGGAGTCGGTTGTGGAGAAGTCGGCAACGCCTCCTTCCGCCTCGCCATCTCCTACTATCGCCAGCAACGCCCCGACACCGGTTGGCGACAACAAACCGAAGACTCAGAAAGGCGTTTACGTTCTCGATCCGAAGACAAATAAAGTTAAGTTCGCAGAAGTCACAACGGGAATTACTGGCGAGGCTGATATTGAAGTAACAAGCGGCGTGCAAGCCGGTTGGGAGATTGTTCGCGGTCCAAGTCGGGTCCTTAAGACATTGAAGGACGGCATGACTGTGAAACGCCAAACGAAGAAACCGGGCGCAAACTCGAACGGAAACGAGGGCAGCTAATGAGTAGCAACGCCACGATAGTGTCGCCTACCGAGAACGTGATTCAGGCGACAACCCACGTCAATGGACACGATCCGCGCGCGCTGATTTCAATGCGCAACATCTGGAAAACTTACCAGATGGGTACTGAGTCTGTTCACGCACTGCATGGCGTGTCGTTCGATATCCCGCGTGGCGAGTACATTGCAATCATTGGCCCGTCCGGTTCGGGAAAGTCCACGTTAATGAACCTGATCGGCTGTCTCGATACGCCGTCTCAGGGCGAATACTGGCTCAACGCAAAGAATGTTTCCGAGATGGATGATGACGAACTTGCGCGTATTCGCAACCAGGAGGTTGGGTTTGTGTTTCAAACGTTCAACCTTCTCGCGCGAGCAACGGCTCTACATAACGTTGAACTTCCGTTGATCTATGGTGGTGTCGGCGCATCGCAGCGTCACGACATGGCTAAGAAAGCATTGACAGCCGTAGATCTTTCGGAACGAATGATGCACAAGCCAAACGAACTTTCCGGCGGACAACGTCAGCGTGTAGCGATAGCACGAGCGCTGGTCAATCACCCTTCAATTCTGCTTGCTGATGAGCCCACAGGAGCACTCGATAGCCATACAAGTATGGAGATCATGGATCTATTCGAACGGCTTCATTCCGAGGGCAACACAATCATCGTCGTCACCCACGAGCATGACATTGCCGCTCGAGCCCACCGGGTTATCTCAATTCGCGACGGCCTTATCGAAAAAGACGAACGAATAAAATAGGAGACGATAAATGATGGAGCGGAGTGGCGATCAAGAGGTCAAGCCACGGCGCTACACGTTTGCGCGCGCGGACCTGCCGGCGCGCATCCGATCGTTTCCCTTCGTCCGCCTGACTGCTATTTGGGAAGCGTTCCGTGTTGCCACTGCAAGTTTGCGAGCCAACAAACTGCGGACGCTGCTTACCTTGATTGGGATTGTTGTCGGAGTGACCGCCGTCATTGCGGTGGTTACGATAATTCAGGGTCTCGACAAAACGGTGGCGCAAACGTTCTCTTCGCAAGGCTCAACTGTCTTCACCATTTCAAAGAGCCCTCAAATAATCAAATCGCGCGAAGACTTCGTTAAGTTCAATCACCGCAAAGATGTGACCCATGAGGACGCTCAGGCTATTCGCCGATTGTGCACTAGTTGCTGGCGCGTTGGCGTCGCAGCGAATGCGCTTGATACAGTGAAGTATGCTGACCAAAAAGCAGAGAATGTACGCATTCGAGGTATCGATCCGTTAAGTATGTTCGACGTCGATGGTGTGACGATCGATGCCGGCCGCATTTGGTCCGAGGCCGAGGGAGCAGCGGGTAGGGAAATTTGCGTTGTCGGTCCGGACATTCTCAAGAACCTTTTTTCAGACTCTCCTCCAGACAGAGTGATTGGACAGGAACTCCGAATTGCGGGTCGACCTTACCTGATCATTGGCGTGCTTGAACCATTGGGAACCATCCTTGGCTTTTCGCGAGATAACGTTGTCTACATTCCGTATTCGACGTACCAAAAGGAATATGGCGCGCGACGTTCTTTGGTCGTCTTCATACAGGTGCCTGAAGCCGAGCAACTCGAAGCGGCCGAAGATCAAGTTCGGACAATAATGCGAAACCGTCGTGGTCACACACAGGACGATCCGAACGACGAAGGCTTCGCCCTGGAAACGCAGGATGTTTTTCTGAACTTATACGGTGCCGCAACTTCGAACATCAAACTTGTAACGGTTGGGGTAGCCGGCGTGTCGCTAATCGTTGGCGGCATCGTGGTGATGAACATCATGCTTGTGTCCGTAACCGAGCGCACGAAAGAGATTGGCATCCGTAAAGCGATTGGAGCGCGGCGCAAAGATATTCTTACGCAATTTTTGATTGAGTCGGTGACGGTTACTGCGATTGGCGGCGCGATTGGAGTCGGTACGGGATTTGGACTGGCGTATCTGATATCGGCACTTATTGGATTTCCATTATTGATTAGTATTCTATCCGCCGTATTGGGTGTTGGTGTTTCATCGGTTGTAGGAATCATCAGTGGTCTCTGGCCGGCATGGCGGGCTGCGAAGCTGGACCCGATTGAAGCGTTGAGAGCAGAGTGAAAGCATTGCCGATTTCCGATTGCCAATTGCCGATTTGCTTGGATGTTCGACGAACTTTAGTTTGTCGGGGCAACAACTCCAGGCCCGCAAAGATCTATCTAGCATCTATTAACGCACGACAAACTGAAGTTCGTCGAACATCCAAGCAAATCGGCAATTGGCAATCGGAAATCGGCAATCAGTTATGACCCTCGAAGACGTTAAAGAATCCGCTCTAATGGCGTTCGACACGGTGCGCGCCAATAAACTGCGTTCGGCGCTGACAATTCTCGGTGTCAGCGTCGGCGTGGTGACAGTGATCTTTATGGTCTCTATCATTCAGGGTCTGAACAAAGCCTTTGCCGATCAGATCGAATCACTGGGTTCCAACACGATTTTTATCTCCAAATTCGAGCCGAGCTTTGGTCGGCCACCCGGTCCTGATGAAATTCATCGCAAGGACCTCACGATGGATGATGCCGAAGCATTACGTCGAGAGGCACCATCAATTGCCGGTGTTTCGCCTCTTCATCGCAAACTCTCATCCACAGCCAGGTACCAGGAGAAAGAAACTAACACTCCGATACTGTTGGGCGTCACGCCGTACTATGAATTTGTCCACACGCAATACGTCGCAAGTGGACGCTTTGTGAATGACATCGACATGCAGGATCGATCCAACGTCGCGATTCTCGGCGTCGATGTTAAGCGAGCACTGTTTCCTTATGAGGATCCAATCGATAAAGAGATGCGAATCAACGGCAATCCGTATCGAGTAATTGGTGTGATGGAGCCGCTTGGAAACTTCTTTGGGCAGTCGCGCGACAATTCGATCTTCATACCTATCACAGCGTTCGACAAGTATTACGCTGAAGGACCATTCCCGGAGGTCGTATTTTTCATGGTCGTTCGCCCACAATCGCGAGCGTATGTGAAACCTGCGATGGACGAGATTACTGATATTTTGCGGCGGCGACGGCGCGTACCTCTTGGTGCAAAGAACGATTTTGGAGTCTCGTCGCAAGACTCACTTCTGGATGTTTACAATCAACTCACCGGAGCGACTGCGTTGGTTCTGACCTCAATTTCGTTCGTTGCTTTGATGATTGGCGGCATCGGCGTTATGAACATCATGTTAGTGTCGGTTACCGAGCGAACGAAAGAGATCGGCGTGCGAAAGGCGGTCGGCGCAACCAGACTAAACATACTTTCTCAGTTCCTGATTGAGGCTGTCGTACTAACGGCGATCGGCGGTTTAGCTGGATTGGCCGTGGGCGAGGTAGCCAGCTTGTTAATGAACAAGTATTCTCCTCTGCCGGCATACGTTCCCTTATGGGCGATCGCAGTAGGTGTAGGGATCTCAGCTGCAGTCGGAATTGTGTTTGGGTTATGGCCCGCGTGGAAAGCCGCGCGTCTTAATCCGATTGATGCCCTGCGGTGGGAATGATTGTCGGAGACAGTGGTCGAGAACGTATAGGACCAATTCGACCTATAGGACCTATTGTCGATGAAGCTCGCAAACAAAACAGCGATCGTCACAGGTGGCGGGAAAGGAATCGGGAAAGAGATTGCTCTGGCGCTCGCCCACGAAGGAGCCGATGTTCTGGTAGCAGCTCGTCAATCAGATGTCCTTGAGCAAACCACTTCCGAGATCCAGGCTTTGGGAAGACGTTCACTGTTTTGCGTGACCGATGTTTCAGACGAATCACAAGTCGAGAAAATGGTGAACACCGCTCTCGACTCGTTCGGTCACATCGACATTCTGGTGAACAACGCTGGAGTTACTGGTCCTACAGCCGCGATAACGAATGTAACGCGAGATTCATGGGACGAGGTGATGGCAATAAATCTCACCGGAGCGTTCTTGTGCGCTCGCGCTGTGGTACCACATATGATCGCGCGAGGCTCAGGCAAGATCGTCAACATCAGTTCTATTGCCGGTAAAATGGCGTACGCACTTCGAAGCCCTTATGCAGCATCAAAATGGGGAATGCTCGGTTTGTCTTGCACACTGGCTCAGGAGTTGGGACCGTACAATATTCAGGTAAACGCCATCTGCCCGGGTCCGACAGCAGGTGAACGGATGACCGGCGTGATCGCCGGACGTGCTAAGGAGATGGGTCGCAGTGTCGAAGAAGTAGAAAGGATGTACGTTGAAGGCACTGCGCTGAAGCGAATGGTTGACCCCAAACATGTCGCAGCAGCTGTCGTCTTCTTATGTTCCACTGATAGTGACAGTATTACTGGAGAGGCATTGGAAGTCAGCGGGGGTTTTGGGCTTTGAGTTCCACATATGCTTTTATGTCCGATATGCTTTATAGGCTCTTGAAAAAAAGCCCCATGGTCCTGGGAGCGCAGGCGTCCTCGCCTGCCCGTGTCCCGTCTAACCAACAACCATTGACCGAGTTGGTTGCGCTGGACGCGGGCAGGCGAGGACGCCTGCGCTCCCAGGACCGTGGGGCCTTTTGCACGAGCCTCTTTAGCTCGTCGTGACGCGCAATGACCAAAGATCGGATTTCGAGCATCTTAAATAAGGTCTTAGCAAACATTCCACGTTATTGGTTGGGCAGGCACGACAAGCTAAAGCATATCGGACATTTTGAAACGCCGTGAAATTTATCGAAACACTCAAACTGGCTCTATCAGCAATCTGGGCGCATAAACTGCGTTCCGCCCTAACGCTTCTGGGGATGATTGTTGGTGTGACCGCTTTCGTTGTTGTTGTTTCACTAATCCAAGGGTTCAATCGATACGTGGATGAGAAGATCGCTGGAATCGGCGCGAAGTCGTTCACTATTCAACGCTTCAACCCCCTCGAAGATTTCAAAGATACTGACACCATCGCGGCAGCTCAACGGAGAAATAAAGAGCTAACGCTGGATGACTATGATTACCTCAAGCAGCGTGCAACTTTGATTGATAAGATCGGTGCTAAAGCTCGAGGTACACCGTCAGAGGTAAAACGCGGTTCTGAAGTTCTCGAGGATATTTTCGTTTCAGGCGCAACCGCCAATTGTGTTGACATAGAGAATCGTGACGTTGCGGATGGTCGCTTTATTGCCGAACCTGAAGACGAGAGCGCCGCGCGGGTCGCGTATATCGGAGCAGATATAGCTAATAAACTGTTTCCGGCCGGCAGTGCCGTCGGGGGCGAGATAGCTATACGTGGTTTGCCCTATCGTGTTATTGGAGTGGAAGCGGCTAAGGGAACCGTATTCGGGATTCCCCAGGACAATTTCGTAGTCATTCCTCTGAAAACCTATGCGATTAACTACGGAGGTTTGTACAGACAGCGCTCACTCTACTTTATCGCGACTTCCAAAACGGACGATCTATTTAACGACGCAGTTGACGAGTCCCGATTTTTGATGCGTGCTCGACGGAAACTTCAGCCAAGCGAGAAGGACAACTTTGGAATCGTAACGCCGGATGCGATCACCGGACTTCGCGATCGTATCTTCGGCACAATTTTCATAGTGGCGATGCTTGTGCCTGGGATAGCTTTGATTGTTGGCGCGATTGTCATCATGAACATCATGTTGGTGTCGGTGACTGAGAGAACAAAAGAAATCGGGATTAGAAAATCACTTGGCGCACGTCAGATGGACATCCTGAAACAGTTCCTGGTTGAAGCTACCACGCTTGCACTTTTCGGCGGCGCTACCGGCATCTTTATCGCCTGGATGGTCGGGAAAGTTGTGACAGCGGTTTTCTTTCCGACATATCTGTCTCTGCTGGCGATTCTGGGTGCACTTGCAGCTTCAGGAGGTGCAGGTATAGTTTCGGGAATCTTTCCCGCGTGGAAAGCAGCGAGACTTGATCCGATTGAGGCGTTGAGGGCTGATTAGCCTATTGGCCTTTGGTTTTTGGCCTTTGGCCTTAGATTTACCAAAGGTTATTTCAAAGACCGAAGGCCAAAGGCCAAAGACCGAACAACAATGAAACTCTTCCGAAGCGACATATACGAAAACCTGATGATGGCGATCGCCACCTTGAGGGCGAATAAGCTGCGCTCGTTTCTGACTGTGTTCGGTGTCGTCATTGGCATCATCACCGTGATGTTAATCGCTTCGATCATCAGCGGGATCGATGTCTCCGTAAAACGAGAAGTTGAGTCGTTTGGCACGCGTTCCATTTACATCAGCAAGTTCAACCCCGGCATTCACATCGGCCGTCTGTCGCGCGAAGAGCGAATGCGTAAGGAACTAACTTACGACGATGCAATCGCTCTTCAATCACTTCCCGCAGTCGAGCTGTCGGTACCGTTTCTCGACATCACAAACAATTTCTTCGGAGGAAAGCTTCTCGTTTCAGGAGGCGGAAAGACTTCGGCTCAAGTCGCTTTGCAGGGAACCTTACCCGACTTTGAAAAAGCAGGAACGCAGGTAATTTCGGAAGGTCGCTTCTTCACCACGACTGAGAACGACACAAACCAGGAAGTTTGCGTGGTTGGTTCAAAAGTCGCCGACGACTTCTTTAAAGTTGGATCGCCGGTCGGCCAAACAATTAAGATTGGTCCAACTGAGTTTCGTGTCGTTGGGGTGTTGGAGAAACGCGAACAGTTCCTGATGAGTGGCGGAAGCGACGATCAAAACAACGTTATCTATGTTCCGTTCTCTGTCGCACAGAAGTTAAAGCCAAATGCCGACGACATCTACATTCTCGCAGTCGCCAGAGTGGGATTGATGGAAGAAGGTAAGGATCAGGTGCGAGATATGCTTCGCATCCGGCGTCAGGTCCCATTTGCCGCCAATGACAACTTCGGCATGGAGACATCGGAAAGTATTCTCGATAACTTCCGATCAATTACTGGCGGCCTGGCGATCGCGATGGTTGTTATCTCTTCTGTCGGTTTGATGGTGGGTGGAATCGGCGTGATGAATATCATGCTGGTCTCGGTCACCGAGCGGACCAGAGAAATCGGAGTGCGGAAAGCGATTGGCGCAAAACGAAGCGACATCATGTGGCAGTTTCTGATTGAAGCCGCGACACTCACAGGCTTAGGCGGGATTGTAGGTTTGTCGATTGGTTGGGGTCTGACCTTGTTACTTAGGATTTTCCTGCCTTCGTATGTTCCACTTTGGGCGCCGGTCGGCGGTTTACTGGCTAGCGTTGGAATCGGATTGATCTTCGGTCTTTGGCCTGCCTGGAAAGCAGCTCGATTAGATCCAATCGAGTCGCTGCGGTATGAATGAAAATGTCCGATATGCTTTAGCTTGTCGTGACGTAATAAAGTGGGCTCTGATTGGCAGCGGAACAGGTAGTGTTCAACTTCCAATCAGACCCCACCTTATTACGTCACGACAAGCTAAAGCATATCGGACATCTTTGAACTACGAAATAAAGTTCGGGAACAGCGCTGTTATCCCTGTAATCAATAACAGACCAAGAACCCACATTGTCACCGCGACACCCCATGCGGTTCCTTTACTCACTTTGGTTCCACCGTTCTTCAAGGCCGTGGCTTTCAACCACAGACCATAAAACGATAAGACACCAATGGCACTAGCCAGCACAAATATCACTGGATGATTTGCGGGCGTCACCAACACTCCCAGGTTGTCCTGCACAAGTGTTTCCTGACCAAGAATCGGGTGGATATCTTCCGGGGCTTTGATATACAGCAAGACTAATCCGAGGACCTTCTGGATCGCGACGATTGGAACGGCCGCGTAGAAAAGTGAGGCAAAGGCCTGCCAGTAGTTTATTCGCCCTCCAAACACTAACGTAACAAGCATGTATAGAGCCGCAATGATACCTGTAAAGATAAAGCCTCCGGCGAAGGTCCTGACGACCGTGCCAACGCGCTGGAGCGGGTTCTTCGCATCTTCGATCTGTTGAGCACGCATCTGCTCTAACCTGTCGGCCGGCGGCGCGAAGGGCGGACCCATCTCAGCAAGTTTGTCCATCGTGTAGTTGACAATGCGATCAGGTGTAACACGTTGAGTAAAAGCAAACGTGTAGATCGCGCTCAACACCACAACGACAAGATACGCCGCCACCCACCTCGGATACGCTCGAAGGTTGCGAAACACGCGCGACGGTTCAAAAAAGATTCCCGTCAACTTTTGCACCGGCGACATCGGAGCTACGTCCTCACCCACCACGGGGAGCGGAACAAAGCTAAGTCCGAAGAGTGCCAAACCGAATACTACCAGCGACAGACCGGTTCCAATTCCGCCCGGAATAAACTTGGCAATGCCCCCAATACAAACAAGCAAGCCAAGAACAAACAAGCCAATGGCGATTGGACGCTGCGCGGTAGGCCGTTGAGCAGCTGGAGCTGTTTGCGGCAGCGGCGGTGGTGGAGGTGGTTGAAAGTTGTCAGCAGGTTCGCTCATTTAAATGCCTCCTACGAGAAGACGGGGAGAAAGCTTCCGTCGAAGTTAGTCAACCGCGTTGATACGCTTTGATGAAAACGATTGTTTCACCGCTTTGTCCGACGAACTTTAGTTTGTCGTGGCGTCGAATCAAAGCCCCAATCTAAATCTATAGTCGCGTGGAATCGACAGATCGACAAACTAAAGTTCGTCGGACATAGGCGGTGATTCCATCCAACCGGGAGCGCGAATACAGGCAACATGATGACCCGCTGCGATCTCACGCAGGTTCGGATCAATGTGCGCACACTCTTCGATTGCGATTGGACAACGTGTTCGAAATCTACATCCAGATGGCGGGTTGATTGGCGTTGGTACATCTCCCTGCAAGATTATCCGTTCGCGTTTCTGCTTCGGATCCGGGACCGGAATCGCAGACAGGAGCGCCTGAGTATACGGGTGTAAAGGATTGGCATACAGGTCCTGCGATTTGGCAATTTCTACAATGCGACCCAGATACATCACTGCTACGCGCGTCGAGATGTGCTCGACAACCGCCAGCCCGTGCGAAATAAACAAATAAGTCAGCTTAAATTCTTCCTGAAGATCCTGGAGCAAGTTTACTACTTGCGCCTGCACCGAAACGTCGAGAGCTGAGACCGGCTCATCAGCAACAATCAACTTCGGATTCAATGCGAGCGTTCGCGCGACGCCGATGCGTTGACGTTGACCACCAGAAAACTCGTGGGCGTACCGGTTCATGTAGTCCGGATCGAGACCAACTCTTCGCAACAGTTCGGCGACTCGTTCACGTTGCTGCGACCTGGTTCCCTGCTGGTGAATGACCAGAGGTTCTCCCACGATCTCGCCGATCTTCATTCGAGGATTCAGTGAGGCGTATGGATCCTGAAAAATGATCTGCATCTCTCGGCGAAGTTCACGAAGTTCTTTCCGCTTCAAAGAGAGGACGTCCTGGCCAAGAAAATTGATCGTTCCGGAGGTCGGTTCGATGAGACGTAACAGACAGCGGCCAACTGTGGACTTCCCACAACCGGATTCTCCAACCAGACCGAGAGTCTCGCCAGCGAAGATTTGAAACGAGACGCCATCAACTGCACGAACAACATCGTCACTGCCTTCGACCGGAAAATGTTTGACCAGATCGCGAACGCTAACGAGGATGTCAGTTGACGGTGCGTTACCAGTTTGAGGTTCTAAATTGGCGCGATCGATCATTGAGAGTCCGACGAACTTTAGTTTGTCGTGCGTTGTTGTAATGGCCCGTTAAGATCTTCGCGCAATGCTGGTCGAGCGTCGACAAACTAAAGTTCGTCGGACATCGCTTCGACCGCCTGATTGTCCGCAGTCACAGCGGATGCGAGATCGTAAAGCACACACCTTACCTGCACACCCTTCTCCAGTTGATAAAGCGGAATGTCTTCTTCTGTGCAACGCGGCATGCGATGCGAACAACGTGGTGCGAAGTGACAGCCCGGCGGCAAATCCGTCGGGCGCGGCACTGTGCCGTCAATAGTCTCCAGTCTTTCTTTCCTCGCAACGTGTTCGCTGGTCAGTTTCGGAACTGATCGCAGCAATCCTTCCGTATAGGGATGCTTTGGTCGTGCGAATAACTCATCCACCGGCGATTCTTCCACAATCCGTCCTGTGTACATCACAGCAACGCGGTCTGCTACTTCAGCCACGACACCGAGATCGTGAGTTATCAATAACACGGCCAACTCACGTTGCTTTCTCAACTCGTCAAGTAACTCGAGTATTTGTGCCTGAATGGTGACATCGAGCGCGGTGGTCGGCTCATCTGCGATTAGAAGTTTGGGATTGCAGGCAAGTGCCATCGCAATCATCACACGCTGGCGCATGCCGCCGGATAATTGGTGTGGATAGTCATCGATTCTTCGCGCGGGATCTGGAATAGCAACCTCGCGCATCGCTTCGATCGCCGCGCGCTTCGCTTCCTTCCTGGATAGCTTCCGATGCAAGCGCAAGGCTTCG
>Ga0068856_100005682_pt1 | contig 12283 bp, 22 predicted proteins | sample KBSCornC62_FD_66595 | JGI IMG/M metagenome (GOLD analysis project Ga0068856, IMG submission 66595) | Corn rhizosphere microbial communities from Kellogg Biological Station, Michigan, USA - KBS Corn C6-2 | ecosystem: Host-associated > Plants > Roots > Rhizosphere > Soil ...
CTAGGTTTCTCGCCATAGATGGCGAAAGCGTTACCGAGAATATCGGTACACCTAACGAAAATCATAGGCTTGTTATGCTTTGCGCTAGTGACGGCTCTAACGTAGAAAACCCGGATGGGCTATCTACTGTAGATTGCTTTGAGTTTCTACTAGAGCTAAAGCGCCGTTACCCTACCCGTACCCTAGTGGGTTTCGTATTCAACTATGATATAAACATGATGCTAAAGGGCATGAAGGGTGACGGCTCTAGGGATGGGTGTAACAAAGAAAGCCTAGAGATACTATGGAAGGATAGAGCTACTAGCCTAGTCTTAGGTAACTCGATTTACGAGGTAGAATGGATACCTACCAAGTTTATCAAGATACGTAGCGATGTTACTGTAGAAGTTTCTGACGTTTTCGGCTTCTTTCAGTCTAGCTTCCTAGCGGCCCTAGAGGGATGGAAAGTACCTGACATAGACGGCGCTTTAGAACGTATCAAATCGGGCAAAGCTGATAGAGCTAACTTCCAGGTTAGTGATATGCCGGAAATGAAAGCCTACTGTATTAGCGAATGCGAAATGCTAGTAGAGCTTTGCGATAAGCTACAGGATTCTCTTAGGGAAGCTGGCTTGCATGTTACTAAATGGATTGGCGCTGGTGCTGTAGGCTCTGCCCTGATAGCTAAGTATAATGTTCTAGCCCACCACGTACATGATTACACTTTAGCGCCAGAGCTAGAGGAAGCTGTTATGTACGCTTACGCAGGTGGTAGGTTTGAAATGTACCGTCAAGGTCGTTTCAATCAATGCGCTAACTATGACATTATCTCTGCCTACCCGTATGAATGTTTGAGCCTGCCTAGCTTGTTAGGTACATGGGATAGACGTAAGAGGTACGATCCTACAGAGCCTTTCGGGCTATGGTTAGTTGAATGGGATTTGCCGGATGGCCGTAGGGTAATGCCCTTCCCGGTTAGACATAAGGGTAATATGTATTATCCCTTCCAGGGTAAAGGATGGTATTGGAGTAAAGAGGTAGCAGCAGCGTTAGCTATCCACCCTGAGATAAAGGTGATACATGGGTACGTATTCAAACCGCTTAGCGAGGATAAACCTTTCGGCTTCCTTACTGAGATATGGGAAAAGCGAAAGGAAGCTAAGCGACTAGGGCTAGCGTCCCAAATGTCATATAAGCTAGGGATGAATAGCCTATACGGTAAGCTTGCTCAGGGTAGAGGGTATAAGGGTAATGTACCTAAGCAAAGGTCTTTCGTTTGGGCCGGTATGATAACGTCAGGTACGCGGGCTAGGCTACTAGATATGATGTTAGGTCAGGAAGATAACGTTATAGCTGTTGCCACCGATGGCGTATTCTATGAAACTGATCCGGGCTTGCCTACAGGTAATGAGCTAGGCGAGCTAGAGGTTAGTATCATCCCTGAGTTTTACCAGCTATTGAATGGTATCTACTACTCACCTAATGCGAAGATACGTACCCGTGGACATAGCCCTAGAGAAATAAACTGGGATAACCTAACGGCTATATGGGATGAAGAAAAGTTTGAGGGAGTATATAACTACGATACCCGTAGATTCATCGGCTTAGGTCAAGCGCTGTTACGTAAAGACTTTAGCGTTTGGGCTACATGGATGCTAACTGATCGTAAGGTGTTACTATCGCAACATTTCCGTAAGTACCTAAGCGAAGATGGTATGCGGCAGTTTGAAGCTAACGAGTTTGAAAACGATAACTACGCATGGTATCCTCTCACCCTTGACGGCATAAAACTAGGCGAGAAGTATACTCCTAAAACCGATGTTACTAGCCGTCAGAATCCTAAAGAGAAGGATGCTATATTGGATTATATTAGTAACTGGGAATACCTCGACCAGCCAACAGTAGCTATAGAAGGGTAGGTGTTACAGCATGGAGGGTAGCGTTAGTGAAGCTCTAGAGAATGCAGCGGAAGCCGCTAAAGAGGATGAGCTAGAGGAAACTGTAGAGGAAGCAGTAGAGGAAGCTAAAGAAGATATCGAAGATGCTGTAGAGGATGCTACTAGAGATATCCCTACCCGTACTGAGCTTGAAAGCATGATGCATGAATGCATTAGGGAGGAAATCCCTAACATCGCTGCTGCTGTTTCGGATCATATCGCGCCACTAGTCGCGGCCCATGTAGGCGCTATAGAAGATGCTGTAGAGGATGCTGTAGAGGAAACCGTAGAGGAAGTAGTAGAAGCCGCAGAGGAAGCCGTAGAAGAAGCTGAGGAAGCTGCTACAGAGGATGAGCCAACATCGGATAACGTACCTGAGCCGGATACTCCGCCAGAGCGTACCCATTGGCTACATAGGAAGCTTAGGTAACAGTGGCAGAAATCAACTTTGATCCGGCCCTTATTGAGCCTACTAGGCCGCGTAAGGCTAGGAAGCCTAAGAGTGATACTCCACCTAGACTCGATGAAGCTATCGAGTCTAACCTACCTAAGACTCCTGCCGCTAGGCTTACCAAAGACCTAAAGACTATTCAGGAAGGGCTACAGCAAGCCTTTACGTTTCTAGGTATTGGCGTCAGTATGATAAACCTGTATGACGCTATGGTAATCCATGAAAACGCTGAGCTACTTGCTAAGCATTGGACGCATGTAGCAGAGCAGAATCCTACAGTAAAGAAGTACCTGCTTAGTGCGCTACAGGGTGGCGTATGGGCAGGAGCTATCACTACGTCTATTGCTGTAATGATTCCGATTGCTGCTAATCATACCGATTTGCCGGATGAAGTAGTGCAAGCTACTACCGGCATCGGCGTAAGCCTCCCTGACGCTAGCCTAAAGGAAATGGCTAGTGTTACTGACGGATGGAGTAGCAATGGTAACGGTAGCCCTTCCTAGTCGGACTAGGTGGCGTGAGTTTTACGATGATATCCTAGACTGGCAACAGGGCGAGCACGTTACGCTATTAGGTCATACAGGAAGCGGTAAGACTACGCTTGCCAGACACCTAATCCAGAAGCGTAGACATAAACTTATCTTCGCTACTAAACCTCGTGATCCTAACATCGACGTTTTCAAGCGGGATGGGTTTCACCTTACTAGGCAATGGCCGGTTGATCCGCGTATCAAGAGTAACGTTATTTTCTGGCCTAAGGTAGAGCGCCCGTCGGACATATCACTACAGGGCGACGCTATTAGTAAGTGTCTACAGAGCGTTTACCGTACAGGTGGATGGGCGCTCTATTTCGATGAAGTTAGATACATAAGTGATACTCTTGGTTTACGTCCGCTGTTGGAAGTGATATGGTTGCAGGGCCGTGCGCTCAAACTCTCTGTATTGGCCGGTACTCAGCGCCCGGCATGGATACCTAGAGAAGCATACAGCGAAGCTACACACTTGTTCTTATGGCGCTCCACTAACCGATATGATTTGAAGCGGTTAGAAGATGCCTCAAACGTCGATACAAAGGAGCTATCGCCTATCTTACGAAACCTGCCTAAGCACGATGTTCTCTACGTCAACACTAGGGATGGGAGCATGATTAGAACGCGGGTAGGAGCATAATGCTTGCTATCGAGTTTATCCAGTTTGGAGCTATGTTTACCGTTTGGGTTATCTTTGTTAGATGGGTAGCCCATAAGCTCCGCAATACAGGGCTTGGCCCTGCTCTGGCGTATATCAGTGGATAACGTTATCTCCTGGCTACGTAAGACTTTTAGACTAGGCATCGAAAACATGCCTGCCTATAAGCTAGGCGATCAGGTCAGTATGGCTCTTGATACTAAACAGGAGCTTGATAACCTACCTACTACCGAAGAAGGAGAAGAATAGTGTCCGTAGTTGCGCCGACTAAAGGGAAGGTTGCTGGCGTCGCTGGTAGCGTTCCCTTTATCCACGCGGCCCATGAGCATGTAGAAGCTGTTAGGATTGCTAGCTTCAACGGGCTTATTACTGCCGCTACGCAGTTTGTAAACCTCAATATTCCTAGCTTCGGTTTCCTTAGGAATCTTGTTGTAGTCGTTACTACTTCCGGCGGCGCTGCTGGTACTGGTACTGTTGCAGCGGATCACCCGTATAACCTTTTCTCTGAGGTTACGCTGCTTGATACTAACGGCGCTCCTATCTATGGCCCTCTCGATGGCTATAGTGCATTCCTGAGTAACAAGTATGGTGGCTACGCTTTCAACTGCGATCCTGCTGCTCAGCCGGACGCTGCTGTTGCTGCTACTAACATTATCAACTTCGCATGGAGTTTCCGTATCCCTGTGGAGGTAAATGCTAACTCCGGCTTCGGCGCTCTTGGTAACATGAATAGCGCTGCTAGCTATAAGCTCCGGCTTGGTATCAATCCGCTTGCTAGCTTCTATGCTTCGGTGGGTACTCTTACCTCGCCTACTGTAAACATTGACGTTTACATGGAGTGTTGGACACCACCTGATTTGTATGATGCTTTTGGTAGGCCGCAGGAAACAGAGCCTCCCTCGCATGGTACTAGTCAGTCATGGACTAAGCAGACGTTCCCGCTTACTGCTGGTGCTAATCAGATTCTCCTTACCCGTATGGGTAACCTGATCCGTAACGCTATCTTTGTCGTTAGGGATGCATCGGGAGTTAGGCGTACTCCTCTTACTAACATGCCTAACCCGCTTACCCTACAGTGGGATTCGCGGCAGATGTTTGTAGAGGATATCCGTATCCGCCGTATGTATATGGCAGAGCGTTACCAGCAGGTTGCTGGCGCTACTGGCGTAGAGTCTGGCGTACTGCCTTACTCTTACATGCATGATGTTCTACAGCATGGCGGCGATGGCGGAGTAGCGCTGTTCATTCCTACCGTACAGGCTACCCGGTTTGAGCTTGACGTAACTAACGCTCTTGCTGGTAGTGTTGACGTTCTTGTCAACGATGTTCTGCCGGTTGAAGCTGATCCGCGTAGGCGCTACATTGAAACGTCTACTACTGGCTTCCACCCGGAGATTGGTACTCAGAATCCGCGACTGGCGTAGGTGTTAGCTAATGCCTGCCGCTAACCTGCTTACCGATGATGGTAGTATCGACATTCGTACTGATCCGGGTGGTGCTAGTACCCTCCGGGCAGGTGTTCAAGACGTAACAACTATCGGCGATGTTGGTAATGCCGATTATTGTAACGTGCATGTTGCTCTGTTTGCGCTGCTAGGTGTAGCGCTAATCGTTCTGTTGCGTAAGAACGGTATCCACGCTCTTAGTCTGGAAGGGTAGGTAAATGGCTGCTAAGGTAGATGGCGTACTTGAGGCTCTTGTGAATCATGCTACGCGGCATGGCGGAGAGGGTGCTAAGGATATTCTCGATGCATGGGCTACCTATCAGGGTGAGCCTACTGCCGATGAGCGTACTAAGGAAGCACAAGAGGAAGCTGATAAAGAACAGGAAGAAGGAAAAGCCGCTAACCGTAAGCAGGTAGAGGATGAGAAAGCCAAAGCTGCTAAGGAAGCGGACGATAAGAAAGATGGTAAGTAATGCCTAAGGAATGGATTTGGCTGCTTGCTGGCGTAGTCATTGGCGCTTATATCCTGCCTATGGTTATGGGTATGGTAAAGAGTAAGACGGCTAGTGACTAGCCAAGAGAATGCTTACCAGTATGTTACTGCCATAATCGCTATCGTAGCTACTGCTGGATTAGCTGCTTATGGTACTGTAGATGCTGGCGTATTCTCTGCTCTAGTTACACTAGTGCTAGGTTACGTATTTGGACGTAACGTAAACACTAATGCCAGACAGCGTTAGCCATGCAGAAATCGTTAGACGTATACAAGCGCTAGAAGCTGATAGGGCTACTAAGGATGCATTACTAGAGGTAGCCAAAAAGTTAGATGATATGTCAAGGGAGATACATAGCCTGCGTAATACTGGTATAGGTTTCCTGGCATCATTAGTGATAGCTCTACTCGTTGCCATAATCACGCTGCTATCGAATACATGATAAAAGGAATCCTAATAGGGCTATTAGTGGTAGGGCTTGCAACCTTCGGGCTTATCGAATACGTAAAGTTGAATGAAGCTGAGAATAACATTACTCACCTAACTAAAATCGTAGAAGGTACACCCGGTAAGCAGGGCGATAGAGGGCTAATCGGTAAGATTGGCGCTCCTGGCCCTGCTGGCCCTGCTGGCCCTAGAGGCTTGCGCGGCCCTGCTGGCCCTAGAGGCTTGCGCGGCCCTGCTGGCCCTGCTGGCGCTACTGTACGCGGCCCTAGAGGGCTTAGAGGGCTACGCGGGCTTACTGGCCCTCGTGGCCCTCGTGGCTTTACTGTAGTGTGTTTCCCACCACCCGCTAACAAGTGTAGGAAGGTGTAATGAATACGCTTGGTATTGTGCTTATCATGGGTGGCGCTCTGCTTATTTGGGCAGGGCTAACCGATAATAGTATCATCGAGCTACTCAAGGGTATTACTGGCAAAGGTGATAAGCCTAAGGGTAGTAAGGATGCTGCTGCTGCTGGTGCTGGTGGTGGTGGAGGGCATGGCGGTAAGCACTAATGAATAGTAAGAACGTAGTTGCCATGAGCTTAGTAGGTAGCGGTATTATCGTTACTGTAGACGATATCCGTACTGACGGTATCAAGGGTACTCACCTACTGGCGCTTGGTATTGTGTATATCGCTGTATCGGCTGCTACCGACATTAGCCCGGCAGTAGGCGTACCGTTTGCTTTGCTGGTATTCACTAGCATAGCTCTTACCAAAGGTACTAAGGTATTCAATGCTATTGGCGATGCTTCATCCTCTAAGAAGTCTCTGCCTAAGTATGGTGAGAAGCCTAGTACGTTTGTACCTAAGAAGGGAGGTTAGCTAGATGAATGCTGATAGGGTTTTCAACCTGCTTGGCGCTATCGTTCTCGTTACGCTTGTTACTACACTGGTTGCCCATAAGAATACAGCTAATGTAGTAAAGGCTTTCGGTGGAGCTTTCAATAGCTCGCTGCGGACGGCTAGCGGACAAAAGGCTAAGGGTGGTTACTAATGGGTATGGGCCATCATTTGGCTATTGTAGTTGATCCCGATGAGCATATGCCGGGTAGGGCCGTTATTGGCCGTGCCGATGATGGCGACCTTACACCACTAGCCTATAGCGAGTTTAGTGTTATTCCTGCTGCTGGTGAGCCACCTGATCCGGTACGGCCTAGTAACTTTGAGGATTACGAAACCGATACCGGAGTATATGGCGCAGGTATGAAGGGCAGTAGGGTTAGCGTAGCTTCCTATATCAATCCGTATCAGAAGAACGCTACCAAATGGCAGTATAACGAGAATGTCCTAAATCCTGTAGGTAAGCCCGCTGTTATCTTTGACAATCGCGGTAGGGTGCTAGATGGTAGGACGCAGTATCCAGGGCAACAGAGTTTCCGTTACGATACTAATATTCCGCGTCCGGCTTACATGAGCTTTAGCGACCTACTAGACCAGGAAGGAGTATACTAGATGATTATTGCAGGTCTTAGCTTTCTCCTGCTTGCGTTTGCTACGCTCTGGCTCTATCAGCATACGCTTGGTAGCCGTGCCTAATGGTAGAGATTCCTAACTTCGGTAAGAACAATAAGCTTATTTGGATTGGGCTTATTGGCATTGCCGTAGCTGCTGGTTTGTATCTACGTAACCGTAGCAGTAGTGACGCTACAGCTAATGCCGATAGTGGCGATGGTACACCCGGTATGGCTAACGTAGATGGCTCTGTAGATGATGCCTATAGCTCTGGCGATGTTACTGCCATTCCAGGTACTCAGTATGGTATGCCTGGCCCACCTGGCCCACCTGGCCCTAGAGGTAAAAGAGGTAAACGAGGTAAGCCCGGTAGAACAGGGCATAGGCATAGGCATAGGCATAACGGTACTAATCAGCCGCGTATCGCTGCTCAATCGCATATGGGTAACACTACTCCGGTTGCGTCTCATGTTAGGGTGGTACAGCATAGGCCGGGTGGAGTAGTGGCTAAGGGAGCTAGACAGACTAATGGCTAACTCTGACGGCCATAAACCTAACTGGCTTCCTGATTGGTTACCTGAGGGTAATACCGTAAAGTACCTTTCAGGTGGCTTACAGCTTATTATCCTGTTGCTAGCTGGTGCATTCTTAGCCTATCACCTTTTCAAAGGTAGGGTAAAGATTGCTGCTGCTACTGCGGCAGGAGCGAGCTAGGGTAATCGGGAGCCGTTACCCTAGTGGCCCAAAGAGGGCGAGTTAGTTACCTGTAAACCCCCATAACTAACTCGCCCTCAGCCTATCATGCCTGACCCTAACCCTAAAGCCCTCGCTGCTGTACGTTACTCTAGACTAGCTCTAGGGAAGCCCTACGTATGGGGAGGTACGTCCTATAAAACTGGCGTAGACTGTAGCGGGCTTATCTATACGGCTTATATGCTAGGCGCTCATGTATCTATTCCGCGCACTAGTGAAACGCAATGGCAAGACCCTAGTTTCAAACCTGTACCGTGGAAAGCCGCTATACCGGGCGATCTTATCTTCGGTAACTCAGGTGAGCAAATCGCCGGGCTTCCCGGCCATGTTATTATGGCTATCGGTGATGGTAAAGCTATATGCGCTCAGCATACAGGTACTAACGTAACAATCATGCCTATCACCGATGCCTTTGCTAGCGGTACTATTATGGGTGCTAAGCGACCACTACCGGCAGTAGGTGAAGGGCCATATACCGGAGGGCAGGTCATTGGTACTGGTAGTGCTAGTGGTGGCTCTGCTGGTGGTGATTCTTCTTCTAGTTTTGCTTTCGTAGGTGATATCAAAGATGGAGTTAGCGCCCTAGTTGATCCGCATACATGGTATCGGGCAGGGCAAATCCTACTAGGAGCTATTGCCGTGCTAGCTGGTATCTTCCTGTTTACTAAGAATGATATTGCTACAGTCGGTATGCTCGCTGCTACTAAGGGAATGGCGTAATGCCTGTAGCTCCGGGTACTATCAATCCGGGTAACAATCCTAATAGCTATATCCAATGGGCTAACAAGATAGCCGAAACGCTAGGGCTAAATCTCCAAACCCATAAGAATAGTGTTACTGCGCTGCTAGCGTGGATTGCTGCGGAGAATGGGCAAACAGGTAATAACCCGCTAGGCTCTACTCTGCCTTATGGTAAGTCTCACCCTGACCCTAATAACTCTAGTGGCGTCATGGTATACGATAGTAAAGAGGATGGAGTAGCAGCTACAGCGCAAACGATTAGGAATCACCCGGAGATTCTAGGGCCACTAAGAGATAACGCTGATTACGTAAAGACGGCTAGAGCTATCGCGCAAAGTAACTGGGGGACTAGCGAGCTAGTAGTTACCGTAGCGTTATCTATCAAGAATGGTGGTGGCATTGGCGGCCCTACTTACGTACAATATTCTATCAAGACTGTAAAAGCTACAGGTCATAGCGCATGGCGTAGCATCCCTGTAGTTGGCGATACTGTTGCCGATGCACAAGCTAGCGTAAAGGATGCTGTAGGCGCTGTAGGCGATGCTCTAGGTAGCATAGGTGATTTTGTCGGCGTACTTACTGATCCCCATACTTGGTATCGTATCGGGCAAGTAATCTTCGGCGCTATCCTTATCGGGCTTGGTTTGTATATGTTTGTACGCGGCCCTGCTAGTCAGCTTGCAGGTGTAGCCGGTAAAGCTAAGGGTAGTGCTAAGGGATCGTTTGCTAGGCCGAAGGTAGGTACTGAGCTTGAGCCTAAGACCGCGTAATCAGCAACCTGCCGGTACTGGCGGTATCGCTAGGCTTGGCTATAGCTTCCTTGATCCTGAGCTTACAGAGTTTATCGCTAACGGTACTCCGGGCTTTTCCGCTGATAGCTTTATCACTGTAGAGAACAGGTTAGGGCAGCCACTAAACGTTAGCCCTGCTTTCAGCGATGGTAGCCCGGACTACTCTAGCTATTATACAGTACCACCTATCACTCGCTCTACTGTACCTATTGATCCTCAGCGTGGAGTTATCCTTAGTGTAAACCCTGATATCTTTCTCAATGATCGTAGTGGCGTAGGTATTGCTACTAACCGTACCTTTGAGAAGCGCACAGTACCTTACCGCCTACACTCTAACGGCGCTGCTCCTAGCGAGCCTCTATATCCGTTAGATACCTGTATGGTTGCTAGCGATGATTTTGGGCTAGTGTTTAGCGGCCCTACTACCCGTACAGCGTTTGTAGGGTCAGCATGGCCGGGTGGCGCTACTGCCCAAATGGCTACCGGCCCTGACGGTATATGTATTGTCTACGTAGCCTATGCTATAGAGATAGCTGGTAGCTGGGGCAATACTGATTTGCTACAGGTAGCGGCTTATCCTGATCCGGCAGGGAGTCAGCACTATACATGGTGTTTTGGCGTACCTCTAGTAGCCGGACAAATGATAGGGTTAGCGTTACCCGGAGTAGTAGCCGTAACCGTTAGTATCGCTAGTGCTACTGCTAGTGTTAGTGCTACTGGTATGTATTGGATTGGTAGTCCGGGCTTATGAGTATTCGTATACCTGAGTCACCTATCGTAGTGTACCCACCTGGCAGTATCGGTAACTCCGATGGTATTGGCGGAGTAGGTGCCGATGGATTTAGTTTATATACTGCTCTGCGCGATGCTAAGAGGGCGCTAGTCGGTGGCGGTAACATGCTTGTTAGCTGGCCGTGGGATGTTCGGCTAGAGACTAACACTACAGGTACTATCCTACTGTCTAATCAGCGGGTTATGCTAGTACCTCAGTTAGTCAAGGGTGGTTTGCAGATAGATGGCGTAGCATGGGTACAAACTACTCCGGGTGTCTATACTGCGAATAACAATAACAAGATAGGCGCCTACACTTATGATGGTACTACATTTACTCGTGTTGCTCAGTGTGCTAACGATGGTACGTTATGGAAGGGCGCTGCTGCTTATACTGTCAAAGCGTTTACTACGCCTTACACTCCCTCTCAGGATATGCTATTATGGGCCGCTGGTATTTGGAATCAGTCTGCCCTAGTTACTAACCCTCAGATTGGAGGGCATGGCGCTACTGACGCAGGAGCTAAGAATCTAGGGTTAGGTAACTTCGCTTTGCATAATGCTGCTCCCGGTCTTACTGATCTAAGCGCTACCATTGCTAACGCTGCTCTTGATACCAGTACGGTAAATGCTTATTGGCTAGCTTTCTATCATGCATACTAACCGGAAAGGATAACTGTAATGTCGGATCAAGCATATGGTAGGCAGATTCCGCTTGACGGCCAGGGTGGTAAGATCGGAGATAATCCGCAGGATGATATTGCACACTTGCGAGAGGGAGGGCAGACTAACTATAAGAGTCTACTTGAACAGGGTAACGAGCCTTTTGATAAGGTAGCGTTTACTCGACCTAAGTTTGAGAATAGGTTTTTGGATATTGATATCCAGCCTATTGCTGTTGCTTGTCAGGAAGATCGTACCCTAGTTGTTTATGATTGGGTACAGAAGCAGTATAACGTATCGCTTAGCGCTGGTGGTACTATTGATACAGAGCTTGACGTAGTAGAAGATAACTGCCAGTGGGAAATCCTTAGGGTAGCTATGTTCGGTACTGCTACAGGCTTCCTACAGTTGTTTGACGGTAGCTCTATTGATAACTCTTTGTGTATCGTGCTACAGGCTGGCGTAGCTGCTCAGCTTGGTGGCGTACAGGGTGTTGCGGGTGTCGTTATGACTAACCGTACTCCGCTTAGGCTAAAGGCTACAGGTTGCGATGCTAGCGCTAGTATCTCTATTGGTGTTTGGTATAAGAAACTTCGATGGGTTTGGACACCTGCTAGTGATTTTCCCGGGAAGGATTACATTAGCGAAGCTCCTACTAGGAGTCACTAACTATGCCTCTATGGGCTATCATTATCATTATCGTTCTACTGATCCTTATTGCGTTTGGCGCTAGAGGGCGCTTCTAGATATGTCTACTGTACGCTCTGCTATGGTGGCGCAAGCCAAATGGGCTATGGGCCATGAGCCTAGTTTCCACTATCAAGAGGTTAGACCTATTCCGCTTGATAGGTTCAAAGCTCATACCCTGCCGATTACTACAGACTGTAGCGGCTTTGTTACTTGTGTCGCTTTTGCGGCAGGTGTCAAACCTGACCCTAACGGCCAGGAGTATAACGGCCAGGGCTTTACAGGTACGCTCCTACAGCATTGCGAACATATTACTAAGCATGAAGCTAAAGCGGGTGACTTTGTAGCGTATGGGCCGTTTCCGGGCGAGCATGTTTGTATGTTGCTAGAGGATGGTACTGTACCTGATCCGTTACTTGTTAGTCATGGGCAGGAGAAAGGGCC
>Ga0068856_100005684_pt1 | contig 12283 bp, 9 predicted proteins | sample KBSCornC62_FD_66595 | JGI IMG/M metagenome (GOLD analysis project Ga0068856, IMG submission 66595) | Corn rhizosphere microbial communities from Kellogg Biological Station, Michigan, USA - KBS Corn C6-2 | ecosystem: Host-associated > Plants > Roots > Rhizosphere > Soil ...
CCGGCGCAATTCGAAAGCAATTTGGAAGCGGCGCTCCATCGGGCCATCGACGAGGTTCTCGGCCCCTGCGCGGAAAGCGCGAAGGCGCACAACGGAGCCCGTCGCCATCGTTATTGGGCGCTGATACCGACTGTGGAAGCCATAGTCCTTGGATTGAGACAACATTTTCCCGCCCAGGCTGACGATATCCTCGCACGTGCCCGGCGCCATTGCCTTCAATAGCCCGGGATGGAGACCAATGAGCTCGAGATACGGCAGCTCGTAGAGCTTGATGAATTCGCCGAGGTCGTCCGGCTGCAGCGCGAGATCTGGGGGTTCGAAGATATCGAGCTGTTGCCGCTGCGTCTGTTTGTTGTCGCCGACAAAATCGGTGGGCAGGTGCTCGGTGCTTTCGACCGCCGCAAGATGATCGGCTTCTGTCTCTGCATTCCCGGACTTAAGCCAGGCGGCAAGCAGTACTTTCACAGCCACATGTTGGGTGTCATGCCGTCCTATCAAAATACCGGTTTGGGACGGCGCATGAAACTGGCACAGCGTGACTATGCGCTGGTGTGCGGCATCGACCTGATTGAATGGACCTTTGATCCGCTCGAATTGAAGAACGCTTTTTTCAACATTGAACGGCTCGGAGCGATTGCGCGGCGCTATGTACATAACCAGTACGGGTGTACGTCGAGCCACTTGCACGGCGGCTTGCCGACTGATAGGCTGATCGCCGAGTGGTGGATCCGCTCGCCGCGCGTCGAGGCCGCCGTAGACCAGCGTCCTTTCGAACGCCCTCCGATCGAGGCGCGTATTGAGGCGCCGCCTGATATTTCGTCGCTGGTGAGGGAGAATGCCGCCGCTGCGGCCTCCCTGCAAGCCGCTATGGGCGAGCGGTTCGATACGCACTTCCGAGCCGGCTTGGCCGTTATGGGCGTCCAAAAAAATCTGTATTTGTTAGGCGCATGGGATTCAAAGTAGACCGAATTGTTGTGTGGCACATCCGTCTGCCGTTAATTCATTTTTTCGAGACCAGCTTCGGGCGGACCTACGAACGTCACATCATACTGATTGAAGCCAGCGCCAATGGCCTCTCTGGATGGGGCGAGGTCACAGCGGGCGAAAACCCGTTTTATAACGAGGAGTGGACCGGATCGATTTGGCCGCTGCTTACCGATTACATTGCGCCGCGTATTGTTGGCCAGGCATTTGCAAATGCCGGAGAAGCCGGTTCGCGCACGGCTTTCATTCGCGGCCATTACATGACGCGCGGCGGAGTGGAAGCCGCGCTTTGGGATCTCGAAGCTCGGCTCCGCGGCGAGCCGCTTTGGAAGGCCGTTGGCGGCGGTGCGCGCCAAGAAATCCCATGCGGCGTGTCGATCGGCATCCAAAACAGTGTGCCGGAGCTGCTTGCAAAAATTGAAATCGAGCTGGCGGCAGGCTATCAGCGCATCAAGCTAAAGATCAAACCGGGCTGGGATGTAGATGTGATCCGCCAGGTCCGCGAGCGCTTTCCTTCCATCCGCCTGATGGCCGACGCCAATTCGGCATATACACTGCGTGATATCGCCCATCTCAAGCAGCTCGATGAATTTCATCTGATGATGATCGAGCAGCCGCTTGCGCACGATGACATCATCGATCATGCCGAACTGCAGGCTGCTCTCGAGACACCCATTTGCCTGGATGAGTGCATTCGTTCCGCGCATCATGCCGAGCAGGCAATACGGCTGCAGGCCTGCCGGATCGTCAATATTAAACTCGGCCGCGTGGGCGGTTTCGCCGAAGCAAAAAAAGTGCATGACGTTTGCATGGCGGATAACATACCGGTATGGTGCGGCGGGATGCTCGAATCGGGTATCGGGCGTGCGCACAATATCGCGCTATCGACGCTGCCAAATTTCGTTCTGCCCGGGGACGTCTCGGCCAGCAGACGTTATTGGAGGCGCGATATCGTCTTACCGCCGGTAGAAGTGACGAGGAACGGCACAATCGAAGTGCGCGATCAGGTGGGTTTCGGCTACGATCTCGATCGCGAGTATCTGGAGAGTCTGGTAGTCCGGCGAGAGGAGCTGTTTTAATTCGTATGTTGAAACCGGGTATTTTTCGCGAATACGATATTCGCGGCATTGCTGATGAAGAATTGCTGAACCCCGAGGTGGAGTTACTGGGCCGCGCGCTCGGCACGTATTTGATACGGCATAGCGGCAGCTCCATTTGTCTGGGCCGGGATTGCCGGCTGAGCGGCAGCCGTATTCACGATGCGCTCCTCAGGGGCTTGCTGGCGAGCGGCGCGCATGTTCTTGATGTCGGAGTCGTCCCCACGCCTCTGCTCTATTACTCGGTCGTGCACTTTGAGGCCGGCGGCGGCATCATGATCACCGGCAGCCACAATCCGCCCGAATACAACGGCATCAAGACCGTCTGCGGGCCCGGTACGTTGCACGGCGAAGAGATCCAGCAGGTATTGAAGTTAATTCAGGGAAACGATTTTGAAAGCGGCGCCGGGACAGTGAAAGACATCGATGCCGTATCGCCGTATGTGGAGGAAATCGCCTCGCAATTTCAATTTTCCCGGCGCATAAAGGTGGTGCTCGATGCGGGCAACGGCACGGCCGGCCCCGTGGTTCACCGTCTGCTCGAGAAGTTGAATGTGGAGGCCGTCGAGCTGTTCTTCGAAATGGACGGCCGCTTCCCGAATCACCATCCGGACCCCACCGTTCCGGCAAATCTGCGGGATCTCGCGAAGGCCGTTGGCAAAGAGAAGGCCGAACTGGGAATCGCCTTCGATGGAGACGCCGACCGCATTGGCGCTCTCGATGAAAACGGCGAGGCCATCTATGGCGACATGCTGCTGCTGATCTTCGGCCGCGAGATCCTCTCGCGCAAGCCGGGCGCGACGTTTATCGGCGAAGTGAAGTGCTCGCAGGCGATGTATGACAAGCTGTCCGAATTGGGCGGCAATCCGATCATGTACAAGACCGGACATTCGCTTATCAAGGCTAAGATGAAGCAGGCAAAGGCTGAGCTGGCGGGCGAAATGTCGGGCCACATGTTTTTCGCCGATCGCTACTACGGCTTCGACGATGCGCTGTACGCCGCCTGCCGCCTGATTGAAATTGTGGCCCACTCTGGCAAAGCTCTTTCGGCCCAGTTAGAGGGCGTTCCCAAAACAATTTCGACTCCTGAACTGCGCGTCGACTGCCCGGACGACAAAAAGTTTCTGGTCGTAGCGAAGGTGGCCGAGATGGTGCGGCGCCGGCATCAAGTGGTGGATGTGGATGGAGTCCGCGTGCCCTTCGCCCAAGGCTGGGGCTTGGTGCGCGCTTCGAACACGCAGCCGGTGCTGGTCATGCGATTCGAAGCGGCCAGTGACAAGCTGCTGAAGGAATATCAGACCGAGATCGAAGGAATCGTCGAGCAGGCCAAAAAGGAAGCCGGTGCTTAGGGCGATTTAGTCAATCAATGCAATGTGGCGGGTAGTCGCGCGAGCCACCGCCTGCCATGTGATTGTGCCGTCGAACGTCGCCAACCTAGCATGGCGGCTAACGGCTAAACCGAGCAGATAGCCGTCTGTGATTGTTTGGTGACCCGCGATCCACTGCCTCGTCCGTACCGGATCGGTGTCTTTCCCGATCTACATCGTCATTACGGTGACGGCAGCGTTGCGTAAGCATCGGAAGGCGAAAAAAGCTTCGGCGATCTTCGAAAGTTGCTTAAAAGCGCAGGACTGGATACGGACTGACGATTTTTCCTTGTTAAATCAGGCAATTACAGCGAAACTACTTCGTCGGTCATAACTCCCATCAGGCAAGCTTGAGCCTGGATTGGTCGCGCGAGCAGGGGATTTCGTTTCGTAAAAAACGCCGTTTCTTCGCCTTTTACCGAAATTCAGTACAGCAAATACGGTTTTCGCCGTTCGTCAAACGCCGCTGCATCCCGCTGGGCTTGGGACCAGATCACGCTTGAATCCCGGCCGAGTTCCAGCTCACCGATCGTGCGGTGATTGCCGATCAGATGGCGGCATTTCTGAAAATCGATTTTACCCGGATAAAGCGTTTGCAGCGCCGCCGCAACCTCGATGCCGAGACGGGTACTGTCGAAGGCTTCACGATCGATAATCACGAAGCGGACTCCTTCGATCTCCTGTCCGGCGAAATGAGACGCGGTGGGTTTGAAGCGGGTCGGGTAAACGCGCACGCCCGGAATAAAGCGGGAGTTCAGCAGCGTGGCGAGCGCTTGTCCCTTAATCCAGTCGGCGCCGATTTGCTCGAAGGGCGCATCGGTTCCGCGGCCGACTGAATAGTCCGTGCTCGCTTCGAGCATGGCAAGGCCAGGATACAGCAGCGCCGCATTCAGGCTGCGCATGTTAGGCGACGGGTCGACCCAGGAAACCGTGGTCGCATCGAACCAGTCGCCGCGCATCCAATTGCTCATCTTCACGACGTGGAGATCGGCGCCGAGATGGCCCTCGGCATTAGCGAACGTGGCCAGTTCGCCAAAGGTCATGCCGTGGCGAAGCGGGATATCGTAGCAGCCCACGAAGGATTCGAGGTCCTTCTCCATGAGCGGCCCTTCGACATGGGTTCCGGTAATGGGATTAGGGCGATCGAGAACCCAGAATGGTTTGCGCGCCTTTGCTGCTTCCTGCAGCGCGTAGAGCAGCGTGCAGGAGTATGTGTAAAAGCGTGCGCCGACATCTTGTATGTCGTATACGATCGCGTCGAGATTCTCGATTTGCTCCGGGCGCAAGCGTCTCCGGTTCGGTTGGTAAAGACTCACTACCGGAAGCCCGGTTGCGGCATCGGTCGTGTTCGCGACGTTTTCCTGGTCCGCGGAACCGCTGATACCGTGCTCCGGGGAAAAGAGCGTTGCAATCGAAACGCCCGCCGCCAGCATAGCGTCGATGTTGCGCCGGCCGCTGCGATCGAGGCCAGTGTGGTTCGTGATGAGGCCGATGCGTTTGCCTTTCAATTCCGCGAAGCCGCTGGCTTCGAGCACATCGAGACCGGTCATGGTAGCGGCATTGCGATCGATTACGCGGTGGACGCCCGCGCCCGTAATGGTCTCGTTGTAACCGGTCAGGGAAACGCCTTGCATCGGAATGCCGAAACCTGCAGCGACGGTGGTCGCCAGGCGCGCGCGGAAGGAACTGAGCGAATGCCCGCGGTTGGGGTGAACGGCGTTGGTGAGAACGATCACAAACGAATGGCTAGTGGGGTCCATCCACATCGACGTTCCGGTGAAACCAGTGTGGCCGTATGAGCCGATCGGATAGAGTTCGCCGCGATTGCTCGAAAAGGGCGAGTCGATATCCCAGCCCAGCGCACGGAGAATCGGTTGATCCGCCGGGCTTGCTGGCGTGGTGAATTTCTTGACCGTCGCTTCGGAGAAGATACGCACACCGTGCGACTGGCCCATATCGAGCAGCATGGCCGCGTATCTGGCGAGATCGTCGGCGGTGGTGAAGAGGCCGGCATCGCCGGTAACGCCGCCCATATAGCGCGCTGTAGGATCGTGTACCACGCCGCGAAACGGATGCCTGGTATCTTCATCGATTTCGGTGGGAGCGATGCGATGGATCAGAGACGGGGAGGGCAGAAATCCTGTGTCGTTCATATGAAGTGGCGCAAAGATCTGGCTACGCGCGAAATCGGCGACGGACTGACCGGAGAGTCGATGCACGATTTCGGCGAGCAGAACATAGTTGATATCGCTGTAAATGAAACGCGCGCCGGGCGGAGCCACGGGCACGGTGGTTAATGCTCGCTGGATTCCGGTGGAATAGCCGCTCCATTTCGGAACCAACTCGAGATCGGGCGGCATGCCGGAGAAGTGTGTCATCAGCAGACGCACCGTAATGTCGCTTTTGCCGCCTTGAAATTCAGGCAGATATTTGGTTACCGGGTCGTCGATGCGCAGCTTGCCCTGCTCGAAAAGCTTCATGATCGAGGGCGTGGTCGCGACTACCTTAGTGAGCGAAGCGGCGTCGAAGATTGTGTCGAGACTCATCGGCTCCGGGCGGGGAATCAGCGCGCGCGAGCCATAGGCTTTGCGAAAAACAATTTCATCGTTATGGCCGATAACGACCACCGCGCCGGGAATCAGGCCGGTTCGGACGGCTTCATCGACGATCGGATCGACGAATAGTAGGTGCTGTTGGACAGAGCTGGTGTAGCCGGTGGGCACTTGTGTAAGCGCGGCGGCGGCGCCCACCAGCAACAAGGCAATCGGAGATTTCATGTCGAAAGACTAGACTAACTTGGCCGAGATTCCTTCGAGCAAACGCGCCAGGTCGAGATCTTTCTGAGTGATGCCATTTGAGTCATGCGTCGTGAGGTCAACCGTCACGCGATTGTAGACGTTCAGCCATTCCGGGTGATGATTTCTCTTCTCGATCTCCACGGCAGCGATGGCCATAAAGCCGAAGGCGTGCGCGAAATTGGGGAAGCGATAGTCGCGGTGCAGTTTTTCGTTTTGGATACTCCAGCCGGGAAGCTCCTTCAGTGCGGTTTGGAGAGCGTCGAGACTCAGCTTTTGTGCGGCCATGCCGTCATTTTGTCAAATGGCGCCGGAAGCGTGGAAATCTCCCGTAGGGGAATGCCAAGATTCTTGGCAGCGTTTGCGAACGCGGCGGTAATGTCCAATCCATCGCGCGATTTGCCGTCCCATACGAGCGCCGCTTCGATGGGCTGCGCCTGAGAGCGGGCCAAAGCGCGCGCGTGGGCGAGGATGGCCTCGTTGACAGCGAGAAAGCTGGCGTCGTCCGGTTCCTGGAGATTCAGAACCGTAAGCTTGCCGGTTCGCTCGGCGCGCTCGACAATTTGGTCGAAGAGCGCTCCCCAGGCGCCTGGCCTGTCGAGAACGGAAGTGGCGCGAAAAAGTTCTTTGGCGAAAGGAAGAATGATGTGGCAGTCGAGGCCCAGTTCGTGCGCGGCTTCAAGAGCCAGTAAATCGCTTCCGCAGGCGGCCGAGCAGACGAGTGATGTTGCCTGCGTCGCTCCCAGAAGGCCGGCTATTCGCGCTTTCACAGAGTCTGCGTTTTCGAGCGGAAAACGGACTACGACAGCGTCCGGAGAGTCCACTCTTCTGCCTGCGAGTGCAAGGATCATTTCCGATATTTCGGTCCGATTCGAAGATAGCGCGGCTCGGCAATGCGCAGATGAAGGAATAGAATAAGCCAGCCTGCTATGCACATGAAAACGGAGGCGAGCACTTGCCAATACGGATTCCGATAGCGCAGCACTTTGGAAAGCAATAGCCGGATGGCCACTAATGAGGCGGCAGCGACGGCGATGCATAAGAGAGCTCGGCCCAAACTCGTGAATAACGGCGTCGTCCAGTGCCGCCATATGAACCAGGAAAGGGCTGCGGCTATGAAGACCAGAAACGCAATGCCTGCTGTGGCCAGTATGGCCGATGCGTGGTATGTTTTTCCCCAGACGGCGGCTCCGATTTTGAGCGCCTTCCGGAGCTTATCGACATCGGATGTTTTTATCTCGCTCGCTGCGATCGTCTCAATCGAACTAAATCGCCAGCGCTTTGTAAGATCGAAGCTAACAGGAAAGTTCCGGATGCAAGCGGGAAATGCCGAGCGTGCCATTAGATAGCCGCTGAGCATGAGAGTGTCAGCTTCGCAATCCGAGAAGGAATCGAGATCGGTGCGGATACCCGCAAGCAGCTCTTGTACATCGCGCCGCATGCTGTAGGATGTCAGAACGCCCGGATCACTCCGTGGAGAGAGATCGCGGCTGCCCAGCCAATTTACCGATTCGCCCGCCAGGTCTTCTTTGAGATGGACGTAGAGGAGTCCGTGTAAGACGCCCGAATCGCGCAGGGCGATCAGGTATTGAAACTGTGATTCGCGAACGCGCGCCATCAAGATATCGTTGGAGCGTTTCACGATGTCGAGCCGCGCACCACTCGGTTCAAGCGAGACGCTGCCTTGACCGCAGGCATCGCTTACCAGCAGCACCGTGCAGTTCTGTTCGAGGAGGCTTGCGGCGCCCTGGTTATCGTAGGCGCCGCCGTCGACTAAACGTGTGACGTATGTGAGCGGTTCGGCGCAACCCGCTTTCGTGCCGTAGAGGTGGTCGAACGATAGCGGGTCGAAAAAACCGGGGACGCAGGCCGACGCGGCGACCGCCTCACTGAGCTTCACCTGCCGATGCGCCGGCGGAGCGTCTTCATAGTACATCCGGCGCAAACGGTCATTCGCCTCGATCTCGCTTGCAGCGGCGCGCGACGGCGGCTCGCCCATGAAGCTGGCGGTGAATTGCCAATTGTGATTCGTATTCAGGGTTGTGGCGTTGAGAATCAGAATCGGCACTTTGTGACGCCGGCGCCAGTTGCGATACTTGGGTTGGAAATCCGGATCGCCTTTCGGGTGAATTCTTATGTCGGAGATCCGCCTTGGCCTCTTGCCGAATTCGTCTTCGACCATGGCGAACAGCTCGCGATCGTAAAGGCGTGCCAGGCGATCGGTCATTGACGATCGCGGCGAAGTAAGTACACGCCAGTTCGAACTGAATTCCATGAACATTCGCAGACGAATATTTCTCTGGACGCCGGATAGAAACTTACGCTCGATGCGCCGCACCAGCTCGACATAATCGTCGCGGCTGAGCTCCTGGTCCGTTTTCTCGTGAAGCAACCTGCGCAATTCGAGGTAGTAAAACGCGCCCAATATCGATCCGCCGGAAACGCAGGAAAGGACTTCGACATGGCGCAGCATGTCGAGCTCAGCGAGACGCGCGAGAAATCCGATATGAAATAGCGAGGCGCGAAACCCTCCGCCCGAGAGCGCCAGGCCGACCTTGCCAAGAATGAACGATAGCGCGGCCTCGGCATCGCCGCCGAGCAAAGCTTGGACAACTTGCCACGGCTTCGAGCCGGGCAGATGATCCGGAGCGATGTTCATTTCAGCCGCGATCAGGCTGGCGAGCTTTGCAGTTTGCCGAGCGGTGGATTCGAGCTGCCACTCGTCGGGCCGGTGCTCGGCGGCGCGCTGCATCAAAGCGATTGCCTCCGGAAACTCTCGCAGACCCAGGTGCGCTTCGCCCCATGTGACTGTAAACCAGAAATTTTCGAGCAGTGCCGGATTCGCCTCGGCCAGCGCGCGCAGTGTATCGCGCACACGCTCGCGAATAGGACGCGCGCCCTCACGGCCGAGAAGATCGAGCACAAAGGCCGCGTTGATGGCGGTATAGCCCTGATCGAGCTCAATACCGAGATTCATCCCCTCAACGTAGAGCGCCAGGGATGCTTCCAACTGGTCTCGCAGTCCAAATGCGCTCCAACGCATTTTCGCGATCGAGCCCAGAATGCCGAGCAGCTCCTGGCGGCGCTTTGCGTCCTTTCTTACCTCGGCGAGTAACTCGCGGGCCAGCGCGGCGGCATCGTTCAAACGGCGGTCGAGCGGCTGGTCGGGACTTTTATACGTAGAGACGATAAGCGCCCGCAGCACTTCAAAACGCAGGTCGAAGGAGGCGTTATCCAGCAGTTGGCGCGCGACTTCCAGCACGCGGCGGGCGTATTCGATATTGTTCTCTTCGTCGCGCAGCGCGAGCGCCAACGTGAGCAGATCCGCGGGATCGCCGGCCGGGGCGGAAGAAAAGAGGACGCGCGCCTGCTGCTCGCGAATGGATGGCTGGGCGCTCATGCAATGTGTTCGGGCCGCGCGCCCAGGCCAACCGCCCTCCCTAGAAGACGCTGCAGCCCGGGAATGTGAGTGGCGGCCTTCAACTGCCATGGAGCTCGAATAGGCCCAGCGTTTTCGAAAATCCTGGCGAAAGCTTTGTGAGCGTTGATTTGCATAAATTGAGTAACCCGAGTCGGAAATTCACGCCGTTCTTGCACACGGGCGAGCACATTTTCGGGGACGGGCCCGGCCCGCAGGTGTTCGGTGAGAATGTTTGCTGCGGCGACAGCATCTTGAATGGCCAGATTGATGCCCACGCCGCCCGCCGGTGACATAGCGTGCGCGGCATCGCCAATGCAGAGAAGGCCCGGCAGATGCCAGCGCTCTAGACGGTTAATGCGTACGGTGAGGAGCTTGATTTGATCCCAATTCTGGAGTTCCTGAACGCGGTCTCCGAGGTACGGTGCGATCTTCTGGATATCGTTGCGTAGAGTTTCCAGGCCGTCCCGCTGGATTTTCTCAAATGCGCCTTTCCGAATGATCAGCCCCGATTGGAAGTAATCGCCGCGATTGATTAATACGAGCGCTTTGCCGTAGTTGATATTGCCTAATAGCTGTTCGGGATCATCCGCTTTCCGGCTGATGCGAAACCAGAGCACATCGATCGGTACTCCGAATTCGAGAACCTCCCGCTTCGCGGTCTGACGGATGGTGGAATGACGCCCATCGCATCCGACGACGAGTCCGGCACGAATTTCGAGCGGCCCATCGGGTGTCTGCGCTTCGACTCCGGCGATCGTATCGCCGTTGCGAGCGAGGCCAGTGACTTCATGCTGCATGCAGAGCCGGAAGCCCGGAAATTTCTTTGCGCGGTTCGAGAGGAAATCGAGAAAATCCCATTGCGGCATCAGCGCGACGAACTTGCAATGGGTGGGCAGATGCCGGAAATCGGCTGCCTGGAACCGAAAATTCCCCACCACGCCGCCGACGGAAGTAAGTTGCTGGTGGGGAATCTTTAAAAGATCCTCGAGCAATCCCAGTTCGCGCATGACTTCGAGAGTGGAGGGATGGACGGTGTCGCCGCGGAAGTCGCGAAAAAAGTCTTTGTGTTTCTCGAGTACGGTAACGGCAACTCCGGCGCGCGCCAGCAGATAGCCAAGCATGATGCCCGCGGGTCCACCGCCAGCTATGCAGCAGGTTGTTTCGATGAATCGAATTGGCATATAGTACCACCGGAGGATCGGGTATGACCGCGGACGGAACGTTCCATGCGTTCTTTTCGAATAGCGGCATTCTCCAGGATCTGCGAACGCTGGGCGGCTCCAATAGCTACGGCATGGCATTGAACGATGCGGGGCAAGTAGTGGGCAATGCACAGACCGCAACGGGCTACAGCATGGCGTTTCTATGGGACGGCAAACAGATGAAGAACCTCGGGACGCTGGCAGGCACGCAAAGCTACGCCTACCGATTAATAACGCCGGAGATGTGGTCGGTTATTCCTGAACGAGTGATGGAGTAACGCACGGGTTTCTCTATCGCAGCGGGATTCTGCTCGACTTGAACTCGCTGCTCTCCATCGGATCGGGCTCGACGATGGACGGCGCCTATGGAATTAACGACGTCGGCCAGATTCTGGCCATCGCTACGCACGATGGCCAACGATTTGCTGTGGATCTGGCTCCGACGCCGGCTACGCCGGAGTCGTCAGTGTGGCTTTGGTGTTATTAGGCCTTCTGGCCACAACGGGCCTACGTCGCCGCGTGTGACCTTGCTTAAATAGGAGTTTCCAATGAAACTCCAAAGTTACACGATCAGCCAGGGTAAGGATCGCGCTCCGGCCCGCTCTTACTTGAAAGCCATTGGCTTCACCGACGAGGATTTAAAGAAGCCCATTATCGGAATTGCCAATACCTGGATCGGCACCATGCCGTGCAATTACAATTTGCGCGAATTCGCCGCGGATGTGGCGCGCGGCGTGCGGGAAGCAGGCGGCACGCCGATGGAGTTCAATACCATCGCCATCAGCGACGGCATCACCATGGGCACGGAGGGGATGAAGACCTCCCTGATCAGCCGCGAAGTGATTGCGGATTCGATCGAGCTGGTGGCACGCGGGCATATGTTCGACGGGATTGTGGCGCTGGTTGCCTGCGATAAAACAGTGCCGGGAGCCGCAATGGCGCTGCTCCGGCTGAATGTGCCGGGCGTGATCTTGTATGGGGGAAGTATTCTGCCGGGCCGGTATAAGGGCAAGGACATCACGGTACAAGACGTGTTCGAAGCCGTAGGCGCAAACGCAGCGGGCCGGATCAGCGATCAGGAGCTATTCGAGATTGAGAACGCGGCCTGTCCCGGACCGGGGGCTTGCGGCGGGCAGTATACGGCGAACACCATGTCGACCGTTATGGAAATTATCGGGCTGTCGCCAATGGGGCTGAACGGAATTCCGCAAGTAGATGCGGCCAAGCACGATGCGGCGCGGCAGTGCGGCAGGATTATTTTGGATGCCGTGAAGAACAATCTGCGCCCGCGCGATATCGTGACGCGGGCGGCGATCGACAATGCCATTGCGAGTGTGGCGGCATCGGGAGGTTCGACCAATGCGGTGCTCCATCTGCTCGCCATGGCGCGCGAAGCGGGCGTCCCATTGAGCATCGA